>Ga0070698_100008173_pt1 | contig 11313 bp, 8 predicted proteins | sample KBSK1502metaG_FD_65477 | JGI IMG/M metagenome (GOLD analysis project Ga0070698, IMG submission 65477) | Corn, switchgrass and miscanthus rhizosphere microbial communities from Kellogg Biological Station, Michigan, USA - KBS K1-50-2 metaG | ecosystem: Host-associated > Plants > Roots >...
CGCTGACTTCGACGCGGGCGGATCGCGCATTTTTCCAACAAGGTCGCAAGACGATTCGAGGTGCTTGAGGTGGTCTACGGCCCGGCAGGAGACGTCGAGCGCTTTGCCGCAACCTTCGAGCAGCATTGCGAAGGAATGGAGCCGGCGCTGACCGGTTCCAATCTTCTCAACTCCACCCTGCCAGGACTGCCGCCGCCTACGGTGCGCTGCCGGACGTCAGTCGCCACGACTGCCGCCCTGCTCGCCGAGGTGAACGCGCTGGGCACCAGCCCCGCGTCGATGAACATGCTGCGTCTGGTCCTGCAGGATGCGCAGGCGGCGATTGACAACGGGCGGCCGCGTCAGGCGCGGCAGAAAATCGCTCTGTTCACGGAGCATGCCGTGACGCTCTCAAGCCTGGGACCGCAGAACCCGAACCGCATTCAGGCGCCGGCCGCGAACAGCCTGGCGTGCGGCGGCGCTAACGTGCTGATGAATATCGCAGCGCCATAAGAAAGACTAGTCGGCGTCCGGCGGCACGATAAACTGAAGATTCGACTCGTATCAATGGCCTCGAGTCGACGACGCACATGCAATACGTGGCACTCCTGCGCGGGATCAATGTCGGCGGCAGGAATCTTCTCAGCATGGCCGACGTGCGAGTCTGTCTTGAACGACATGCCTTCCGGCGGGTGAGCTCTTACATCCAGAGCGGAAACATCCTCTTCGAGTCGGATGTCGCCGATGCCGCAACCCTGACGACGGCGATACAGAAAGCGTTGTCGGCGGCGTTTGACCACAATGCCCAGGTGTTTCTGAGATCCCATCGTCAGTTGAAAACGATCGTCGCGCAGGCTCCAACGGAGTGGACCAGCGGCACAGGCTTACGACGCAATGTCGCATTCCTCCGAGAGCCGCTGACGAGCAGGCGGGCGCTCAGAGAAATCGAGCCCAAGGCGGGAGTCGATTTCGTCAAGGCCGGGCAGGGCGTCTTGTACCTGTCAACGCGGATGCGCCGCTTGAAGCAAAGCGGATTCACCAAAGTCGTGAAGAAAGACATCTACCGCGATATGACCATCCGGAACTACAACACGTGCCAGAAGATCTTGGCTTTGATGCTGGCAGAATGTAGGAGTAGTGGGCCCGTTTGAGCGCGGGCGCCGGTTAGCTACTTACGTCAGCTCGAACCAGGCGGTTAGAACACGACCTCCAGGATCGAAAGAGTTCCCGACACCTCGTTCGCGACCGCCACGAACAATTGATTGCCTTTACCGAAGAACTTGATGCCCTCAGGTCCAACGTCGACCGGCACGATGCTGATCACCGTTGGGTGAGTCGGATCGCTGACGTCAATCAGCGCAACGGCATTGGCGCGTTCGAGCCCGACCGCGACAAGGGTAAACCCACGATAATGCGTCAAGTCCAACACTTCCGGTTCCGAGCCACCGCGGGTGCTGCGGTCGACGTCCGGATAGACACCCAATGCCGCCGCGGCATCGTCGAGCTGGGAGCTGGTTTCGCCCAGGAGCGACCCGGTGGCGGTATCAAAGATGCTGACCGTGCGCCCGCCGCGCGGACCCGAGCTGCCCGCGCCGTTGCGCGTGTCGCCCTCGTTGGCGGTGACGAAGAAGCGGCCGGTCTGATCGAGGGCGATGCCATCGGGTTCCCTAAACGCCACAAGGTTCTGAGTCGGCACATACCCGCCGCCGTTGGTGAGATCGGCCTTGTGGCTGGTCACGCCCAGCCCGTAGAACGTCAGCTCGCCGGTCAGCACGTTGAGTCGGACCACGCCGTTATTTTCCTGAAGCGTGACGTACGCGAATCGGCTGTCCTTGCTGAAGGCGACGCTTTCCGGTTCCAGAGTGTTGGGGGTGTTGTTCACCGGCAGGCGGGCGATGTCGTCGGTCCGCCCAGTGCTGAATCCTGCGAGTCCGGCAAGCGAGGGAAGGGGGATGCTGACCACCGCGAGCGGGGCTGGCGTGACACCGTTGAAGCCCCTCAAGTCCACGAGTGTCAACGAGCCCGGTCCGCCATCGTTGCCAATAGCGACGCCCTCTGCTTCGTTGGCGACGACGGCGTATTGACCGTTTGGCGCGATCGCGATTGAGTCTGGTTGGATACCGGCGGGGGCGGAGTCGAGAAACTGCCCATCCGAAAGGCGGTACGCAGCCACTTGACCTGGCTGACCCGCCTTGCCGAGGACGACCAGGAAGTAGTCGTGTTGAGGGTGGACCGCGGCGGAGTTTGGCGTCCCGGCCGTCGTATCGACTGCCACCCGATGGAGCAGTTGCGGCTGCAGTGGGTTCGACAAATCGAGCACATCGACACTGCCTGCGACGTTGGTGAGCGCGGCAACACCGTCGTGTCTGACGCTGATGATCTCGGCCCCGTTGGCCGCCAGGCCGGTGTTGTAGGTTGCCCGAAGCGCCAGTTGCGGCGAGGGTTTCGGATCGCCAACGGCGAGGTTGCCGAAGAATAGGCATGCGATCGCCGAGACACCAATCCGGACATGGGTTGTCATATCAGACTCCAGTTGACTAGTTGTAACGCGCTTTATCGCCGACAACGGTGCGGCCGATTATGATGATGTCGCAAGCTCTCTGCAAGCGCGCGATCGACGCTCATGAGCCGCCCTGACGAGAGAGTTGTCCCGAGAAGCACAGCCAGTCTTTCGCTGTGACTGCTGCGGCCCCTTCGGCATAGTCGCCGCAGACATCGATGTTCACGAAGCCGGCTTGCGTGAGCAAGGCCATCACCTCGTCGTGCGCGTAGAGCCGCAAGGAAAAATCCTGTGTCTCGCGGGCGACGATGCGCCCGTCCTTCCACTTCTCGTAGGACAGAACGCGCCGCTCGATCCGGTCGGTGACGTCGCTGGTCCGAACGTTGACGAGGACGATGGTGGACCCATCCGGACAGTGAACTGCGCGGCGCAACTCGCGGTCCTCATGCCATGCTGCCTGGGACCTGGGCGCATCGACATCGAGAAAAAGGCGGCCATCTGGGGCGAGATGACGTCTCATCCGATCGAGCGCCGCCGTCGCCTCGCCGGGGCCGGACAGCAGCATGAACGATCCGAAGCTGATGACAATCCCGTTGTAGCGGTTGGGAAGATCCATCGTCTCCAGGGCGCCGCAGTGCAGCGTGGGCTGTAGCCCGGCGGTCCTGCAGTTGCGGTGGCAGAGGGCCAGCATGTCTGTCGAATTATCGATGCCCTCGACCTGCAAGCCCGCGCGGAGGAGCGGTACGAGCAGGCGCCCGGTGCCCACCGCCGCTTCGAGCACCTGTCCGCCACATGCCGCGAGGCGTTTGAGGTAGTAGGGCACGTCCGGGTACTGGCGCCCAACAGGTTTCGTGAGATCGTACATCTCCGAACAAAGCGCCCCGTAGTGCCCGTGGTGCACTGTTCGAGCGTTCATATCGTTTACCGCCCGACCAGTCGCTGCAGATGTTCGGGGTATCGAGCCCCATGCACCGCGATCTGCGCGGCGGCGCGATCGATCTCACGCAGTTCGTCTGCGGTCAATGCTATCTCCGTCGCGGCGAGGTTCTCCTCGAGCCGGTGCAGCTTCGTGGTGCCCGGGATCGGGACGATCCACGGCTTCTGCGCCAGCAGCCAGGCGATCGCGATCTGGGCGGGTGTCGCCTTCTTCCGTGCCGCGAACGTCGTCAGCCACTCGACGAACGCCAGATTCGCCTTCCGATTCTCCGGTGTGAAGCGCGGGACGACGTTGCGGAAATCCGAACTGTCGAACGTTGTGGTCTCGTCGATCGTGCCCGTGAGAAAGCCCTTGCCCAGAGGGCTGAAGGGAACGAAGCCGATCCCCAACTCCTCGAGCATCGGTAACACTTCCACTTCCGGTTCCCGGAACCACAGCGAGTATTCGCTCTGGAGCGCCGTGACCGGCTGGACGGCGTGCGCGCGGCGAATCGTCCGGACGCCGGCTTCAGAAAGGCCGAAATGCTTCACCTTGCCTTCCTGAATCAACTCCTTCACCGCGCCCGCGACGTCTTCGATCGGCACATCCGGATCCACCCGGTGTTGATAGAGCAGGTCGATCGCATCGAGCTTGAGCCGCTTGAGCGAAGACTCGGCGACCTCCTTGATGTGCGCGGGCCGGCTATCCAGGCCACTCTGCTTGCCAGCGTCGAATTTGAACCCGAACTTTGTCGCGATCGCCACGCGATCGCGGAATGGGGCCAGTGCTTCGCCCACAAGCTCTTCGTTCGTGAACGGGCCATAGGCTTCGGCGGTGTCGAAGAACGTGACGCCCCGTTCGACGGCCGAGCGGATGAGCGAGATCATCGTCTGCTTGTCCGCCGCCGGACCGTAGCCGAAGCTCATGCCCATGCAGCCGAGCCCCAGCGATGACACTTCCAAGTTGGTCTGTCCAAGTCTGCGCTTCTGCATTGCTCGCCGCCCTCCAACATCAGAGTAACAACCCAATCCTGACCTGAGTAGCCGGCAAAATCGACAAGGGTTTATAGCGCAAGATTCTGAAAACGGAGAGATGTTCGAGTGGTTGGAGGCGCACGCCTGTAAATTGAACCGATGCGCGCTCAGTTAACGCGCACAATCGGTACCTTCGGCGCGTCGTCTGACCCTCTCGCGGAGGACACCGCTGGCGGAACGCGGCCAGTTACCTAGCCGTGACGGTTACAGTCGAAGTTTTGACGTGTCCTTGCGTATCAACGGCGTTTCCTGTGATCGTGTACGTCTTGTTCGCGGCCTTCGGTACGACCCACTCACAGCTGTAAGGACTCGGCGGCTTGACGTCGTTGCAAATCGTGGTCGAGCCGACGAGGAAGTCCACGTGATCGATGTCGCCGCTGACATCCGCCTGGATTGTGACCGTGGACTTGCGCGCTACGATGCTCCCGTTTGCCGGGGTCGTGATGGAAATTGTGGTAACCGCAATCGGATCGACCGTGATCGAAACCTTATCCGACGTCCCCGTGTTCCCGGTGGCATCCGTCGCGGTGGCAATGAGGTCATGGGGTCCCGTCGTCGTGGTGGAGTCCCACGTGATTGTGTAAGGTGACGTGGTCGCCGAACCGATTGGCATTCGCCCAGCGACATCGCACGTTGCATTGGTGCAGACGTAGAAGTCGACTCCCGTGACACCGACATTGTCGGTGGCGTCAGCGGTGATCGACACGTTTCCGGAGACATGGCCGGGGACGGGACTGGTGATTTTCACTGTCGGCGCCTCCGTGTCGGGTCCCGGCTCCACCGGTGTCGCGACGGCGTATGCCGACATGATGTCCACGTTGCCGCTGTTGTCCTGGACCTGCAGAATCATCCAGTACGAACCGGGCGTATCGAAGGTGCACTTTCCTTTCGAGCTTGATCCGCCCGAACTCAAGGTGCCCCCACCGCAATTGAAGAAATAGTACGCGACTGATCCGTCTTGATCGGTGCTGCCGCTCAGGTCGATGTTGACCGTCAACGGGATCGGCCCACCGACTTTGTCGAACGTGGCGCTGACGATCGGTGGATCCCCGGTTGCGCCGCCGATTCGAACGACAGCGCTCGACCTGGTGGACTGATACAGCTCCCGGTCGATCGCCTGCGTGCTGAAGCGATACACACCCACATTGTTCAGCTGAACACTTGCCGTCGTGCCGGTATAGCAGCACGAACCGCTCGCTCCGTACTTCTGACCGATCCAGAAGTCCCACGCGACCGTTCCGCCATCAGGATCGGTCGCCGGGAAAGCGACGGAAATCGTGGAGCCGGCAGGTGCGTCTGTGGGCGAGACCGTCAGCGTCCCAGACGGTGGACCTCCAGTCGCTGTCGGCGAGACCGTCACGTAGTTTCGTCGGTTTGCGCTTCCTCCGCGCCCATCGGCAGTCGAGGCGTCGTATAAGGCGAGGGCTGTTCGCGCGAGAGATGGGGCGGCAAATGAGACCGAGTTACCAGACGGATTGGGAAACAGCGAATTCAGCATCCATCCGAAGAGCCAGAGTGAGCCCGTACTGCTGCCCGACTTGAGCCAGGCCAGCCTCAGCGGATCGTTGTCCGGATCGGACGCGGCCGCTGTCAGATTGACCTGGCTTCCCGCCGAGGCGAACACGTCCGGACCGACCGTGATGGTCGGGAAGTTGTTCAGAACAGGACTCAAGAGCAACGGATTGGCGAGTGCCTTCGCAAAATTGAGCCGCCCGCCCGTCGACGAGGTCTGAGCCTTGAGATTCGCGAGCGCATCGTAGCTTTGCGGATCCAGCACCAGATCTCGCGCCTGGTGCGCGGTTAGATTGGGGTTCCTGTGGAACAGCGCGGCCAGTACGCCGGACACGTGCGGCGTCGCCATCGACGTTCCCGACAGCAGCTTGTACCCGCTCGGATCGCACAGAGCGCAGGTCGTGGTGGGTACTGTCGAGATCGTGTTGACACCGGGCGCCGCAATGTCGACGCTCGCCAGGCCGAAGTTGGTGAAACCGGCTCCCGCATCGTTCGTGTCCGTCGCCAGAACAGAGACGATGCCTCGATTGTCGTACGCCCCGGGAAACATCGGGGCGCCATCTGCGTTCTGGTTGTTATTGCCGGCCGCGCACACGTTGACGATGCCGGCGTCTTCCGCCGCCGCCATTGCATCCTTGAGGGATTGATCGAAGCCGCCCCCGCCCCACGAGTTGCTCGTGATTCGGATATTGGCGCCTCCCTGCTTCAACTCCGTCGCCTTGTTGAAGGCGAGAATCGCGTCCGAGGTGTATCCACTGCCGCCGGAATTGAGGAATTTGATCGACAGGATCTGCACGCTCCAGTTGATCCCGGCGATGCCGACGCCGTTGTTGCCAACGGCGCCGATCGTCCCGGCGACGTGCGTGCCATGACCGTAGTCGTCCGCACCACCCGCCACGCACGATCCGTTGATGCAGGTAAACCCGTGCTGCGACGTGTCTAAAGGGTTGCTCCACAGATTGCCTTGCAGATCGGGGTGTGTGTAATCGACGCCCGTGTCGATGACCACCACCACAACATTACCGGCGTCTGTCTGCGGCGGCGACGCTCCCCATGCGGCGGGCGCCGCAATCTTGACCATGTCCCACTGCTGACTCCACAGCGGGTCGTCCGGCGTGGTCTCGACGGCCCGAAGCACGTAATCGGGCTCGGCGTACACGACGTTTGGATTCGCGCGATAGCGCCGCATAACCTCGGCCGTCGATAAGCCGGGAGGATTTATTACGAGGTATAGATCGCGGTCGCCGGGAAACGCGCGCGCCGGCCCGGATCCCGGCAGGAAATCAGCGGCTGCCCCTGGCCGCATATGAACCAGCACTCGAGCCGGATGATAGGCCGGCGCGGCGCCGTCACCGGTGGCAGTCAGCGTCCCCTGTGTATCCACTGTGGCAATCGTCTGCTCAGATAGAGGCGCTTGCGCGGCGAGCCGCGCAAAATGTGCCAGGAGCGTCAACATGCAGACGGCGGTGATGGTCGCGGCAGAGTTGAATTGAGGCCGCCGCAGGAAAAACGTGAACATTATCAGTCTCCCCGCGGCATGGAGCCTTTGCGCAGGCCTCTTCGCCGCTGAAATCTGGAGACGGCACGCAATCCTGCTACCAACGGGCCTTCGTCATCAGACGGGCCCATAGCTCAGTTGGTCTCTTTACGAGAGAGATGTGTTCGCGGCGGTCGTCACCGTTTCCGGTTCCCGTCGGCGTCGATCCTGACAACCAGCACTCGCCTCGGCACCTTGTCGGGATCGACCTGCGCGATCCTCGTGATCTTTCGCACCGCTCGGGTGAGGGTCGTCACTTCAACGTCGATTCGAGTTTCGTTCCCGAGACCGATGTGCACCGGCATCGCGTTCTGAGAGCAATAGCCGCTGCCAGTGTCGACGATTCGACTGCCGAGGACTTTGCGAGTCCCTGCGGCGTAGACCCGCACCTCTGAGCCGGCTCGCGTGTAGTGGCCGTTGTCGTCGAGCACGAGCACCTGAACCGAGCGCCGGGCGCGCTCCCGCGGCAGTAGATTGCGATAGAGAGAGAGATTGCCTTCGGGGTTGTTGTTCGTAATGGCGAGGTCGAGCGCGCCGTCACCGTCGAAGTCGACCCACTGAATGCCATGCGTGGCACCGCGCTTGGCGAACTGCGGCGGAAGCACATCGCTGAAACGGCTCCCTTCGTTGTGGTACAGATAGTCGCGCTCGTTGACCGGTTTGTCGACGTACGACGAGACATAGAGATCCGGGCGGCCGTCGTTATCGTAGTCGCCCCAGGTCGATGGAGTGGCTTTATCGCCGCCCGCGACCCCAACCTCCGCGGCGACATCCGTGAATTTCCCGCCGCCGTCATTCCGGTACAGGAAGTTGCGACCATAACCGGCCACGAAGAGATCGAGGCGGCCGTCGTTATCGTAGTCAATCACGCTCGGACCGTTGCTGCCAAAGTTCGACGGACGGCCATCGGCGTCCATCTTCAGCTCGTGGGCCACATCCACGAACCGCGTTCCCTCGTTTTTGAAGAGGCCGTTCAGCGTGCCGTCCTGATTGGCTACGAAGAGATCGAGACGGCCGTCCTCATTCATGTCGAACCAGACAGCGCCAACGGTCTTGCGCGGATCATCGACCCCCATCTCCTTGGCGACGTTGACGAATCGATCGCCCTCGTTGTGGAACAGCATGTTCGGCGCGTCTCTGAACGCGACGAACAGATCCATCTTGCCGTCGTTGTCGTAGTCAATCCAACTGACCTGGCGGGTCTCGCCGGCGGCGTCGACGCCCAGGGCGCGGCCGATCTCGGTGAAGCCCTTGCCGTTCCCATTATTCCGATACAGCTTGTTGGGAATCCCCGATCGTCTGGTGAACCCGACGTAGAGATCCAGATGACCGTCCCCGTTGAAATCGCCCCACGCCGCGGCCCGCGTATCCGTCAAGTCGGCCACACCGAGCTCCGCCGCCACCTCCCTGAACTTGCCGTCGTCGTATCGATAGAGCCGATTCGGGAGGTCGGCTTTGTATCCGACAAACAGGTCGAGGTCGCCGTCATTGTCGAAGTCGGCCCAACAATTCGGCTGACCACCGGAACCGGCGAACAGATCTGGTTGAACCAGCTCGAAATGTGGGATGGACAAATCCGAACCGACAGGGCCCGGCTTCCCGACCGATCCCCGCTGACGTGCGGGGGTCCCGGCAAATGCGCGCCGTGCCGGGCCCATCATCGTGGCCAACCCGGCCAGCTTCATAAAATCGCGTCGATTGGATCTCACTTGCTGCTCTCCGTTGCCTGCGGCCGTGCCGGCGGGGGCGTCTTCCGAGGCAGCTTCTCGGGCCGCATCGCGGTGTTGTAGGCGAAGGTCGCGGTGACGACGGCCATCTGAATGAGGTCATCGCGCTGGACGCGATCGACCGTGTCCATGTTGGAATGGTGCGTGCGCGAGTTGTACTCCAGCCGGTCCTGCATGAACTGGAAAGCAGGAATACCGACCGCGTCGAAAGACTGATAGTCGGACCCGCTGACGGAGCGGGGAGCGATCGTCGTGACCCCCAGATCGCGCAGCGGTTCGAACCAGGCTTTGAAGATCGGCGCGATCGCGAGATTGCCTTGCAGCCAGACGCCGTGAATCCGGCCGGTGCCATTGTCGATGTTGTAGTAGGCCGACAAGTTCGCGTACTCGGGTTTGAAGCTCTTGGTTGCCGGATCGCCGAGGTGCTCTTTGACGTACGCCTTCGAGCCGAGCAGACCTTCTTCCTCGCCCCCCCAGAGCGCGATTCGGATGGTGCGTCGCGGTTTCGCTCCCACCGCCTTGAGAATGCGCATGACGTCCATCATGACGGCGCTGCCCGCAGCGTTGTCGGTCGCGCCGGTCGCCGACTGATGGCTGTCGAGGTGTGCCCCGAGCAGGACGATCTCGTTGGCCAGATCCGTTCCCGGAAGATCTGCGACGACGTTGAATCCGTTCGGATCGGTCTCGTCGTGAAACTGCGTCTGGATGTTGAGCTCCACTTTCACGGGAGTCCCGGTGCCGAGGATCCGGACCATTCGGTTGTAGTGCTCGACGGCCAGCGTCACCGACGGCACGACTTTGCCGGCGTTCGCGTTGTCGCGCGGGCCGCCGGTCGTGACAAAGATCGTCCCGCCGTCAGTGCGTTGGGTCCGCCACGCCATCTGATTGTCGCCGGCAACGAGGAACGCGTCGGCGCCACGATCGAGGGTCGCCACGACGCCTTCCTTGAGAAGGAATTGCTGGATTCTGTCCTGCAGCGTGGGCTGTCCGGACGGGCGTGCCGGAGCCTCGGCAGCTGGCGCTGACGGCGTCGATTCAGACTCCTTCAGCAACGCATCGGTCCACCGCTGGACGATGGTCCCCTCGAGCATCCGCACCTCGCGCGCCGGCTGCGTCAACACGATCTTGTGCGCCAGCTTGCCGCGATATTTTTCGAAGTCGGCGTCCGAGTTGATGTCCGCCCTCACGACGTCGGCCGTCACGACGCCGCTGGTTCCTGGCGTCCACGACTTCGGAAAGCCGATGAGCGGCTGAACCTGCGGTTCGACCATGTGGGCGCTGAAGCGCACGAGCGACCATCCCTTGCCGAACGGCCACGATTCCTTGTGGACGTTCGACAGGCCCCACTCACCCAGCTTCTTGACGGCCCAGTCGCCAGCCTGCCGCATTCCGGGCGATCCGGTGACCCGCGGGCCGTACACGTCGGCCAGCCAGATGACGTGTTGCATGGCCTGCGAATGCGCGAGCCCCTCGTCGCGGATCGCCGAAATCATCGCGGTGTCCAGCTTCTCCGCCGCCGGCTGCGCCGACTGACCGGCGACCGCGACGGCCGCACAGATGACGACTGCGGCAATGAGCGATGGTATTCGAAGTTTCACGTCGATCTCCTTCTGGTCGATGCGCCTTACTTGTAGAACGGTGTGGGCGTCGCAACGCCGTTCTGTTTGAAGACCTTCCCGTCCTTCATCACGAAGCTGACCTTGCGCAGAGTATCGATGTCGGCCAGCGGATCCCCGGTGACTGCAATCATGTCGGCGGCAAGTCCGGTCTTGATCGGCCCTCGCTCGTGCTCGACTTGGGCCACCTGGTAGCCGTACGTCGTCATGGCCTTCAAGATGTCCTTCGGCGGGATGCCGGCAGCCTTCCACGTGATGAGCGCGTCGATCACTTCGTCGCCACGTGTCATGCCGGGCACGTAGTAATCGAAATCGGTGGAGAACACGCTCCGGACCCCGATGCGGTACGCGGCCTTCAGCCGATCCACCGTGCGGTCGAATGCGGCCTTGTTGCCCCGATAAGGTGTGAACGGGCCGTCCGTGCCCACGCGCCACATGTTCTTCGCTTTCATCATCTGCAGGAGCTCGTCGGTCAGGGCGCGCCCGTGCTCG
>Ga0070698_100008174_pt1 | contig 11312 bp, 17 predicted proteins | sample KBSK1502metaG_FD_65477 | JGI IMG/M metagenome (GOLD analysis project Ga0070698, IMG submission 65477) | Corn, switchgrass and miscanthus rhizosphere microbial communities from Kellogg Biological Station, Michigan, USA - KBS K1-50-2 metaG | ecosystem: Host-associated > Plants > Roots >...
TAGTCGAGGAGGCCTTGCGCCAATATCTTCACCTGGGCAGCTAGGCTGAGTAGTCGATGGCGCACGATATCTTCATTTCTTACGCCGAAGAAGATAATCTGGCTGCGAAGATTACCTGCAATTCCTTGGAATCCGAAGGCATTTCATGTTGGATTGCGCCACGCGACGTTGGTGCTGGCGCGAAATGGGAACAGGCGATCATGGATGCAATCAGCGCCAGTCGAGTGATGGTGCTAGTGTTTTCAGAAGATTCGAATCGCTCGGATCACGTTCAACGGGAAGTGGGAAGCGCATTCGCCAACGGGATAACGGTCGTTCCGTTTCGCATAAGGAACGCGAAGCCGACAGGCATCCTAGACTATTACCTTCGGCCCGTGCAATGGATCGATGCATTTACTCTTTCACTCGAGGAGCACTCCAAATCGTTGGCCTCCCGCATTAGGAGTCTTCTGTCGGCAAGCGAGACTGGGTTCGGCGATTCCGGCAAAATGACGGTTCTCCGAGACAAGGATCGCAACTTAATCATCACCCTTCAAGGTCTTGACTCAAAAACTGGCGGAAAGCTGACGGCGCGGCTCAATTTCGGATGCACAAAAGGGCTTCTTGGTCCGAGTACTAACTCATCCGATCAACGAGGTTTCCAAAACGAGGAGAACACACTCTTTGGTATCAATCATATGCAACTCAGAAGAATGAGCCGGGTCCATCTCTTCGTTTCAATGGGCGAAAATTTCACCATCATCAACGATGTCAATGAGCGCGTTGCGAAATTTCTTAACGAACCGTTCTCCACGACGGCTCTTGACTTCCTCCGCATCGAGAGCATCAGCGGGACGACCGTTAGACTGCAGACAGTTGATTTTGGAGAAGGACCCCCTTATCCCGAGAAGGAGTTATTGGTCAATGTCGATGGAAATGGCACTATTACTCTGATTCAGTGAGGTGCCCCGACTCAATCTTAGTGCACGGATTCGTAACGATTTCTGTACACTTTTGGGGACAGTCAGATTTATGACCAAGCCGGTGCGAGGATGGGCTCACTCTGCGAACTCCGCCAGTTCATCTGCAGGCAATGGAAGATCCGAACTTGGTCGTACGGCGAGCCAGCCAAGAGCGGCCAGATTGCGGATATGGCTGGCGAGCTCTGATTGGTCGAGCGGCGGCCTCCGCCGTTTCTTCCATTCCATAACCTCTTTGAGCACGTCCATCTCGAAGGGCTTCTCTAGGCCGCGGCGGATCAGATCGGCATGTGCAAAAAGGATCTTTGCTACAAGTTCGGCTTCTTTGGTGGCAACGCGCATGAACAAGTCCGTGGTCTTTCGGATCGCAGGTTCAAACTTTTTGAGTTCTGCAGCATACGCCCGACGCGAGTCTTCGAATGTGGCTCCCGTGCGGACTTCAATCATTTTGCCAAGACGCCTTTCTTCCAAGAGGCCGTTGTTCATCAAACGACCAATGACGGGTTTGAGTTCCTCCGAGTAGGGGCCATAACTGCTCCTTCGAAAGCGCAAGCCGGTGTCAACTCCCAAGTCCGTCAGAACCCATGCTATTTTTTGAGACGTCGTGCGACCCACTGGCGGGTGGTAACGCTGTGCTTGAAGTCGACCGATGGTGTCTACGATTGCTACCCATCCCGGTCGAATAAACTGCGGCGAGCGCGTTGCCGGAACTAGATCTCCGGCCTCACCCATTCGACCCAAGAAAGAAGGTGAAAGTTCGGCATGCGGTGTCCCGTGCGGCGCGTACAACTCAACGGGGATGTCCAGTTTCTCCAAATACCGATAGAGCGTTGGACCGACGACTCGCCATTCGAGTTGGCCATTACCGCAGCCTAGCGGCGGTACGGCCAGGGATGTGACGCCCCACTCTTTGTAGTGGGCGAGGAGAAATTCGAGTCCACTAACGACGTCACGAATGTTGGTGACTTGTCGCCAATGATGCTTTGTCGGGAAATTGATGATCCAAGGTTCAATCAAGCGTTTGAACAGATAGGGGCGCCCCAGACGGACCTCGCCGGCCCGACAGCGGCGCTCATAGTCCTCGAACATTTCAGGGAATCGCTTCTTGAACTCGAGTGCGACGCCCTTGCCCATAATGCCCACGCAATTGACCGTGTTTACCCAGGTCTGGGCTTCCGATTCGAAGAGGTCTCCAAGGAGGACGCGAATCATGTTCATCTAAAGAAAAATATCGCTGTTGATCGCACAGGGAAGCGATGGACAAACTCCTTGAAATTTTGAGAGCGAGAGTTGGCCGTTGACGTAGGCGCCGAATATGAATTTGGAATCAATTTTGTGCGGGATCAGAAGCTCCGCGCAAACCGCTCCGCCCAGCCGCCGCTGCCTAAATTCATCGCCTGGACATATCCAGGATCGCACGAAGACCTCTTCGTAAGAGAGTTTCTTTAGTCCGGCCGGCGATTCCAGGAAGAGCACATACGCCATTGACGCATTTCGGTCGGCAATGACGGCTCCAGGCAGATCAAGAACATCGGGGACGACTCGCAGGATGCAAAGCTCTGCATGCTGTGGCCGTTTCTTTGCCATCATTTTATTGCGACCGTTGAAGTAAAGGTTCGCGTAGTCGTGTAAAGCAAGCCCACCAAAAACTCTTTTTTGGGCTCGCCTCTGCTGAATGTCGGGCATGGAAATGTCGAGGTGCGAAAGTCGCGCGGCTCGGTTGTGCGATAAAATACCATGCTTGAGAATTGAACCTACATTGGCTATCGGGGCGATGAAGTGGAACTCCGGAACCTGGCTACGCTCCATGGATTCATGAAGGACAGTAGCCGTTGAGCGACCCGCGAAGCAAGATTGAAAATGAGGAATACGATAGAATACGATTGATTAAAGGACGCAATCGGCCTCGCTTACCGGCCCCCCAGATGCGCCGCTGACTTTCAATGGGGGGCGTCGAAACTCACCAGATAAGAAGAGAGCATCATTCGCGCGCGATCTAGAGCTGGATTGACCTGTAGCCAAAGCCGCAAAGAAGGAGGTCGGCCAAAGAGTTCAATTCCCGGCAACCGGCGCTAGCATGAACCCGAGCTCTCGAATCCTCCAGGTTGCGCGCAGGCCGTAGGGTACGCGAATAGCGCTTTTGCTTTTCCAGATTCGTGGGCTCGCTCGCGCGTCGGAGCGGGCAGCTTTCTTTTGGCGAGCGCTCTCAAAGCTTTTCTTTGCGCTAGCCGCTAGCGTGACGTCGAGCCGTTATTGGTTCTGTGAGAGGGGGGCTGCACGGAACTCTTGAGAACGGTGGAAGTCCTTAAGCCGGCCGTACTTCAAAATGAAGCTCAAATGCGCCAGCGCCAAGCTCTGCCAGGAGAGAGCCGGCCTGTCCCCAGAGTTCGCTGGCTGGTAGCGCTCGGAGGAGGTCAAGAGTTGTCTTTGTGCTCGTCCAACGGATGGGGGCCAGAAAGAAAGGATGTTGGAGCGAATGCCGGTAACTTTCGGATCACGGCTAGCAAAGAAGTAATTCAAACCTTGCACCCCGAGCGCCTCCCCAAGGGTCTTTGCGCTCGGGGCGGGGCCGTCTCCGGTTGGCACGCAGTAACGTGCGCCGGAGTCGGTGACGATGACAAAAGGGACAAAAGGGCGTCGCTCGGGCGACAGCGCGGATGCCGGTTTCGTGACGGGTTCAGCCGGTATACGGAGATGCTCTTCCAACCAGCAGAGCCAGGACGATTCAGCCCAAAATTCATCACGCCAGGCGCGAAGCCTAAAACCAATCTCGGTCGCTTCGGCAAATTGCTCTTCCCCGCAAAGAAACTTCAATTTCCAAAAACGAGCAGCCAGTTCACAAACTTCCTCTTCGCAGGGACCTTCACCAACCGCTGCTCCACGCACCATCCTTATTTGCCTCCTCCACCAACGCTACACGCCCGATCCAGCGCCGCCCGCACCTCGGCGGGATCGTAAAAAACCCGCCTCGTGATTTTCTTGAAAGGAATCAGCCCGCGTTTCTTTTGCTCCAAAAACCAACGAACCTTAGGACGGCTCCTCGGGTCCGGCCAGATCGCCGCCATGCACCCCTCAACATTTAGTAACACACTCTTTAACGGTACCTCTGCCATAGCTAATACGCACTATAGCAGCCCGAACTTCCAGTGAACTAATGAGCTTAAAGTGGTGGTTAATCTAGGGTTAATCTATAGCAATGGATAGCAATCTATATCGATCCAGCACCAGCTTCACCGCTCCCAACCCAAAAAAATCCAATAACGTGTCAAGCGCTATTTGCATGCTAGCCGATACCTGGCCGGAGATTAAACGTGTCTGGACCGCTCGACAGCCGCGGCTAGCCAATACTTCCAATGCTAGCTAATCCTGTTTAATCCGAGTCAATCCAGCCGCCTTTGAGCTTCTTTACGCTCCCCATCATAGCTCCCAGACACTAAAACACGCTCCGGGGCGCCTTTTAACGGCGCCCCACTAGGCGCTCTTGAGGTAGTTGGGCCGCGCAAAGCGCCCAAACAATAATCTCGCCCATTTGTCGTACTCAAGCGCTGCCAGCAGAGCGCTGTCGAAAAGCCCAAGATGATATTGCTTGCCTCGAAACCTTATGCGCGCTCCCCAGCGACCACGCCGTTTATAAAAAACAACACCTTTATATCCAGTGCTGTTTTTACGGCTAATCTTCTGATTACGCCCGTTTTGCTCACTTGTAGCTAAACGCAAATTCCCCCGACGGTTGTCCAGGGTGTCTCCATTGATGTGATCAACTCCTGTCCCACCAGGGGCATAGATCACCAACCGGTGCATCCCAATCCCCCTTCCAAGCTCCCAATCCCATTGTGCGCTCCATTTCAAAGCCCTTAGCCGCTCGTAGTCGGCCTCATTGACTATCGCAACCAAACCTCGCGTTAAGCCAATCGTCTTGATTCCTGGTTCGGTCCCAGCTCCACTTCCCTGGTTCATTAGGCGAACTTCCAACTCCCGGGCCAACTCCTGTTTCCGTGCTCGGCTCCTCTTCAGCGCTTCCTCGCCCTTTTTCAAAAGCCCCAACCCTTGCAAATGTGCGATCGCCTCCTGGACTGAAACCCCTTTCTTTTTCATCCGACTGTAAACTGAAGTCACTTTGACACCTGCTCGCCGGCAGACTTCCGCTCGACTTTGTCCACCGATTTTCACGCACGCTCTTTACCCACTTCACCCCTCTCACCAGCTTCCTCGGCCTTCTGTATCTCATGCCGCCGCAATTCCTGCGGAGATGTGCGGATTAAGGCAATGTTGACCGCGGCCGTCTTGAGCCGCGCTAGCTCTTCACTCGTCGGTTCGCTGCCCCACCGGTGCACCTTTTCCGCTACTGCCACCAGGCTCGCAAGACAACGGCTCTTCGTTAACGCATTCATCCCAGGCGTCCCTTCCAACTCTCCTATCACCGCCTCCACCTGCTCCGCCATCTTTACTCGCGTCCTCATACTCGCCCCACGCAATCGCACCCCTATTTCCTCCACCGCTATCTCTATCTCCTTCGCTTTCCCTCCATTCACTCCCTCAAGTATCTCACGCCTCGCTTCCGTGATTTTCCAGCCAGCCCTATGCGCGTGTACAGCTATCATCGAGTAACTCACCCCAAGCTCCTCAGCTATTCTCGACATCGATTCTCCGCTCAGCAGCCGCTCGTGCACATCCCCCCAATTTATTGGGTAATTTGCCATTACGACCTTATCCTTTAAAGTTACCTCTCTTGCCAGCTCTACTTAAGAGAAGACCAAAACGAGTGCACGCGAGACTCGCGCTAGCGCCCTGTAATTTTGCGTAGCGCGGCGATCGTACGCTGGTCAGTTTCAAGGACTTGCAACTCGACGCTAATGCAGCCCGCGACTGGGCGGAATGATCGCGTGACGGCGGCTAACAAACCGGTGATTCGCGTCGCAGCGCGGTGTTTATCGAGGATCGGCGCAAGGATCGCGGCTTGGGTTTCGTCCAGAGTAATTCGGATAATTTCATTCTGTGACGCCGTTTCCGTTTGCGGTCGCGGCTCGTTGTCGTTCGGCTTTTCTTTTGGTTTGCCAGGTTCCGCGCCGATCGGGGAAACGCGGCGCCGGACACCGATCGATCTGCGGAATTTTGAACGGCTCTCCGTTGCGGAGATTGAAATCGTCGGAGCTGGGCAGGCAGTAGATGTGCTGTTGCGCGAAATAGTCAGAATCGCGGGCAGAGTTGCGTCTGGAAACAAATCTAAATCTGTCTTTTTCATCGGCGACTTTCAGTGCGCGAAACCAGGTCGCCTCGGGGAATGACGGTGTCTTTGGTCCAGCGAACCGGCGCAAGGCGTGGATGAAATCTTCGTAAAACCGCGGCCCGTCGAATGGGCCGGCGTTGGTTTGGCCGTTGGCGCAATGCACGAGGTTGAAGTTATCATAACTTTGGAAATTTGGTTTAACCTGGGCAATTGGCGGCCGGCCTGGATCCGCGCTAGCAGGATGGCCTCGCGTCTAGCGAGGTCGTCGCGCCAGGCGTCAAGGCGCGTGAGGAGTTCTTTGCGTGTGGCGGCCTCGAGCGCGCCCCAATCGGCTAGCGGCAGCGAGGGCATCTCGTCGTCGTTCGATCCGTTGGCGTTCACTCAGTCGGCAATTGGTTATACAGCGCCAGGTCGTATCGTTGTGGCATCAAGGTGACACTTGTCTCGACGTCGTCGATGAGCTGCTCGAGGAGTTGCCGAGCTGCGTCCACGGCGCGGATTGGCGTTTCGGGATCGTGACCGTTACCGCTGGGATCGCCGGCGGCCGGTGACCAGGCGCCGCTAGCGAGCAAGCCGCTGGTTAAACTGACCAAGTGAGCAAGCTCTTCTCGTGGTTCGATCCTGAGTCGATAATGCAAGGAAGTATTCATGGGTATTGTTATGGAATCGTGGCTGACCGTGATATTTAGTTGCGAGTCGCCAGCCGGCGATAGTTCTGAACAAGAACTGTACCGCCATGGGTGGCGGCCTTTCCCCAGGATACCAGATCAATCGGCGCCAGGCGATATCGTTCGCGCTCGTGGTAATCCGGGTTCTGTGTTCCAAGCTGGGCTAGTTTTGTGAGGAGGTCGGTATGCCATAGGAGTGAGGAAATCTTTCAGGACTGGACTCAAGAGTTGCCGCGATCCGGTTAAAATGTTTTGGCGAGGTCCGCGACGTATTCTGTGGTCAGGGGGGCAGGGGCGCTATTCATCGGTGATGATTCGTTTGGGGGTTGGCATGCAATCTGTGGTTGAGTGCGTGCGCCTTTTGGGCTAGGAATTGGTAGTTGGTTCGGCTTGAAAGAAAGCCAGGAGTGTTGGGTATCTTGGCAGCCGTATCTGCGAAGATTCTCCCCCTGTAGGAATGTTTGTACGCGCGTTACTAAAGTAAACGCGCGCCAACATTCCTCCAATATGGTATCTTGGTATGTTGGCAAGGAATGTTGGCAATTGCCAAGATTCCTCCCGTTGGCAGCAATCACGCTACGCATCCTCGCTCTCCGGTTGTTTGCTTTGGCTGTATCCGATCGCGCTCTTTTTCCCCGGTCTCGTCAGCCTCCATTCGTAAGCTTTCCCCTCTTCGATCAGGATGTTGATGAAGCGGCGGATCTTCTTCTCCCCGGCTCTGATCTTCTCCTTGCAGAGTTGGAAAAACTTCTCCTGGCTAATCGCATCCAGTTTCGGAACGTGGCAGAGGATATCGGTGGGAGTAAGAGCCGAAGCCTCCTTGGCCGATAGTATCTGGTCCTGACTGGCCGGCACCCAGAGTATTTTCCCATCCTCAACCGAGTGAGAGTACCAGTATTCGCGGTCGCACCAGCCGATCTTTTCAAAGCGTTTAGCCGCGATAAAACGATAAATCCCTGGGATTTCGCTGGGTGCGATGACCAGGATTGAGCGGGCCCAATTGGTCAGGCTAGCGCCTCCAGCCATCGAGTACATCCAGTCGAACCATGAATATTGGTCCGTATTCTGGAAGTTGGTCTTCGGTGTGTGATGAACCGGAATAGCGCCGCATTTATGCGCGTTCATCACACGAGTTAAATCAGTGCGTAAGAACTTATTGTTTAGTTCATCGTCTCGAAGATCTCCGCCTTGATACGCGGTGTACGGGTTGATGAAAATAAGGTCGGCCGGGAACTGCGTTAAGAAATCGTCAAGCGCTACAAAAAAGGCGGTTCCCGTAACATCGTTGACCCATTCGACGTGTGTGTTTTGGCGAACCAATTCGGTTTCCTCTTTTGTCAAAAAAAGACGGTCCCGCATCATCGCCATTTCGGTCACGTCGTTGTCGTCATCCTCAGCCTGAATAATCAGTATTCTCAAAGGGTTCCACGGCTTTATCCCGAAAGCGCAGCGCCCGCAGCTCCAGCATATGGCGGTTTGAATCACTAAGGTGCTTTTACCGTGGCCGCTTGGCGCAATAATAAAGCCTCCAGTGCGCCGTGATAACCAACGCGATCCGAGTAAATTCTGAGAGTAATCGATTTGCCGCTCGGCAAACCCGATGATGGATTTGCCGGTCAATGTGCGGCGCTCTCGAGGCGGCTCCTGCCCGTTGGCACCCGACTCTCCGCTAGCGCTCGGCCGCGACTCGGGCGGATCTTCTTCCTCCTTTTTTGTGTAGCTGGTTCTAACTCGCGCCATCTTTGATTGCCTCCTGGGGGTTGAAAAAATAGGCGACCTGACGCTTGCCGTTCTCCTCGCGCAGTCCGTCTGGCATCCGGACAAATTGGCTCCTGGTCCACGTGGCCGGATCAGCTCCTAGACTGACCGCATAACGCATGAACTTGGCCCTCTCTTTGAGGGTGAGGCCCCAAACCCGATACCAGCCGTGGAGACTTTTCGATGCCGAAAAGACAACCAGAACAAGCTCAGCCGAATACGCGAAACAACTGATCGGAATGGTGACTGATTCGGTTTGGAACTCGCCTGGCTTGGGTTCACGAACGAACTCGGTCTCTAAAAGCAGTTTGATCCAGAGTTTTCCTTTTCGGGTGGTTGCCGCTTCAGGATTGGCGGCCAAACGGCCGGTCAGGTAAAGCTGAGACGTCATTACCGACCTCCCTTCTCCGGTTCGCCAAAACTGAACCGGCGACTCGTGCTCAGCGCCTGAAAGTTGCGCTCACCGGCGAAAAGAGATAAATATCGAACATCTGCGGTGTCTGGTGGCATCGTTGGGTTTCCTTTCGGGGGAAATTGAATCTGCGGGACTCGCCGGAATTGTGGCCGGAGAGCCTCCTCGCTTTTTTGGCGCTAGCGCTTTAATCTTCATCGGATCCAACGTTTTCAGTTGTTCATCCGGATCGTGAACCGGCTATCGATCGCCTGCCGGACCTCTTCGACGTCGAAAAAAACAAGACGCCCGATTCTGCGGAACGGGATCAATCCACCGGCTTTGAGTTGGAGAAACCAACGCAAACTTGCTCGGCTTTGCTCGTTCGGAAACAAGGCGGCTAAACACTCATGAGCGCTTACCAGGCCACGATGAGAAGGTTGGGAAAAGTCAGCTAAACGCTTCAGCATGCTCGAAGCGTAGCGCTCTTTGCCATTGTTAATAAGGGACAAAAGGTATGGACCTTTTGTCCCTTATTTCCGTCTTCTATGAAATGAATCGCCTCGCTGCTCTGCGGCCTGGTTTGCGCCCTGGCTCATCTTTTGGCAGTTTGAGTTTAGCAGCCCGCAATTCTCTTTTGACGTTAATTTCAGATTTAGATCTGCCGGTACGCGTTTCCCACTGTTTGATCACTTCGGCTTGTGTCGGTTCGATTCCCTTTTCACGACTCAATGCAGAAGCCGCTTGGATCAGTTCTCGCGAGGTTTTAGTGGTGGGGGCGTTGAATTTTGCTCGGTGGAGCGCCCCAGCTAAGTCATGGAAAAATCGGCGATTCCGTTGACGGACAGCTTTTGTGATCCAGCGAAACAACCGGCTGGCACAGATCCGTTCCTGCTGATTGAGGAATTTGTCGGCTTGCTCGGTTTTGGGGAAAACATTCAGCCAGCCGATCTCCATTTCAGTTGCGGCAAAGAAGCGTTCCAATTCGTGTTTGATTTCTTCTTGAGTATTTGGAACGGGTTGACTGCCAAGATAATCGTTGTCAGCACGTGAAAATTCTTCTACTGGATGGACCAGTGGTGAAACGGCGGGGGTTGAGGATTGCGATCTCGATGGAAGGGTGTTATCACTATTCATTGTGGATCACCGAGCGGGCTGGTTTCAGCAGGCTGGCCCGGCTCGGCGTCCAGAGATTATCGGCCAGCGAGATTAGCCGCGCTAGCGTAAAAACCGCGCAGAACTCAACTTAACGTGATGGCAACTTCTGAAGAACTCGTGAAGGAATTAGCGTCCAAGAACCGTCGGATCGCGGAGCTGGAGGGGTTTGTGAGCGCGGTGTTAAAGCTGTCGCGCTACCCATGGTTGCACCCGGAGCTAGCGCCGGAGCGGGAAGGTAAACTTGTCCAGGAGTTGTTAGTGCGTGGGTGGTCCCTTTTGCCGCCGGCAGAGCAGGTGAGGCTAAGATCGGTAGTAGCACCCGAGCACGATGCTCCGTGCTAGCGCAAAGGCTCACTGCTAGCCGTGGCTTGTTCGAGCACGCGATAGACCGACGCCCAGACGATTGGCGATCTCTTGTAATGACCGAATCGATTCGATCATTTCGGGAAAAAATCCGTGAACCCGTTAGCTGCGAGCTGTGTGTACCGCGTGGTTGTTTGTATGCTTTTGTGTCCCAGAAAGCTCTGCGCTCTGCGGACATCGATTCCGCTGTTGATCAAATAATATCCGCACGCATGCCTTAAAGTGTGCGGGTGCACGTTGAGGTGATTCAATTTCGCAGCCGTGGCCACTACGCGGACTATTTCCCAAACAGACGTGCGGTTTAGCTGTGTGCGCCGTTCGCTGATGAAGAGAAAATCGTTCTGGCTTCATCTTTTTGCGCGCTTTGAGCCAAACGCTTAAAGCTTTGCGATCGGCCGGGTAAATTGGATGAGCGCCTGAAGCGGAGTCTTTTAGCCGGTGAACGTGGAAAGTGGATTGGTCCAGATCGATGTCGGTTAAACGTAGTCCGATAGCTTCCGACACGCGTAAGCCATGACGGAACATCATCCCCAGCAAACAATAGTCGCGTTCCGGGTTCCGGGTGGCGCCGTCTTTTGCCGTCTCCAAGAGCTTATCAACTTCTTCCGGCGTCAGGTATTCGCGCGTGCGATGGTTACGTGTTCGGGCAGATTTTTGTGTTTTAATTGGACTCACAAGGTTGCAAATATCGGGGATGCGACCCAGGGAGCGCTGATCATCGACGAAAGTGGGTTTGCAAAGCAAGGCAAGATGTCTGTGGGTGCGAGTCGTCAATACCTCGGACGCTT
>Ga0070698_100008175_pt1 | contig 11312 bp, 9 predicted proteins | sample KBSK1502metaG_FD_65477 | JGI IMG/M metagenome (GOLD analysis project Ga0070698, IMG submission 65477) | Corn, switchgrass and miscanthus rhizosphere microbial communities from Kellogg Biological Station, Michigan, USA - KBS K1-50-2 metaG | ecosystem: Host-associated > Plants > Roots >...
TCCGCTGAACGGCTGGTGGTCACGATCGCTGACCGGGTTTGAGGACAAGAACGGCAACGGCATCATCGAGTACAGCACCAATCCGGCGCTGACCGAAATCACCGTCACTGACACCAACGTGTTCCTGGGTGCGCCGCTCCCCAAACGCGAGTTGGCCGTTGCGAGCAACTGGGACTTCCTGAACCGCCGCCTGCGGGTCCAGGCGCTGGTTGATTACAAGGGCGGCCATCTGATCTATAACAACACCGAGCGCATTCGCTGCGCGAGCCGGTTCAACTGCGCGGGCCTCATCAACCCGCAGTCGTCGCTGTTCGAGCAGGCGCGGACGGTGATGGTTCGTGAACATCCGAGTCGCTCCGTCGCCGGATTCTTCGAGGAGGGCGACTTCTGGCGGTTCCGCGAAGTGTCGCTGTCGTATACGGCGTCGCAGGACTTCGCGGGTCGTTATTTCCGCGCGAGGAATGCTTCGATTTCCGCCGCCGTTCGAAACATCGGAATCCTGTGGACGAAATACACGGGCGTGGATCCCGAAGCGTTCGGAACCACGGGTGATGCGCCGTCGGAATTCCAGGCGTTCGGCCCGCCCACGTACTTCTCCTTCCGCCTCAACCTCGTCTACTGAGAATGCCGCGAATAATGCATACACACATCATCCGGCGCCTGGCGCTGTCGCGCTGGCGTCTCGTTATGCTCGTTGGGGCACTCGCGCTCAGCCCCGCGGCCTGCAACACGGACACGTTCCTCTCGATCGAAGATCCGGACATCATCAACCCGAGCAACGTGCAGTCGGCGGCCGGGGCCAATGCCGTGCGACTGGGTGCGATCGCCCGGCTCAACTCGGCCACCAGCGGCGGCGAGAGCTTTCTCCTCCTCGGTGGATTGTTCACCGACGAATTCATCAACGGCGACTCGTTCATCGGCCGGCAGGAAATCGACCAACGCGTCATCACCATCCAGAATTCATTCATGACGGACGCGACGCGCCTGATTCATCGCGCCCGCCTCTCAGCGAAACAAGCGATCGACTTGCTCGACGAATTCAACCCGACCGCCGCGCGGTGGCAACCAGCGGAGATGTACTTCGTCGAGGCCTACATCGAGAACATTGCCGCCGAACACTTCTGCAATGGCCTGGTCTTCAGCACCGTGGTCGACGGTGCGGAAGTCTATGGATCGCCCATCATGGTCGCGGAAGCGTTTGCGCGCGCCCTGGCGCATGCGGATTCGGGGTTGGCACTGATCACCGGCACGACGACTGACGACAACCGCGTGCGGAACGCGTTGAAGGTGCTGAAGGGCCGCATTCTCCTGAACCTCAACCAGCCGGCCGACGCGGCAACGGCCGTGAGTGGCGTGCCCACGAACTTCACGTACCTCATGTTCCATTCACAGACCACGAACAGCAACCAGACCTGGAACCTCAACAACCTGTCGTGGCGTTACAGTGTGGGGAACAGCGAGGGCACGAACGGCATCAACTTCGCGACGGCAGCGGATCCTCGCCTTCCGGTTTGCGTGGGTGGTGACGCGGTGTGTCGAACCAACGGTGTGACCAGGACGCAGCGCGATGACCTCACCCAGCCGTTACATGTGCAACTGGTCTGGCCGCTGCGCGAAAGTTCGGTGGCAATCACCGGCGGCATCGAGGCTCGCCTGATTGAAGCGGAGGCAGCGCTCCGCGCTCAGAATACCGCCGGCGCCCTCACGATCCTGAATGCAGCCCGTGCTACAGTGACCGGCCTGACGCCGCTCGTCGATGCGGGGACCACCGACGCCCGCGTCACGCAGCTGTTCCGCGAGCGGGCGATCTGGTTGTTCGGCCGCGGCTACCGTCTTGGCGACATGCGGCGGTTGATCCGGCAGTACAATCGGGCCGCCACGGCAGTGTTCCCGGTTGGCACGTGGCACAAGGGTGGGAACTACGGCACCGACATGAACTTCCCGGTGCCCCAGGCAGAGCAGAACAACCCGAACGTTCCGGCAGGCCAGAGCTGCATCGATCGAAACGCCTGAGGAAAGTGACCCGAACACAAAGGCGGCGCTGCTCTCGCAGCGCCGCCTTTGCTTTTCCGAGCTGGTTATCTCAGCGTGAAGCCGACAACCACCGGCATCCAACGCAAGTTCCTGCCCTCTTCGGTCAGCGTGCCACGATCGGCCGCGACGTTGGTCAGCGACGTCTGGATGAACAACGAGGTGGCGCCGAGGATGTGGAATTCCGCACCCGCACCGGCGTTGAAGCCCCACTTCGTTTCCGTGTCGCCGTCAACGCTGCCGCTGAACTTGTCCGCCAGGGCCGACGTCGCCCCGAAATTGCGGAACATGTAGAAGCCGCCGCCGCCCATCAGGTAGACGTTGTGGCTCTTGGCCTCATTGATGGGGAACGCCAACGTCGCCATGGCGACGCCTGAAGCAACGGTTGGATCGGGGTTGAAGAAGTTTCCGGTCTGTCTCCCTTCAAGGCGATTCAGACTCCACTCCGTCCGGATGCCGAGCATATTCCCGTACTTGTGCCATCCGATCGGCACGGTGAGCAACGGGGCGGCCCGATATCCAATGCTGCGGAGGGTGCCCGACGTGAAGCTCGAGCCGGTTCCGAGACCGACATAGAACCCGCTGTTACCAAACAGCGAGTGCTGACGGAAGCGGTTGAAGCGGGTGTTCAAGCCCTGAAGCCTGGTGTCGACTTCGGACAGCCGCGCGTTGGTGGCGTTCAACTCTTCCTTCAGCGCCGCCAGTTCGGTGCGGGTCGTCGCCAGTGAATCGGAGAGCGCTCCGATCCGGGCCTCGAGTGCCGCGCTGCGCGTATTGGCCGCGGTATTCGCGGCCTCGAGCGCATCCAGGCGCGTCTTGTACTCGGCGGCGACTGCCTCGAGTGAATCGATCTTCAACTGCGTCAACGTGGCGACATCACCGGCGGATTCACGCGTGGTGACTCCACCGGGGGCGGTGCTAGTCGTCGTCGTTGAGGTGGTGCTTGTTCCCTTCCGAATCGGGATCCGTACTTGTGACGTGTCCTGAGCTTTGGCCTCCGCCGCGGCCAAAAGCGTCAGCGCGACGGATAGTCCCATCGCGTACGATGTCCATCGCTGCAGTTTCATAGAGATGCCTCACAGGGATGATCGCGTTATTCCGGACGGTCCATACGGACTGTCGGACGCTACACTATGCATGTTCGCGTGAAACACTGCTACTCCCCATAAGGCATGGGGTTGCGTCGGCCTCAGGTATATGGCTCACAGACAAATTCGTTAGGGGCAGGCGCGGCAAATGCCCGCTGAGGCCGTTGTGATCCGGCTCACAGCCCGGCACGCTGAAAGTGATCAGCTTGGGTGATGTCGCGCCGTGAGGTTCCGGCGTCGGCGACTTCCAGGGAGCGCGGCTACCGCAGGCTCCCAGTGCCAATCAAGTGACGCGGGTGCCTAACGAATTGCCCAGCGCACTCCCGACGACACCGACAGGAAACGCCAGGCGCCCGTCGTCGCCACCCCATCGAGCGCGAAAGGGGAATCGTATGCTTCCACCTCGACGTACCAGGCGCGGGAGGGACCCATCGCCAGAGCCGCCTGGCTCCAGGCGCGCCAGACCCGGGTCCAGCCTCCGGCGCTGCCGTCGTGCATCGTGACCCGTTGCACGCCCGCGCCCAGATCCGCCGACAGCGACAGCGACCCGTCGTCCGCATTCTCGAAGTACAGGCCACCCTCGGCCGTCTCCGCGCGCCGGGGCGCGAAGTAGCCCGCCGCAGACTCCCGTTGGAAGCCGACCGCGCGGTACTGAATCGAGGGTTGCAGCCGGTCGCCTAACGGGTATACCACGGCGCCCTCGACGCCGGTGCGGCCGTTCGACGGTTCTCCCGTCGCCGTCAGGTGGCCAAACCGTCCTCCACCGCGCACCCGGATCGCACCCACCGGCACCTCCACCATGGCGCGCGCCTCCGATCGCGAAACGCGGTTGGCGAGAAGTTGCGGCGTGAACGCGATCGGGGCGTGCTCGAGGCGCAGGTCGATGGTCGAACTCCGTCCAGGGACGCGCGCCCGGAGGCGGGCGGCGGCATGGAGCGGAACCCACGTCACAGTTCGAGTCTGGGGAGGACCGGCCATCGGCGCTCCCGGACCGCCCATTGGCGTGCCGGGACCGTTCAGCGGCGTCCCGGTGCCGGCCACCGGCATCAGGTATCGCGAGGCGCCTCCCTGGACCGTGATGTTCACCTGGGGCGACGGTCGCGCGGCCACTCGCGCCAGGAGGTTCAGGCCTTCAGCCTGCTCTACGTCGTTCGCGATCGTTAGGCGTTGCCCTCCGGCTCCGATCCGGAGGCCATCCATGGGCATCAGCTCGACGAGCGCCCCGAAGCGGGTCGTCCGGTTCCCGTCGGAATCACCGAGCGAGGAGACGTCAGGCGCCACGACTGGCGCCGACGCGGCGCGCGCCGCATCGAGTCGGCCTCCCGCGCCCCGAACGTTTCGTCGCACGGCCTGCTCGAATGCGGAGGCGGCGCCCTGTGGACGCCCCGCTCGCATGCGCGAGCGACCGAGCAGGTCCCACGCCTCGCCGTCGTCGGCGTGGGCCGTCGTCCATGCGGCAAGTTCGTCGGCGGCTTCGTACGACCGCCCCGCTCGTTCGAGCAGGCGGGCGCGGCCGATGGCGACGTCGCGTTCATCCGGCGTGATCGCGTGTGCGCCGTCGTAGGCCACGAGGGCGTCCGCCCAGCGACCCATGCGCGCCAGCAGATCTCCTTCGGCCATGTGGCCCCACGGATCGTCGGGTTCCAGCGCGATGTAACGCCGGTACAGCGCCAGGGCTCGCGTGTTGGACTCTTCGAGTTGGGCGAGTTGGAAAACCGCCCGCGACTGACTGCTGTCCTGCGTCAGTACCTCGGCGTACAACGCGCGCGCCTTGTCGCGATCTCCGCTGAGGTACGCCGAGTCGGCGCGCTTCAGTGTTGGCTCGCCGGACCGCCTGCCTGCCTGCGCATCCGCTTGACTGGCCAGCATCAGGATCGCGCCGGCGGCAACGATGCATTTGTCCAGACGTGCGATCATGAGTCCTCCCGGCGTGAACGACGACCGGCGCGTCTCCGCCCGTTCGCCTGCACGAGATGTGCAACCTCGACCGCGGCCAGCACTCCCACGAGCGTGGCGACGGCAACAGCAAACGTCGCCATCGGCAGGACGCTCTGCATCGAATGGACTCCGCCGGTACCAGCCGAGCCGCTGCGGACCAGCAAGTCGTCGGGCACAATCAATCCGAGGAGCCAACCGGCGAGCCAGAGACCGGCGACGATGCCCACGGCGATCAACACACTGTGCACCTGCCGGCGCCACGGCGCGTGGTCCGGCCGCCCTCGCACGCGACGCAGCAGGCTGCGCACGGGCAGCATGAGCGTGGAGGCGAGATAGAACAGGCCCCCGATGCCGGCGCCGGGAAGTCCCACCGTCATCTAGTGCCCCTTTTCGTACGTGGTGAACGAACGCTTCAACACCAGCTCGAGCCACGCCGCCCTGAGGAAATACATCGCATTCACCGTGCGCAGCACGAAAAACGCCGGCAACGAAAGGAGGGCACGTCGTACCTCGCGACGCTTCACCGCGCCGACGAGGACGGGCACGGCGATCGCGGGGATGTCGATCACGTAGCCCAGGAGCAACCACGGATTTCCCAACGCGAGCGCCAGGAGCGGCAACACGAAGAGATAGGCGACCGCGGCCACGACGGCGTCCCAGAACGCGACCGCTACGGCTTGGCGCAGGAACGGAATCGCGAGCAATCCCTTCCGGTGCAACCGGACATTCTGCACGAACCCGTGCGACCAGCGCCGGAGCTGATTCCCGAGGAAGTGGAAGTTGTGCGGTTCGATCGGGTAACTGACCGCTTCCGGAATGAACCGCACCTTCCCGCCGCCTTCATAAAACGTCCAGGTGAGGTCCATGTCCTCGGCGAGCGTCCGCGTCGACCAGCCGCCCGCGGCGCGGAGCGCCTCGGCGCGATACATGGAAAAACAGCCGGATGCGATGAGCGGAGCGCCCCAGGCTTCCTGGACTCTCTTATAGAAGGTGAAGGCAAACAGGTATTCGACGTAACGCCCGCGTTCCCAGATCGACGTCACGCGCCGCGGAATCACGGAGCCACAGGCCGCGACCACTCCCGGCTCATCGAACGCCGGCATCAACAACTCGATCGCGTTGGGCGCGAGCGTCGTGTCGGCGTCGATCGCCAGCACGAACGGCGTGTTCACGTACCGCAGCGCAAAGGTCTGCGCACCTGCTTTCGAGCCGGTGTTCCTGGGCGGGCGGATGACTTCCACGCCGAGTCGGGCCGCCACCAGCGACGTGTCGTCCGTCGAGCAGTCATCGACCACGATGATCTGGGCCGGCGCGACACTCTGCGTCAGCAGTGAGATCAAGGTATCGGCCAGCGTGGCCTCTTCATTGTATGCGGGCACGAGCACCGTGACGGGCACCGTGCGCGCCCGCCGTTCCGACCCTGGCCGGATCGAATGGCGTTCGCGCCTGGATGTTTCGTCCCGGTGATACCGCCGGAAGGTTCCTGAATCGCTGCGGATCCCTGAGCTCATGGGCCTGCGGATACTGGAGATCGAACGCGGATTCCCCTCACCATTGACGACACGCGAACCGCGCGGTCAACCCACGGTTATGCATAACGTGGCGGCGACGCGTCAGGCGTGGTGGCCCACCCTCCCCAGAATGTGAGCTGCCTTACGATGATTTGTGCGCGACACGGCGGTGTCGACCAACCGCCTCGCATCACGATTCCGACCGGCGCCGTTACGGGTCTGGTCGCGAAGGCACCTTCACGGGTCGATTCGCACCGGGTTCTGTGATCTTCGTCGTCGACTCAAATCACAGACCGTCGGGACAGGCAAACCCGGCCCGCGGGTTGCTCTGCTATGGGGTGCGCCGCACACGGGTCGTTTTGGCCGAAGGTCCCTGGCGTGACGATCCGTGTCCGGCGCGATGCACCACCCCAGAACGACTACCGGAGGAATTTCCGATGCGCATCGGAGCATTGTTAGGCATCGCGGTTGGTGTTGCGGCATGTGCCGAATCCCCGACCGCCCCGACATCGCTGCGCGTGATCGATCAACCGCCGGCGACCGCAGTCACGTCGTCCACACACTTGACCCGACCGTTCAGCGCCACGTTATGGATTCCCTGCGCCAATGGCGGAGCGGGCGAGATGGTCAGGCTCCTGGGTCAGCTCGAGATCCAGATTCAGACCACCGAAGACGACAATGGTGGCCTGCACATGCTGACGCACGTGCGTCCGTCCGGCGTTGTCGGTTTCGGCGCCGTCACGGGCCTGGTATATCGTGGCGTCGGCGGCACCTTTCAACATGAGAACGAGGCCCCCGATGGATTCCCGGCGACCTATACGTACGGGAACATCTTCAGGATCATCGGCCAGGGCCCCGGCAACAACCTGATGTTGCACGTGGTCGTGCATCAGACGGTCAATGCCAACGGTGAAACGACCGCAGATGTGGACGTGAGCAGTCAGTCCTGCAAGTGAAGTACGGCGCGCGTGCGGCCGTTCCTCGTCGAAACGGGATACTGACTGATCTAAGCGGGGTCTCGTTGGAAGTTGAACACTGGGGGAACGGTCGCAAGCGCGCGCGTCACGACGCGCGGCACGCTGCAGTCTGCCAGCGGCGTTACTTGCCCAACACTTGCCGCGAGTCGTTGCCGCCTCCTATGGTCCGGGCGTGAAGATGTTCGCCCGCAAACCATGGAGGCACCCGTGTACGTCGTTCGAGACATCATGTATTGCAAGCCCGGGAAAGTCCGCCCGCTGCTCGAGAAGTTCAAACAAATGGCGAAACTGTCGGACAAGCTGGGTATGCCGCGCATGCGCGTCATGACCGACGTCTCCGCTGAGCGTTACTGGACGCTCGTGTCGGAGATGGAGGTCGAGACCCTCCAGGCATTCGAAGACATGGAGAAAATGCAGGGCGCCTCACCCGAGGACATGAAGGAATTCGAGCGCATCATGACCGGGTATCACGACCTCGTCGACCACGGCAAGCGCGAGATCTATCGGCTGGAGCAGTAGCCGGCTCCGCTATCCTTTGCGGAGCGCAATCACTGGATCAACCCGCGCCGCCCGTCGCGCGGGTATCCAGCTCGCCGCGATCACAGCGAGGCCAAGGACGGACGCCATCCCCACGTACGTGAGGGGATCCGTCGTCGTCACCTCGAATAACATCGACCTCAGCACTCGCGTCAGCGCCAGCGCGGCCAGGAGGCCGATCGTGAGCCCGACTAGTGCGAGCCGCACGCCGTCCTTCAGGATGAGCGCGATGACACGTCCGCGTTCCGCGCCCAGCGCCACGCGGATGCCGATTTCACCGGTGCGCTGTGCGACGGCGAACGACAACACGCCGTAGATACCCATCACGGCAAGAGAGAGCGCGACGGCCGCGAAGAACCCGAGCAGCACCGCACTGAGCCGCGTCTGAGCACTTGCCATCACGACACGCGCCGGCATGGACCGGATGTCGAAGACCGGCGCTTGGGGGGCAATGCGCCGGACCGCGCCGCGGACGGCAGGCGCCATCGCTGACGGATCGCCGGTCGTTCGCGCGAACACCATCATACGAGGCTGTCTGGACTGGGCGTACGAGATGTAGGTGTCCGGCCGCGCCGTTGAGTCGATTGTGCCAAAACGAACGTCACCGACGATCCCGATGATCTCGGCTCCGGTGTGAAACCCGCCCTGATACACGGCCACTCGCTTGCCAACTGGATCCTCACCAGCAAAGTACTGGCGGGCCGCCGCTTCATTGATGAGCACGACCTTTGGCCCGCCCAGCCGATCCGCTTCGGAGAACATCCGTCCACGCTTGAGCGGAATTCGCATCGTGCCGAACCAGTTTGCGGAAACCCAGTGCACACCCACCATCGCATTGCCGGTTGCGCTCCGTGGTTGATCGGCACGCGTCATGATGGTGCCATTGCAGGAGGCGCTGAGAGGCGGACAGTCGGCCAACGCCACCTCCGCGACTCCCGGAACACCTCGGATCTCCGACAGCAGCTGCTCGTAGAATCCAGGCATCGAATCCGGTGCCAGGACGCCCTGCGGAATCGAAAGGCGCAGCGTCAGCACGTCGCGCGCATCAAAGCCCGGATCCACCGATAGCAGCCGGCCCAGGCTCCGGATCATCAGTCCAGACCCCGCCAGCAGCACGAGCGCCAGCGCCACCTCCGCCACGACCAGGGCTCGCCGACTGGCGCCAATGCGACGACCAGTGCCCGAGCCCGAACTCCCGTCTTTCAGGTCCGCCACCAGGCTGGGTCGCGTCGCGCCTAACGCCGGCGCCAGGCCGAACAACAGTCCGACGGCGACGGTCACGATAAAGGTGAACGCGAGCGCGCTGGCATCGAGGCGGATCCCCTCGAATCCGATCGCACCGATCCCGCCCTCCAACCCCTGCACACGGAGCGTCTCCTGAGGATTGATCGTACTCAACACACGGGTTCCCACGAACGCGACCAACAAACTCGCGACACCGCCGCACAGGGCGAGCACCAGGCTCTCCATAACGAGCAGCCTGACGAGGCGCGCGCGCCCCGCACCAAGCGCCAGTCGAACTGCGATCTCCTGCTTCCGAGCCACGGCTCGCGCCACCAGCAGGTTCGCCAGGTTCACGCAGGCGATCAGCAAAACCATGGCGACCGCGCCGAACAACACGAGCAGCGACCGACGAAGGCCGGAAGCGACCCGGATCGCATCGAGCGGCCGCGCAGCCGCCGTCCACTTCTCAGGTGCCTTGCTCGTCGTCAGGCCTCCCCCCGCCGCCGGGAACGCCTCGTAGATGCGCGGACCAATCAATTCCGCTTCGGTCACAGCCTGTGCGACGGTGACGGAATCCCTGAGCCGTCCGATGAGCGAGAACTCCATCGACCACGGCTCGTTCAGTCCTTCCGCCGAACGCGCCGAGAGATTGACCAACGCCTCGGCCCGCCCGGAAATTCCGCGAAAGCCGGGAGAGAGCACACCAATGATTTCCCAAGGCTCGTTGTTCAGGCTCAGGGACTTGCCAACCACGCCAGGATCGCCGTTGAATCGCCGTTGCCAGAGCGCATCGCTGATGATTGCGACGCGCCGCGCGCCCGGGCCCGAATCGAGCTCCAGCGGAAAATCACCACCTTGTGCGACGCGGAGACCAAGTGCGGAGAGGTATTGTGTGGTGACTTCCTCGGTCAGCACTCTCTCCGGATCGGTGCCGGTCAAGATGGTCTGCGTGGTGCGATGCAGCGCAAGCGATGCGTAACTGCGCTGTGCATCGCGGAAGAACGCGTATTTCGGGTACGACCACGGGGCGTCGCCATCGGCGCCCGATGTTTGGACGATGTCGAGCAGCCGTCCCGGCTCGGGGAACGGGAGGGAGCGCAACAGCAGCGCATCAACCGCCGAGTAGATGGCCGTGTTCGCGCCGATGCCGATCCCCAGCGTGAGGACGGCGATTGCAGTGAATCCCGGGCGCGCGGCCAGCCCGCGGACCGCGTACCGGATGTCGTCGCCGAATTCCCGCAGTCGTTCGCGCACGTTGAGTCTCCGTTCCTTGAGTTTCGCCGAGTCGCCGAGATGGCGTTCAGCCTCGTCCCAGGTCTGGCCGAGTCGACGAATCGCCTCGGCGCGGGCCTCGTCAGGCGTCATCCCCAACGCCGTCAATTGCGCGATGCGTTCCTCGACGTGAAACGCGAGTTCGTCGCGCATCTCTCGGCGGGCGAGTTGCCGGCTGAGTGGATCGAGATGGAAGAGTCGTCGCGTGCGGCGCATGGGCACTCAGCTCGGGCGAAGGGCAAGGATGTCGGCCAGGGCGCGCGCATACCGCTCGAGCGACGCCCCTTCGGACTTGAGGTGGGCCCGGCCCGCGGCGCGCATCCGGTAGTACCGGGCCTTCCGGTTGTTGCCCGTTAGGCGCCACTCCGACTCGATCAGGCCGCGTTCTTCCATGCGGTGCAGCGCGTAATACAGGGCGCCGTCGTCGACATCGACCGAGCCGCTGGACCGCTGTTCGAGCCAGCCGACGATCTCGAACCCGTGCATCGGACCCCACGACAGCGCCTTCAGGACGAGGACATCCAGCGTTCCCTTCAACAGTGGCGGCGAATCGGCCATGGTTCCCCCAGAGTTTCCCATGAGACACTGGGGGTAACGTAAGGGTTGCCGCCGGGCCGCTTGTCGAACGAAACGGGATACGAAACGAAACGGGATACGGAACGAAACGGGATACGGGCTGATAGGAGCGGTGTTTCGTTGGAATCACACGTACCGGGCACGATTGGGGGCGGGAG
>Ga0070698_100008177_pt1 | contig 11310 bp, 10 predicted proteins | sample KBSK1502metaG_FD_65477 | JGI IMG/M metagenome (GOLD analysis project Ga0070698, IMG submission 65477) | Corn, switchgrass and miscanthus rhizosphere microbial communities from Kellogg Biological Station, Michigan, USA - KBS K1-50-2 metaG | ecosystem: Host-associated > Plants > Roots >...
GGTCCGATGTGCCGGACCGTTCGCGATGCCGCCATCGTTCTCGGCGCGCTTACGGGAATGGATACCGAGGACAGCGCAACTTCCGAAAGCCGCGAAAAGTCGTACACCGATTACACGCAGTTCCTGAAAGCAGATGGACTTCGCGGCACCCGCATTGGCGTCGTCCGCAAAACCTTTGGCATCAGCGAGGCGGTCGACAAGATTATGGAAAACGCCCTCGACGCCATGAAGAAGGAAGGCGCAATCCTCGTCGACCCGGTCGACATCGAGACCACCCCCAAATTGCGCGAAACCGAACTCATCGTTCTTCTCTACGAGCTCAAAGCTGACCTAAACGCCTACCTCGCGCGACTCGGACCCAGCGCACCCGTAAAGACTCTCAAAGACATCATCGACTTTAACGAACGGAATCGCGACAAGGAGATGCCGTTCTTCGGTCAGAGCAACTTCTTGAAGGCTCAAGAGAAAGGCCCCCTCACGACCCCGGAATATTTGGATGCGCTTGCGAAAAATCATCAGCTCGCGCGCAAAGAAGGCATTGACGCGGTGATGGACAAGAACAATCTCGACGCCTTGGTTGGCCCGACCGGCGGCCCAGCGTGGCTGACCGATTGGATTAACGGAGATCACTTTGGCGGTGGCAGCTCTCGAGCGGCGGCGGTAGCCGGCTATCCCCATCTCACCGTGCCCGCCGGCTTTGTTTCCGGGCTCCCGGTCGGCATCTCCTTCTTTGGGCGCGCTTGGAGCGAACCCGTATTGATTCGAGTTGCCTACGCCTTCGAGCAAGCCACCAAAGTAAGGAAGCCGCCGCGCTTTTTACCTAGCGCCCTGCTAAAATAGCTCGCCGCATCGCATTGACAGGACTGCCCGCATCCTCTAACATCAAGGTTTGTCTCTACAGGGAAAGGTGTCACTGAGGACCGATGCGGACGTACGTAGCTAAGGGACAAGAAGCGGAAGCGCTCCAGGTGGGCGCAAATTGGTTCGTGGTAGATGCCACCAATCAGGTGTTAGGGCGGCTAGCGACGAAAGTCGCTCGCATTTTGATCGGCAAAGACAAGCCGAGCTTCACACCGTACCTGGATTCCGGCGATCACGTTGTGGTGATTAACGCCGACAAGGTTCGCATGACCGGGAACAAGGTCGAGCAAAAAGTTTATTACTCCCATAGCGGATACCCAGGCGGTTTGAAAGCTGTGCCGGCCAAGCGCGTTCGCGAAACCAAGCCGGAATGGGTCGTGCGCGAAGCCGTTCTCGGGATGCTCCCGAAGAACAAGCTGCGCGCGCGCCGGGCGAAAAAGCTGCGGGTATACCGCGATGCGGCAGGTTTGGCACGTCACGCCGGGCAGAAGCCGCAGCCGGTCGCGCCGTAACGAGATTTGGAACTGCTATCTCGCGTTGTTTTGCCAGGTCGAGGTCAGCCGGGGATCTAGCAGCCTGAAGTGAATTTTTCCGCACGTGCGGTGCCTTCCGTCGTCGAGTAGGGAGCAACCCTTCCTAGGCGGGCATGCCGAGCGTGGTGTCATTAAGGAGGAACGTTGGGCTCTACTGGTACGCCCGTTGTGGGCACGCAAACTTGGTTTCTCGGCACCGGACGCCGCAAAGAATCGGTGGCGCGCGTATTTTTGCGCGCTGGCTCGGGCAAATTTACAGTAAACGGCCGCGGAGTCGAACAATACTTCCCGAACCACGCATGGAAGCATGACGCGACTGAGCCTTTGAAATTCACGAATTTAGCCGATCAGGTCGATGTCGTGGTTAGCGCGAAAGGTGGCGGCGCCGGCGGACAATCGGGCGCGGTCCGCATGGGATTGTCGCGAGCGATCGCGCGGTTCAATCCAGAGCTGCGCTCTTCGCTCCGCACAAACGGTTTTCTCACGCGCGATTCCCGGATGAAAGAACGCAAGAAATACGGGCAAAAGGGCGCGCGGAAGCGCTTCCAGTTTACGAAGCGTTAATTTTTCGGTGCTGCGTGGCACCGCTGTCGAAGCGATCTGACAACGATCGCTGAAAGATCTCAGCGTGGCGATCGGCACAAAACGACCTCCGGCGATCGGACCAAATCCGGTTGTCGAGATCACGGCCGGCAAGCCGCCGGCAAGAAGGCTGCTCTGCAGCGTGGCCAATAGCGGCCGGGCTTCCGCTCGGCGCTTCTCAGGCCTTGCTGCCGCAAGCAGCAATCCTTAGAGGAGGAAACTTGGCAGTAGAAATAACCATGAAAGAGCTGCTGGAGGCCGGAGTTCACTTCGGTCACCAGACGCGTCGATGGAACCCGAAGATGAAGGAATATATTTTCGGGGAACGCAACGGCATACACATTATTGATCTTCAGAAGACTCTTAAAATGTTTCGCGAAGCGAGCCGCTTCGTGAGCGAAATTTCTGCTCAGGGCAAAACGGTTTTGTTTGTGGGCACCAAGCGGCAGGCTCAAGAAGCTGTCGCGGAAGAGGCTAAGCGCTGCGGCGCATTTTTCGTCAATCACCGCTGGCTGGGCGGCACGCTAACGAACTGGTCCACTCTGCAGAAATCCATCAAGCGGCTCAAACTGCTGAAAGCCATGAACGAAGATGGCCGGATGGCCGAACTCTCCAAAAAAGAGAAGGCCCGGCTCGACCGCGAGATGAAGCACCTGCACCAGAACCTCGAAGGTATCGAGAACATGAGCCAGCTTCCGGACGCTATGTTCGTGATTGACTCCAACGCTGAAGAAATCGCTGTCAAGGAAGCGCGCCGCATGGGCGTCCCGGTGGTTTCCGTGGTCGACACGAATTGCGACCCCGATGTTGTCGATTGGATTATTCCCGGAAACGATGATGCGTTGCGGGCCATCCGCTTGTTTACGTCCAAGATTTCGGAGTCGGTGCTGGAAGGGCACACTGCCTATCAACAATCGCAGGTCGCCGATCAGAAAGCGGCGGAAGATCAGGCCCTGGTGGATACTGTCGAGTACGTCGACACCAGCGCCTACGAACAATACGAGAAGCAGGAAGGCGACTTTGTCGAAGGCGAGGTGGCTCTGGAAGCCCCGGAGACTGCCGAAACCACGGTTCCGCCGGACGAAGAATCACGGTAACAGTGGCGCGGGCTTTCTTTATTAGACCCGGCGCTGTGATCCACAAAGCGCGCCGGGTCGTTCCGCAAGTAGGCGCATAATAAATCTCCTTAGAAAAGATCCACAGGAAAGAAAAGAAGAGAAAAGGATGAGTACACCACCGCAAGCCATGCAAATTCCAGCACAGCTCGTGAAAGAACTTCGCGAACGTACCGGAGCGGGCTTCAGTGATTGCCGGGCAGCCCTCTTGGAAGCCGGCGGAAATATCGAGAAGGCTATCGACGTCCTGCGAAAGAAGGGTCAGGCCGCTGCGGCCAAGAAGGCGCAACGCGAAGCCACCGAAGGCCTGGTCGGACACTACATTCATGCCGGCGGAAAAATCGGCGTGATTGTCGAGGTGAACTGCGAGTCCGACTTCGTCGCGCGCACCGAAGCCTTTCAGCAATTAGCGCACGACCTCGCGATGCACATCGCTGCCGTCGATCCCAAGTACTTGCGCCGCGAGGAAGTGACCTCCGATATGCTGGACCGCGAGCGCGAGATTTACCGCGCGCAGGCGATCGCTTCCGGCAAGCCTGAAGCGATCGTGGACCGCATCGTGAACGGAAAAATGGAAAAGTTCTATGAGGAGAATTGCCTCTACGAACAGCATTACATCAAAGATGAGTCCGTGACGATCGGCGAGATGATTAACAACGCCATCGCCAAGCTCGGCGAAAACATCTCCGTACGCCGTTTCGTGCGCTTCAAGGTCGGCGAAATGGCCGCCGCGGACGGCGCCGCGCCCGTCACCGCCCCGGTCGCCCCCGTAGGCGTTTAACTCCATTCAAAAATTCAGCGAATTGTCCAGCGTCCCGGCTACTTGCCGGGCCGCTTTTTGTTGCCTGTAGCTCAGGCCTTCAGGCCTGAGGATTTTCTCCCAGCTTGCGGCACCCGCGGTTCCTCTAATGGCGCGGCACTCAAGCGAATTGTCTTGGGGGCACGATCCATCCGTTACCCTGGCCAGCCCACACATCGTCATTCCGAGCGAAGCCGCCGACTTTTCTCTTCCCGTCTATTTGACTCATGCAACCGCCAATCGCTACGATCTCCTCCTGGTGAATGAAACCATGTTGAACACGAAAAAGAACATCCGCGAGCCTCGCAGACGGAATCCCAGCTCCGATACACAAACCGATGGTTCTCGATCGAACGGTCAAACGGTCAGCCTCGTCGACCTCAGCCATACCATCGTCGACGGCATGATTACCTACAAGGGCATTCCTGCTCCGGTGATTTGCGATTTCCTCAGCCGCGAGGCCTCCAAGAAGTTCTACGCGGAGGGCACTTCGTTTCAAATCGGCAAGATTGACATGGCTGCGAACACTGGAACGTATCTCGACAGCCCGTTTCACCGCTTTGCCGAAGGCAAAGACATCTCGGAACTAGATTTACGCTCGATGGCCGGCCTCGACGCCGTTGTGGTACGCGTCGTCGGCGCAAAAACGCGTGCGATCGATCACCACGTTTTCAAGGCCGTCTACGTGCGTGAGAAAGCGGTCCTGGTCCACACCGACTGGGCGAAACACTGGCGCACCGATCAGTACTTTGAAGGACATCCGTTCTTCACCAAAGGCGCGGCACTTTACCTTCGGGAGGAGGGCGTGAGACTAGTCGGGGTCGACTCCTTGAACATCGACGACATCGATGACGGCACCCGCCCCGTGCACACTACACTGTTGGGAGCGGAGATTCCGATCGTCGAGCATCTTTGCAACCTCGATAAGCTTCCGATCTCGGGCTTCACTTTCACCGCTGTACCTGCTCCCGTAAAGGGCATGGGCACATTTCCGGTACGCGCGTTTGCCACGCTGCCGTCGTGAAGCACAATGCAAACTCACTCGATGGGACTGGCTATCGACGTCGCTGGCTGGGCCGGCGCGCTCCTGCTGCTCTTGTCCTACGCGCTCATTTCGAACGGATACTGGCGCCCCGAAGGCCGCACCTATCAACTCGCGAACGCGGTAGGCAGTTTCTGCTTGCCTGCTAACAACGCTTGGCACCGAGCCTGGCCCTCGATGTTTGTCAATGGCGTGTGGATCATCATCGCGACCGTTTCGCTCTGGAGGATCGGCAGAAATCTCATTAGGCCTAACTCCACCAATCCTTCTTGTCTCCCAGCCCATGATCTTGTGAATCAAGGAAGGCCAGGCCCATGCAAGTAGAGCCTTTCAAAATTGCAGTCTCCGATGCCGCGCTAAGAGACCTCGCGGATCGGCTTTCGCGAACCCGCTGGCCTGACCAACTCAATGCTATTGGATGGGAACAAGGAACCGAGCGGTCCTATCTCGAAAATCTCGTTCGCTATTGGCAGACAGGCTTCAACTGGCGCGCGCAAGAAGCCGCGCTGAGTCGTTTTTCGCAATTCCGCGCCACTATCGGAGACCAGCAAATCCATTTTGTGCACGAGCGCGCCAAATCCGGCAAAGGCATGCCGCTCATCATCACGCACGGCTGGCCGGGAAGCTTTATCGAGATGCTCAAGATCATCCCGATGTTGAGCGATCCCGAAAAGCACGGCGGAAATCGCGAGGACGCCTTCGATGTCATCGTACCGTCTTTACCCGGCTACGGTTTTTCGTCCGCGCCCCGCCGCGCAGGTATGGACACCTTCGCCATCGCCAGGCTTTGGGCTGAGCTGATGGCCGGCCTTGGTTACCAACGATTTGCTGCCCAGGGCGGAGACTGGGGCGCGAGCGTTGCTACTTGCCTCGGTTTTCTCTTTCCCGATCTCGTGATTGGCCTGCACTTGAATCGCATCCCAGGTTCCTTTCAACCTCCTCAAGGTCGTGCTGGGCACGATCTGACTGCGGAGGAAAGCGCCTTTGTGGCAGCCCGGGACAATTGGTTCGACAGCGAAGGCGCATATTTCTTCATTCAAGCCACCAAGCCGCAAAGTCTGGCTTACGCACTCAACGATTCACCCACTGGGCTTGCCGCTTGGATCGTCGAAAAGTTTCGCACCTGGAGCGATTGCGAAGGCGACGTCGAGCGTGTTTTCACCAAAAACGACCTGCTCACCAACATCTCGATTTATTGGTTCACGCAAAGCATGCCTTCGGCAATGCGCCTTTACTGGGAGAACCGTCGGCGCCCGCTCCGCTTTGCACCGGGCGAGCGCGTTCGTGTCCCTTGTGCTGTGGCGCTCTTTCCAAAGGAAATTGTTATGCCTCCGAGAAGTTGGGTCGAGCGCGTCTACAACGTCCAGCGCTGGACGCACATGCCGAAGGGGGGCCACTTCGCGGCGTTCGAGCAGCCGGAATTGCTGGCGCAAGACGTTCGCGTATTCTTTCGCTCACTGCAGAGCACCGATGCGCAAGCTGCCCGCGCGACCTAAGACTCTTCCTACAACTTCGCTTCGGCTTCGTCGAAAACGCCTCGTTTTCTTCGTCACCCGTCGATTGTTTGCTACAATTCCGTCGGTTTTGCGACTGCTTCCCGGAGAGTCATGGCTGCGAAGAAGACTGCCATCAAGCGCGCGACAAACTCGTCCTCAAAAAAGGCTCGGCCAAGGTACCAACGAATCGTGTTAAAACTCTCCGGCGAATCCCTGCAGGGGCCGCAAGGGTACGGCATTCACGGCGAAACCGTGCAAGCCATCGCGCGCGAACTGAAGGACGTGCACGCGCTCGGAGTGCAAGTTGCCGTGATGGTCGGTGGCGGAAACATCTTCCGCGGGGGACGCCAAAAAGGCCTGGAGATCGATCGCGCGACTGGCGACTACATGGGTATGCTCGCCACGGTGATCAATGCGCTGGCACTGCAAGACGCTCTGGAAAAAGAGGGCGTATACACGCGCGTCCAGAGCGCCATCGCCATGAACGAAGTTGCCGAGCCTTTCATCCGGCGGCGTGCGATGCGGCACCTAGAAAAAGGCCGCATCGTTATTTTTGCGGCAGGCACCGGCAATCCTTATTTTTCGACGGACACCGCGGCAGCATTGCGCGCCATGGAAATGAAGGCGGATGTAATCCTGAAGGCCACGCGCGTGGACGGCATCTACGATGCGGATCCCGAGCAGGTGACCGGCGCGAGATTCTTGACGCAGATTACCTATCGCGATGTGCTGAGTCAGAACTTGAAGGTCATGGACTCCACGGCGATATCTTTGTGCATGGACAACGGAATGCCCATCGTGGTGTTCAACATGAACGAGTACGGAAACATCAGGCGAGTTGTTTTGGGGGAGCGAGTGGGCTCGACAGTCACACCGGCATGATGCAGAGGATAGAAATTACAAATAGAAATCAGAATTAGAAAATTGAAGTCAGAAAGTAAAAGTCAGAAAATGGAAATTAGAAGATAGCGTTCCCGCTTTGAGGCGTTCTCACTTTTTCGGTCCCTGCATTTCTAAGTTTCTGATTTCCAATTTCTGATTTCCAATCTGAGGAGAGAGATGACCACGATCGGGAATACAAAAGACGCTATGGCCGCGGCACGGACGCGAATGGAAAAAGCCGTCGAAGATTTTCGCAAGGAAATTGGAAGCTTGCGCACTGGCCGAGCCAACGCCAGGCTGCTGGACAGCATTCGTGTGGACTATCACGGCACTCCGATGCCCGTGGAACAACTCGGCACTATGACCGTGCCGGACGCAACGATGATTGTGATCTCTCCCTGGGATCCCAGCGTGGTGCCCCTGATCGACAAGGCCATTCGCACCTCCGACCTCGGATTGAATCCGACGAATGACGGGAAAGTAGTCCGGGTGCCGATTCCAGCGTTGAGCGAGGAGCGCCGCAAAGACCTGGTGAAGCACCTGCACAAAGTGTTGGAAAACCATCGGACGGCCGTGCGCAATGTCCGGCGGGACATTAAGGAGGCGGTGGACAAGCTGGAGAAGGACAAGAAGATCAGCCAGGACGAGCACAAGCGGGCGCTGGAGGAGCTGGAGAAACTCTCGCATGCTGAGACCAAGAAGATTGAAGATCTTAGCGCTACCAAAGAAAAAGAAATTATGAACGTTTAGCGTCTAGTAAAGCATTTAAAAACAATCACTTAGCTTTGGGGCGGACCCAATCGAAGCACCCCCACCCCGGGGGTTTTTTAGAACGATATCATTCCAAAGGGTTTAGCTCGTAGTTGCGGCCAAACGATATGATTCCATTGGACTTACTAGGGCCCCAGGAGGCGGCGTCAGCAGGTCCTCGTGCGTCGTCGTGGCCCTGTGCTTCTGGCAGGGCATAACAATGTGCCTCAGGGAACTTTTACTTTCGCGCCGTAACGAAAGCGGCGGCAAGCCGCGCGCACTCCAAAGAAGGGCACGCTTTGCGGGCCTTCACTGACCTGTCCTCGGTCAGGCGAAAACACCTAAAACGAAAACACCTAAAAAATGATAACGCGCTTATATCAAGTCAACTAATTAAAACGGCATAGCAGTCCCGAGGATCTACTTCCTCGGAGCGGTTCAGGGGTGCGGGGTGGCGGCCGCGCGAGGGGGCTGGGGCTCCGCCGAGGTTGCGGCGGCGGCGCGATCCAAGGTAAAGAGCTGAGCTTGGTCCGTTTGTACCGCGTGAAGGAAGGCGTTGTAGTCAGCGAGCCGCACGCCGGGGATCTGGCGCAGCAGGAAATGGATGTGGCGCGCGGCGGAAACAGTTCCGCCCTGGACGTTGTAGCTCGAGGAAAACGTAGCGTAGTCGCGATCCACGGAAGTGCCGGAGGGCGCTTCGGCGCCGGTGCCGGCGGGAAGCTGCACGGTGACCTGGGTCTGTACGTCGAGCGGTGTGCCAAGGTCGATTGGGGATGAGCCGTTGGCGGCTGACTTATCCGGCGATTCGGGCAGACCTAGAAGGGGGAGCAACGCCGGAATGCGGACCGGCTTCTTCGACCAGTCGACAAATTTAGGCTGGGAGATTTCGTATTCGACGACGAAGGGCTGTTTGGTGGCCGACGGATCGGAAGCATGGGCTGAAATGATCTTGCCGCGAAAGCCGTCGGAGAGCGCCAACAACTGTGCGACTTCATTCCACTTCTCGCGCGGAGCCTGATGGAAGGCGATGCGCAAGAGGAGCTCGTTGTCACCGCGCATGGAGTAGTGAACCTTGGCGTTCAACGTACCGTCCGAGGCTAACGACGCCAGCACACGCACGCTTTGAGTGGCGGGAAAGGGTAAGTTGGATGGAATACGGCGCCATGGCTCATCCTTGAAATGGATTACCAAAGCATGCCTTCCGCGCAACTGCGAAGGAATCAAGCCGTAGGGAGCGACGCCTAGATTGAGGTCTACCCATCGATCGTTCGAAGCGAAGCCGATTAAGGTAAGAATGTGATCAAACGCAGATGGCCGAGGGAACTCCGAGGTGTTCTTGATTTCCGCGGTGGAAACGAAGGCAGGGCTCGGAATCGTAACGACACGGTCCAAGAGGGCAGAGAACAAAACGAACTTGTCTTCCGGCGTGGCGTAACCTGAGGAAAGGATTTCGACAGGATTTCGCGTTTGAAATCCTGTCGCCCCGAGGGGAAGGTCAATGGTCCTGATTTTCTGCGAAACAAAGTCATAGATCGCCTCCGCCTTCGCATCGGCCGTTGGGGCGGCTCTGCTCAGTGCCAATGCCTTCGCTAAAACTTCTGGAGGAATGACCATTTGGTTGCGAAAGAAGACTTGCAGCTGGCTAGAGCAAAGTTGCTGCCAGGACTCGTAGGTCGTAAAGACGATTTCGGGCTCGGCGGCAGAACCGGTTTCTTGCGCGCCGTCGAACTTTGAGTTCAGGGAATATTTCCAGCGGTAGGTGACCTGCGGACTGGGCCCGTCGCCGGATTCGTCGATGGTATTGGCGGGGAGGGCGGGTGAGGAATACAGCCGGACCTTTCGCGCGGACGGTACGCTGACCTCAAAAAGCTCCTGCGCGACGATTCCATCGTGATGAAACGAGTGTTCAATCCAGAAGTCGGGTGCGAGGGGATGATGCGACGTCGAAGTTATGACTCGATATTCGAGGATGTCTCCGGGAGCTAGGCCGAGGAGACGGACGGATTTGACGCGAACGTCTTGATACGCGGGCGCGTTGAGCACCGCGGGATGGGGTTGATCAGTCGTAGCGCTCGGGAGGATATCGGCGGTGCCGCCGCTGGCGTGAGTGATGCGAAGAAGCGGAATTTCGATCTTTTGAAAAGCGCGATTGTAGTCGAAGCTGAGTAAAGCGAATTGCCGAGCTCCAATCTCATTGTTGATGTGCACGCGCGCGTGGACTTCCTTGCGACTGTCGCCATTTAGCTCGAAGCGGATGAGGGTTTCCAGAAGCTCGATCTGGGCCGGAGTCTGAACCGCAGGCGTGAGCTTGTCCGCCGGAGTTGGTTTGGTGTCCTGAGCGTGGAGGGGAACAGCAAGGCACAGCGATGCCAAAACGCGGAGGCACAGACTCGCACGGAAATTAGGCTTTGCGGGGGGCACAAAAGAAGTCTAGGGGCCTGAAAGCGAGGGCGTAAAGCTCGGCGGAGAGTACTAGAGTACAAAAGAACAAGGGGCCGTCTAAATCCAAGGATGTAAGGGCAAACGAATGTAAGGGCTTGAGAATTAACGGTGTAGGAGTACAAGAGCCGGAGAATGCAAACAAGGATGTGGAGAGACGAATGAAAAGACAATTTGCGGTGGCGGCGATGGTGCTGGCGGCAGTGGGAGTGACGTGCGCAGCGGAGCGGATGTGTGCCGAGACAAGCGCAGCGAAAGGGCCCGCGGAAGACGGCACTATGCCGGCGCTGGTGAAGATTGCGGGTGAAGGAGAAATGGACTCGCACGCATTCGAGTTTCTGACGGAACTCAGCGATGAGATCGGCGCGCGTGTGACCGGCTCGCCCGCGGAGCGCAAAGCGGAGGAGTGGGGCGCCGCGAAGATGAAGTCCATCGGACTGGAAAACGTGCACACGGAAAAGTACACGATCTGGAAGGGCTGGACGCGAGGGACCGCGGAAGCGGAATTGTTGACACCGGTGCGCCGCAAGTTGCACGCGGACGCCATGGGGTGGACGGGCTCAACCGTGGCAGGTGGCGCGGAAGGTGATGTGGTGACCGCAAATATATTCGATATCGACAAAGAGATAAAAAATGCTTCGCGGCTGAAGGGCAAAATCGTGTTGGTCGTGATGCAGGGCCGACCCCCGCAAAACCCCGGATTATTGTTCGCGCGGTTTGGCGATTTCCTGAAAGCGGCGGGGCCTGCCGGGGCGGTCGCTGTAATTGGCGGGCAAGGGGGAAGTAAGGCTACGGGAATGAATCTGACGCA
>Ga0070698_100008179_pt1 | contig 11309 bp, 9 predicted proteins | sample KBSK1502metaG_FD_65477 | JGI IMG/M metagenome (GOLD analysis project Ga0070698, IMG submission 65477) | Corn, switchgrass and miscanthus rhizosphere microbial communities from Kellogg Biological Station, Michigan, USA - KBS K1-50-2 metaG | ecosystem: Host-associated > Plants > Roots >...
GGATTTCGACGCGCTGGTGGTGCGCAGCGAGACGCGCGTCACCGCGCCTGTGATCGAGGCCGGCCGCCGGCTGCGTGTGGTCGGCCGCGCGGGCGTCGGCGTCGACAACATCGACGTGCCCGCGGCGACGCGCAGGGGAATCCTGGTGGTCAACGCCCCGCGCGGCAACATCGTGGCCGCGGCGGAGCACACGATGGCGCTCCTCTTCGCGCTCGCCCGCTGGGTGCCGCAGGCCGACGCGTCGGTCAAGCGCGGCGAATGGACGCGGGCGAAGTTCATCGGCACCGAGATCCGCGGCAAGACGCTGGGTGTGATCGGCCTCGGCAACGTCGGGTCGGAGGTCGCCAAGCGCGCGCACGGCCTCGAGATGGACGTCGTCGCGTACGACCCCGTGGTGTCGGTCGAACGCGCGGAGCTCTTCAACGTCGAGCTGGTGACGCTGGACGATCTGCTGGGTCGGGCCGACTTCGTCACCGTGCACGTGCCGCTGGTCGACTCGAACCGCAACCTGATCGGCGCCCGCGAGCTGGCGCTGATGAAGCCGTCGGCGCGCCTGGTCAACACCGCACGTGGTGGCATCGTCGACGAGTCCGCGCTCTTCGAGGCGCTGCAGTCACGACGTCTGGCGGCGGCCGCGGCGGACGTGTTCGAGAAGGAGCCGCCGGGCGAGAACCCGCTGCTCGCCCTGCCGAACTTCGTCGCCACTCCGCACATCGGCGCGTCCACAGCCGAGGCGCAGGTGTCGGTGGCTTTCGACGTTGCAGAAGAAGTGGCTGCGGTGCTCGCGGGAGACCTCCCGCGTTTTGCCGTCAACGCCCCGGCGTTGCCGCCGGAAGAGCTTGCGTACGTGCGGCCGTTCGCGGAGCTGACGGAGAGGCTGGCCGCGCTGCACGCCCAGCTGTTCGGCGGCCGCGTGTCCGCCATCGAGCTCGACTGCGAGGGCGAGCTGGCCGAGCATGACGTCAACCTGCTCGTCGCGTCGGCGGTCAAGGGAGTGCTGCAGCCCTTCACCGAAGAGCGGATCAATGCCGTGAACGCGCGGCTCATCGCGGCCAATCGCGGCATCAAGCTGGTCGAGCGCCGCAGCCGGTCTCACAGCAGCTACGCCAGCCTGGTCACGCTGCGCATGCACGGCCACGAGATCGCGGGCACCCTCCTGATGGGCGAGCCGCGCGCGGTGCGCATCGACTCGTTTCGTGTCGACCTGGTGCCCGAAGGCCGCTTCCTGGTCAGCCGGCACGAGGACCGGCCCGGCGTCGTCGGTCGCGTGGGCAGCATCCTCGGCGAGCACGACGTGAACATCGCCAGCATGCAGGTCGGGCGCGATGCCCCGCGCGGGAGCGCGATGATGATCCTGGCCGTTGACGATCGCGTCTCTGACGATGTCCTGGGACGGCTGAGAGGGGTTGGGGGGATGTCCGACCTGCGGTACGTAGAGCTCGGCGAGCGCGACCATCGCTGACGTCAGCGCGTTCCCGGGAATTCGTTACTACCTGGCGAACGCGGGAGACCCGAGCCGGCTCGTCGCCCCGCCGTACGACGTCTTGTCGGACGCCGACGTCCAGCACTACAAAGGGCTATCGCCCTACAACGTCGTCCACGTAACGCGCCCCGGGCACGACTACGAAGGGGCCGCGCGCACTTTCAGGCGCTGGCTGGACGACCGGATCCTGGTGCCGGAGCCGCGCTCGATGTACGTGCACGAGGTCGCCTTCGACGGCCGGGTGCGGCGAGACCTGATCGCATCGCTGCGCCTCCAGGACTATGCCGACCGGGTGGTCCTGCCCCACGAGCGCACCCATCGGGGCCCGAAGGAGGACCGCCTAGCCCTGCTCCGGGCAACCCACACGAGCCTGGAACCGCTCTGGTTCGTGTACGAAGGCGAGGACACCGGCGTGCCCGCGATCCTCGAGCTGGTGGTCGCCAGCCGCGGCCCGGCGGTGTCGTTCACCGGGCCCGGCGACACACGGCACCGGCTGTGGGTCATCTCCGACCCAGGCATCCACTCGAGCGTCCACGAGGTCCTGGCCAAAAGGCAGCTCCTCATCGCGGACGGCCACCACCGCTACGAGACGGCGCTCGCATTTGCCGAAGAGACTGGCGGCGATGAGGACGCGCCGTCCCGGTTCACGCTGGCCCTGCTGACAGAGCTGGCCGACCCGGGCCTGGCCGTGCTGCCGACCCACCGCGTGTTGAAGGCTGGGGTGGCCGTCACGGGCGGGGAGCCGAAGGCCTCCCTGGCAGAGACGCTGGCCGAGCTGGAGGGGGGCCGGGTCGCGGCCGGCGCCTACCGCGACGGCGAGTTCCAGGTCCTCCCGCTGGAAGGCGAGGTGCCCGTGGTGGAGTTGCATGAGCAGGTGATCGACAACATCCTGGGCAAGCGGAACCCGGAAGAGCTCCTGCTGTACACGCGCGATCCGGAGGAGGCGGTGCGCTGGGTCGACCAGGGGGCCGGCACGGCGGCGTTCTTCCTGGGGCCGCCCGACCTGGGGCAGGTTTTGAAGCTGGCCCAAGAAGGGAAAACTCTTCCTCAGAAAGCCACCTACTTCCACCCGAAACCGCCCTCCGGGATGGTTTTTGACAGGCTGGAAAGAGATCGGCGTTTATAGTTAGGAACCCATAAAGTGCCCATTTACGGCTATCGATGCAGCAACTGCGGACACGAGTTCGAGATCCAGCAGAGGATGTCCGACGAGCCGCTGAAGGTCTGCCCCCAGTGCCAGGGCAAGCTGAGCAAGATGCTCTACCCGACTGGGGTGATCTTCAAGGGCAGCGGGTTTTACTCGACCGACTACAAGGGTTCCGGGCAACCGGCTTCGAGCAACGGCTCCGGGAGCGAAGGCAAGTCGGAGCCGAAGACGGAGACGAAGCCGGAGTCCAAGCCGGAATCAAAGCCAGAGTCGAGTGATTAAGCGTTACAGGGAGTGCACGTGACGACAAGTACCATCCAGGAAGTAACCGACAGCGAGTTCGAGGCCACGGTGCTGAAGTCAGACAAGCCGGTGCTGGTCGACTTCTGGGCGACGTGGTGCGGGCCGTGCCGGATGATCGCCCCGATCGTCGAGCAGCTGCGTGGCGAGCTCGGCGACAAGATCAAGGTCGTGAAGATGGACATCGACGAGAATCCGAACACGCCGAACGAGCTCGGCATCATGTCGATCCCGACGGTGATCATCTTCAAGGACGGCAAGGCCGCGGAGCGAACCGTCGGTTATCGCCCGAACATGAAGGGCGACCTCAAGGCCAAGCTCGAAGCCCTGATCTCCTAAGAGATCGCAGCTTCTTCCGGCATCAGCATCGGGCCTGACGGAGTGGCCCGATGCTGGTGGGCGGATGTCGACGATCTCCTCCGGATCGATCACGACACCGAGTGGGGGCGGCCGGTCGCCGACGACACGCGACTGTTCGAAACGGTGATGCTCGAGTCCTTTCAGTCGGGGCTGAGCTGGCTGACGGTCCTGCGCAAGCGGGCCAACTTTCGCACCGCCTTCCGCGGTTTCGAGCCTGCCGCGGTTGCACGTTTTACGTCGCGAGACGTGACGCGTCTGCTGAGCGACGCGAGCATCATCCGCAACCGGGCGAAGATCGAAGCGACGATCAACAACGCGCGTCGCATGCCCGAGCTGGTCGACTCGTTCGGGAGCTTTGGGGCCTACGTGTGGCGCTATGAGCCCAAGCGGCGTCCCCGGCCGACCTCTCGAAGCGACTTGCGCTCTCAATCCCCGGAATCTGTCGCCATGAGCAAGGACCTCATCAAGCGAGGGTGGGCCTTCGTCGGCCCGACCACCATCTACTCCTTCATGGAGGCGATCGGCCTGGTCAACGACCACGTGCGAGGCTGCGCCGCCGGCGCCGAGGTCGAGCGCGTACGCCGCGATTTCGTGCGCCCGCGCTAACCTAACCCCGCGCTGGGGATGTACGGGAGCTGGTGCTCCCCGCGGTCTTCAAAACCGTCCGAGAGGCGCTGTTGAGGCGTCTCTGGTGGGTTCGATTCCCATCCATCCCCGCCAGATTTGCCGTTCGTGACAGCCAAGTTGACCGCCACCGAGGCGAACTCTCATTCGTGTCAATGAGCGTCCGCACAGAAGTCAGCCAGGACGTCTGCGACTCACGTTCGTTTCCAGCACTCCACTCTCGATCGCCCAAGTAGCAATTTCAGTTCTCGAGCGGAGCGCCAGCTTGTTGCGGATACGGTCGAGGTGACCTTCGACGGTGCGTTCGGACAAAAAGAGCTTCTCAGCGATCTCCCGATTCGTCCGCCCGCCAGCTAGTAGTCGGACCACGTCGAACTCTCGGCGGCTCAGCGGACCGTGGAGTCCAACACCTTGAGTTCCATCGGTCTCGTCGAGCGCATGCTCCGTCGCCTGAACGAAGTCCATCTTCAGGCCAACGCTCCAAGCCTGATCGCTGTGGCGTGGTCCGAGATGGGCCCGCGACAACTCAATGCTGCGCCGTAGTTGATCGCGCGCGTAGGGCTCGGACTCACCGGATAATTCTTGGCTTGCTCGCTGGTGCGCCGCGGCCAACCGGATCGCGCGGAAGTGATCTCCCCTGACCGCAGCTATGCGGGCCAACCCGGCTAGACCTTCAAGAGAGTTGAATGGACCTCCGAGCCCTCGTGCGATGGACAGAGACGTCCTCCAGCTACGCTCGGCCCTGTCGATATCTCCACATGCAAGCTCGGCGTTGGCGAGCCCAGGGAGGACCCGAGACAACTGCAGGGTGGGGATTTCTGCTTCGCTCAACGCCGCCGCATGACCGAGGCTCTTTCTGGCCGCCTCAAATCGACCCTGATAGAGAGCAAGCCATCCAAGAGAGTCGTGGAGCCATGCCATCAACCTCGGGTTGTCCGAATCGCCGACAACGGCCATCGCCCGCACGAGCGCCGACTGCGCATCATCGAGTCTGCCCAATTGCATCAGTCCGCTCGCAAGCTGAATGAGCGCTAGGGCTTGCCGATCCTTGGAATTGCGGGTGTGGTCCAGGCTGGCGAGATCGACGGCTCGGCGAGCAAGATCGAGGCTGCCCCTGGGATCTCCCTGCAGTTCAGTGAGTAACGCGGCCCCAATAGTTGCCAGGAACAGGGGATTCTCGTCCGGATGGCTGCTGCTCTTGATCGGTCGGTCCTGAGGCAATTGGTCCAGCAATTCGAGAATCCAAGATCGAAGCTGAGTGGCGTCAAGCAACGGGTCAGACACGAGCAACCCGGCGATCTCGAGCCCGAAATCCTCGCTATTGGCGCGCGCCCATCGCGTGGCCGCCCACAGATTTGCGAGCTCTTGACGCTTCCAAGTAGCTTCGGCGGCGCCGGCAACTCTCGTCCACGCTCCGATAAGTCCTCCGGCCCTGGCTTCTAGCGCCCCAAGGAAGAACTCGTAATGGCGTCTCTGCAGCGCGGCTTGTTCGCCTGCGGCCCGGAGCTTCTCCAAGGCATACGCCGCCTGGAGCTCGAGCAGTCGAAACCTCGTTCCCGCTTCGTCCAGCTTTTCACTAACGACCATTGACTTCTCGACAAGGCCACCTAGAGGGCCGAATGCAACAGCAAGTACTTCGTCGGTGCAGATTGCTTGAGCGCTCTCGAGGGTGAAGCCGCCCTTGAAGACCGAGAGCCGACGAAACAGGACGCGTTCGCTCGGAGTAAGCAGACGGTGACTCCAGTCGATGGTGGCCGTCATGGTCTGGTGGCGTGGATCCGTCGAACGCTGCGTCGCCAAGCCCCCGATCTCGCTGTCGACGCGGGCGAGCATCTCGCGCTCAGTCATCATTCGCAGCCTCGGCGCCACCAGCTCGATCGCAAGGGGGAGCCCATCGAGCTTGCGACAAATCTGGTCGACAACGTCGCGGTTAGCGGCCGTGACCGTGAAGTCGGGAACCACAAGCCGACCTCGTTCCTCAAAGAGTCGCAGGGCGTCTGCGGTACCTAAGGGCGCGAGAGGCCAAAGTGCCTCGCCTGCGACGCCAAGAGGCTCGCGGCTCGTGGCGAAGATGCTCAAGCTGGGGCTGCTCTCGAGGATCGTTAGACAGAATTCGGCACACGCCGCAATCAGGTGTTCGCAGTTGTCCAGAATCAGCAGGGCCTTTTTGCTCTTCAACCACGCTTTCACTCTGTGAAGTGGCGGCCCGCCACCAGGCAAGTGCAACGACGTAGCGACCGCGGCAGCGACCCGATGGTCATCTTCGATGGGCGCAAGGTCAACCCACCAAATGCCGTCAGGCCACTGGTGGCCCATACTTCGCCACAGATGGATCGCGAGTCGGCTTTTACCGATTCCGCCTGGGCCAATCAAGCTAATCAGCCGCGATTCCCTCGATAGGTTTCGAAGGGCCCTCAGCTCCGTCCTGCGCCCGATAAAGCTGGTGAGTTTTTCTGGGATGTTCGTGCGTGGGGGCGTAGGCAACTTAGCCGGCAAGCGCAAGGCTTTGGGCGACTGTCCTCCGCGCTGATCAATCACTTCATCAGGACCGGCTCGGCGCCACTTTGAGCCCAGTCGTCGGGCCCAGACCGCTGGCGGACTGACGCCAGCCCTTGCAGAGGGCCGCGGCTCACGACGTCCCAACCGACACGAAGCGCGACCTGAGAATCACGTATTTCCACGCTATCGGGCGGCGTCGCACGCCACTACGTTGTGCGAACGGCCGATGGACCGGCCCCAACACATAGCGGAAGTATCCAACGCCGGCGGACGGCCAATTGCCGCACACCGACCTGAACTCGATTTTGAATGGAGAAAGTGAAATGCGCCAGTTCAAAGCGTCGGCCCTCGCGTCGTTGTTTCTCATCGGCTCGGCGTGCGGTCTCGGGGCCGCCCCGGCGGCGGCTTCCGATCAACAGGTGACCCATGCCCGCGCTAACGCGACTCTCTATGCCATGGGCGAGAAGGGGGCGGAGCTGCTCCGCATCAATGTGGAGAACGGGGCCGTTGAGGTCGCCGGACCCACGGGCGTTACTCCGCAGTCTCTCGCCTTGGCTATCGCTCCAGGCTGGCGAGCTGCTTACACCATTGCGCACACACAGGATCCTTCGCTGGCACACCTGGCGACGATCGACCTGGCAACGGGCAGAGAGACTCTGGTCGGAACAAGCGGCCTTGGCCAGAACCTGTACATCATGGGCATGACGTCGTCGCGGAACGGCGTCCTGTACGCCGCTGGCGATTTCATGCCTACCTCGCCGACCTTCAACTCTCTGTACGCGATCGACAAGAGGACGGGCCTGGCGACTCGGATTGGATCCTTCGGCGTTGGCTCGGCGATGCCGACCTTCATCATGAGCCTCACCTTCGATCCGAGTGGCCAGCTGTTTGGAGCCAGCCAGCAGTCGATCTATCGGATCGATCGAACCACCGGCGCTGCGACCAAGGTCGTCGACATCGTGGGAGCGACGCGCGTAATGGGCCTAGCGTTTGATCAGAAGGGCGAGCTCTATGCCTCTGACTACATCCCCCTTCCGACAGGTTCGACGATCTACACCGTGGACCTGGGCACGGGTCAGTTCGCGCCGCTGATCCATACCGGCATGGCGTTCGTTCACAACATCGCTTTTTAGCCCGGCTGTTCTCCCGCGATCGAAGCATTTCCTAGCTGTGAGGCGCCCGACATCGGGCACCTCTTAAATAGCGGAGAGGCTCGGGACCGTGCGGTGGAATGAGGCGCAGATCCTGACAGCCAAGCTGACAGCCATTCTGTCGGACGGTGGCAACCGTCAGCGAACGTCAGCGGATTCCGGCTCGTGACTCTTCACCTTGTGCGGACATTGGTGGACGCTGGCGGACGGTAGAAACGCGGTCTTCAAAACCGTCTGCGGGGCGCTGTTGAGGCGTCCTGGGTGGGTTCGATTCCCATCCATCGCCGCCAAATTTCGGCGTCGTGACAGCCCTGATGACAGCCACGACCACAGACGGTTTTCTAGACCGTCTGTGCTCTCGAAACCTCCGCGGCCGCGTCCTTTCACATGCGAGTGCCAATCAGGGAGTCGGCGAACCGATAACCGCCTGCTATCAGCAGGTACGTGCCGGCAGCCGCGTAACGCAATCGGCGTCGGTTACTCGCATCGCGCACGCTCCTTTGTGGCGGCCGACGACTTGACCGAATCGGCTGGACAACCCTCGAGAGGGTCTCGCGCCTTACCATCCGAGAGTAGGGGAGTCAAATGGGACGAGCACGTGATGTCGTTGAGGCGGCGTATCGGGCCTGGAATGCCGGTGACCTTGACGCGATCGTGAGCGACTACGACGAGAAGGCCAAGTATTGGAGTACTGCCCGTATGGCCGGGGTACATGGAAAGGCAGAGATCCGCGAGTACTGTGAGAGCCAACTGACGACTTTCCCCGGAATACAGTTCGTGATCACGAACGTAATCGAGTCGGGAGACTCGGTGGCAGTGGAGTACCGAGTCAAGGCGACTCACACAGGACCTCTTGAAGCGACATCCGGCACGATACCTGCCACTGGCAAGACGATTGAATTCGCAGGCGCAGAGTTCTTTGAGGTTCACAACGGCAAGATCTTGACCGAACGAAACTACGTCGACAGTCTTGAGTTGATGAGGCAGCTTGGCCTGATGCCCGCTGGCAGATAATCTCCGTCGGACGAAGTCTGGAGCTGTCGATAATTGCCTCTGTTCTCATCGGCAAGCGCAAACCGCGACGATGTCGGGCAAACTCGTCGAAGCCGCTCCTTGTGAGGATGATCCACAGTTAATAGCGACGATGCAAACCCTCGAACCACCGGTGAATGACTCGATTGCCGAGATCGAGGCACTGTGCGCCCGGCGCGGTTTCGGCCAGGCGGTCGAGATGTGCGAGGCATTGCTCGCCGGTCCGCTGCCGCCACACGACGAGGCCAGGGTCAGAGTCCTCGCAGGCCAGGCCCTGGGGCGTTCGTCTCGTCCGCGGCCCGCCCTCGAGCACCTGCGCCGCGCCAGGGAGATCCTGGCCGCGCAGCCACAGCCGATGCTTTTCGCTGAGTGCGCCGATTGGGAGGCCGGCTGCCTGTACCTGCTGGAGGACAGCCGCGCGCTGGCTGTGGGCAAGGAAGCACTCGATCTTTGCCGCGCGCTCGAAAAGCCGGCTCCGCTGCTGGAGTCGCGCATTCTCGAACACCTCGGTTCGATCCACGTGCGCAACCACGCCTTCGACACTGCGATCCAGTGTTATCAGCAGGCACTTGAAGCGGCGGGTGCCATCCGCGATCTTCCCCGGTTGGCGCGCGTCTACCACGGCCTGGCCGCTGCGTACGACGGCCGCGGCGAAACCGACCGGGCCGTCGAATTCGTGCACAAGGCGCTCAGCCTGTATAGCCTCGAAGATGACGCGGCCCTGATGGCGCGCGCTGAGAACGAGCTTGGCCTGGTGCTCATGCGAGAACGGCAATTCGAGCGGGCCGAAGAGCTCTTTCTCAGCGCGTTGCGCCACCTCGGGAGCAGCGGCACCGAGATTGGACGCAGCCACGTCATGTTGAGTCTCGGCGAGATGTACCTCGCGGCTGGAAGACTCGCCGAAGCTGTCGCGATCATCCGCGACGCCATCGAGCGTGCACATCGTATGGAGGAGCCTCTCGCCCAAAGCGCAGGCCATCAGCTTCTCGGGGAGGCGTTGGAGCGGCTCGGCCGTCCCCTCGAAGCCGATGAGGAGTTCCGTGGAGGTCTGGCGATTCTTCGGCGCGAGGACCTGTCCGATCGCCTGGTTGAGATGCATGTTTCGTATGCCGCTCTACTCCAGCGTCGATCAGACCTCGACGGTGCGCTTCATCACGTGAAGGAAGCGCTGGCGATAGTGCGTCACATTTCGACGCCTGGCGGCGCTTTCGGGATGTTGCCCGATACGCTCGGTACTTTTGATCGCCCTTAGCTGAAGGGCGGCGGGAGTGCCGCGACGACCGAAGCTGACTCGATGACCGGCAGCTGACGGAATCCGAGCGGCGCGGCCTGCCCTATGATTCGGGAGCGTGCGCCCAAAGCCGAGCGAGGTTCTGACAGCCAAGTTGATGCGATGAAGGAGCGGGCCTCCGCTCCCGTGGTCAAGGGCTGAGACTTTTCTCGCCCGCGATCAACGACCGACAAGAAGGAGGCCCAGGGCATGGTTTACATCGGAGTCGACCTTCACCGCAAGAAGAGTCAGATCGCGGCGCTCGACCAGGACGGCCAGCTGCTCTTCAACCGCAAGGTCCGCACCGGACCGGGAGAGATGCAGCAGCTGATCGACGAGCTGCGGCCGCAGCCGATCGAGGTGGCGTTCGAGGCGACCTTCGGCTGGGGCTGGTTCGCCGACCTGCTCGCGGAGCTCGGGATACCTGCACACATGGCTCATCCATTGGCGACCAAGGCGGTCTCCTCGGCGCGCGTGAAGAACGACGCCGTTGATGCCAAGACGCTGGCTCACCTGCTGCGCACCAACCTCCTGCCAGAAGGTTGGATCGCCCCGCCCGAAGTACGCGAAGCTCGCCGATTGGTGCGCATGCGGGCCAGCCTGGTCCGCCTGCGCGCCAAGCTCAAGGCCCAGGTCCACGCCCTGCTCGGAGAGCACGGCATTCAGCCCGACGTGGTCGACCTCTTCAGTAACAAAGGTCGTGCGCTCCTGCGCCAGCTGCAGCTGCCCACTGTCTCGAAGAGCCGACTCGAGACCTGCCTACGCCTAATCGATGAGTTCTCACTAGAGATCGTCATCGCCGAACGGGAGATCTACCAGACCATCAAAGGCGACGAACGCATCAAGCGCTTGCTGCCCATACCGGGGATCGGACCAATCATCGCCGCCACGATCCTCAGCGAGGTCGGCGACATCGCTCGCTTTGCAACGGCGGACAAACTCTGCGCCTGGGCTGGGCTCACACCGAGTGAACACTCGAGCGCCGCCAACATCCGACGTGGTCACATCTCCAAGCAAGGCTCGCGCTGGCTGCGCTGGGTCATGGTCGAGGCGGCTGTTCACGCCTTTCGCGACGTCGAGCTCCGCCAGCTCTTCATCCGCATCGCTCGCCGGCGCGGCGCCAAAATTGCCCGCGTTGCTGTGGCTCGGCGGTTGCTGACTTTGGTCTACTACGCGCTCCGCAGCGAGTCTGGCTGCCGCAGCTATCCGATCTCTTCGAATCCAAAGGTCGAGGCGCGCTCGTTGGCTGTCATGGCCTCGTAAGACGGCCGCCAATTTGATTGAGCCGCCTGGCCCGAATCACACCATGGACTCAAGGTCCGAATAGATGACTCGGTCTTTCCTGACCGCGATGGCATGGCGCCGGGACGACCTCCGTCTTCCCTCAGAACGCGATGGCCCTTGACAACATCACGTCCTTCATAGATGACAGCCATTCTGTCG
>Ga0070698_100008180_pt1 | contig 11309 bp, 12 predicted proteins | sample KBSK1502metaG_FD_65477 | JGI IMG/M metagenome (GOLD analysis project Ga0070698, IMG submission 65477) | Corn, switchgrass and miscanthus rhizosphere microbial communities from Kellogg Biological Station, Michigan, USA - KBS K1-50-2 metaG | ecosystem: Host-associated > Plants > Roots >...
CGAACCGGGGCTATACCGCAGGGCCCACGAAATAGACGGTTCCGCCTGACGCCGGGGAAGGCGTCTAGTTCACGATCCCGGTCAGCTCGACGGTGCGCCCCGCCCGCAGGACGATCAGCGTGAACGTCGTTCCGGTCGGGAGCCCGGCCATCCGATCCCGGAGCTTCGTCATGTTGGCCGCCGACGATGCCGGTATTCCGGCGATCGAGAGGATGATGTCCCCGCCCAGCACGACCTGCTGCCCGTCGATCGTGACGACCCGGGTGCCTCCGCGGAGTCCCGCCTGGTCCCCTGGCGAGCCCTTCGCCACGCTCTTGACGAGATACCCGGTCATGCCGCTCGGGACGTTGAGGAGATCGGCCAGGTCATCCGAGAGGAACTGCCCTTCGAGCCCGCCGTAGAACGATCTCTTCTCGAGCAGGAGCTGCCTGGCGGTGTTCATGGTGACGACAAAGCCGAGGCCCTCGCTGCCGCCGCTCTTGGAGATATTGTGGCTGACGATGCCGATGACTTCGCCCGCCGCGTTGAACATGGGTCCGCCGGAGTTGCCCGTGTTGATCGTCGCGTCGGTCTGGAAGAACTCGGCCAGCGGCATGGTCTTGTAGACCGTGTTCGGGGCCCAGCGGGCGCTGATGAGCCCGGCGCTGAGCGAATAGCTGAGTCCGTACGGCGCGCCGACGATGTACACCGGATCGCCGACCCGCATCGCGTCCGAGTTGGCCATCGAGGCCACGCGGGCCGCAGAGGGGACCCGCTCGAGCTGCAGGAGCGAGAGGTCGGCCGCCGGCTCGGACGAGATCACCTTCGCCGAGACCGTCTCGCCCCCGAGGAACTCCACGCTGATCTCGTCCATGGAGTGAACCACGTGGGCGGCCGTCATGACCTTGCCGTCGGATGAGATCAGGACGCCGGAGCCGGTCTCGAGGAAGTGCTTCTGGCCGCCCGTGGTCACCTCGGTCCCCTTGGCGCGGATCACCACCACCGAGGCGGTGACCTTGCGGAAGACCTCGCCGGGGGTCTGGGCCGCGGCCAGCCCCGAGAGAGAGAGTAGGGCCGACGCGACCACGATGATTGCCCGCACTGTTCCCATGTTCGCTCCTCCACTCGAGCTCGAAGCTGTGTGGAGTGACGCGGGGGAACGTCATCTCCAGAGACCGAGACGGCCGCCGCGAGTGGGATCCTATTGCTTGCGAAGCGTGAGCTTGGCCACGTTCAACCCGTTGACGGTCCCGGTCATCTGGTTCCCGGTCACGGTCAGGTAACCCGAGGCGGGCATGGAGAGCTTGATCTCGTTGCCCGAGATGGTCCCGGTCACGTTCGCGACCCTGTTAATGACGTTGGGGCCGCTGACGGTGAAGTTCCCGCTGACGTTCGCCCCGTCCTGCTGGAAGGTCCCCTGGATGTTACCGGTGCCCAGGGTCGTGTTCTCGTAGGCCCAGGTACCCACCCACTGCCCCGTCACGTTGACGCTCGGAGGGGCGGCCGGGCCCGTGGCGCAGGCGGTGACTGCCATCAAGACGGCGCCGAACAACAGTCCAAGTGGTGCGCGCATGGGTATATCCTCTCGCGGGGTTGGTTCGTCTACCGGTCCATCCGGCTGATCTTCGAGCCTTGGAGCCCCGCTCCCGCCATCAGCCCCGTCTGATCGAAGAACACCGCGTAGATGTCGTCCTGCATCGTCGTGCTCGTGAGCGCCCTTGCTTTGCCCTGGTCCAGGATGACGATACTGGGGCCGACGCCGAGCTCGAAGCCGCCGCTGCTGCCGAGGTAGTTGATGGCGGAATCGCTCATGAAGAACAGAGCGTAGCCGAACCTCTGAGCACCGGCCTGGAGGCCGTACGAGGCGGCCGCGGTGCTGTAGTACCCGACGGTCTTGCCGCGCTGGCGCAACGCACCCTCGCCGTACTGCGCTCCGAAGAGGAACCCGGCCTTGACGATGCTCGGAAACACGAGTACGCCCTTGGCCTGGTTTCCGAGCTGGCGGGAGTTGGGCACGGAGGCATACATGCTGGCCAGGGCCGCGTCGACGTCGCGATCGATCTCCGCCCCGGATCCCCCACGGGCGAGTCCCGGGGTCATCGCCAGGTCGATCGTCATCGCGAAGGCTATCGCCAGCAGGCCGGCTCCAAGTCGCATCTTGAGCATCGTCCGCTCTCCTCGAATCACCGGGTGAAGGATTGACATGCTCACTTGATCAGCGGAATCGCGCGAGCGAACTCGTAGTCCACCAGCGCGCGCAGCTTGTTCTCGACCTGGTAGAGACGGGCGACCTTCACCGGCGGCAAGACGCCCCGGAATCGCGGGACGTACGAGTTCAGCAACGCGACGTAGTCCGTCTCGAGCGACAGAAACTCGCCGAGCAGCTGGGTCGCGGTCTCGTCGGTCATCGTCTGGTACGACTTCGCGAAGGTGTCGAAGAACTTGAAGACCCGGTCGTAGTGGGCAACCATGTCGCTCTGGTAGGAGTTGTAGACGGGCCAGAAGGCTTTGGCCTCCGCCTCGGTCAAGTTGAGCGCCGTCGCCACCACGAGCTTCTTGTCCGTCCGCACCTTTTCGCGGACGATGTCCATGTTGTCCGCGGGCTTGTCCTGCGCGAGCACCGTCCCCGCCCCGAGACAGAACAGAAAGGCTGCGATCATCATCACGCTTCGTACTCGACGTCCCATGGGTCGTCCACTCCTTTCGTGCGCTGCCTGGTTCTTCGTGTTCACGCTTCCCCCGCCTCGGCGTGGCTGAGCATGGCGCAAGGGATGTCGCCAGCCTAGTAGGACTTTGGTCTTATACCGGGCCTGGCGCGCCCGTGCTTGGATACGGGCGCGAATATGGTCGAACGTTCATGCCGGTGAAGTCGGAGAATGCCGCGGCCCTTTCGTGGGACGTCACCCGGATCCTGCTCGCGGTGGTGTCGATCGGTGGATTGATCGCCGCGACGTTCTGGGTGCTCCGGCCGTTTCTGCCCGCGCTGATCTGGGCCACCATGATCGTGGTGGCCACGTGGCCCGTGATGCGGGCGGTGCAGGCGCGCCTGGGGGGCCGGCGCGGCCTCGCGGTCGTCGTGATGACGGCGACGATGCTGGTGGTCGTCGTGGCGCCGCTCGCGGTCGGCATCGTGGTCGTCGTCCAGCACGTTGCCGACGTGGTGGAGTGGTCGAAGTCGCTGTCGGCGAGCGTCGCGGCGGGACCACCGGCCTGGTTGAGCGATCTGCCGTTGCTGGGCAAGAGAATCGCGACCGAGTGGGAGAAGATCGCCTCGGCGCGGCCGGAGGAGCTGGCCGCCCGCGTCAGGCCGTACGTCGCCGACGTCGGACGCTGGGTCGTCGGCCGGGCGGGAGGCCTCAGCATCCTGCTGATCCAGCTCGTGCTGACCGTGGGGATCTCCGCGATGCTCTATGCCCGGGGGGAGCTGGTCGCGGCCGGGGTGCGGGCGTTCGCACACCGGCTGGCCGGAGATTCGGGCGACGACGTCGTCTTGCTCTCCGCCCAGGCGGTCCGCGCGGTCGCCCTCGGCATCGTCGTCACCGCGCTGGTGCAGTCCGGGATCGGTGGCGTCGGGCTCGCCATCACCGGGGTCCCGTATGCGGTGCCGCTGACCGCGGTGATGTTCCTGCTCGCGGTGGCGCAGATTGGCGCGGGGCCGATCCTGGTCGGCGCGGTGATCTGGCTCTACTGGAAGGACGAGACGCTCTGGGCCACCGTGATGCTCGGATGGTCCCTCATCACGATGAGCCTCGACAACGTCCTGCGGCCGATACTCATCAAGAGAGGCGCGGACCTGCCGCTCGTGCTGATCTTCGCGGGGGTGCTCGGAGGCTTGCTCGCCTTCGGCATCATCGGCCTGTTCGTCGGCCCGGTCGTGCTCGCGGTGACGTACACCCTGCTGGTGGCGTGGGTCACCGAGGGTGACGGAGCCGGAGGACGAGGTGAGGTCGCCTGAGGACGTGTCCTACCTACTGGTCGTTCCACAAATGACGTCCGATCAAATCGGAGGAGGAGTTGACCCATGAGGCTCTGGACCCGCTTGTCCATCATGTGCCTGGCCGCTGCGGCCGTCGCGAGTGTCGCCGGCGCGGCAGATTACGAGACGGCCGGGAAACGGCCGGTCAAGGAGGTCCTCCCCCCGGCGGTGGCCACGGGTCCGGACTACACCGTCACCGACCCGGTCGTGGCTGACGGGTACATGTACCAGTTCACGGTAAAGTCCCCGTACGGCCCCTTCGACGTGACGGGGACGGGCGCCCTGCGCAAGCTGGCGCACGAGATCTGGGCCATCGGCCAGCTGAGACAGATCACCAAGAGCGAGGCCTTTCTCAAGTCGCTCAAGGACCAGGCGGGCAAGCCCATCGTCTTCGCCAAGGACGTCGTGACCAAGCCGGGAGAGACGCTGGTCGGGATCCCCAAGGGGGTGGGTCGCCTCTTCAGCAACGCGACCACCGCCATCACCAGCACCCGCGACCCCAGCCAGGACAGCAAGGCCAAGGAGATCCTGCTGGTCGGATCGTTCAAGCGCGACTACGCGACCCGGTTCGACGTCGATCCGTACTCGAGCAACAAGGTCTTGCAGGAGGAGCTGGACAAGATCGGCAAGGCGGCGGCGCTGGGGAGCTGGACGGCGTCGGCGGCGATGATGCCCATCTCGGGCCCGGCCGGCGCGGTGATCAGCGGCACGAGCCTGTCCAAGTCCTTCAACAACGTGCTCAAGAACGAGCCGCCGTCCCGCATCCGGATCATCAACGAGGAAAAGCTGAAGGAGATGGGGATCGCCCCGGACATCGCCAAGAGCTATCTCGATGACGAGGTGTACACGCCACGCCAGGATCTGATTCTGGTGGACTCGCTTCATCGCCTCGGGACGGCCACCGGTCGAGAGGCGTACCTGTCGGCCGCCATGGCCGCGGTGGACGAGGTGGAGGCCAACTTCTTCGTCAACACGGCCCAGATCCTCCGCGGATATCACGAGAAGCAGGGGCCGATCACCGGGATCACCATGGTGGGGCCGCTCACCCTGGCGCAGACCAAATCGGGGGCCGCGGTGATTCCCTTCGCGCTGGACCACGGGGTGTGGACCGCGAATGCCGACAAGGTCAGCCAGGAGCTGAAGACGACCTATCGCGCTCCGGGATTCAACGGCACCTTCGAGCTCTGGGTGACGGGGACCTTGTCGGCGCGGGGAAAGCAGGAGCTTCAGGCTCGCGGGTTCACGGTGGTCGAGCAGGTAGGCAGCCGCTTCGACATCGTCGACTGAGCTCGAGCGGGGTGCTGCTCAGGCGCCGCCGATTGCCTTCCTGATCGCGGCGAGCAACGACTTCGCGTCGAAGGGCTTCGGGAGGTATGCGACGCCCCCCTGCTGCGCGCGCTCGCGAGTAGGGGCGTCGTCATTGGCGGTGATGAAGATGATCGGGATCGAGATCTGGGTGGCGGTGAGCCGCTCCTGGAGCTCGAACCCACTCAACCCGGGCATGTGGACGTCCAGCACCAGGCACTGGATGGTCTTGGGATGCTCCAGGCTGAGGAACTCCTCGGCTGACCCGAAGGTCTTCACGGCAAAGCCGGCGCCTCCGAGCAGGCGCCTCAAGGCTCGAAGGACGGAAGCGTCGTCGTCGACGATGCCGATGACAGTAGACACTCGATTGTACGTTCCCGCTTCCGCGAGCACATGCATTAAGAGCGGCTGCCGAGGCTTCATCTAGAAGTAGCCTGAGCCAGGCACGAACGGAGCGATATGGGGCCTTGGTCTGATGTGGTCGGGGTCCTAGTCCGAGGGTACCCGAGACACCTTCCGAGCCGGTGGCCTATCATACACGACGCGGGGCCCGAGGGCGGGGAAAGGAGCTACAGACCGAGCTTCTCGGTCATCCGGACCAGAGCGGCTACCGAGTCCGCCTGCATCTTCTGCATCACGCGGCCGCGGTGAACCTTGACCGTCTTCTCGGCGCTTCCGAGGTCGTCCGCAATCTGCTTGTTCAGCCTTCCGGCTACGACCAGCTTGAGTACCGCGCGCTCTCGCGGCGTCAGCGTGTCCAGTCGGCGCTGGAGCTCCACGCGCTCCGCTCGGCTGGCTCGCAGGGCTCGGCTGCGGTCGAGCGCTCGCTGGACACAATCCAGGAGCTGCTGGTCGTTGAAGGGCTTCTCGAGGAAATCGACCGCCCCTCCCTGCATGGCGCGGACGGTGGTCGGCACGCTTCCGTAGCCGGTGAGGAAGACGATCGGGATATCGGGTCGAGCCTGGACCAGCGTCGACTGGAGATCCAGGCCGCTCGGGCCGGGCAGCCGAACATCCAGCACGAGGCACGCGGGCCGGTCCAGGGGAGGGGAGTCGATGAACGCCGGAGCCGATGGGAATGTCCGCGACTCCAGGCCGACGGAGCGGAAGAGCCGAGAGAGGGCTCGGCAGATCAGCTCGTCATCGTCGACCACGTACACCACGGCTTCCGTCAACGTGGCTGGTCCTCGCAAGGCACCTTCGGCTCGGGGAGCGGCAAGAGGGTTCTTCTGCGGGCGCATGGGCACGATAGCCGAGTCGCGCGCACGGGTCCATGCCAATCGGAAGGAGCAACGACGAAGCCGGGCAAGCTCACGACTTTCCTTGCCAGATCATGGGGATCGCCGCGATACTGTCCGACGTGCGGCCCGGGTGGCTATAAGACCTTGGTCCTATATGTGCCCGCCGGGGCCTGGTCTAGCGTGGACCGCCACGAGGCGGTGTGGACATGACGCTCGAGAAGTGAGGATGGCTATGCGATTGGTGCTCGCGATGCTGTTGCTTGGCCTGGTCGTCGTGACCCTGCGGCCGGGGCCCGGCGATGCCCAGGTGCACGTGATTCCGCGCCGGATCGACATCACGACCTTTACCTGCGGCGAGGTGCTGGCGCTGAACGGAGAACAGCGGGATCGGGCGCTCATCTATTTCAACGGTTACCTGGACGGCAAGGCCGGCGCGACGGTCTGGGTCGAGGAGATCGCGGGGGCACGGATCGAGCGCGCCCTCGCCCAGTGCAAGACGACGCCAGCGCTCCCACTCCTCGACGCCTTCGCCCGGGCGTGGAACCCGTGACCGTTCTCAACGGGTCTCTCGTCGGACCGTCGATCCGGGGCTGACCCCGCGACTTGTCTTGCCGTCCCCGCTGTGCTACCACGACCGTGGGCGTAGCCCTGTTCGGTGGGCGGCGCTTCGCGACATATGCGGACCGACGTTATTAACGTGAGCAGACGACCTCCTCGCCCGGCGGCCCTGGACCGCCAGGGGATCAGCCGACGGCTCGTGCTCCGAACCGCCCTGATCGCGGTCCTGGTCTCGGCGGCATACTATCTCGGGACCGCCATCGGCCTCCACGCACGGTTCCCCGCCCAGGGTCCTTCGATCCTCTGGCCGCCGAACGCGATCCTGCTGTCGGTGTTGTTGTTGACTCCGGTGCAGCGGTGGGGCGTCTACCTGCTCGCGGCTCTTCCTGCGCACTTCATGATCGAGCATCAGGCTGGGTTTCCGCTGGCCCTGAACCTGGGTCTCTTCATCACCAACAGCGGGCAGGCGCTGCTCGGGGCGGTGATCGTGCGGCGGGCCATCGGGCCCCGGATCGACTTCGACCAGCTCCGGCACGTCATCTTCTTCATCGCGGGCGCGGCTGTCGTGGCCCCGTTCGTCAGCTCCTTCGTCGACGTCTGGCTGTGGGTGATCGCCGGGTGGCCGGAAGGCATTCGCTACTGGCCGGCGTGGTGGGTGCGCTTTGCCAGCAACGCAGTGACGGTTCTCTTCGTGACGCCGGCGTTGGTGCTCGGTGTCAGCCGGGCCCGCACGTGGCTGCGGACGCCTCCTTCGTGGCACCGGTGCATGGAGGGGGCCATCTTGGTCGTGGGGTTCGCGATCGTCGGGGTGCTGATCGGCGTCTCGGAACCCCGTCGGGTTCAAACCTTGATGTACGCGCCGTTGCCGCTGCTTCTCTGGGGGGCGGTGCGCTTCGGGTCGGTCGGGGTCAGCGCGTCGCTCCTGGCGATGACGCTTTGCATGACCCTCGCCGCCGCCCGTCAGAGGGAATGGTTTACCGGATCGCTGGAGGCCGTGCAGACCTTCTCGATCCAGTTCTTCATGGTGATGGTGGTCACTGGCGTCTCGCTGATGTTCCTGGCGGCGGTCATCCGGCAGCGGGAGCGTGCGGAAGCGGCGCTGAAGGGTCGGCTTGCCTTCGAGCGGCTCTTGTCGGACGTGTCAGCCGGGTTCGCCGGCCGACCGAGCAGTGACCTAGCGGAGGCGATTCGGGGTGCTCTCGCTCGCATCGCCGAGTCCCTCAATGTTGACCGGGTGGCGCTGGCCCAGGTGTCGGGTCAGGGTCGCACGCTCGACCTCGAGTACGCTTCCCGTTTCCATGGGATCGGCGAGTTGCCCCCGTCGATCCTCGCGAGCGAGTTTCCGTGGGGAGGCGAGAAGAGTCGCCGGGGCGAAGTGGTCAGCTTCTCGAGCCTGGAAGACCTTCCGGGCGAGGCGGGTACCGATCGAGAGAGCTTTGGCCGGTACGGTATCAGGTCCGCGGTGGCGGTTCCCCTGATGGCGGGATCAGCCAGCCTCGGCGTCCTGGGGTTGGCGACGGAACGGTACGAGCGGTCATGGTCCGGCGAGATGGTGGAGCGGCTCCGGCTGCTCGGCGAGCTGTTTACCGCGGCGTTGATGCGCCAACGAGCGGATGCCGATGCTCGTCACGGGGAAGCCCTGAACCACGCGGTGCTGGCGTCGCTGTCCGGCGCCGTCGCGGTGGTGGACCGCGACGGGGTCGCCATCCGAGTGAACGAGACCTGGATCCGGTCGAGCCGATCCCCGGGGCATGCTCTTGTTCCGGACCTCGCGGTGGGCGCGAGCTATCTCGAGGCCTACCGCCGGGCGGCGGAGCGCGGCGTTCAGGAGGCCGAGCCAGCGCGGGTGGGGATCCGGGCGGTCCTGGAGGGAACGCGCGCCGGCTTCTCGCTGGAATACCCGGGGCCCAGGTCGGACCCGGCCGGATGGCGGGAGATGCTGGTGGTGCCGCTGAACCGGCCGGAGGGTGGTGCGGTCATCACTCATCGCGACATCAGCGATCGCAAGCGTGGTGAGATCGAGGCTCAGCAGCAACGGCAGAGTCTGGCGCACGCGGGACGGGTGCTCGCCGTCGGCGAGCTTGCCGGGTCGCTCGCGCATGAAATCAATCAGCCGCTGACGGTGATGGTGACCAATGCGCAAGCCGCGCAACGCCTGATGGATCAACCAACGCTGGATCCCGCCGAGCTGCGGGAGATCCTGGCGGACATCGTGCTGGCTGGCCAGCGCGGGGCCAACGTGATTCGAGGTGTCCGAGGGCTGCTCAAGCGAGCCGGCTCCGAGCAGGTGGCGGTCGACGTCAACGTGCTCGTGCGCGAAGTTAGTGGGTTGCTCAACAGCGACACCATTCTCAAGGGCATCTCGGTGCGCTTCGAGTTGAGCCCCGACCTCCCGCCCGTCATCGGGGAGCGAGTGCAGCTGCAGCAGGTAGTCCTGAATCTCTTCATGAATGCCTACGAGGCCATGGGTGGTGTGCCGGATGGCCCACGTGAGGTGGTGGTCCGGACCAAGCACGGAGGCGCCCACGTCGAGTTCGCCGTCTCAGATACGGGGCCTGGGCTGAGCGACCAGACCCGGGAGCGGATGTTCGAGCCTTTCTTCACGACCAAGGCGGAAGGCCTGGGTCTTGGGCTCTCGATCAGCCGGACCATCGTCAGAGCTCACGGCGGAGAGATCAGGGCAGTCCGGAACGCGGAACGCGGAATCACCATGTCGGTGACGTTGCCGACGCCCCTTGACGGCATCGATGCCGCCGGGGGTTTTGCGTCCGGAGGCGTATGAGGTGGAGTCCCGTCCATGCGAGTGTTCGGGGTCGTCGTGGCGGCCCTCGTGTGGCAGTTCCTCGGGTGGGCTGGGCCCGCGACCGCGGCGGATTCCGATCGGCCGCGGGAGGTGCTGCTACTGTATGCGGAATCGCGGCTCCTGCCCGGCCTCGTGGAGGCGGACGCGGCCTTCCGCTCCACGGTCACGTCGAGCCTGGGCGCGCCGGTGTCCTTTCATACCGAGTTCCTCGACCTGCCGCCGTCCGGCGCCGTCCCTGCCGATTGGCGTAGACCCGCGAGCGTGCTGTCCTGGGGAGGGTAGGCGGGTCGTCTGAAAGATGAACGTGCTCCGTGCCGGCAGGATCAGCGAGCTCGCAGGCTCGTCTACAGGCCCAGCCGGGTGAGCGCATAGCGCACCGGCTCTACCGACACCCGGATCAGGCCTTCGAATGGCGCGTCCATCTCCAGGGTGAGGAAGACCGCGCCGGCGACCGAGAGGGCACAGAGGACCAGGACGGCGAGCACGGTTGCATTCGCCGGCGCCTGCAAGCCGAAACTCGTGAAGGTGATCGTGAGCCAGAACACGAGAATGATGAGAAACGGCCAGGGGATCGAGCTGCCGAGCTCCCCCAGCACCACCCACCGCGCTCTCAGCACGGACTCGGTCTGATCGAGGGCACGAGCCTGCAGTCCCCGCTGAGCATCGGTCGTCGGCTTCAGAGAACGGATCTGGTCCACGACCCATTCCCCGGTTTCCGTCTCCTTCGTCACATCGAGCTTGCCGGCGTGGGATGCTCCCCGCGACCAGGTCTCATCGATCCGATAGGCAACGACGCGCTTCAACGTCGCACGGATGTCCTTCGTCTCGGGCCCATAACGAGCCAGGAGTCGATCGGTCGCGATGACGTCGGCGGCCATGTTCTTGATCCCGGTGTTCAGGCCGTCGAAGGAGCTCTTGGCCGTGGCGGTCATCAAGCCAAGGACCAGCGCGGTCAGCGTGGCGACGAGCCCGATCCCGATCCGCACGGTGTCCCGGGATTCTTCCCGGAGATGATGAGCCGGCACGATCCCACGCAGCCACATTCCGAGCAGCGCGCCCCCGAAGGTGCACATGAACGTGACCAGGTTGATCCAGAGCGGCTTCATCGAGACTTGCATCAGCGTAGGGATGGTCCGGGAGCGCTGTCCATAGGACCAAAGGCCTAGCTCCTGAAATCCCCTTGCCCGCGCCCTCGGCTTGGCCGTCGCGCTGCTCGGAGCGTTGCTGCTGGTGATCGAGCTCGGTCGACGTATCGGGACGCGGGCGATGGCCGGGGACCCCGTCGGCGCCCGGGCCGGCGCCGGCGTCGTCGACGGCGCGGTGTTCGGCCTCCTCGGGCTGCTCGTGGCCTTCACCTTCTCCGGGGCGGCGACACGATTCGACGCGCGACGGCAGCTCGTCGTGGAGGAGGCCAACGCCATCGGCACCGCGTACCTTCGCCTCGACG
>Ga0070698_100008181_pt1 | contig 11309 bp, 9 predicted proteins | sample KBSK1502metaG_FD_65477 | JGI IMG/M metagenome (GOLD analysis project Ga0070698, IMG submission 65477) | Corn, switchgrass and miscanthus rhizosphere microbial communities from Kellogg Biological Station, Michigan, USA - KBS K1-50-2 metaG | ecosystem: Host-associated > Plants > Roots >...
TCCAGTACCTGGCCGTGCGCCGGCTCAAGCCGGACCTCCCGGGACCCGCCCTGTGCCTGGTGGGTCCGCCCGGAACGGGTAAGTCCTCGGTCGGCGCCGCCGTGGCGCGCGCCCTGCACCGCCCGTTCGTTCGCATCAGCGTCTCCGGAACCACGAACGTCGAGGATCTGATCGGAATCCCCCGCAGCGCGCCGGGAGGCCAGCCGGGCAAGCTGCTGCGTGCCCTGCGCGACGCGGGAACTCGCAATCCGGTCCTCATGATCGACGGGATCGACAGACTCCAGGGGGAAGGCGGCTTCGAGATCATCGAGATGCTGCTCGAGCTGCTGAATCCGGAGTCCAGTTCCCGCTTCATCGACCGCTATCTGGGCCTTCCCGTCGATCTGTCCCACACCATTCTGCTGCTGTGCGCGAACAACCTCGACTTCGTGCCCGATCCGCTCGAGGAGCACCTCGACGTCATCGAGGTGCCGGGATACAGCGAGGACGAGAAACTCGAGATCGCGCGGCGATTCCTGCTGCCGCGCCAGCTCACGGCTCATGGGTTGACGGCCAGGGACCTCACGATTTCTCAGGCCGCGCTGCGAGAAATGGTCCGTCATTACACCTTGGAGGCCGGCGTACGCGGCCTGGAGCGCCAGCTCGCGACGCTGTGCCGCAAGGTGGCGCGAGCCCGCGCGACCGGTAACCAGGGCCGCCACTCGGTCGGAGCCCAGAGCCTGGAGCGTTACCTGGGCCATCGCCTCCACGCCCACGAGACGGTGGACAAGGACGACGAAGTCGGCGTTGCGAGCGGTCTGGCGTGGACCGCCGCCGGAGGCGAGATCCTGGTGGTCGAGGCCTTGAAGATGCCGGGCTCGGGTCGCGTGCTCACCACCGGCCAGCTGGGTGAAGTCATGAAGGAATCCGTGCAGGCGGCGCACTCCTACGTGCGCTCGCGCGCGGACATGCTCGAGATCGATGCCGAAGCGTTCTCGAATTACGACATCCACATTCACTTTCCCGCAGCCGGCGTTCCCAAGGACGGCCCTTCGGCTGGGATCACCGTGGGACTCGTGATCGCCTCGGTCCTGAGCGACAAGCCCATCCGCCACGACGTGGCGATGACCGGCGAGGTCAGCCTGCGGGGCAAGGTGCTCGCGGTCGGGGGCCTGCGCGAAAAGGCGATCGCGGCCCATCGCGCCGGCGTCCGTACGCTGCTGTTCCCCGCCGTCAACATCAAGGACGTGGGCGACATCCCCGAGGACGTGCGCGAACGCCTCGACCTGGTGCCGGTGGCCAACATGGACGAGGTGTTCGCCGCGGCGCTCCACCGCGTGATCGTGCCGCAGCGCGTGGCCGGCAATTTCGTGATCGAGATCGAGGACGACGACGAAGAGGAGACTCAGGAGGCCGAGGCTCCAGAGCTGGGTCGCTCCGCCCGCGGCAACCGCAAGCGGTAGCGGCACGCCGCGAGCCTCAGGACTCCGCGGACTCCACGTCTTCGTCGCGCACTTCGCCCCCTTCAGCGAGGGCTTGCAGATACTCCGCGATCACGCCGCGCGCCTCGGCGGCGAACGAGCGACTCACCACGATCTCTCCCCAGGCGGACGTCGACCAGTCGCGCCGCACGGATCCGTAGCCGGGCAAGGTCGTGGTCCGCAGGACCGCCGGGATCCCATGGTGCTCGAGGATGCCGCTGAGCAGGGCCCCGGCGACGGCGTCGGGAACGCGGTGGACGATCTCCATCACCAGCTGCTCGTTCGTCGGAAGCGATTCCAGTATCGCGCGACAGCGCGGGCAGGCCACGATCGCGGGCTCGTAGGTGGCGCCGCATTCCGGACAATGCCCCATGGTCTCTCTCACCGGACCGCGGCGGTCGTCAGGTGGTTTCGGATGAGCGTGGCGGCCTCGGCGATGTCCTCGCGCCGCGTCGCCAGGGACATCCTTACGCTACCCTCGAATTCAGGGCCGAATGCCGTTCCGGGAAGAACCGCGACCCCCCAACCCAGCCATTCGTCGACCAGCTCCCAGACGTTCCGTCCTTGAAGCACGCCCGAGACGTCGGCGAAGACGTAGAACGCCCCTCGCGGGACGGGAACCCGCAGGCCGGTCGGCCCGGCCAGGCCCGCGAGCAGGAGATCGCGGCGCTCCTGATAGGCGCGACGCATGCGCGCGACCTCGTCCTGGGGACCGCTGACCGCGGCCAGGGCCGCGCGCTGCACCGAGGGAAACACTCCGTGCGTCGTATAGAAGGCCAGGATCGGTCCCATGACACCGCGCAAGGCGGGGGGTGAAACGACGTATCCCACCCGCCACCCCGTCATGGCGTAGGACTTCGAGAAGGTGAACACCGTGACGGTGCGTTCGGACATTCCGGGAAGCGATGCGATGCTCACGTGCTTCGCGTCGTCGAACAAGAAGTGCTCGTAGGCCTCGTCGCTGACGACCCACAGGTCGCGCTCCACGGCGACCTCGGCGAGCGCCGTGAGCTGGTCGCGCGTCAGCACCGCGCCGGTGGGATTATTCGGCGTATTGAGGTAGATCCCACGCGTCTGAGGCTGCAGTGCCTGCTCGAGTCGCGCCTTGAAGGCCGCCGAGTCGAGGCGTCCCTCCTGAAGGTCGAGATAGGTGGAGAGCGTCCGATAGGAGGCTCCGTGCGCGAACCCGACGAGTTTGGGGATCGCCATCCAATGAGGCGACAGCACGAGGAGCTCGTCGCCGGGTCCCAGCAGAGCCTGGAAGACGAGGAACAAGGCGTGCGTCCCGCCGTTGGTGATCACGATGTCGTCGGCGTCGCAGGAAATGCCGTTCTCGCGCGCGACCTTGTCGACCAGTCCCTGACGCAGTGCGAGGACGCCTCGCTGATCCGGATAGTGGGTCTCGCCGGCGCGGGCCGCAGCCGCCAGCGCTTCGACGATGTGGCCGGGAGTTTCGAAGTCCGGTTCCCCTCGCTCGAGATGCAGCATGCGTTCGCCAGCCTGCTCGCGGGCGCGCGCCGCGGCCATGACCTTGCCGAGCTCGGAGGTCATTCTCAGGACGGCGCGATCGGCGACCAGGCGGGGCATGAGTTCCTCCTCGAATCGGGTGGAAGCGAGACGCTGACTCTAGCACGACCTGGGCGTCGCTGTAATACGCGGCAGGGTCGCATCTTGTGGCGGCACAAGCCTTGCGTAGCTCACACACCAGAAGGTTGTTCGACAGCTCCCCGGAACCTCGTTCCATGTCGAAGTTCGATCTCCGCGACATCTCTCAACGGCTCGCTTCCTCCAAAGACACCGAAGCGGTCGTTTTCGAATTCCTGGGCTATCTACAGGATGCGCGCTCCGATTGGCGCGCCTCGCTCTCCTTCTACGAGGTGAGCCGCGACGCTCTGGTGAACGTCTACACCCGGCACGGCGGCAATCTCGTGCGTCGGGACGTGACGGTTTCGGTCGATCAGCTGCCGCCCCGTCTCGTGCGGAAATTCTTCCACCCCAGTGCATTTTTCAATGCTCCCAACAAGCGTTCCTTGCTGTCGAACCTGTTCCAGGCTTCGCCTCACTACGAGCCGGACCCCCTGGAATCCGCCGCGATCCAGCCTTTGTGCTCCCATCCCTCCTGGAACTCGTGCGTGTGTCTGCCTCTCGCGGACCAGGAAGACCTGCTCGCCCTGTTGATCCTGATCAGCGAGCGCAAGGGAAGCTTCGGCGGTCGCGCCATGGACCAGATCGTCCCGGTCAAGAACATGGCGGCGCTCGCGCTGGCGCAGCGACTCTACCGTTCGGCCCGCAAGCAGTCGGGGGCTTCCGACGAAAAGATCGTGAGGGCCGCCGCCACCGAATTCCAGGATCGCATTCGACGTCTCAACGCCGAGACCAGCGAACTGGCGGAGCAGAATCGCATCAAGGCCGACCAGCTCGCGTCCCTGAACCGCGAGCTCGAAACCCTCGACCGCAGCTCCAGCGAGTACCAGGAGGAGCTCGAACGCGTGAAGAACCAGCTGTTCGCGCTCGAAGAACAGTCGTCGGCCGCGGCCGAGCACCTTCGCGAGGCGCAGACCCAGGTCACGGAAGCGATGTCGCGGGTCACCGAGCTGCAGCGAACCATCGGTTTCATGAAGGAAGTGTTCCAGGTGCTGGGACAGGAGTATGACGGTGACAGCTTCGCCTGCACGATGGTGACGTGGTTCTGCGAGCACTTCGGTGTGGAGCGTTGCAGCCTGATGCTCCTCGACGACAACCACGATACCTTGCGCATCGCGGCGTATCGCGGCCTCGATCCGGGCGTCGCGGAGCACGTCCGCGTGCGTGTCGGGCAAGGCATCGCTGGCTGGGTGGCGCACCACCGCAAGCCACTGCTGATGCGGGTGAAGACCGAAGACAGCCCCGTCCAGCACACGCATCAGGACGCCTACAATTCGGATTCCTTCATCAGCGTGCCGATGGTCTTCAATACCCGGCTCTCGGGAGTGCTGAACCTCAGCAACAAGCGCGGAGGAACGCCTTTCGACGAGCTGGACCTGGACCGGGCATCATTGGCCGGATCCGTGATCGCCATGATCCTCGGCAGCCGCGACCTCCTGCATCGCCACGCCGCCGCCTAGCTCCCCTCTTCTTCTTCGACTCGAAGCTCGTCCAGCGCACGTCGATGGGCGGCGAACGCGATGCGGCGCGGCAGACGTTCGAGCGGCCAGTAGCGCGCCTCGAGCGCATCGTCGCCGGGTCTGAGACGACCGTCCACGCGTTCCGCGCTGAACAGGATCAACACCGCCCTGACTCGAGGGTCGTCGAAGCCGGCGTAGACCCCAAACAATCCCGTCAGGCGAGCGCGAAGGCCGGTTTCCTCCCGCAGCTCGCGCACCGCGCAACGCTCGGGCGACTCGCCGTACTCCATGAAGCCCGCCGGCAGACACCAGGCGCCGACAGCCGGGGCGAACTTGCGTCGCACCATGAGAACCCCTGTGCGGGAGCGGAGCACGACTCCCGCGGCCGGCGCCGGATTCCGATAGTAGATGAATCCGCACGCAGGGCAGGTGGGACGGCTCCGCCCGTGGTCGTCGCGGGAGACGAGGCGGGATCCACACCGCATGCAGAAGCGAGGGGAACGCGTCATGGCGGCGGCAGCCTACGAGCCGCGTCGCGCGGGGGCAAGGCGACGCCAGCCACAAAGCACCGGGGACCCGACCGTCGAGCCGGCCGAATCCCCGGATGTCACGGGCGACTTCGCGCTCGCCCTCGCGCCCGGACCCCTCGGTCCGGATGAATCGAATGCCGCCGACCTAGTCGCGATCCTCCTCGAGCTGATCCAGTTTCTCGCGGAGCTGGCGCACCTCTTCTCTCAGCTGTCGCAGCTCGTCATCGGAGTCGCCGGAGTCCTCGCGAACGCCTCGCCTCACGTCCCGGCGAACGTTGGGAACCACGATGCGGCGGTCCCCGTGAGGACGCATGAGCGTCATGTCGTGTTGTCCCGGTCCGAACCTCATCGCTCGTGGCGCGTCCTCGAGCTCCGCGTCGAAGGACTTCGGGTGTCCCTTGCGCACGGCCGTAACCGACAGCCGTCCCTTCGGCGACTCGCGCAGGGCCTTCACCAGATCGTCGGAGTCCGAGATCTTGCGATCGCCAACCTCGGTGATGACGTCTCCCGCCTTGAGTCCGGCACGCTCCGCCGGGGTGTCCTTCAATACCTCGACGACGAGTGCGCCTCGACCCTCGGGAACGTCGAAATAAGACCCCAAGTCGTCGTTCAGGTCTTCGACCCGGACGCCGAGACGGCCCCGACCCATGCCACGGAACACGAAATTGTTCGGATCGTCGCTCTGCCCGTCGTGCCATTGCGTCATCGGGCCGAGATCAGATTCCAACTTCCGCGGCGAGTCACGCGGCTCGTCGGCCTCGGGGGTGTCCACGTCCTCCGGACGCTCGCCCAGACGCACATTGACCGTGCGTCGCCCACGGTCCCGGACGACGACGATGGACGCATTCTGACCCACCCGCGCTTGATGGATGACTTCGGTGAGCTCCTGGGGCGATTCCACGCGGCGTGAGTTCACGCTCAGCAGAATGTCCCCCTTGCGGATTCCAGCGCGATCCGCGGGGCCGTTGTCGACCACCTGCGACACCAGCACGCCTTCGCCCCGATAGTCGAGACCCTCTCGCAGACCGTCGTCGAGAGACTGAGTCATCACGCCAAGCCACGGTACTCCTCGCTCCTGGGCCAGCGCGGGCCCGGCCGCGAGGCCGGCCCCAACCGCCACGAGCACCATCGTGGCCATGACCGGGCCGCTCCACATGCCCAGTTTTCGCATCGAATTCCTCCTTATGATAGCGTCCACGCGTCACCCGCGGTCTTCGGTTGCTAGTATGACGCCTGCCTTCGCCGCATGGTTCCCAGAAGTTCTCCAGCGCGGCCGATTCCCATTCCCAACGGACCCATGAACGTCAACGAGGTGTTAAACCTCCGCCTCACCGACCTGGTCCTGGGCGGCCAAGCGCTCGCTCACCATCAAGGGCGTGTGGTGTTCGTCGATCGCGGTCTTCCGGGCGACGAAGTACAGGTCCGGATCAAACGCGTGCGGGCTCGCTATGCCGAGGCGCGCCTCGAGCGAATTCTCTCTCTCGGCAACGATCGGACGCCGGCGCCTTGCCCCCACGTCGAGCGTTGTGGAGGCTGCCGCTTCCAGGATCTCGACTACGACTCGCAATGTCGGATCAAGGAGCGGCAAGTGCGTGAGAGCCTGAGCCACCTGGCGGGAATCGAGTCACCGCCCGTGCGTCCGATCGTTCCCGCGCCTCAGCGCTTTGGATACCGGAACAAGATGGAGTTCAGCTTTCATCCCGACCCCCAGGGCCGCGCCGTTCTGGGACTCCACGAGCGCGGCACCTTCGATCGAGTGTTCGAGCTGGACGAGTGTCTGCTCCCCAGCCGGCTGACGATCGACATCGTGAAGCTCACGCAGGCCTTCGCCGACGCCCAGGGATGGCGTGCCTACCATCCGAGGCACCATCAGGGCGACGTGCGGTATCTGACCGTGAGGCACCTTCCGCACACCGATCAATGCGCGGTGCACCTGGTCTCGGCGAACACCGACGTCGCGGAAGTCGAAGCCTGGGCCACCGCGGTCGCCGCCGTCTCTCCCGCGGTCCGCACCGTGGCGCTCTGGATCAATCCATCCCGCGCCAACGTCGCCGTCGGCGAGACGGAACGTGTCCTGGTGGGCGAGGGCGTTCTGGTGGAGCGACTGTTGGGACTCGAGTTCGAGGCTTCCGGAAGGGCCTTTCTCCAGACCAACAGCGACCAGGCCGAAGCCCTCTACGCGGCGGCGCTCGAGGCGGCGCGCCTGACGGGAAGCGAAACGATCCTCGACCTCTATTGTGGAACCGGCACGTTGACGCTCCTGTTCGCGCGCGCGGCACGCGAGGCCGTGGGTGTCGAAAGCGAAGAGACGGCCGTCGCCGCCGCCCGTGGCAACGCTCGGCGCAATCGGATCGACAACGCCCGATTCGTCGCGGGCGAGGCCCGCCGAGTCCTCCGGGAATGGGCGCGTGGCGAACGGCCCAGCCCGGTGAGGCCACAGATCGTGGTCGTGGATCCGCCCCGAGCCGGCCTCCACCCGCGAGTGGTCGCGCGAATCGCGGAGCTCGCCCCGGAAGGGATCGTCTACGTCTCGTGCAATCCGGCGACCCTCGCGCGAGATCTCAAGGACTTCGCCGCGCGTGGCTTCCGGCTCGAAACCGTCACTCCCTTCGACATGTTTCCCCACACTCCGCATATCGAATGCGTGGCGCGCCTGACCCGGGGCGGGCCTTGAACCCGGCGCGTTGACACAGTCTTCGCATCCCGCGCCCTGGCCGCTGTGCTAGGCTTTTTCGCTCATGCGTCCGTCCCTCCTGCTCCTGCTCGTCCTGGTGGCAGCGACTCCCGCCGCGGCTCAGCCCGCGACCGAGGCCATCGATCAAGGCAGCTTCGTCCTCTACCTCAGGGACCAGCCGATCGGAGCGGAGACCTTCGGCGTCGCGGGGCGCGCTGACAGCATCAATTCCGCGGCTCATTCCTACCGCAAGACGCGCACGGCCGCGGGCGAGGAGCTGATCGAAAAACAGATGGTTCTCGTCGCGACCCGGGCCGACTTCGCCTTGCGTTTCTATCAATCCAACGAGACGTTCCGCGGGAAGATGATCATCACCGGCGTGGTCGCGGGAGACGAAGACACCGCCCTCACCGTCTTCCGCGAGGAGAAGGACGGCGCGGGCGTCGCCCATCGGCTGATCGCTCCCCCGGGGCGCTTGTTCGTGCTGGATTCAGGCGTCTATTCCCTGTTCAACCTCATCTGCCTCAATCTGCACGGCAAGGTATTCGCGACACGACCGATCTCGCTGCTCACGCTGAGCGCCGGACGCGACACGATCGTCGAGGCCGAAGTCGCCGACCTGGGGACGGAGACCATCCGCTGGGGAGCGCGGCCGGTGCAGGCTCGCAAGTTCGAGCTCAGGGATCGCGGGACGGTGTTCCAGGTGTGGGCGGGACCGACGGGAAAGATGCTGCGCCTCACCCACGAGCCAACCGGGCTGCGGGTGGAGCGCGACGCCCCGCCGGTGAAGGGACGGGCCGCGATGAAGCCGAAGCCCGCCGGCTGATCCACTCGAGCAGAAGCCGCACCCCGAAGCCGGTCGGACCGCGTGGCTCGTGGGGCCGATCCGCCGAGGTCCATGCCGTGCTCGCGATGTCCAGGTGCGCCCATCGCATTCCGCGCGCGAAGTGCTTGAGGAACACCGCCCCCAGGATCGCGCCCCCCTCCTTCGCGCCCGACGAGTTCACCAGATCCGCCACGTCACCGCGCATCTCGGCGTCGTAGTCGTCCCAGAGCGGGAGCCGCCAGATGCGCTCGCCGCTGACCACCGAGGCTTGCGACAGCTCCGCCGCCAGATCATCGTCTTGCGTGAAAAGCCCCGCCGCCAGATTTCCGAGGGCGATGCTCACCGCGCCGGTCAGCGTGGCCAGATCGACCACGACCGAAGGCTTGAAGCGGCGCGCGTAGGCCAAGGCGTCCGCCAGCACCAAACGGCCTTCGGCATCCGTGTTCGTGACCTCGATCGTCGTTCCGTCGAGGGCGCGCACGACGTCTCCCGGCTTCAGGGCGCGCCCGCCCGGCATGTTCTCGGCCGAGGCCACCAGGCCCACCACCCGAAACGGCAGGTCGAGTGTCGGCAGCGCGGCGAACATGCCGAGCACGGCCGCCGCGCCAGACATGTCGTATTTCATCTTCTGCATGTTCTCGCGCGGTTTGAGCGAGATGCCACCCGTGTCGAAGGTGATCCCCTTGCCGATGACCACGACCGTTTCCGCGGGCTCTGCGCCCGGCTTCGCGGGTCGATCGAGGACCACGAAGCGCGGCGGGTTCGCGCTCCCACGCCCGACGGCGAGCAACGCCCCCATCCCGAGACGTTCGAGCTGAGGGACGGAGAACACGTCGACGCGCGATCCCGAGGCGCGGGCGATCTCGCGAGCTCGCTCGGCGAGTCGTTCGGGCGTCAGATCCTGACCCGGTGTATTGGCCAGGTCGCGCGCCAGGCATGTGGCTTCGGCCCAACGAACGCCCCGGAACACCGGACCCACGTGCGAGCGCGCTCGAACCTTGCCGCGATCGACGATGTCCACGCGTTTGAGGGCCGGAGTCTGGCGCTGGGCGCGGTAGGCGGTGAAGCGATAGGTTCCGAGCACCGCCCCCTCGGCCGTGAGCTGCGCGGCCCGATCGCCGTCGACGGCCGTCCCCTCGAGTCCGAAGATTTCGGTGGCCAGCGTGCCCGCCCCGATATCGCGAGCGCGGCGCACGGCGATGGCCGCCGCTTGAAGCGCCCGCGCCGGCGAGAAGGCCGCGAGTGGTCCGAGGCCCACGAGAATCAAACGTGGCGCGCCGAGCCCGGTCGGATACAGCACCAACGTTTCCAGGAAGGTCCCGCTGAAGTCGCGCCGCGCCAGGAGACGACGAATCGATCCACGCGAAGCGCGGTCGACGGTCTGGGCGATTTCGCCCAGCCCCTGCCTCTCGAACAAGCCGAGGGCCAGGGCTCCGGCCCTGTGTTTGGCGATACTGCCCTCGCGAACTTGCACGCGCATGATCGATCTCCGACGAGGCCGCGCAGCCTATCGGATACGTCTGTTGCACCCAAGCCCTCCCCGTTGCCGCCGTCCCAACCTGGGACATTCGGTGAGGCCCATGGGATCACATGACTTGAAACTCGCCCTCATCCCGGGCAAGGTAGGGGCTGCGACCGCCCGAATCCGGGAACGCGGGTTGCTTGCAGCAGCGGAGCGTGCGGAGTCTTTGGACTTCCGCTTGGTTTCGGGAGTAATTCCCAGGTGGCCGTCGGTGCCTCGTGACGGCTTGCCAGCACCGCGGATTTGCGTGAAGCCAGGAGGGCTTCGCGGGTGGACCAGTCCGAGCGGCTGGGCCGCAATTGCGCCGGCAATCGCCGGCAGCCAAAGGAGTGACCTCATGCGACGCTTTTTCCCTTTCTTCAGCGCCACTCTGTTCTTGATCGCCCTTTCCAGCTGCGGAGGAAACAAGCAGCAAGCCTCGCAGGAATCGTCGGTGGATAGTCTGCTGGCTTCGAATCCATCGGAGCAGAGCTCGGGCAACATCACGCCCCAGCAGGAGTATCAGCAGCAGCAGCCGCAGGCGCCGCCGGTTTCCGCTCCCGCCACCAGGCCGGCATCCACCAAGCCTCGAGTCACGACCTCGAAGCCCAAGGCCGAGCCGGGCGTCACCCTCGCCGAGGGAACGCCCATCAAGGTGGAGGTCGCGGCGCGCGTGTCTTCCGAGACCGCGCAGCCCGGTGACACGTGGACCGGGACGGTGAAGGAACCGGTCGTCATCGGTGATCGCATCGCGATTCCGGCCGGAAGCACCGTGACCGGAGTGGTATCGGGGGCCAAGGCGGCTCAGAAGGGCAGCCGAGCTTTCCTGGTGCTGGCCGTCAGGTCGATCGACGTGAACGGCAAGAACTACGCGGTCTCCGCCACCGCCGACAGTCTCGTGGCTGGCTCCACGCGCGCGCGCAACGTCGGCGCGATCGCGGGCGGCGCCGCGGCCGGCGCCCTCCTCGGCAAGGCCATCGGTGGGAGCGGCAAAGGCGCTCTGATCGGCGCGCTGGCTGGAGGCGCCGCGGCCACCGGCGCGGTGGCGGCCTCGAAGGGCTACCAGGCCGAGGTCAAGGAAGGCGCCGAGATGACGTTCACGGTCAACAACTCGATCACGATGCGCTGACGACGGTCACGCGAACCTCGAGCGGGGCAGGGCCGAATGGGCCTGCCCCGCTCTTCTTTTGCTCTTCCCCAACGAGGGATCTGCG
>Ga0070698_100008182_pt1 | contig 11309 bp, 9 predicted proteins | sample KBSK1502metaG_FD_65477 | JGI IMG/M metagenome (GOLD analysis project Ga0070698, IMG submission 65477) | Corn, switchgrass and miscanthus rhizosphere microbial communities from Kellogg Biological Station, Michigan, USA - KBS K1-50-2 metaG | ecosystem: Host-associated > Plants > Roots >...
GCAACCGCGTCGAGATGGGTCTGTGGCTGGAATCGGATCGCATGCGCTCTCTGGATATCAGCGAAGAGAACCTGAAGAACCAGCAGAACGTGGTCAGCGAAGAGATTCGTGTGAACGTGCTCAATACGCCTTATCAGTTTTTTGAGTGGATCGATCTCTGGCAGAACGCCTTCACCAACTGGAACAATGCGCACAACGGCTACGGCGATCTGGCTGAAGTGAACGCGGCCACGATCCAGGACGTCCGCAGCTTTTTCAAAACCTTCTACGCGCCCAACAACGCCGTGCTGACTGTCACCGGTGACGTGGATCCGAACGATGTGAAACGAATGGTCGAAAAACACTTCGCGTCGATCCCGGCTCAAACACTGCCGCCACCACCTGATCTGTCCGAACCGGCCCAGACGAAGGAAAAGCGAGTGACGGAGAAAGACAAACTCGCAAACCTGCCGGCTCTCGCGACCGGCTATCACATTCCGGCGCAGAGCTCGCCGGACTTTCCGGCAATGGGCCTGCTGGTGCAGATTCTCCAGGGCGACGACAGTTCGCGCTGGTATCAACGGCTGGTCAAAGAGAAAGAGCTAACGCTCGATTTGTCCGGGGGCTTGAACTACTTCGGCAACGAATTCGACTACAACGGTCCGATGATTATGACCACGCGTGCGACCTATAAGCCGGGCCATACAGCCGACGAGGTCGTGAAGGAAATGGACGCGGTCGTCGCCGAACTCGTCGCCAAAGGCATCACCGACAAAGAACTGGCTGATGCGAAGGTGCGTTACAAATCCAACTTTTACAACCAGCTCGAATCGACGTTTGGCAAGACGCACCTGCTGTCGGTGCTGGCTCTGTTCCGCGACGATCCCAAACAGATCAATTCCCTGCTGACTCCGTTTGAGAAAGTTACCGCAGAACAGGTTCGGGACGCGGCCAGGAAATATATTGTGGCCGGCAATCGCACTGTGATCGATCGAGTGCCGGAAGCGAAGAGTGGAGACTGACCTTGGAGAAAGTTTCATTAGCACCGCACTTCAGTGCGGTGCTGAAGATTGCAACGGTGTCGCATCAACCGTTTCAACGGTTTCCAGCGACAAACCGTTTATCAAATAAGCTCTTAGTGTCACCTGGCTGAAGCCAGGTGCTTATGAGATGAGGCACTCAAAAAAATGAAAACCCTATTTTTCATCTGCATGCTGGCGTTATTAGTTGCAGCGCCAATCACGGCTCAGCAAAAAACTCCGCCGCCCCCGGGCCCCGCACGCCCGCTCAACCTTCCCAAGATCACCGAACGCAAACTGAGCAATGGCTTGACGGTAATTCTCGCGCCTTTGCCGAACGTGCCCAAGGTTACTGCGATCCTGACGTTCCGCTCAGCCACAACCGCTACCGATCGCGAACGGCATCCGGGTATTGCGCCAATCGCCGCGAACGTGATCAATGAAGGAACCGAGAGCCGCACCAGCAAACAGATTAAGGAAGAGCTGCGTTCAATTGGCGGAAGTCTCGGGCTTGGCAGCGATGCCGACGCAACTTCGATGAGCGGTGCGGCGCTGTCAGAGTTCTCGGCACGCTTGTTCGATCTGATGAGCGACGTCGTTCAGCATCCCGCTTTTCCTGAAGGCGAACTCAAGCTCGCCAAAGACAATACGATTCAGCAGATTCGCTCGGGCCGCGCCGACGCAGGCTTTCTGGTTAACGAGCGATTTCAGAAAGCCGTGTTTGGCAATCACCCATACGGTTTTGTCGTGCCCGACGAAAAATCGATCAATGCCCTGACGCGCGAAGACCTGCGCCAGTTCGTTTCGAGCTACTATGTTCCCAACACTTCGCACCTGGTAGTCGTCGGCGATATCGATCCGGAAAAGACTTTTGCGGAAATTCAAAAAGCGTTCGGTGGATGGAAGACAGGGACTGTTCCGGCTGCTGATAACCCGGCCCCACCCACTCGCGACAAGCGCCAGATCTATTTCGTCAACCGGCCGGGTTCGATTCAATCGGCGATATACATCGGCAACGTAAGCATCCCACGGAAAGACAAAGACTATTTCGCGCTGCGCACCGCCAACATTATTTACGGCGGCTCGTTCTACTCGCGCCTGACCCGCAACATACGCGAAGCCAAGGGCTACACCTATTCGCCTTTCAGTTCATCCAACACACAGGCTTATGCCGGTTCGTTTGTGGCGGGCGCATTCGTGCGCAACGAAGTCACCGGTCCCACCCTGCTCGAAATTCTTTATGAGCTCGACCGCATGCGCGTGCTGCCGGTAAGCGACGAGGAACTCAACGCAGCCAAGGAGTACAGCACGGGCAATTTCTCAGTCGAGCTGGCGAGTCAGTCCGGACTGGCGGGGCGAATTAACAGCCTCTACACCTACGATCTTTCGAAGAGCTTTATCGAAGACTTTCGTCCAAAGATCGAGGCGCTAACTCCTGCGGACATTCAGCGCGTCGCCGCGAAATACTTCGACACCTATCGGGCAGCGATTGTGATCGTGGGCGACTGGGACAAGGTGAAGGATCAGGTAACGCCGTTCGGCGACGTGACGATGTATGACGCGGAAGGGAAAGTGATTGGAAAGTAGCGCGTGCCAAAGGCCTTCGCCCGTGAATGCGCAAATTGATGATCGCGGCGTCAGGACGGGAAGGCCATTCTCGCAAGTCGGGCGCTCAAATCGATCAGGTATCGATTCAACTCTTCGACCGGGACCTCTCCAGGCGGCACTGCATCTTTGCCAAGTTTCATCTCGCTGAGAACCCAGGCGAGCTGTGCCGGCGTCAGTCCCGAGTCCTTCTCCGCCGCTTGTGCGATCGCGTCCTCGACTCGATACCCGGCTAATTCGAGAGCGCGCACATCAACCAGATCTCGAATCTCAGATCGGGACAGGAGCGTACAAAGCTTGTTCGCCAGAATCTCCTCGGGAGGGTCCACCCTGATGCCTCGGATGACGGGCTTTGTAGGATTCGTCTGTTTGACCTGATCACGCGCCAGATCGATCACTACGGATTCATCGCCAAGGCGAAAGAGTAAGCGGTGAAAATCCGGCGATGTCTGCAACGATTCGATCGACGCCCCGAACTGTTTGGCGATTTGGTAAGTCAACGCTACACCATCGTCAAGCGCGTCGCTCCGGGTGAAGAGATCGAGGTCGTGCGTCTCGCGATGTTCAAGATAAAAGCCTGACAACGCCGCGCCGCCAGTCAGGAAAAACCGATCCTCGCCATCAAAGAAGGCGTTCAGAATCCGCAGTTGAAGACTCGTGAGTTTGCTACTCAACAACCAGCCCCTCTCTTTGCCATGATTCAAGTAGGAAGGTCCAAAAGGCCCGTCTGCGGCCCAGGCGCGGAGACAGTTCCGGCCACTGGCGCTTTACTTCCTCCGGCGTGGTAAACCTCCAGACATCCGTATCGCGCGCTTCGCGCAGGACCTTCGCCAGCAATCGCATCCTTTCCTGAACTGACGTCGAGGTCAGACGTTGGCGAAACTCCGCAACCGTCATCGGCTCGTCCCACAAGAAGTATGGGATGGCGTTTGGATTATCCAGATCGGTGGAAAGGAGAATGCTCATGGAAAGCCTCTAGGGTACGCTCTGATATTAACTGATAACAGCATCGGCTTCATCTCTCAGGATAACGAGAGATATACCCGCAAGCTGCGCACGACATCAATTCGCGCTGCGCAACTCAACCACGCCGATGCCTCCCGGCGCAATGTTGAGAGTGACGCTGTCAGCAGCGCCTGCTTGCTTCTTCACCGTCAAACTTTGATCAGAAGCCCACTCACTCGCATTCGAAATCCCCACTCCCCGCAAACTTATCGTAACGTTTACACTCGCGTTGCGATCGACCTGAGCCATTCCCTGTTGCTGCTTGAACACTCCGTTGTCGTTGAAGAGGGTCACCACCCATCCGCGCGCAGTGCGATTGATCATGAATTCCACATCGCCTTCAACGCGGACCGGCGTTGCTTCGCTGGCCAGATGCGCGAGCAGGTGGGCTACGAAAGGCGTGATGCGTTCGTCCTCGCCGAGGAGATCAGGCAAGGCGATGAATACGACGCGACCGCGGCCGACTCTGTTCACTGTGACGAGGGGATCGCCGGTCGGCACGGCAATCAGGGTTTCGGCGCCTTTTAATTCCAAGCGGTCGTAGCGAAATATTTGCCCGTGCAAGTCCTGTTCAGATTCGTTCGGAGCGAGGCATTTTGCGTTGTGAGCCTCAGCCTTCTCACCTGTCAGGCGAACGCCGAGTAGATCTGCTGGGAGGCCTTTGATTTGTTCGGAATTAAGAACCAGGGTGCCGCCGTTGCGAACAAATTGAGCGAGTCGTTGCGGCCAGGTTTGATTTGAGCCCGGTGAGCCCTCCCTGACGGTCGGGCTACTGCCCCGTTCGCTTACGGTTGCGGGCTTGGTCCAATCGATTTGTCCTCCCACAAAAAGCGCACGATAAGACTCAATCACATCCTTGTGTGTCTCAGAAGCGACCAGCACATCAAAAATATTTCCGAAGATGGACGGCACGAATGCCTGACGCTCGCCGCTGGCGGGCTCGCCTTCGCGCACCGGGCCCGGATAATAAGCCGCGCCAAACAACTCGCGCAGCGCGCGATCGCTGCGATTGATTTGAGAAACTTCGAAAGGCCATTGCGGATAGTCGGTCATCTCAAACCCGTGCGCGGGATCGAGCAGAAACGCGATCGGCGTATAAGGAATTCCCGGATCGGGATGCTTCTCTACAAAACGCAGGAACTCGTCGGTGATCCGGCCCAGCGGATTCAGTTGCAGTGGATGTTCGCCCGGGCCCGGCTTAAAGAACTGATCGAAACCCTGCTCGAGATAGATCGCCGACGCGCCCGACATGTAGTAGAGATAATAACTTTTGCGATACCAGGACAGCGACGGCCCCATCGTCGCCCCATAGCGCGAATGAAAAAACTGATCGGGCCCGGCAAAGTTTTGCTGCTTGGTAAAGGTCGTCGCACTGTCACCAAAGTTCGGCGCGTGATAATAAAAAACGTTGCCGCCGTACTGCCGCGCCGCGCCACGATTGAAAGCCAGACGCATCGCCGTCATGGGCTGCACGGCCGCCGTCTCCATGCCGATTGATCGCACGCCCCATTCACTGAGCGCATGGGCAAACGAAGTGCTGGAAGTGGATTGCGCCGGAATCATCTTGTCCCACATCGGCCCGGTCTGCGTCTTGAACATCGCACTCCACTTCCGCGAGAGTGCGTCCGTGTAGAATATCCGGTGGGCTTCGAGCAACTGCGTGCGAGTCATGTCCGGCGTGATTTTCAAATACTGCGGGGCTTCACCCCAGACAAAACCGACGCTCTCTCCGGAAATCCAACCGAGAAATTGATCCTTCAGCTCACCATTCAAAATTTTCCAGGCGGCTTGCGCTTCAGCTTCGGAAGCGAAGCTGGCCGCGCCGTAATTGATCAAAACTGCAAACGGCGATTTTGTCTCAGCGAGATAACGACGAAAGGCGCTCCCGTCTTTCAAGAGCTCCGGCAGATCATTTATGTAGACCGTAGGAGCAATCAGCTTAGAAGCGAAGATCGGAACGTCACCTTTACCTGCATAGGCTTTTACAAACTCATCGATCGGTTCGGCGTTGAAAGCATAGAGCGGACGTTCCGCCGGCGGCTTGTCGTAAAGCTGCCAAAAATCTTTCGCGATGTTCCAGGGCATCACAAAGTCGCGGCCCGCCACTTTTGGCCGCGCCCACGAAGCCGGTACGTCGATCTTTGCCGGCGTTTCGATGAGCAGAGTCAGCCGCGCGCGCGTGCTCGACCACTCGCGCAGGTAGCGCATCGCTGCGAAGTCAGGTTTGCGTCGTCCCTGCGGAACATAAGCGAGATCGTTGGTCACCAGAACGCAGTCGACCTGGCGCACAGCTTGTGCTGCTTTGTCGAGTTCGATTGAAATGCGCGCGGCGCCTTTCGTCAGCGTCGCCGGCGCGCCGTTCCACGCGAACGACCAGCCCCAGTACATGCTTACTTCGTCATGCGGATCGATTACGTCCGTGGCGCCAAACTCGTGCTGCGCCACCTCGCGTCCTTCCTGTGTAATTCGCGCGACGAAATTCTCCGTCTTGTTTCCCCAATCCGCATAGCGCACCCAGATTTTGTACTCGCCCGATCGGGGCACTTCAAAATCCTGCCAGATCATCCCCTTCGTTTCATCCGCGGCGGCAGTCACGGAATTCCATTCGCTCTCGCCACCCTGCGTCCATTCAGCCGACACGCCGGGGCCGTTGATTGACCATCCCGGCGCTTTGGCTGCCGGTAGGTTGAGGTAAGAAGGATTCAGCAGAGGCTCATGACGCGACGTTTCGGTGAGGCCTCGCATGTTCTCAGTTTCATACCAGAGGTACTCGTTGTTAGGAGGTTGGGCCGGCGTGGATTGAGCCAGCGATCCCGCGGGCGATCTCACGAGGCTGGTAATAACGAAAACGATCAGTAATGTAAGTAAGAAACGTTTCATTGGGTTGACAAGTGTTACCGGGCTTACGAACTTTGAACGAGTTCTTTCGGCGCGTAGCGTCGATCTGAGTTTAGCCCGGCGTTTCAACGCCGGGAAGCACTCAGCGGGAGCATGCACATCGCGTCGCGACGTTTAGAGAATCATGGGTTCAATCGTGGCTATGCGAAAAAACCAACTCATTCGACTATCTCCCGGCGTTGAAACGCCGGGCTAAATTCAGGCTGCCGCTACGCGGCACACTCACTGACCCAGTAGTGTGCGAACGAGCTTTCGCTTACCTCTAATCACAGACTGAAGTCTGTGCCACTAGTGTCCTATCTGCCAGGCCTTGATCGCATTGATCGGCCGAATCAACATAATCATTTCCAAAAGCAGACTATCCCTTATCCAAATCAACAACACTGCCTCAATGACAAAGAAGAAGATGATCGAGCGAGCCCAGCCAAGCTTTCGCGCAATCATAAAGCCGGCACCGCAACACACGATGTCGCCCAGCGAATTCATCACGGTGTCGCCCTGGTATCCAAGCGCGGCCGTTGCGGCCCGATAGTGTTGGATCACGGTGTCGGTATTCTCCACCAGTTCCCAGACAGCCTCGGCGGTGATCGCCAGACAGAAACGCCAGCTTGTAGGCAGCCCGCGAATGAGTAGCGTCAGCAGCCCGCAGAACATCAAACCATGCAGGACGTGAGTAAAGCTGTAGGGATCGAGGAAGGTCTGCGAAGTCAGCGAACCCCAGGCGTTGCCCGTCCAAAGAAACGCGCGGCCGCAAGAGCACCACCATGAGCGGCCCTGGTTGTGAAGCTGCAATGCGGCGGCGCCGAGGACCAATACGATCACCAGCCACGGCCACAAATTTCTTTTGTTTGATGCGAACACTTTGGCGGGCGCTCGGAGAAACTGATCAGCCGAGCGCATCCAGGCATTCAGAAACGGTGCGCCGCCGGCAGGTAAACATGGGCGTGTCGCGCAAGGTGAAACAGCTCGCCTTGGTTTCGCGCAGTTCCTGGACCAGATCCAGAAAGTCGGAAGGATTATTGGTCTCGAAGGCGACGACGAATTCCTGATCGTCGAGCCCGAACGAGTAGGTCGTGTGCAACTTCACCGAACGATACTTCGAACCGATGCGCAGATTCTCGTCCATCATCTCCTGGCGTTGTTCCTGCGGGCGCGCATACCACTCGCGCGTTCTTTGCAGCGGACAGACAAACAGGTAATCGGACTGGCCGGGAACGATGTGCACGCGGTCCTCCGGCTGCTCGGAACAATCCTTTTCGATATACATCGAGCGCTTGGTCATCGAGAGGAACGAGAGCGTCGGTTCGACGTAACGAGCCATCGCAGTCTGATTCAGCCTCCCCGTCATTTCCTGTAGCGGATCGAGTTGCGGACTGATGCGCCAAATCATGAAATCAGCGCTGGTGCGCAGACCCACCGTGGAATAGCTGTGAATCAAAAGCTGTCTGCGAAAATCATCGATGGTTTCAATGAAGCCCTGCTTGCACCGACTCTTGCCGGCATCGTCAAGCATTCTCCATTCGGGCCGGGCACGATAAAAAGTAAAGTTGACGTACTGGCGGGGAAGCTTGCTCTTGTGCTCCTCGAGTTCTTCAACGTTGGGCGCCAGCCGCAGCGAGCCACGAGTAGAGTTGTTGGTTTGATCGCGTTCGGTGGTCATCGCAGAAAAGTTCGATCAAAAAGGGAGTCTGGTTCGTCTAAATCTTAGTCGCGTTAGAATGCTTGAGTGTGACGCGCAGCTATTCTGCCTTTGTCTTTGGTGCTTTGCAACCAAGGAAGAAGCGTGACTTTGCGTCTTTGCGCCTTTGCGTGAGAATAGTTCGCACGCCAGGGCGCAAAGGCGCTAAGAAAGACCGGCGCCGATATCGTTGCCACAGCAACGAAGCGTTGTATCTCAAGCTAACGACATACGTCAGCGGCAAACGAAAGAGACTCGGAAACCTGGCATGTTATACTGCCGCTGCTTTTGCAACCACGACGTTAACTACCGGAGAATTTGAGGATGAAGCGTATATCATTCGTTCTGATTCCTGCTGTACTACTTCTTTTGGCTGCCTGCCAGACTGATAAGAAAGTGGGCCCGCCGACTGCGAACAACAATGCGGCGCCCGCTAGCCCGACGCCGGACCAGTTTGCGGCAGCGCGCGCTAACTATGATAAGAACTGCAAGGTTTGCCACGGCGCGAATGGTGAAGGCGGGCCGGTGAAGCTTGAAGACGGAACGAAACTAAAAGTGCCCAGTTTGCGTGAAGGGCATGCGTTGAAGCATCCCGATTCAGACTACATAAAACAGATCACAAAGGGCGGCGATGGAATGCCCGCTTTTGGCGAGAAGCTCAAGCCTGAAGAGATTGTTGAGCTGTGTCACTTCATCCGTCATGAATACCAGGGCGGAATGACGCCTCCGCCAGAGCCGATGATGTCGCCCATGAAGAATATGAAGATGAAGTGAGGCTGATAGATCTCAGTTTGGTTTGCCGCTTCTTCAGTGTGGATAAGGACGATCCACGAAGACCCACGAAACTACACGCACAAATTAATTCCGCTTCGTGTTCGTCTTCGTGGATCGTTTCGCTGGCAAGCCCACAGTCTTCCAGAATAAAGACACTACCCACCGCGCCTTTCACTATTCCCGATTACGATTTACTATTTACCACGCGCACCCATAGCTCAGTTGGATAGAGCGTCTGACTTCGAATCAGAAGGCCGCAGGTTCGAGTCCTGCTGGGTGCACCACCTATCCCACGAAGACCGACAGCTTTCCACGTCTTGAAATGCTACCTGCGTTTCCGAGTTTCTCGCACAGGGGCCTGGCTCATCTGAGTCGAAGGCGTCTCGCATAAGCATCAACCTGGCGCCACTGACTCTCAAACACTCGTCCGTTGTAATCTATTCGTCCGCTGAGCCGGCGGATCTTCGCACTCAGTTACGGGTCATGCGGATTTCAAAAGTTAACAGGACCCGGCCAACATGCGCCAGATTCGGTGCGGTATCTCTTTTGCACTCCCAGAGAACGTCGCCGACGAGATCAAGCGCTCGGAGCAACTCGTAACTCGACAATCTCAGATGCAAATCTACACGAACATCTCTAAAAACCACTTCAATTCGCTGGCTTTGAAGCTGAGCGAGATAGCGAACCCACAACGACAGTGCGCCGTCACGTCGACAAGCAGATGTGGCGCCTTATCAAACTACTGAGGCGATACGCCGCGGAGATCCGGGCGATCAGTCCCTCATAGCCTCTGCGACCCAACGGTCGAACCAACCCCGAAGATAGTGTCACTACCCAACATAGCTGCGACACGTCCTGCTGAGACTCACTGGCGACGGTCACATTCGGCCGACCGGCCGCCGTGTAAACCCTGGCCGAAGAATGAAAAGGAAAACCCCATGAGAAAAAAGTCAATTGCGTTATTCGTGATAGTCCTGGCAATGAGTTCCGCGGTCCTCGCCCAATCTGTCTCAAAACGATCTGAATACAAGATCGAGGACGCCGCCACCGGCGAAATCCAGTCCCAGTTAATCGAAATTGAATTCGCGCCCGAACCCGGCGGCTCCGGAGGCTCCGGCGGCATCGCCCAGCCGGACGGCCTCGCCTCGGTCGACTTTACACAGCAAACCACTTTCGACTTCGCGCGGGCACATCAGCATGGCCAGATGGCCACCATCGACTGTGAGTATAGAGATCGCTTCGCCGACGGATCAGCAAGCCTGAGCCCGCCCTACAGCTTTCTCGGCAACGTTATTCTCATCAGACAGGGCGAGCGAACGCTGAAGCTTTGGGTCGACTTCGCGCCGAATATTTACGAAGCCCAATGGTTAATCGCAACTCTGCCGAGCAGCAAAACAATCCGCGTGACTTATGATCCGGACTGCGGGCTAATCACCTCGATCGTAGTAACAAGCTGGCGGTAAGAATGACGAGGCCAGGATCGATCAAGTGAAAAAGGCCGGCGCAGGTGCCGGCCCTTTTCGTTATTCATCTGGAAATTGAATTACTGCGCGCCCTTGTCTCCTTTGATTTCGGCAGCAGGCTTCACAGCCTTGTCAGTTGGCGCGACTTGCTTATCACTCGCCGCCGAACTGGCCGGAACGTCTCCGCGAATCAGCCGCACGTTTCCGTTGATGCCGCTCAAGGTAATCGGCGCACCGCCGCTGCCGATGTGCGCGGAGTAACGCGATCCGGGCTCGTCCTTATTAACGACAATTTCGGTAATCTCGGAACGAACGTTGCCGTTCATCCCTCGAGCAGTTAGATCAGCGTTGAGGCCATTAGCCAGTCGCACCTCAATGTTCCCGTTGATGCCCTTGATGCTCGCGCCGCGCTCGCGCAACTGTTTCAAGCCTACAGAAACGCTGCCGTTGATACCGCCAATTTCGACAAACTCGGTCGCCTGGCCCAGCTCGACGGGTCCATTGATTCCCTTGGCCTCAATTATGCCGTCAATGTCTCCGGTGATGACTCGGCCGTTAATCCCTTTGAGTGCCAGAGCGATTTGACGCGGGGCCTTGATGGTTACTTCTTCTTTGGGGTTGCTGCCAAACAGGTGGTCCCAGAGTCCCTGATGGTTATCTTTACATCGCACCAGCAAACCGTCAGCCGTCTGTTCAACGATCAACTCGCGGCGGCGAAGAGAGGCCGGACTGTCCCCCGTGCGCTTCACGTAAACTTCCGTTGTCTTTGTATCTGAAGTTTGAATCTCGACTCTGCCGTTGATTCCCTGGACCTCGATCCGCGCGCCGGATTTCAGTTCGAAAGTCTTTCGCGTCTCGTCGCCAGTCACACCTTCCGAGTTGTCCCCG
>Ga0070698_100008183_pt1 | contig 11308 bp, 13 predicted proteins | sample KBSK1502metaG_FD_65477 | JGI IMG/M metagenome (GOLD analysis project Ga0070698, IMG submission 65477) | Corn, switchgrass and miscanthus rhizosphere microbial communities from Kellogg Biological Station, Michigan, USA - KBS K1-50-2 metaG | ecosystem: Host-associated > Plants > Roots >...
CCGCATCGCCGGCGCGCGGGCTGCAGCCTCGCACGGACGAGATTTCCGGGCCGGCCAATCTCGAGAGATGGGAGCGGCTTGCGCGCGACATCGCATCGGAACATGGAGTATTCACCGGACTCGTGCACCTCGTTGGATCGGAGGGTGGAAAGACTTTCCCCGGAGGGTCGGTTGTCGCTGGTCCCCGCGGCGATGTGAAGCTGCGCGCTCCATTGTGGGAGGAATCGATCGCGACCGTTACGCTGGACACAGCGGAGCTCACGCGAGCGCGCGTCGAGCTGCCGTTGCTGACTGATTTGCAGACGATGCTGCCGCATCTCGTGAAGACGATCGGAAAGATCCAGGTGAATGAAGAGGTTCCACTCGATTACGATCCGGCGTCCGCAAATGGAACGGCCGCTGTCGGCATTGTATCCGGACAGCCGTCGCGTCGAGAGTGGAAGCCGGAAGCAGGCGCAGCGGCGGAGCATGAAGCTGTCGGATCCCGGCCGCATCCAACCGGGATCAAGGTGATATCCGCGCCCGCATCGGTGATGGGGCCGCCGTCGCTCGAAATCGACGCCGCGTTCACAACGGATTGGCTCGTTTCATTTCTTCGCGAAGAGCTCAGGCTTCGCGGATTTACTCGCGGTGTCCTGGGCCTTTCGGGGGGAGTCGACTCAGCAGTTACCGCTTATCTCGCGGCAAAAGCACTCGGTCCATCGAATGTGGTTGGCGTGAGAATGCCGTATCGGACGTCGAGCCCCGATTCGTTGAGGCACGCCCAGCAAGTCATCGACGCGCTTGGAATTCAGTCGCGTACGATCGACATCAGCGACGCTGTAGATGGATACCTCGCGAATGAGCCGGATGCATCTCCAGGAAGACGCGGTAACGTAATGGCGCGAACGCGAATGATAGTTCTGTTCGATCAATCAGAACGTGAGAAAGCGCTGCCACTCGGCACCGGAAACAAGACGGAGAGGCTGCTCGGCTATTTCACGTGGCATGCGGATGATTCTCCGCCAATCAATCCGCTCGGCGATCTGTTCAAGAGCCAGGTCTGGGTGCTCGCGCGCTATCTCGGCGTTCCTGACGAGATCGTGAGCAAACCTGCTTCAGCGGATCTGATCGAAGGTCAGACAGACGAGGGAGATTTTGGAATCAGCTATGCGCGAGCCGATGAAATTCTAAACTGGCTCGTGAATGGATATTCGGCGGCGGACGTCGAGGGACACGGATTTTCTCGCGCTGAGGTCGAGCTCGTCTACAACCGCCTGTCCCGAACGCACTGGAAGAGAAGACTGCCAACTGTGGCGATGCTCTCTTCCTCCGCAATCGGTGAAACCTACCTTCGACCGGTCGATTACTAGAGCGGCAAACCAGAACAGCGGCACCGGGTACCGGAACAACCAGAGCTGCGGTACCAGGTACCGGCTGCAACGTAGTTACTGGTACCCGGCACCGCCTTTCTGGGTTTTCCGGTACCCGGTGCCGCTGTTCTGGTTGTTGTGAGACTAATAGAACATCCTCGTCATCGCGCCAATGATGAAGTAGATGACGACAAGCGCCACTATGACAGCGATGACGTATGTAGTGGCTTTTTCCGCCGGCGCTTTCATGAGGATCGGAAGGCCAACCCAGCACAGATAGAGACTGTACAGTCCGCCGATCAGACCGAGTATCGCGAGAGCGGGCAGAAGGTTGAAGATTCCCGCTATCCATGCTGCGGTTGCACTGTAAGCTGAGACCTTGATTGCCTGTGGCATGCTTTGCGTCGCGCTGAAAGTTGGCGCGAGCGCATTGATCACCCATGCGAGGACGAAAATGCCGACGATCGTGAGGATGTAACTGGTGATCGCCATCCCGATGATGGTTCCCATCGAGAGTCTGAAGAGTCCGCCGAATCCGAATGTCGACCAGCCGATGATGCTCGCGATCGGACCAATCGCGGCAAGGGGAAGCACGTAGCCAACGAGCAGCTGACCCACATCGAGCGGCTCAGCGTCGATCGCTGCCCACTCCTGTCGGGGATTAGTGAGTATCCCCTTTGCGCGCGCGACGAGGTTCATTCCACTTCCTCCGATAGTCGGTTTTTTGGATTGTTCCGCCGGGGAAGAACATAACAGAACTATTTCGCCCTGCAGGATCCTCCTACCGCTTCGAGCTCAGGGGGAAGCCGCATCTCACAGGTCGAGACCGCGCTGTACTTCTTGTTGTAGGCTGTTTCCGCTTTGGCAACCTCATCGAGCTTAGCCTGCAATGCGGTCGAGTCTGTCGTCTTGCCGCAATATGTCAGGTAGTACCTCGGTCCCCCGCATGCTTTCGCACCTACCGGAGCAGACCGACAATCTCCCGAAACGCTGCAGCCATCGATCTTCGCGATGGCTTTGGCTTCCGTCTCGAGTTGCTCGATCGCTTTCCAATCCGTCTCTTGTCCAGGAGGCTGTGCACTGCCAGCCGGCGGAGTCTCCGGTTCGCGACTCTCAGGAGTTGTTCCACTCTTCATGCACCCGCCGAGCGCAAAGGCAATGAAAAGCGGCGCAAAAACTCTGACCAATACAGGCCTTCCACAACTATTATTAACAGTCAAAAGCGGTACCCTCCCAAGCTGATTTATCCCGATGGCTACAACCACCCGTCCTGATAGAAAAACCTCGTCCGCTCCGAGCTCTGGCCTTACGTCTGAGACCCTCGTTTCGGCTTACCGCACGATGCTTCTTTCGCGCCGAATCGACGACAAGGAGGTCCAGCTAAAGCGGCAGAACAAGATCTTCTTTCAAATATCGGGCGCGGGCCACGAAGCGATCCTTACTGCAGCAGGACTCGTACTCAAGCCGGCGTACGATTGGTTTTATACCTATTATCGCGATCGCGCCCTTTGCCTTCAGCTCGGGGTAACTCCCGCCGAGATGCTGTATGAGGCAGTTGGAGCGGCGATCGATCCGGCATCGGGCGGCCGCCAGATGCCAAGTCACTGGGGACACAAGAGTTACAACATCGTCTCGGCATCATCGCCAACGGGCACTCAGTTCCTGCAAGCCGTTGGATCCGCTGAAGCGACGTTGCGCGCGAAGCTTCTCGGCATCACCGAGGGTTTCAACGACGATGAAGTCGTTCTCGTGTCGACAGGAGAGGGAACGACAAGCGAAGGCGAGTTCTGGGAATCACTTAACACTGCTTCGAATCTCAAGCTTCCGATCGTCTATCTAGTCGAAGACAACGGGTACGCGATCTCTGTTCCCGTCGAAGTAAATACAGCCGGTGGTTCGATCTCCAAGCTCGTGCGATCGTTCCCCGGTTTATACGTTGAGGAAGTCGACGGCTGCAACCTGCTCGCGAGCTACGATGCAATGACGCGGGCGGTCGATTACGCGCGTGCTCGAAAAGGGCCCGCGTTTGTTCATGCAAGAGTGATTCGGCCGTACTCTCATTCACTATCGGACGACGAGACGATGTACCGTCCGCCATCCGAGCGGGAAGCTGACGCTGCGCGCGATCCTGTCATTGTTTTTCCGCAGTGGCTCGTGTCGGAGGGGCATGCGACCGAGAGCGAGCTCAAGGAGATTCAGGAAGAAGTGGATGAGCTCGTGCTCGCCGCGACTGACGATGCTCTCGCGCAGCCGCAGCCCGGTGAGGACACTGTCTACTTTGGCGTCTACTCGCCTGACGTAGATCCGACGAGCGAGCAGTTCGATACAGAGGACGATCCGAAATTCACGGGTGACCCAACCACGATGGTGGATCTTCTCAATGCCTGCATGAAGGACGAGATGCGGCGCGATCAGAAGATCCTGATGTTCGGTGAGGACGTCGCCGACATATCGCGCGAAGAGCACATGGACAAGGTGAAGGGCAAGGGTGGTGTGTTCAAAGTCACCTGGGGGCTGCAGAAGGAGTTCGGCAGCGCGCGGGTCTACAACTCGCCACTCGCTGAAGCGAACATCGTCGGCCGCGCAATCGGTCTTGCGATTCGCGGATTCAAGCCCGTCGTCGAAGTCCAATTCTTCGACTACATCTGGCCTGCCTACATGCAGCTACGCGATGAGCTCGCGACGATGCGATGGAGATCCAACAACAACTTCGCGTCGCCGGTAGTCGTTAGAACGACGTACGGTGGATACATTCGCGGAGCGATCTACCATTCTCAGACTGGTGCTTCGCTGTTCACTCACTGCCCCGGCCTGCGCGTTGTATGTCCTGCAACCGCACTCGATGCGAACGGACTTCTTCGTACAGCAATTCGGTGCGAGGATCCCGTGATCTTCCTCGAGCACAAGCATCTCTATCGTCAGACCTACAACAAGAGCGCGAATCCCGGCCCGAACTTCATGATTCCGTTCGGAAAGGCAAAGACAGTTCGTGAGGGAACTGACGTGACGCTGGTGACTTACGGTGCAACTCTTCAGCGTGCTGTCACTGCAGCAAACGCGGTTGCAGAGGAAGGCATCAGCGTCGAGGTGATCGATCTTAGAACTCTGAGCCCGTGGGATCGTGAAGCTGTCTATGCTTCCGTGAAGAAGACGTCGCGAGTCATCGTCGCGTACGAAGATTCTCTCTCGTGGGGTTACGGCGCCGAGATCGCGGCGGCGATTGCGAACGATTGCTTCGCATGGCTCGATGCTCCGGTGCAGCGCGTTGCATCTACTGACACCTTCGTCGGCTACGCGCCGCAGCTCGAGGACGCGATACTACCTCAGGTCGACGACTTCAAAACAGCTTATAGGGAGATCGCTCGCTACTGATCGCTGGCAGGTCGACGATGTCATCGTCTTCTGCGACGACGACTCGGTGACGTCGGCTTCTTTCCCTGGGGGAGATAGGGTGATCCCCCGCCAGATCTTGTGGCAGCCTCACCCTTCCGGGCAGCCTTCGCGGATGATCGTGCCCGATCTTCCGCCTTCTTTTTCCTGATTGCCGCAATTCGCTCGGCGAGAGGAACTTCGAGACGCCCCTGCGGCTTTGCCGCGTAGTCAAAACCGTCGAGGATCACTCGAGGAAGCTTCTTACCGATAGCCCGCTCGATGTCCCTGATTTCGGGTTCCTCAGCAGGCGAGAAAAGAGTAAATGCCTCACCCGTCATTTCGGCACGACCGGTCCTGCCAACGCGGTGGATGTAGTCATCCGGCGCGGGCGGCACGTCGAAGTTCACAACGTGGCCCAGTGCTTCAACATCGATCCCGCGAGCGGCGATGTCAGTTGCGACCAGGACTCGATACCTGCCTGACTTGAATCCCGCGAGTGCTTCCGTTCGCTGCTTCTGCGACCGGTTTCCGTGAATCCGCTCGGCTTTCACTGCGTTTTTCGCAAGATATTCGGCAAGACGATTTGCGCGATGCTTGGTGCGGGTGAAGACGAGCGCCTCCTTCATGTCCCCCCGCTTGAGAAGCTCGAGAAACAACGCTGACTTCAGCTCCTGCGGAACAGGATAAAGTGCCTGAGTGATTCCCGTTGCCGGCATTGATGTGCGCTCGAGATTGATCCTCGCAGGATTCCGCAGCATCTCAGACGCGAGCGTCGCAATCGGTCCCGGCATCGTGGCACTGAAGAACAACGTCTGCCTTTTCGTTGGAAGCGCTTTGAGAATTCTCCGGATGTCCGGAAGAAATCCCATATCGAGCATGCGATCGGCTTCGTCGAGCACCAGGAACTCGATGCGATCGAGCTTCGCATACGGAGCTTTCATGTGATCGAGAAGCCGCCCCGGCGTTGCGACCAGAACGTCAGTGCCGCTGCGAAATGCATGCTCCTGAGGCCCCATCCCAACGCCGCCAATGATCGCCGCCGCCGTAACCGGAGTATGCACCGCCATCAAGTCGAGCTGCTCGACTATCTGCGAAGCAAGCTCGCGAGTGGGAGTGATCACAAGGGCGCGCGTGGTTCTGCGCGGCTTCGAGATCAGCTTGTCGAGAATTGGAAGAATGAAAGCGGCAGTCTTGCCGCTGCCGGTGGATGCGCAGGCGAGGAGGTCCTTTCCCTGCATTGCGGGGGGTATGGCGTCGGCCTGGATAGGTGTCGGACGCACAAAGCCCATCTCCCGAATTCCCTTCAGGAGACTGGGGTCTAGCTCGAATTTTGAAAAGTTCACCCTGAAAGCTAGTGGATCAGTGCGGCGTATCGAACTTTCCTGGTCTCGGGAGGATGGCTTTCAGAGGCTGCGATTGCTCCGTCAACAGCCTTGTCGTAAAACGCTGTCCTTCCGAGATCCGCTCGACCTCGATCGCAATAGCTTCGACGGCTGCCTCGATTCGGGCGATTCTTTCATCACTTACTGAGCTGCCGACTGAATCCGACTTGCGGTGGTTCTGCTCCCGCAACCGGAGAATGGTTTCTGCAATCGTTCGTATGATCACAATGCCGGCAATGAAAGAACCCACGGCAACGATCACGATTCCCGGTGGCATCGGCTACCTCGTGAGTGCGTAGTAGATGACGTACAGCCACGAGAAAACTCCGTGGATGATTGCCCAGATGATCGAGTGATTGACGCTCCACGAGATCGCGATAGCGAGCGCACTGCCGAATCCGATTCCTGCGTGAACGGGAGTGTACCTGTCAGACATCTTGAGAGCTCCTGGTGAATCGTCGGCGCTGGTCGATTAAAGTCTGGCCAGCCAGTTCAGACCACGTACTGCAAATATTGCGAGTGCAACACCACCTGCGGCGAGAAGAATCACTCCTCCGACAGCCGCCGACACAGCGAGGCGACTCGATCGCTTCGCGGATCCGGGATCCGCGAGATGCCGGTCGAGCAAAGCAGCATTCCGGAGGTTCGCCCGGAAGCCAACATCGAACAAATCGCCAAACAGTGGTACAGACCCTACGAGAGTATCGACGCCAAGGTTCAAAATCATTCGCGTGACCACTGACGGAGGTACCCCTATCCGAGCTGAGGTGAGCACGATATAGCCCGACATCAGTGCCGAGGCGAGGTCACCGGCAACCGGTACAAGCCCGACGATCGAATCGAGCCCGAAGGAAATGCTCGTGCCAGGAATGCGAATCGCCGAGTCGAGCGCGCGAGCGAGAAGCTGCACGCGCCGCGCATCGTCAGAATCCCGGAGTGACGTGCTCAACGCAGTCGGCTGCGATTGATCCACAACGCGCGAGCGAGCGCGAAGCCTCCAAAACTGAATACGAGATTGAACGCAGCGAACGCGTACATGCGCTGCGACAGAAACATGATCGCGATGTAGAGCTGATAGAGAGCGAACGCGATGACAACAACAATCAGAAAAGGAAGCAGTCTTCCGAACGCGGACATATCGCTCCGTTAAAGAAAATGAAGGGGCAGCCGTGGCTGCCCCTTCAAGATACATCTCCCGGTGTCTCTGTTGACTCTTGCGTAGCCGCAGAGTCCGGCCTCTCTTATCTCTTGAAAATCCCCTTGAGCTTCTTCGTCACCGCCTGCTTGCCCTGATCCTTGGCCGCATCCTTCACGGCATCCTTTGCGCCTGCCTTCGCAGCTGCGCTCACCGAATCACCGTTTATCGATTGGGCCTTCCCGTCCTCTCTCTTGGCGTCGGCAGCCAGTGCGGCGTCGAGATTGGGCATCTCGATCATCGTGTAATCCGCGGGAACCGCAAAATCCGACTTCGAGACGTTCACCGGCTTGAAGTTCACCATCTCCATTGTCGAGACACTCGTTTCCTGCTTCCCCTTCTCGTCAGTGCTGACGGTGTTCGTCACTGTCTTGAGTGGAATGCCATTCTTGGGAAGCTTCGCCTGCGCAGCGGCGAGCTGGCTTTGATAATCCGAGTTCTTGAACATGTCAAACTGGCTCATCATCGCCATCTGCTGGCTGTTCGAAACGAACGGATTCGCAATCCTGAGGGAGGGTGCGAAGTAATAGTCGGTGGTCGATTCGCTGCGTGTCACGCTCTTCTTTCCGAACATGCTTGCGCTCACCGTGTATATCTGCACCATTCGAATGTGACGCGTCGGATATCCCTGAACTTTCTCGCCTGCACCGAGATCCTGCGCATCGATGGTGACGTCGGAGATCTGCATCTTCACAAGCCCGCCAACAGCATTGAGAACCTTGCTCATCCCGGCGAACATGTTGGCGATGTCCCACTTCATGTACTGCTTCTCTTTTGGATTGACGAGGAGCATCTCCTTGCCGCCATCCTTCACGATGAAGTAGCTACCCTTGCCGCCGAACGCCTCACTCCCGCCCGCGGAAGACGCTGCCTCGAGAATCTCGAGCTTCGCATCATCGCCGGCATATGTGCCGCGACCGCGCATCGTTACTGCTTCCTTGTTTCCGGAAGCTCTGCTCGTCGATTTCATGACGAATTCGTAGCTCATGCCGTCGGCTACGGGCTTCGCCGCCGCGAATACGAACGGAATTGCTGCTGCAACAGCAAAGCGTGTCGCGCGGCTCAGGCGGATGTGCATGTGACTTCTCCTTCTCGCTGCGTGGGGCGGGAGGTTATGGGGGTTTTTTGAGAGGCCTGCAACATACGTTCACGCCATTATTCGCGCCAGAAATTCATGAGACTGTAACAGGGCATTCCCACCGATACGGTTTTCTACTGCGTTTCCTCCTTCGGGAAGACAATCGAGGCCACGATCGACGTCGCCAGTACGCCGATGATCACGAGAAGTGACATGTGGATTGGAATCTCGTAGACGCTCGATACGAGCATCTTCACGCCGACAAACGTCAGAACTGCCGCAATGCCGAGCTTGAGCAGATGGAACTTGTTGATCACTCCGGCGAGAAGGAAATAGAGTGATCTCAGCCCGAGAATCGCACACACGTTCGACGTGTAAACAAGGAACGGATCCTGTGTCACGGCGAAGATTGCGGGAATCGAGTCCACGGCAAAGATGAGGTCGGTTGTCTCTACCAGAACCAGCACCACGAACAGTGGAGTCGCCATGATCGCCGGAGCAGCGCCCCGCTGCGGCGCTTCCTTGACGAAGAAGTCCTGCCCTCGATAGTCGTGCGTGATTGGAAGAAGGCGGCGCACGAGGCGAAGAATCGGATTCGCCTCAGGCTCGATATCGCCTTCGTCATGCGTCGCCATCCTCACTCCGGTGAAGACGAGGAACACGCCGAAGACGTAGATGATCCAGTGGAATCTCTGAATCAGTAGAGCTCCCGCACCTATCATCGCTCCGCGCATCAGCAGGGCGCCGATGATTCCCCAGAAGAGAACGCGGTGCTGGTACTTCTCGGGGATCCTGAAGTAGGAGAAGATCAGGACGATGACGAAGATGTTGTCGACCGAGAGCGAGTACTCGATCAGATATCCGGTTACAAACTCGAGCGCGGACTGCCTTCCATATAAATGAAGGATGAGTCCGGCGAACCCGAGTGACAGGGTGATCCAGACCGCGCTCCAGGTCGCGGCTTCCTTGACCGACGCGGCATGCGCCTTCTTGTTGAAGATTCCGAGGTCGATCGCCAGCACGGCAAGAACGCCGGCATTGAATGCAATGAAGAGCGCCGTTTGAGTCACAGAAGCGCTCTCATTGTTCGGCTATGTCTCGGCGGCGATGCTGGCGTCAGCGACGCTCCAGGGCGTCTCGAACGTCGAGGAGAATCTCGAAATACAGCTGCTCGCGCCGGTACGCGAAGTCGAGCGAAGCCATCTGCGATTTGTCGCCCGATTCCTTCGCGCGATCGAACGCTTCTGTGTACATCTCGTCCAGGTTCTGAAGGATGCGGTCACGGGAGCGGGACATTAGGTCCTCAAGGATTGGATTGGCGGGGAGAATGTTTCCTTGGCGATCGATGCCCGAGATACGCTCCAGGATCGTCTCGGGATCGCGGCCCTCGAAGAGAAATTTCTTCGCCGCGCCAATCGCCAGTCGTCGCGGATTGTAGGGGCCGGTCATGACCGGAATTAATGCGAGTGCTGCTGTCATTGGAAGCTTGACAGCGGAACTACGGAATTCAGTCGTTCCTTCGATCTGCTTGTTTGAAGAACACTGCTTCGTCGACAACGCGGCCTTCCTTTAGATGCTCGACGACGATTCGCTCCAGTAGATCAGGCGTTACTCGCGCGTACCAGATTCCCTCCGGGTATACCACGACTATTGGACCCCCGGCGCACACTCCCAGACATGGTGTTTCGCCTCGTTTTACGCGCGTTGGACCGAACAGCAGGTTTTCTCTGTCGAGCAGCGAAGCGAGCAACGAATACAGTGCCCGACCTTTTCTTTCTGGCGAGCAGAAACCGCCGGTGCATACGAGGACGTGATGCGAATACGGCTCCATGTACGGCTCGCCAAGCGGCGGGAGACTCAAGGAGCAGGATCTCCTTCGACAAGCTTGTTGTCGCCGGGCGGAGCGACGTACCGATAGTCGTCGACGACGGTGCCGCCGATGAGATGCTCGTCGACGATCCGCCGCGCGCCCTCCTCATCGACGTGCGCATACCAAACGTCTTCCGGATACACGACGACCATCGGGCCGTGCCCGCACTGATTCATGCACCCGGAGTGATTGATTCTGACACTCCCCTTCAGGCCGGCTGCCGCAACTGATTTCTTGAGGACCGCGTGCACGTGCAGCGAGCCGTCCAGAGGACAGGTTTTTCCGCTGGTGCACACGAAGACGTGATACTTGTACTGACCCATGCCGGAAAGATGGGCATGTCATGCGCTGGTTGACAGTCGCGACGGTGAGGGATTGTTTCTGACAGTCGTACTTTCTGGAGAGATCTTTTTGACAGCACAGAAAAACCAGGCCGGCGCTGATAATGGAGTCGAAGGGAAAGGCTATGCCCACCCCGATGCGCTGGTAAGCACCGACTGGCTCGCCGCCCACCTTGGTGACAGAAACCTCAGAATCCTCGAGAGCAACGAAGACGTCCTGCTGTATGACACCGGGCACATTCCCGGTGCGCAGAAGATCGACTGGCACGAAGACCTGAATGATCCTGTTCAGCGAGACTACATATCGGAACAGGGATTCGAGGAGCTGCTGCGCGCCAAAGGCATCGACGACGACACGACCGTCATCTTCTACGGCGACAAGAACAACTGGTGGGCGACATACGCATACTGGGTATTCCAGCTGTTCGGCTTCACGAATGCGAAGGTTCTCGACGGCGGCAGAGTGAAGTGGGAGCTGGAAGGGCGCGAGATGACGACGGAAGTCCCCACCTTCAGCGCGACGTCCTACAAATCAAAGCCTCGGGACGAGGCAAAGATTCGCGCGTTTTTCAACCAGGTGCGCCAGCATTCCGATGCCGGAAAGCCACTGGTTGATGTGCGCTCTCCGGATGAATACAGCGGCATCAAGACACACATGCCGGACTATCCGCAGGAAGGAACGCTGCGCGGTGGTCATATCCGCGGAGCGAAGAGCGTT
>Ga0070698_100008184_pt1 | contig 11308 bp, 10 predicted proteins | sample KBSK1502metaG_FD_65477 | JGI IMG/M metagenome (GOLD analysis project Ga0070698, IMG submission 65477) | Corn, switchgrass and miscanthus rhizosphere microbial communities from Kellogg Biological Station, Michigan, USA - KBS K1-50-2 metaG | ecosystem: Host-associated > Plants > Roots >...
CCAGGGAAGGACTGATCGCGGCATCGGCCAGGAGCTCTTCGTCACGCGCAAGACCGTCGAGGCGCACATTCGCAGCATCTTCCGCAAGCTCGACCGCCCCGCCGACGCGACCGAGAACCGGCGCGTGCATGCGGTGCTCGCGTTCCTCAGTTAGGCAAAAAGCCACGATGCCCGGTTGGGGGGACACCGGGAGCACCGTGACAAGACCACTGGGAGACCCCGTCGAGCTCTAGATGCACTGGGCGAGGGCAACAGAACGCCAGACAGCCTGCGAGCGCGGTAGTCGACCCTCTCGGTCCAAGGCTCGGACACGGGCAGAAGGCGCACCGGCTATCCCGCGCAGCTCCCGCAGGAGGGTGCCGGAAGCTCCTGCTAGCACCCGCTAATCCCCGCAAACCCCAGGGTCGGAAAGACCTGCTCTCGCTGGGAATCTCCGCCTATCCCCGCTCACCCCGCAAGTGCCAAGACCGGCCTGTCGCGGGTCGCGGGTTCGAGTCCCGTCGCTCCCGTATTCCAAAGCGCCTGCAAATCGAAGAGCTGTGTTGTCTGTCCAGACAGGACTCGCTCGTTCAGCTCCGGGCGTAGCCCGTCAGCCGTTGCGGGACTTGGGGAGCCGGGCGGCCTGAGCTCGTATGCGAGAGCGCACGGACGATCCAGGTATTGACGGAGACCCCTTCGCGTGCGGCCGCCTCCTCGACCATCGTCTTCAGCGCCTCGGGGAGGCGGAGCGTAATGCGGGCTGTGGACGCCGCGTCGTCTCCGGCCACCGGCGCCTCGCGCTCGTCGCTGAAGTAGACGAGCTCGGGATCCTGGCCAGCCAGCCGAACCTCGACGTGGCCCGACGGAAGCCTCTCGTTCAGCTCGACCGCGGCTTCCGAGAGCGCGTCGAGCAGGCGCAGGCCGACTGAAGCCTGGAGCGTGAGGACGAGTTGGCCGGCCGCGTCGGCCATTGCCTCGTCGCCGAGCTCCGCGACCGCGGAGAGGTCGGCCTCAAGCGCATCGACGAACCGCCGTAGCTTCATCGTGATGTCACGGTGACATCACAAGTGCTGTCTGTCAAGCCTGCCGACCTTGACTCGCAGCCGAACGGCCACCCTGATCCACCGGCTACCGCGTCACGCGGAAGTGCTCGTCCCGGCTCCTGATCCGCGGATGGGTCCGGTAGTAGTAGGCGCGCGCGAAGAAGTAGCCGGTGCTCCGCATCCGGTAGGTCTTGCGGAAGTGGCCGACCTTGACGCCGTTCAGCGTCACGTCGTTCCCCCGCGCGTAGCCGTGCCAGATCTCGACGAAGCGGCCGCCCTTGCAGCGTTTCACCTTGATCTTCACGCGCCAGGCGCCGTCCGGCAGCGCCGGAGCCGGGGAGATGTAGCCGTCCATCTTGAGCGTGCCGCCGCGGTGGTAGACCGTGTAGTGGTTGCGCTGCGTGCACGCGACCCTGGTCTGGTTCTTATAGCCGCCCTTCAGGTTGAGCGTGATCGACTTCCCGGCCGCGATTGCGGTCGCAGCGAGGAGCAAGACGGCACCGCCTGCGAGGAGGCAGGAGAGCCGAAGCCGGTGGAGCTGAGGATGCATCGAGTGATGTCCTTTCACGGTGATCAGGCCGCCCTTGCCTGCGCGAGGGTGGCGTCCAAGACGTCGAGCGCCCGCCGCAGGCCGTCGAGGGAAACCGGCGGCTGAGGGACCTCGTCCCGGGAGAGCGCCCGCTGGATGGCGCCGGCGATCTTTTCACCGCTGAGCTCCCGCGCTCGTACGACCTCCACGGCTTTCCATTCCTCCAGCCGGTCGGCGCGCAGGGTCTGCTCGAGGCTTGGTTCCGGCCGCGGCACGAGCACTGCCGGGCGACGGTACGAGAGCACATCGCAGACTGTGTTGTAGCCGGCCATCCCCACGACACAATCGGCTCGTGCGACCTGGCGCCGCAGGCCCGGGAGGACGCGGTGGACCTCGACCCCGGAGCGGTCGCCGAGCCTGACGAGGCGCCCGTGGTCGGCGTCGCCCATCAACGGCCCGCTGACCGCCAGCCAGCGGCCGCCGAGGTGCGGGCGCAGGAGAGCCGCCGCGTGCAGGAACTGGTCGAGGACGACGGAGCCGTCCGCGCCGCCGCCGCTCGTCGCCAGCACGAACGGCCCCGGCGAGTGCTCGGCCTCGGGCAGCTCCGGGCGACCGAGGTAGCCGCAATAGTGCACGGGCACACCGGCTCCGGAGTCGAGCCCGTAATCCGCGAAATTGAGCACGCTCGGATCGCCGTAGACGCAGACGCCGGCATATCGCTTGCGCAGGACGTCGTACGTTCCGGTCTCCTGCCACAGCTCGCGCACGAAGCCGGGCTCGTCCACGATGTCGCGGAAGCCGGCGACCGCGCGACCGCCGTGGCGCTCGAGCTCGTCGAGAGCCGGCAGGAGCTCGCCGTAGGGGCCTGCGGGCATGAAGTCGGCCACGAGCAGATCGGGCGCGAACACGCGGACCGTCTCGCGCAGCGTCTCCGTCCGCATCTCGCTCACCGCCTCGATCGGGAGCGGCAGGTCGCGCGGCTCCCAGTTGCGGTAGCGGTCAACCATCCGTAGGGCAGGCAGCTTCAGGTAGTCGACCCCCTCGGGGAACTCGAACATCGAGGCGCCGCGCGAGCCGGTCACGAGCAGGATCGCGCTCTCGGGATGGCGCCGGTGGTAGGCCGTCGCGAGGTCGAGCTGCCGCTGGAGGTGGCCGACGCCGACGCCGTTGTGCGAGTAGAAGAGGACGCGCCGTCGCCCATCCCGCCGTGCCTGCCTCGGACGGCGGGTCTCCTGCTGGTGCGCGGGCGTCCGCTCCTCGGCCAAGAGCCAGCGGAAGTCCGGCGAGGTGTGCAGGAGTTCGTCGTAGCCGCCGCGCTCCGCGACTCGGCCGCCCTCGAGCACGACCACCTCGTCCGCGGCCTGGATCAGGCGCGAGTCGTGCGTCGCGATCACGACGGTCGTGTTGTCGCGAAGCAGCTCCTCGCGCAGGACGCTGACGATCTCGGCCTGCGTGCCTGCGTCGAGCCCGGTCGTGGGCTCGTCGAGGAGCAGGATCGGCGTCCGGCGCACCAGTGCGCGGGCCAGCGCGATCCGCTGGCGTTGACCGCCCGAGAGGGTCTGCCCACGCTCGCTGAGGACGGTGTCGTAGCCATCCGGGAAGCCCATGACGACGTCGTGGACGCGGGCGGCGCGGGCGGCCGCCTCCACCTCTTCGTCGGTCGCGTCCGGGCAGCCGTAGCGGATGTTCTCGGCGATCGAGAGCCCGAACAGCACCGACTCCTGGAGGACGAGCGAGACCTGGGAGCGCAGGGACTCGAGCGTCAGCCCGGAGACATCGAGGCCGTCCACCGTTACGCGGCCCGACGCCGGCTCGAACAGCCGCGGGACCAGGCTCAGCAGCGTGGACTTCCCGCTCCCAGAGGGGCCGACCACGGCGACGTGCCGGCCAGGCTCGATCGTGAAGGTGACATCGTGCAAGACCTGTTCGCCCGAGGCGTAGGCGAAGTCGACGTGCTCGAACGCGATCTCTCCGCGGAGCGGCGGGGCCGGCTGTGCGTCGGGCGCGTCCTGCAGAGCGGGCTTCACCTCGAGCACCTCGACGACGCGCTCGGCAGCCGCGAGAGCCTTGGCGGCGCGCTGCACAGTCTTCGACGCGCGCTGGAGCGGGCGGTACGCCGCACGGAGGTAGCTGATGAAGACGATTAGCTCACCGGGCGTGAGCGCTCCCTGTAGCGCGCGGATCGTGCCGAGCGAGAGCATCACGCCGAGCCCCGCCGCGAGTGTCAGCTCGACCGAGCGGTACATGCGCGCCTCGAGCCGGGTCGCCGCGACGCCCTGCTTGAGGCTGCGGCGGTTGATTTCGTGGAAGCGTTCCTGCTCGCGCTCGCCCGCGCCGTGCAGCTGCACGACGGCCATCGCCGAGATTGCTTCGTGCATCGCCGCCGCCACCTGGCCCTCACGCTTGCGCTGCTTCTGGGAGTTGACGCGGATCCGGCGCCCGTAGAAGAAGGCGAGCGCGAAGATCGCCGGCATCACGATTAGTGCGATGGCCGTCAAGAGCGGATCGACGAGCGCCATCACGACGATCATCATCAGCAGCAGGATCAGGCCTGTGCCGAGGCTGACGATCGCGTCGACGAGGACGTCGCGCATCAGGATGATGTCCGAGCTCAGCCGGACGAGCGTGTCGCCGGTCTTGCGCTGCTGGTGGAACGAGAGCGGCAGGCGGTGCAAGTGGCGGTAGAGCCTCGTCCTGATCGCGTAGACGATCTGCTGCGCCGCCCGCGAGAGCAGGAAGTCCTCGTAGTAGTAGGAGACGCCGCGGACGATTCCGATTAGTCCGAGTGCGAGGCCGGCCGCGCCGAGCATGGCGTACGGCGAGCCGCCGAAGGGAGTGAACAGCGTGCCGATGATGCCCCGGGCCGGTTTGCCGAGAAGGACCTGGTCGAAGACGACCTTCAGCGGCCAGGGCTCGGCAACGCGGGCGGCCGCGTAGACGAAGCCGAAGAAGGCCCCGCCGGCGAGCGCGCGCCGCCGCTTGCGCACGTCCTTGCGGAAGTAGCGCGCGATCACGCGGACCTTGCGCCAGCGGGTGTCGGTCTCCGCCGCCTCCATCTCAGGCCACTGCCTCGGCGAGCTCCCCCGGCTCGCGCATCGCCGCCTGGACCTGGCGCGCGAGGCCTTCGCCCAGCGTGACCTCCGGGCTGTAGCCCAGATCGCGCCTCGCTGCCGTCAGGTCGGCCATCGTTCGGTAGGCATCGCCCCGTGCCGAGGGCGAGAAGCGGAGCAGGGCGCGGCGGCCGGTCAGGCGCTCAATGTGGGCGATCGCCTCGAGCAGGGTCGAGCTCTTCCCGCCGCTGACGTTGTAGACCGGCCCGGGGAGGCGCTCGGCCGCCGCGATTGTGGCCGCAACCACGTCGGCCACGTACGCGAAGTCACGGGTCTGGCGGCCGTCGCCGAGGACGTGCAGGGGCCTGCCTGAAAGGACCGCCCGGATGAAAGAGGCGAATGCCATTTCCGGCCGCTGGCGCGGGCCGTAAGCCGTGAAGTACCGGAGCGAGACTGCCGAGAGGCCGTGCACTCGCCGGTAGACGCCGACGAGCTCCTCGCAGGCGGCTTTCGTCAAGCCGTAGGGGGAGACCGGCGTGAGCCGGTCGGACTCCCGTGCAGGCTGTTCGCCGACGTTGCCGTAAACCGACGAGGAGGAGGCGAGGACAAACCGCGGCCCGCCCGCGCGTAGCGTCGCTTCGAGCAGGCGCTGCGTCGCGACGATGTTGCGCTGGGCGTAGAGGTCGAAGTCCTCGCTCCAGCTCGGCCGCACGCCGGGCTGAGCCGCGAGGTGGCAGACAACGTCGATGCCCTCCAGGGCGGCGTCGAGCGCGTCCCGCACGAGGTCGAGGCGTCGGAACTCGAGCCCTGCCGCGAGCGCGTCCGTGAGGTTGGCGCGCTTTCGCGCCGGGTCGTAGTAGTCGGTGAAGGAGTCCAGGCCGAGCACGCTCTCGCCGCGGGCGAGCAGCGCCTCACAGAGGTGGGAGCCGATGAAGCCAGCCGCGCCGGTGACGAGAAAGCGGCTCACGCTGCGAGCTCCCTGCGCCGCCCGCGGAGGGCGTCAAGTACGACGCGCGCGTTGCACTCCCAAGTGTGCGTCTCCAGCACGTGCTCGCGGGCGCGGCGGCCGAGCTCGGTGGCGTGCCGGCGGTTGCGCGCCAGCTCGACGAGCGCCGCGGCCAGCAGACCCGCGTCGCCCGCGGGGACGAGCACCCCGCGGCCGCCCTCGCCGAGCAGCGCGGGGATCGCGCCGAGCGTCGAGGCCACCGGGCAGAGGCCGGCTGCCATGTACTCGAGCACTTTCAACGGCGAGAAGTAGAAGCCATCGAGAGGCAGGTACGGAGCGACACCCGCATCCCAGCCGCGCAGGCACTCGATCGCGTTCATATGCGGGACGGCGCCGTGCGCCAGCATCCGGTCGGCCGGCAGGCCCGAGTCGCGCAGGAGGTGCTCCAGCGGGCCGCTGCCGACGAGCTCCAGGCGGAGGGAAGGCTCCTCGGCGAAGGCGGTCCTGCAGGCATCGAGCAGCAACTCGATCCCGTGCCAGGCCTTGAGGCTGCCGCAGAAGCCGACCACGAACGCGCCGTCGCGGCGTTCGCGGCGTGGGGCAAATCGTTCGGGCGCGATGGCGTTGGGGACGACGTCGACCCGGTCACACTCGACGCCTTCCCCTTCGAGCCACGTCTTCAGGGCGGGCGAGACGGCGAGCAGACGACCGCTACGTCGGTAGACGGCGCGCTCGATCTCCCGGGCGAGCGCGGGATGAGGAAGCGTGCGGAAGCGTCGCGCCTCCTCCCGCAGCGGCGCGTTCACCTCGAGCACGTGCGGGATCCCGAGCGCTGCCGCGGCCGCGACGCCCGCGTCGCTGAAGAGCGAGTAGCGCTCGTAGATCGCCTCCGCTCCGAAGGCGCGAGCGAGCTCGACCACCGCCGCCCGCTGCGCCTCTAGCGCCGTGCACAGCTCGAGTTCCGTCGCCTCAGGCGCGACGGGCAGGAGCGGCAGCAACGCGATCGGAGCATCGAGCGAGTCGCCAGCGGGCTCGGTTCTGGGAGAGGCGATCGCGACCTCGATGCCGAGCCGCCCGAGCGCCCGGGCGAGCTCGCGCACGTGCACCGAGGCACCCTTGTGGCCGAGGACCGGCACGCCTGGATCGGCGCTGAGGTAGAGCAACCGCATCAGGCGACTGCCTCCAGCGAGGGTGGCTCAGCGCGAGCGTGCGAGGCAGGGATGATGCCCGCCTCGACCAGGGCGTGCATCACTCCCGGCAGGTTTGCGCTGCGCTCGAAGCGCTCCGCGACCCGCCTGCGACCCCCCTCACCGATCCGTTCGCGGAGCTCCGGCTCCTCGAGCAGGCGGCCGAGGTTCTCGGCCAGCCCGCTCGCGTCGTCCTGATCGGTGAGCAGTCCCGACTCCCCGTCCACGATCGCCTCGACGATTCCGCCGAGCCGCGTGCTCAGGACCGGCAGGCCGTGCGCCATCCCCTCGAGGATGACGTTGGGGAGCCCGTCTTGGTCGCCATTGGCGAGCTTGCGACAGGGCAGCGCAAAGACGTCCGCGCGCTCATACTCGACCTGGACCTCGGACTCCGTGAGCGGACCGAGGAAGACGACGCGGTCGCCGAGGCGGAGCTCGTGGACGAGCCGCTGCAGCCTCGGCCACTCGGGTCCTTCGCCAGCGAGCCGCACGGTGAAGTCGAGCCCGCGGTCGCGCAGCAGCGCCGCCGCGAGCAGCAGGGTCTCGTGGCCCTTTTTCTCGACGAGGCGGCCGACTGCGAGCACGCGTGACGGCTCGCCCGGCTGCGGGGAGCGCGAGCGGCCCTTCAGCTCGACGCCGTGGTAGGCGAGGCGCACGGGGGTCCGGCCGTCGGCGAGCGCAGCCAGGTGCGCCCGACCGTCCTCGGTGCAGGTCAACACGACCTCGGCGTTGCGCACCTTCCTCGCCAGCTCGTCGTCCGGGGTCAACCAGATGTCTTTGGCATGGGCGGAAAGCGCATACGGGACGCCGGCCAGCAGCGCGGCGAGCCGTCCGATCGTGGCTGGCTTGTGCGCGAAGTGGACATAGAGCGGCGGCGACCCGAGCCGGACGATGCGGTGTGCGAGGAGCGCCGACCTGGCGCCGAGTGAGCGAGAGAACTCAGGCGATGCAAGCGCATCTGCGACGCCGTGCAGGTACCCGAGCCGCCGCTGCAGGAGCAGCGTGGCGTGGGCGAGGCGGACGCGAAGGCGTTGGTACGGCACCGGGCTTTCTGGGAGGTACTCCACGGTCGCGCGGAGCTCCTTGAGCGCGTCCTGCTGGACCACCTCGGCAGGCCGCCGCAAGGCAAAGACGTGGAGTCGCAGGCCGCGGCGCTCCAGCTCGAGCAGTTCTTGAAGCACGAACGTCTCCGAGAGCCGTGGAAAGCCGTTGACGAGCACGACGAGGTCCGTGGAACGGGCGGGCGTGTTCACTGATCCTGAGATCGGTCTGGGCGAGCGCTCGGTTGAGGGGCAAGGGTAGCTCGGTACCTACCTGTACAGAGTGTCTTGCACGAGAAAACTTGCAGTACGCTTCGTCAACCGCTGGCCCGGCGCCTCTAATAATCCACCTGTGCCCGAGCCCGCCGGGTAGCGGCGCATTGTCACGGTGCGCGTGACACACTTCCCGCTGGTTTCAGTTCAGACAACGTCACTTCCCGCAGAGATCCCGCGCGAGGTCGCCGCAAGCTCCGCGGACACCCGGTAACCCCCGCGAGGTAACCGGCGAAAAGTCCTGCAAATGGGGCAAATCCCCGCCCATTCCCGGTCAGCCCGGAAGCCAAGACCGGCCTGTCACGCCGGAGGTCGCGGGTTCGAGTCCCGTCGCTCCCGTCCTGCTGAAATGCCTGCAAATAGGCGCGTCCTGTTGTCCGTTCAGGCGCCAGCTTTTGTTTCGTGGCCCAAACCGTGGCCCAAACGTTCAGCGCGAAGTCCTTGCAAATAAGGATTTTTGGTGCTGCTATGACCTTCGGCTAGGAACAAGCAACCGCAGTTCTGTCGAGGTCCCGCAGACGGTTTAGCTCCTATGCGGTCTGCCGCGCGCTGCGCGGGCGTGTGTCTTGGATCGTTTGGCGAGGCGGCGGGCCCGAAGGCCCGCCGCCTCGTAAACCGCTCCTAGCGCGGCGGGAACTGCGAGTCGGGAACCGGATCGGCCAGGTTGGCCGTCGGTGCCTTGGCCGTGAAGCCGATGACGGCGCAGTTGATGTCGACACCGGACGCTCCGTACGGAGCCGGCTGACCGGTCGCCGGGTTGATGCCGGTGAGCAGGTCGGGGCGGGTGGCGGCGAGGTTGAAGACCTGCACCTCGTCGATCTGCCGCGTGTTGAGGCCTTCCTTGATCGCCTTGTCCGTCCAGAGGCCGAGCTGCGCGTCCCAGAGCGGGCTGTAGGCATCGGCGTGACGCGGATCGCTGAGCGTCGGGAAGTCGCCGAAGACGTTGAGCAGGTCGCCGCCGTGGCGAAGGGCATTGATCAGCGCCGTGTTGCCGGCACTCGCGTCTTCCGAGGCGTGACCGTCCTTGATCAAGTGCACGAAGCCCTGGGCCTGCTTGTTGTCGGCACCTGTCTGCCCGTTGATGAAGCCGAACAGCCGCTCGCGGGCGGAGCCGAGGAAGTCGTCGCCGCCGTTGTAGGCCGCCTTGTCGAGCGCAGGCACGTAGGTCGATCGCTCGAGCACGGAAGTCAGCGGCTGGCCGGCGTCGGTGCTCAGATACAGAATCGGCTGCCCCGCGTCGAAGCCCTTGACGAACAGCAGGTCGGCATATGACTCCAGGTACTGGCCGGGCGGCGAGGGGGGTGCAATGTGGACGCCGAGCACGCGGTCGCCCGTGTTCGTGTGATGCGTCACGTCGAAGGGGCCGTCACCGGTGGCGACGATCGGCGCGTTGTACACGACGTCCGAGCCGGCGACCCGGATGAACGGGCTGTAGCCGGGGCCGGCGACGGCGCCGGGCTGGAAGTTCGCGAGTGGGAAGCCGTTAGGGCCCGGCTGGGCGATCCTGGTCGGGCTGAAGTCCGGCGCCCCCTGGAAGTCGACGACCGCCTGCCCGAACTTGTTCTGGTCGGGGGTGGGCGACTCGAGCGTAACCGTCTGTACGGCCTCCGGGTCGCCGATGCCGATGTTGGCGAGCTTGGGCGCGTAGTTGACGCCCAAGTCGTGAGCCAACCCGGCGTCGGAGGCGTCGAGCAGGACGTACCAGACGGTCTCCTCGTTCGGCGTGCCCTTGTAGGCGACGCCCTTGTAGAGCGGCAGGCGCACCGTCTCCTTGCTCAGGTCCACCTGGATCGCGCTCTCGGTGGTCAGATGGTCGCGGGGGAGGAGGCCGCTCAGCTGGCCCAGTCCCTTGGCCGCGCCCGGCGCCTCCTTCCCGCCGGCGAGGGCCTGACTGCCCATCGCCGCTGCGGCGGCGACGAAAACGAGCGTGGCGGCGAGGAGCAGCCTCCGCTTCGACAACAGTCTCATTTTGCTTCTCCTTTCGGCGATGCCATAGCAAGGCGCCGAGCGTATGGAGGGGTCCTGAGCGTCACCTGAGCACGACCTGAGCGGGTTGCACGCTGGGGCCCGATCCACCCCATTTGGCGGATGGACTGCGAGCGAGTCGACGCGGCGGCGAAGGGCGTAGAACCCATCAGGCAGCGATACGAACCGCGGTCGCAGGCGGGCAGCCGATCCCGATCAGCCGCTCGAGCTCGTGGACGTCGATCTGCGAGATCGCGAGGAAGGCCGCCTCTCGCAACTCGTACCCGAGCGCTACCAGCCGCTCGGTCCGCCAGCGCAGGACAGTGAGATCGTCGTCGAGGCGGCGCCACTCGCTGTCGAGGGTGTCGAGCTCGTCCACGACTCAGCTGCCTTGATAGGAGCGGCTGGAGCGCATCGCTCGCGCGAAGACGGTGCCAGCCGCTTCGGCGAGGCTGGCGCCAGTGACCTCGAGCTCAACCTCGCCCCGTCTTGCGTGGATCCGTGCTCCGTCGCTATCTCGGACCTGCAGCTGCCAGCCGGCGAGATGGAGCAGCTCGAGCAGGAACGAGTCTCCACGAGCGTTGTCGGCTGCCAGGTTCGTTGCCATGCCACGAAGCCTCGCGCTCGGGGCTGTGTGAGACCTGTGTGGCGCCTCAGTCTTCGCGAGGGCGCATGCGGTGCTCGCTCCGGTCTTGCACCAACCCGAGGACGTAGAGATGGCCGCTGCTCTCGAACGCATGGAACGTCATCTCGGTCGGGAGGTAGACGCCCGTCTTCGTCCGGCAGGTGAGCTTGATCGTCGAGCCCCTCCGTTCGCGAAGAACGCGATCGACGAACTCGCGCATCTGCGCATGCTCCGCCGGGTGGATCTCCGAAACGGGTGTGGCGAGCAGCTCCTCGCGGGTGTATTCGAGCATGTTGCAGCCGGCACGGTTGGCGTCCAGGATCCGGCCCGCGATCGGGTCCATCAGATAGGCCGAGTCGTTCGACTCCTCGAACACGCGCTCGAACAGCCTGTCGCGTTCAGCGCGCATGTTCGACCACCCTTTCGTCGTCGGGTTGGTGCAGGCGCTCGCGCAGCAGGCGCTGCCGCGCCGGCGAGAGACTCGCGAGGAGCACCTCGCCCACCAGCTGGTAGCGGAAGCGGAACCGAAGACCGTCGATCCGGAGGATCCGGCGCTCGCACAACCGCTCCAGCTCCTCGATCAGCTCGTCCTCGTCGACACGAAGCACGGTCGCGAGCGACTCCGGCTCAAACGGCTGCTCGAGCACGCAGGCCGCGAGCAGGACTCGATA
>Ga0070698_100008185_pt1 | contig 11308 bp, 8 predicted proteins | sample KBSK1502metaG_FD_65477 | JGI IMG/M metagenome (GOLD analysis project Ga0070698, IMG submission 65477) | Corn, switchgrass and miscanthus rhizosphere microbial communities from Kellogg Biological Station, Michigan, USA - KBS K1-50-2 metaG | ecosystem: Host-associated > Plants > Roots >...
GTTTTCTGCTGATCTTCATACCAGGGCGCAACATGAAATTCCCAATCCGAGTCTAATTTCTCTTCTTGAACCAGCCGGGCAGTTTCAATGTTATTTGTGATGAGATACCTGCCTGTGCGTGTGATCAATAGGCTTGCCTCGCCACTGCTTTCTGCCCTGTTGATGGAAGCAGACGCCCCGCAGGTGGCCCAGGCAAAGTTGTTGACACGCCGCAGGAGCAGACCGTCAAGGTTGTGTTTGTCCAAAAGCACCAGGATGCGCTCTTGCTTGGTTTCGAATTCACTGGTCACTGTTTATTCTCTCTCTATGATTCACAATGCTTGCAAGGCAGATATAGTGATTCATGACTTTCTCACATCATTATGAAAGTGGTGTATTTTGCTCAGGGCCTGAGGAAGCAAGGATCAGCACCTCAAAGGGGTCTACTTGCACGTCTCCTTTGTATTGCATTCTGTTTAGCAAATTGATATATGAGCCCTCAAGATGAATGGTCTGTAGACTGTCGTTATGGTTTAAGATGAAACGCAGGTATTTATCTCCTTGCATGCGCTGGGTTGCCTCAACACCATGGGGGGTGGCAAAAGAATCTTGCAAGCCAGTTGTGCTCAACAACCATTTGGCTAGTGGATCATATAACTGTGCATCCCCCACCGCGCCAATATAAATTGCGCGTCCCGCACCAAATCGATTCAAAGTGATTGCCGGTTTACCTGCATAGTAATCCTGTGTGTAGCGCGCGACGACCATTGCTCCGTTTGGTTTGAGGATGTCACATAGGACACCAACGATTGGTTTTTGAGCATCTGCAAGTTCAGGCACAGTGAACTCCAGGCAGTTTTGCATTGTGCTGCTCAGAGAGTCGTACTCTTCTACTTCTACACCACAGACCTCAGCCAGCAGGCCTGGTAACCTTTGGTTAACGACCGTGTTTGATTCATCTTTTACACCTGTACGCTGAGTTACGACTAATGTACCTCCTGCCTGAACGTAACGCTTCAAGTTCTCGGCAGTGGCATCCGTGACAAGATGCAATGTCGGCGCGATGATGAGTTTGTAGGAGGATAAGTCTGCATTTGGGGCAATAATATCAATAGATACATGCTGTTGATAAAAAGCGCGGTAGATTTGATGAAAGTGTTCTGGATAATTGAAACGAGGGTTGTTCGGTTGAATCTGGAAGGCGAAGCGTGAGTCATAAGATAGCATCATCGCAACCGATGATTTGACTTGCGAGCCGAGAATCTCGTCTCCTACCGCTTTGATTTCGGCACCCATACGCTTGATTTCCTCATAGCGGCGGCTGGGAAATGCATCGTGATCTAACAGACCATGCCAATATTGCTCAGTGCCAAAGCGGGCTGTGCGCCAGCGGAAGAAAACAATTGCATCCGCACCATGCGCAATGGATTGATACGCCCACAGCCGTAATTCGCCCGGACGCGGGGTAACGCTTAGCATTTCCCAGCCACCCGGCCCAGCCTGCTGTTCCATCACCCAGATATTCTTGCTCTTCAAGCCACGCATCGTGTCAAGGCTGAGAGCATAGGAACTGGGCTCGACCCCTTTTTCCATTGTCCATTGCATGCGGGGATAATTGTCCCAGGCAACGAAGTCAAGATTGCGCGCCAAGTCAAAATAATTCAGGCGGTCATACCCGAAGCCCATCAAGTTATGCGTAATGAAATGACCGGGGCATTTCGCGCGCAGGATGTCAATCTGCATTTGCTGATAAGTGACGTATGAATCCGAACAGAAGCGGTAAAAATCCAATGCGAGCCCAGGGTTAGGTGAGCCGCCTGTTGTGAGGGGTAGTGGAATCTCGGTCCAATCGCTGTAGATGTGACTCCAAAAAACGGTTCCCCATTTCTGATTGAGTTCATCAAGCGCCTCGTATCGGCTACGCAACCAGGTCTGGAACTGCTGCGCGCAGATGGAACAGTAACAGCGATCGCCGAACTCATTATCAATCTGCCAGCCGATGACTGCTGGATGATCCGCATAATGCTCAGCCATCTCTGTCACGATGCGACGAGTGTAGTCATGGTAAAGGGAGTTGTTGGGACAGTATTCACGGCGATTGCCGAATGTCACACACAGACCATCCTCGCGCACACGGAACAATTCGGGAGATTTGCTCATCAGCCAGGGCGGAGGTGAGGCTGTGGGCGTTCCCAAAACGACTTTGATACCGTATGAATGAAGAATGGCGATCGCACGGTCAAGCCAGTCGAAATCAAATTGGTCCTCGCTTGGTTCCATCTTGGACCAGGCAAACTCCGCTAAGCGCACGACGTTGAAGTCCGCCTCAGCCATCAACCGGGCATCGATTGGCCAGCGCTCTTCGGGCCAGTGCTCGGGATAGTAATCAACACCAAAGTAAAACATATGGTTCTCCTGCTAGGATGATCGCGTAAGAATTGCTACGCCGTAAGGCTCTAATTTAAATTGATTCGTCAGGTTACGACCGCTCAAATGTTCCTGCACAGGCCAGGGGAGTTTCACAAGTTGCTCTACCCGCTCATGATTAATGATGATAAAAATCTCCTTACCCTTGGCACCGATCCGTCTGCGCGCTTCCACACCACTGGGCGTATCCATAACTGGCAGGATACTAGCAGATTGGGCAATACGGTCGAGCAGTATTTTCTGCGAAGCATCATCAAGATACGCGCCCACAAAGTAAACCAAACCCTTCCCATACATGTGGGATGTTACTGCTGTTTGACCATCGAGCCAGCCGTTTGATGGGCCATAGCGCGCAATAACCTCTGTAAATGAGGCATCTAGCACCTTGAGACGTTCAGCCCAAAGGGAGGATATTCCATTGAACCATGGACCCGAAACAGACACTGGGCTAAGCAGAGCATAGTAATCTTCAACTTCAACGCCAGCAATTTCGGCCAGTGAACCTGGCTGACGCGCTGGAAGCAGCGCATTGAAATCATCCTTCATCCCAGAACGAATGGTCAGGACCAGATGCCCACCGTTTTCAACAAACGTTTTTAGACGGGCGGCATGGATTTCGTTTAGCATTAGGAAGGTTGGGGCAATGACCAACTTGTATCCTTCGATTGACACGTCAGATGAGAGGACATCAATCGCGATGTTAGACGCTGCCAGTGGACGATAGTAATGATTGAAGTGCGCTACATAATCGAAGTCACGATGATGACGCTGTGCGTGAATAGCCCAGCGGTTCTCATAAGAATTTAGCATAGCTACGTCGGCCACCGGAACAGAATCATCAAATAAAGGGAAGACTGCCGCAAAATCACGTCCCAGCGACTGGGCCTCTTCATAAAACGGCCGGGGCTGCCCTGACTGATCTACAAGTGTGCCGTGCATTTGCTCCTGCCCGCCAAGCGCCGAACGCCACTGCCAGTAAAGGACGGCATCCGCGCCATGCGCCACAGCGTGCCAGGCCATTACACGCGCTTCGCCCTTATTAGTCGAATTATTAATGGCCGTCCAGTTTACATTTCCCGGCTGGGTTTCGATCAGCCAGAAGTTGCTGCGTTTGAATCCGCGTGTGAGATCGTGGGCTGCCCCAGAGGTCAGATAGTCATGGTGGCCTGTAGGTACGTACCAGTCCCATGCAGCCATGTCGAGGTCGGCAGATATTTCATAATGATCGTAGCCATCGTACCAGCCCATGAAATTGTGCGTAATCCATTTGTCAGGCATAAGGTGAGCGCGGAGCAGATCAATCTGAAGCCGCTGGAATTGCCGATAACTTTGGGTAATGAAGCGCTTGAACTCCAGCATTAGGCCAGGATTGTGCAGGCCAGTGGGAGTGGGATATGAATTGTTGGGGAGCGGAATCTGCTCCCACGCCGAATAGGTCTGACTCCAGTAACGTGTTGACCAATGCTCGTTGAGCGCGTCGAGCGAGCCAAACTTGTGAGCAAGGTATTTTTGAAAGAGTCGCTGGCAGCGTTCACAATAGCAGACACGGTTATATTCATTGTCAATTTGCCAGCCGATCACATTCGGATTCGAGCCAAAGTGTTTGGCCATTGCCCCGACGATACGGCGCGTTGCGGCATGAAATTCCGGCGAGTTAACACAGTAATGACAGCGATTACCGAACAGCACGCGGCGGCCACTCTCGTCCACGGCGAGCAGATCGGGGTATTGCTGCACCAGCCATGCAGGCGGAGCGGCAGTCGGAGTCCCAAGTACGGAAACAATTCCAGCCGCGACGAGTTGAGTGATGACACGGTCCAACCATTCGAAGTGAAAATCACCTGCTGCGGGTTCCAGGGTCGACCATGCAAATTCCGCCATCCGGGTAACAGTCAACCCCGCCTGGCTCATTAAACGGATATCTTCGGACCAGCGATCCTCCGTCCAGTGTTCAGGATAATACGACACACCGAGGTGCAACCGCGTTGGGTGAGAAAATTGGGATATGGCCATAATTTTTCAGTCCAGCATTGGATATTTATGAAAGAATAATCTCTCAACCTTTGATTGCACCGGCTGTAATGCCTTCCACAAAGCGGCGTTGGAAGATCAGGAAGATAATCAATAAGGGAATTAAGCTAATGACTGAAGCTGCCATTTGTACATCGTACACGGTGCGACCTACCGGTCCAATGAGGGAGCGGATAATGAGCGGAAGGGTGAAATGCTCAGGTGACTTCAAGTAAATTAAGGGTCCAATAAAGTCATTCCATGATCCCATAAAAAAGATCAGTCCAAGGCTAGTTAAACCCGGAGCTATGATAGGTAAAATGATGCGCCAAAATATTGTGAATTCGCCAGCCCCGTCGATTCGCGCGGCATCCATCAACTCATTGGAAACAGACATAATATATTGCCGCATAAAAAAGATACCAAATGCATTCGCTGCGCCAGGGATAATCAGTGGCCAAAAGGTGTCAATCCACTTCAGGTCGCGCATGATAATGTAGACTGGCACCAGAGTGACGGCGCCCGGTATCACCATCGTTCCCAGTAGGAAGGCAAATAATGCTCCCTGACCCGGAAACTTGAATTTGGCAAAGCCATAGCCGCCCAAGGCACAGAAGAACAATCGCAAAATCGTGGCACTGAAGGCGATCACAAAGGTATTCTTTACAATACCGAGGATATTGTATTGCTCCTGTAAATAAGCATAAGCTTTCAGGCTCGAATTTGGTGAGATGATGATTGGTGGAATAGCAAATATTTCATCAGGGGGCTTTAGCGAAGTGCTGATCATCCATATAAATGGCAAAATCATAAAAGCGGATACACTAATAAGCAGGCCGTACATCAGGGCATCCGTTAGCCAGAGGGATAGTCGCCGAGTGAACATGTCAGCCTCTTAATCTACCTGCTGCCCAAAGTAACGGAATTGCAGGAGGGTCAGGGCAAAAAGAATAATGAAATATAGATAAGCCATAGCTGAAGCATAACCAAGACGAAAATTACCAAAGGCCTGGTTGAAGATAACAATCACCGGGGTAATTGTCGCATTAATCGGACCGCCGCCGGTGAGATTATATATTTCGCTAAAAAGATTGAAGCTTCCCATGGTAGAAAGCACCACAGAAAAAAGGATTACTGGGCGCATGAGCGGGATTGTGACGTAGAAGAAGGCTTGTGTTGAGCTAGCACCATCGATCAAAGCAGCCTCTGTTAATTCACCGGGGATAGTTTGTAACCCCGCGAGCATGATAACCATGTTGTAGCCCAGCCAGGCCCAGATCACCAGTAAGCAAAGAGAAATTCGGCCGCCCCATACACTTTCCAGCCAGGGCACTGGAGCTATGTTGAATATTTCCAACATCATATTTACCAAACCATATTTTTGGTTCAACATCAACCGGAACGTAAACCCAGCTGCCACAATATTCATAATGTACGGTATGAAGAGCAGCGTACGGAAGAATCGAAAACCACGCACACGTTTAGAATTTAGAATCACTGCCAGGACCAACGCCATAAACGTCATAATTGGCACGTACAAGAAAAACAAAATAGCGCCATTTGTCACGGACTGCCAGAATACTTTATCCTTCAGCAACAGTTCGAAATTTCGCAATCCAACAAACTTAATTGGTCCAAGCCCCTTCCATTCTGTGAAACTTAAATACAAGGAGAAGAGAATAGGGTAGACGCCAAAAATAAGGAAGAGGATGTAAAACGGAGAAATAAACCAATACGGCCAGCGCGCCTTGTAAATCTCTATCCATTTTTGGCGGAGCCTTGCGACCAGAGATAAGACGGGACGCTTCATTACAGTTGTTTCAGCCATGACGAGCCTCAGTAAAAACAGCTTTGCAGCTTATCCAATAGTGGGGGGAGAATACCTCCCCCCACTTTCTAGAGTGCAAAAACTGAGTAGCGCAATTTTTATGGCATACCGGTTTGTGCCCGAATTGCATCGGCGGCTTCTTTCAACGCATCTTCAACTGACGACTCGCCCGTGGCAACTTTCTGGATAGCCGTGGCAACAAACCCATTCATCTCAGGATAGTTAGGACCATACACATAGGCGATCGGTACTTCCTTCACAACGTCGACATACGTTGGGCGGACAGGCTGATCAGCAAAGAATGGGTCCGGCTCGCTGAAGACAGGATCTGCATAAGCTGCTTCCAACGATGGGAGGAAATCAGAAGCCTTGAACATGGCTACCTGACTATCAACATTACCAAACAAGAACTCGGTTAATGCCCAGGCAGCTTCCTTATTCTCGCTTTGGTCGGGGATCACGAAGGCCGAACCACCGTCGTTCGCGGCGCGGACTTGTCCAGCTTCCATTGTTGGCATCAAGGCTACGCCCCATTTCCCTTCCGTTCCAGGAGCAATCCAGCCTTTTAGGAAAGCACCCATCCAAGCAGCTTCAATGAGTGTTGCGATTGGTTTTGCTTCAGTCTCGGCTGCCATTTCAGCGTACCAACCATCAGTCCACTCTAATTGGTCGGAGGTGAGGTTGGCGTCCCAGAACTTTTTCAAAGTCTCTAGCGTAGCAATGTTTTCCGGACTATCCACTGTAACCTGGCCCTCGGCATTATAGTAGCCGAGTCCTTGCTGCCAAAGCATCATCTCATACAAACGGCCATAGTTATTGGCTTTGTTATTCGAGAAGCAGGCGGAGCCGGTTTTCTCCATGATTGTCTGACATACAGTCAAGTAGTCATCCCAGGTTGCCACCGCAGCACTGACACTATCCGGATCAGAAGCTAAACCAGCTGCATCGAAGACATCCCGGCGGTAATAAAACACAACGGGGCCGCTATCCCAGGGCATGGCATAGTACTTGTCATCAAGCTTGGCATCTGCCCACTTGTAAGCATTCATTTTGTCCAGGTAAGGCGTGACCCATTCAGTCATATCGGTCAAGCCGCCCAATGCGACGATTTGGGCTAAATGACTGTTTTCAACCAGGGATATATCAGGCGCACCTGTTCCAGCCTGGAGGGCAAGCGGAAGCTTTTGATAGACGTCCGCGGGATTGTATTCTACAATCTCGACCTCAACATCTGGTTGTACCTTTTTGAACTCATCCAAAACTCCACTATTGGTGAGCGCGTCATGTGCGGCTTTCCACATCCAGATCGTGACCTTACCGGATAGCTGAGACGCCTCCGTGGGCGCCTGCGTCGCAGCCGGAGCTTCCGTTGCCGGGGCTTCCGTAGCAGCTGGAGGTTCGGTCGCCGCAGGTGCTTCGGTTGCAGCTGTTGGGGGAGTGGTGGCTTGTCCTCCACAAGCACTCAGGATCATAGATGCCACCAAAATCAGGAACATGAGGGTTTTGAAACGAAACATGATCTTCTCTCCTTTTTTATTTTTATCGTCTCTCCTTACGGAGATTTCGATGCGATATAATCAGGAAGGCGAGATGAAGCCTTAGTTCATCAAGACTCATCGGCGCAACCTGGAAGTGCTTGCCCTGAGACGTCCAATCAGCAGGCAAGTACTTCCTTTTTCTTGAACTACAATTCTTTTCAATTATCTTATCTCACCTCCTTTGGTCTTAATGAACTTTGACGGACGATCAGTGTGGGAGACAAAATAAAAGAATTGGACCTTTCCGCTTCCAATCCTTCCATGCTTGATTCGATGATTTGGATAATTTCTTCAACAGCTACTTTGCCAATCCTGTATTGATCTTGCTGTATGGTCGTCAACGGAGGGGAGAAAAAAGCGGATTCGGGTATGTTGTCAAAGCCTACAATGCCAAGGTCATCAGGGATCCGCAATCCTTTTTGTGTCGCCACCTGCATTACGCCAAGTGCCATTTGATCGTTGGCCACAAAAACGGCATCCATTTCTGGGTATTGCGCAAATAACTTTTCGATTGCCTGTGCTCCGCTCGCAGATGACCAATTTCCTTCTGCCCATTGGTTTGCCTCTGGTTTGATTTGCATATCGCTTAAGACATCTTTCCAGCCTTTCATCCGTTGCTGAGCTTCCCACCAATCCATTGGACCCGCAATATGCCCAATATGCCGATAGCCCTGTTCAAAAAGATGGTCAACTGCTATTCGTCCCCCTAGGTAATTATTTATCGAAACATCCAAAATGTTGTCGCGTGGTTCCATTGCGAGATAAACCATCGGAATCCTGGTTTCAAGAGAGCTATGATGAATCCAGTTGTGGTTCTCGCCTACTTCGGGTACGGCCCAGATAATTCCGTCTACATGGCGGTCGTGGAGTGCCTGGAAGATAGGAGTAATGTCTGTTGTATCAAATTGGGGAAGTTCTTTGAGAAGTAACGAATATCCTTTTTCTTCCGCGGCACTGGTAATTCCACTTAAAGTCCGGGAGGGTCCAATAAATCTTAGGCCGGCTGTTACGACCCCCAGGGTATAACTGCGCTGCTGGATAAGGCTTCTCGCCAGAGCACTAGGCCGGTATCCTAGCTGCTCTATGACATTTTGCACACGCTTACGGGTTTCAGGAGATACATCTGGCCTTTTGTTGATTACACGCGATACAGTCTGCGTGGATACGCCCGCCGCAGAAGCAACTTCCTTGATAGTAGGTCGACTCATCCGTATCTGCATGTTATCGTTCCCGTTATCGATAACATAATAGCAAAATATAGTATATGTGTCAAGAGGGAAATCAAAGTGAAGTTTAATAGTTTCTGGACATAACGTGCCACCGGCGGGCGTATTGGGTCACGCCGTGGCACAGCTCTTTGGTATCAACCCACGCCAGGCGATGCATGAAGCCCTGGTTCAGCTCAAATCACTGCTGGAGGAAGGCGAAATCTCAAAAGAGGGGACTACGGTGGAGCTTCGATACGCAGCAGAATCCATATTAAAGTAAATGGAACGCCCGAAAAACTCGGGCGTTCCATTTTTCAGAGAGCGGGGAAACAATATCACCTATTTCAATACCCGGTAGAAAGCACAATCGAGCTGCGCTCCCTGCGTCTCGCCGCTTCAACTTTGCAGTCGAAATGATTAATAGTGAGATCAGGGTTCATTAAAGGAAGGGCAAACTGGGTTTTTCCTCCGCTTTTACTCAATAAAAAACCTTAAGAATATTTTAAGAATACATCCAGAACTCATTAAGAGCGAATTGGTAAGATAGCAGTAGGAGATTCATTGACCTTGATTATCTTCCTTTTGAGGAATTCCTTCAAAGGATAGATTTTAAGGCTCAAGTTCGTTATCTAACCTATCAACCGAGTTTGTGGGTGATAAGAACGATAATCTCAAAAGTGATGGAACTTATCTGATTATGAGTCTGACTAACCGGAACGTTATCTTCATGGCCATGGTGATGGTATGCATCATCCTTATGACCGTGCTAACAGGTATCATCATCTCTGAAGAGGATGACCAACTCCCTGATGATGATTTCCTGGAGGCTGGTCGTTTTGCCGCGGCCTGGTTCAGAATACCAGTTTATCAATTGTCATTCATATTAATGTTGGGGATGTCTATATTTGCCTTGTTCGTCGTATACCTGGGCGGTCGCTCTAATCACAAAAGATTCTACGATCGAACCATTGATTCCGTTAAGCTTTTACCAGTTGTATTTTTAAAGACGGCTCTTAATAGAGCCGTCTTTATTTTCCTTTTCTTTGACCCTTATTCAGATGACAAGGAGAACATATTGACCAACGTTAATCTTTTTCCAACCCTGATTCCCATATTAAGGAGGTACTAAGCCATGGTGTGTTCGATTGTTAGTTCTGTTCTGAAATTCCAAATCAAAGGAGGTATTTCGCTATGATGCGTTCGATTATACAGTCAAGCCTGCAGTTTCGATATCTGGTGGTGGTTATCGCCGGTGTATTGATGCTCGCGGGCATTACCAAACTTCGCGACATGCCAGTGGATGTCCTGCCTGAGTTCTCACCACCGTTTGTGGAGATCCAGACCGAGGCGCTCGGGCTTTCCGCGGAGGAAGTGGAACAGATGATTACTGTTCCCATGGAGCAGGATCTGCTTGCCGGAGTGGCATGGCTCGATGTTATCCGCTCCGAGTCCGTACCCGGTGTGTCCTCGGTCCTAATCTATTTTGAGCCCGGTACCGACCTCTACCGTGCAAGGCAGATGGTGTCGGAGCGCCTTGCACAGGCGGCCGTCGGCATTCCGCATGTGTCGAAACCACCAGCGATGATCCAGCCCACCTCGTCAGCGAGCAGGTTCATGATTGTCGGACTTTCCTCGAAGGAACTCTCCCTGATTGAGATGTCCGTGCTAGCCCGTTGGACGATTGCACCGCGTTTACTGGGTGTACCCGGCGTGGCGAATGTGGCGATCTGGGGTAATCGAGATCGGCAGCTTCAGGTGCTGGTTGATCCGGAACAACTGCAGGCACAGGGTGTCACTCTGGAGCAAATTATCGATACCACTGGCAATGCACTGTGGGTATCATCATTGAGTTTTTTGGAGGCTTCGTCACCCGGTACTGGCGGGTTCATCGATACTCCCAATCAAAGACTTGGGATTTGGCATGTCTTACCCATCTCCTCGCCTGAAGAACTGGCTCAAGTACCCGTCGATGATATTGATGGGTTGGTCCTGGGTGACGTGGCGAAGGTAGTGGAAGATCATCAGCCATTGATTGGGGATGCGGTTGTCAACGATAGTCCCAACCTCCTGCTCGTCATCGAAAAACTGCCCGGAACCAACACCCTGGAGGTGACTCGAGATGTGGAAGACGCACTCGCTGCATTGCGGCCTGGTTTTGCCGCAATCAATTTTGATGCCGGCCTTTTCCGGCCAGCAACCTTCCTTGAGATGGCAATCGCCAATCTCACCAAAACGCTGGTCATTAGCGCTCTGCTTGCGGTTCTGATCCTTGGCGCCTTTTTCTACGGGTGGCGCACCGCATTGATCAGCCTTGTAGC
>Ga0070698_100008186_pt1 | contig 11308 bp, 11 predicted proteins | sample KBSK1502metaG_FD_65477 | JGI IMG/M metagenome (GOLD analysis project Ga0070698, IMG submission 65477) | Corn, switchgrass and miscanthus rhizosphere microbial communities from Kellogg Biological Station, Michigan, USA - KBS K1-50-2 metaG | ecosystem: Host-associated > Plants > Roots >...
AATCATCGTCGCTTTGGCGGCATCGTTTGCTGGTCATCGATCAGCTCTTGCAATTGGCCCGGATGAACAACAGGCCGAGCTGGCGAACGCAATGAGCGGCGCAAAAGTAACCCTGCAGCAGGGCTTCACGGCCAGCGAACGGGAAGGCCAGCCGATTTCCGGAAAATTTGAGGTCGAAGAGGGCAAGCTCCAGCTTTCCGTCTATACCGCAAAGGAAGGAAAGTTTTCCGAAGTCATCGTCGATCACCTGACCGGAAATGTCGCAAAGGTCACGCCAATTACCGAGGGCGAAGACCTCACCCACGCCAAGGCGCAAAAGACTGCCATGGACAGGGCAAAGGTAAAGCTGGCGGATGCCGCAGAGAAATCGAAAGGACAGATTGGGGAAGCGCTGGTCGTGAGCGCCATCCCTGAGCTGAAAGGCGATCGTCCGGTGGCCGCAGTGGTTCTGCTGGCTGGCAAGCGGTTTTCGACCGTTTCAGCGCCGCTCGACTAGCAGACCAAGGCGTCTGAACTCGGGAAGGAGAAGAAAATGACCTCGCGTCGTGGATTCTCCGCCGTGTTGCTGGCGGCACTTGTGGCGATTTTCCAGGCCAAGGATGCGGCGTGTGAAAGCGCCGAAGTGCCGCCGCTACAGCTGCAAGCGAAAATCCCACTTGGTGATGTCCGCGGCCGGATCGATCACATGGCGGTCGATCTGGCCCGGCACCGTCTGTTCGTCGCAGCGCTGGGCAATGGCAGCCTGGCCGTGGTCGATCTGGAAGCCCAACGCCTCGACCGCATGATCGGCGAACTCTCCGAACCGCAGGGCGTGGGCTACGACCCGGCGACGGACACGCTCTATGTGGCGAATGCTGGTGACGGCTCAGTGAGGCTTTTCAAGGGCTCCGATCTATTGCCAAGTGGCCGAATTGAGCTCGGCAGCGACGCCGACAATATCCGCGTGGATTCTAAGGCAGGCCGTATCGTCATCGGCAACGGCGACGGTGCGTTGACGATCATTGATGCCGTCACGAATAGCAAAATCGCGAGCGCGCCATTGAAAGCGCATCCGGAGAGCTTCCAACTCGACAGCAATACGGGCCGCATCTTCGTCAATATACCGAAAGCCGGTACGATCGACGTGGTCGATCGTACGTCGGGAGCGACGATTGCATCGTGGCCCACGGCAGGCCGCAGCGCGAATTTCGCCATGGCGCTGGATCGCGCTCGCGAGCATGTCATTGCTGCCTTTCGCAGTCCGGCGGAGCTAGGGATCTTTTCCTCCGCGACCGGCAGCTTCATCGCGTCCGTTCCGACCTGTGGTGACGTGGATGACCTTTTCCTCGATTCGAAACGCGACCGCATTTACGTCAGTTGTGGTGAGGGCTTCGTCGACGTGCTTGCGGCGGACGGAACTTCGTACCGGCAAGTCGCGCATATTGCCACCGCGCCTGGCGCGCGGACCTCGCTTTTCGTACCCGAATTGGATCGGTTTTTGTTGGCCGTCCCTGCAAAAGGCGAGACTGCAGCCGCGATTTGGATTTTTCGTCCATCACCCTGAGGTGCCGTCCTCGGAGGAGCGAACATGTCCACCGGTGGTTCTCTTCCAATCCGATGTGCCGCAGCATCGTTGATCTTGGTGGGCGTCACAGCATGCCCTGACCCCGCCCTTGCTTATCGGCCATTCGACGGCACGGATGCTGCCGTCGCTGCTCCGGGAGAGCTCGAAGTCGAGTTGCAGCCCGCCGGCGTTCAGCATGAGCCAGGGACGCAGACTTTGATCGCGCCCTGGACGGTCGTGAATATCGGCTTGAGCGAAGGATGGGAGGCGGTCTTCGAGGGACGGGGCGAAACGCCGCTGGTGCCTTCGGGGCCGACAGAGTTGACGACGGCCGGCGCATTCCTCAAGCACGTCGTTGTGCCCGGCAGCCTTCAGGGTAAAGACGGACCGAGCGTGGCTACCGAATTCGGCGTGCTGTTGCCGGACAGCACCGGCGACAGCGGCGTCGGCGCAAGCTGGGCCGGCATCGTCTCGCAACGCTGGGACTGGGGAGCAATCCACTTCAATGCCGAGACTGCGTTGACGCGAGACCACCACGCCGATGTTTTTATCGGCACCATCATAGAGGGTCCATCCAAGTGGAAGGTGCGGCCGGTCGCGGAGATCTTTTATGAGAAGGAGTTCGGCCGGGAAGAGACAGTTTCCGGGCTGGTCGGACTGATCTGGCAGGTCAGCGACAAGCTCGCCTTCGACGTCGCCTTTCGCCACGCGCTGACGAACGGCCACCCTGTTAACGAAATCCGCTCCGGATTGACTTTCGCCGTTCCGCTCCGTTTCGAGGGTGCTCGTAATCGGTAGTGCTTGGGGTCGCATGCGCCCGAAGCGAGGTCATTGGATGAAGCAGCGCGGAGGGATCGAAGAAGGACGGGTTGAGGGCTATGTCGTTGACTAGCATCTTACAGGAGAGTGCTATGAGAATCGCCCCAATTTGGATTGGCTTGGTACTAACTGCCGGCATGATGACGGGAGCCATCGGCATCGGAATTGACAGTTCAGGCTGGAGCGGTGGAGCAATCGCCCAGCAGGCTCAAACCTCCCCGCAAATCGGCGCGGCAGAGCAGGAGATCATCAGACAGCTGGAGAAAGCCGGCTACACGGAAGTCCGGGACATCAAGTCGACCGCCGAGGGTATCGTCGCCAAGGCGAAGAAAGACGGAAAAGAAGTAACCCTTATCAGTGATAGCAGCGGAAATTTTCGGGAACGGTAGGCAGACATGAAGATCGCGGTTTTAGGCGTTGCGATTTGCATCGCCATTTTGTCTGTGGCCTTCGCCCAAGGCGGCGGATATCCCGCTGGTCCCTCGCCCGCTGTTACGGGCGCGAATCCGGACGGTACGCCTCGCTATGGGAGCGAGCCGGGCAAGGATGCGAGTCCTTCTCCAAATACGGTCGGCCGCAGCGGCCGTGACGATCACAGCAGTGCACGCCCTGCAGACGATCCGGTCAGGGACGGAAGCGGGACATCAGAGCGCTCCGGTCATGCCGGTCCGCGCTGACCGAGTTGTCCTGTTTCCGGCATCTTATTTGCTCCGACGGACAAATCGTCCTCGGCGCTGGTGCGGCGTGCTCCAGGGGAATGAGATCCCGAGATCGCCGGGTTCGATCGCAATATCGGTTATTGTTCGTTCCGAAGCTGCATCGCCAGATCAGTCGCTGCGTTGCGGCAAGGTGGTGATGGTCACCTCGTCGAAGCGTGTGACGCTATCGGCCTTGGTCCAGAGCGCCACCCCGCCGGCCTCGGTGAAGGTCTTGTCGGTGACGCTGAAAAGCGCCTTGCCGTCATAGGAGACCGTGAACCGCTCGCCTTCGGCGCGAAGGCCGAGCGTGTGCCATTCGTTTGCGGTCATCCTCAAATCGGCGCCTGCCAGTTGTTCGCGGCGGCCGTTCACGACGCGATAGAACCGGACGTTATCCTCGAGCGCATTGGCGCGCGCCACATAGTAATTGTCGGCATCTTCGAGCCGCACCGCGACGCCGCCGGCCTGATCGATCTTGCCGCCGACCGCCTTGAAGCGGAGTTCGACATCGAGGTTGGCGGCAGACAGGTTGTCATGAATGGCGAGGGGAAAGCGGTAGTCGGTCCGGTCGGTGCTGCTCTGCTCGATCGCGCGTCCCGTCGAAGCTGTCGGGTCTTCGACGACAGTCCATTTGCCCTCGGCACCTCGGCCAGTCCGAGCGAAGGTGAAGCCAGCAGGCGGCGATCCCGGCATCATTTGGTCGATGGCAATCATGGGTGCTCCCGTCTCCGCGGACGCGGATGATCCGACGCATGCGAGACAGCAAGCGGCCAGAGCAGCCTTCAGAAATGGCTTTGTGTTGCGAAAATTTCCTGGGCTGCTTTTGTCCACGCGCAATCCTCCCGACATGCGGAGTGATGCGCAGAGCTTGGACGGAGGCCGTCTGACGGGGAGCCTGCTTTGTCCCCGAACGTGGAACTTGGCCGTGCCTGAAGGTTCCGGCAAGTTCTCCGATCATTCGATTGCTGGCATCAGTATCTCGGGCGGTGCGAATTCGCCCATTCGCGCGCGTGCTCGATCGGTTCGCGAGGCGGCAGAATCGCACGCAACTTTCGAGTCGTCGGCAAATCCTCCATCCGCTCGCGCCACCGACAAAATGCCGGATATTTGGGGTACATGGCTTTGCCTTCCTCGGTCAGGCTGAAGGCAAACGCGCTTGGCAGAACGAAGAAGTCGGCAAGCGTGAGCTCACCCAGCAGATAGTCCTGGCCCCCTGACAGTTCGCGTTCCATGACGCCGAGCGCGAGTTCGACCTTGGGCAGCGCATGCGCCACGACCTTTTCGTCGGACGCGATGCCGAGTTCCGGATAGACCAGCCGCTCATGGGTCACATGGTAGATCATGTAGGGGTAGTAGTAGGAATTGACCGCGCTTACCCATTGATTCATGCGCGCCCGCCGGCGGATATCCAGCGGCGTCAACCGTGGTCCATCAAACGCTTCGTCGACATAGGAGGCGATGGCGCTGGTCTCGTAAAGTGTGAAATCGCCGTGCCGTAGAATCGGAACGCGGTTAAACGGATGGAGAGCCAGATGTTCCGGCTTGCCCATCACGGGCTCAAGGTCGTGGAAGACGTAAGGCACCTCCTTGTGCGTCAGGATCAGGCGGACGATGTTGACATAGGTGCTTCGCGGGAAGCCGTAGACGTTTGGATCGGGCACTTGCTCCTCCTGATGGATAGTTGTCATCGCCAGAACGGCTTGGTTGCCTCGTCGATCGCCTCTTGCCTTGTGAGTCCGAGGTCGTCGAGGAGATGCTGGTCTTCGGCAAGATCGCGCAGCGCGGCGCGTAACCGGCTTCGTTCGCTCCAGCGCGACAATTCGTGCAATAGTGCGGCCCATCCAGACCATGAATCGGATTGATAGGAAGAGACGAGCGCGCGGCGCCGATTGAGGCGGAGCGGATTGGTGTTACTGATAGGTGTTGACATAAAACCGCTCCAGATCGCATGATTTGCAACCGTCGACCGTTCCGATAAGGCCTGTTGGGCGCGGCCTGCAAAGCATCGTTTCTCGGGCGTGCCCTAGTTTTTCTCATGAACTGTCCCGTCAAGGCTTGCGATGCGCGCGCGCCTGCCACCGTTGAACGCTCTGAAAGCATTCGAAGCCGCGGCTCGGCACGAGAGCTTCACGCGGGCGGCCGAAGAGCTGTGTGTCACGCAGGGCGCGGTAAGCCACCAGGTCAAGGCGCTCGAAGCCGAACTTGCCGTCAAGCTCTTCAATCGCGAACGCCAGCGCCTCATCATTACGGAGGCGGGCCGGGACTATCTCACGGTCGTGCGCGATGCATTGGACCGCATTGCCCTCGGCACAGAGCGCCTTCTGCAACGGCAGAGCGCCGGCGTTCTGACCGTCAGCACCTCGCCGGACTTCGCCGCAAAGTGGCTCGTGCACCGGCTCGGCCACTTTGCCGAAGCGCATTCAGGCATTGACCTCCGCGTCTCCGCGACGCTGCATCACGTCGACTTCGCGCGTGAAGAGGTCGATCTTGCGGTACGCCACGGCGACGGCAATTGGCCCGGGTTGGAGACCGTCAGGCTCAGTGCGGAGCAGCTGTTCGCAGTGTGCAGTCCGAAACTGTTATCCGGCCGCCGCCGGCTCGACAAGGTGTCCGATATCCCGAAGTTTCCGTTGATCCACCTGGATAATCGAGGGGATTGGGCAAACTGGTTGCAGCGCGTAGGCGTTGATGATGGGGACGTTACCCATGGCCCGGTATTGAACCGTGCAAGCATGGTCATCGACGCCGCGATCAACGGGCAGGGTGTTGCGCTTGCGCGCACGACATTGGCGGCCTGGGACCTCATTAACGGCCGGCTTGTCCGGCCGTTCGCGGAATCGCTGCGCTTGTCAAAGACCTATTGGATCGTTTGTCCGAAAGCGACCGCCGGTCTGCCAAAGATCGTGACCTTTCGCGATTGGCTTCTCGCGGAAGCTTCAAGGGACTTGCGGCAGCTCGGTTCGCCGTCCAAGGCATCGAGGCGGAACGGCAACTGAAGCAGAACGGCAGCCGAGTCGGCTTTTCAGTTGATGAGTCCTGCGGCTGTGCGCCGGAATGACGATCGAAATACCTAATGCGGATTTTCCAGGCTGAAGGTTTCCGACTGCTCGTCATAAGCGAACAGCTCGGCATAGCGTCCCCACGACACGATGGTCTTCAGCGTCTCATCGGCATAGTCCTCGGACATGTAGTCCTCGAGCTCGTTGCGAAAGCGCGCCGCGGGGGCGGTGTGCGAGGGCCGTTCGTCGAGCACGCGGCGGATCAGGCCCATGACCGGCACATAGCTCACGAGATGCTCGGCGAACAGCTTCTTGCGGGCGTCGGTCTCCAGATGAGCGAAGCGTTTTCCCGCCTCCGTCAGCATCAGATCGCCCTCGCTCAGTTGCGCGAATCGCAAGAGCTGCAGCGCCTCGCCGAGATGAAAGATCTCGTCGGCCTCCAGTTGCAAATGACCCGCGAGCACCGGCAGGTCGGCGTGTCCGTGATAGGGCGGTCCGGCGAGCGTCTCGATCAAGCCTGAGAGCACATTGGACGACACGTGCCTCAGAACCATGCCGACGCCGATCCCTTGAATGCCGTCGGTGGCCGGTGCGCGCGGTTCCGCGCGCTGTGTCATGCGCGCATAGATGCTGTCGACGAGCTGCCGGAACGTCGGATCGAGGCGGTTGCGCGGATGGGGCAGGTCAACCTTGAATTCGGCAGCCACCCGCCCTGGGTTCGACGAGAACACCAGGATGCGGTCGCACATCAACACGGCCTCCTCGATATTGTGCGTCACCATCAGCACCGATTTGATAGGCAGCCGGCCTTCGGTCCAGAGATCGATCAGGTCGGTGCGCAGCGTCTCGGCGGTCAGGACGTCGAGCGCGGAAAACGGCTCGTCCATCAGCAACAGGTCCGGGTGCACCACCAGCGCGCGGGCAAAGCCGACGCGCTGACGCATGCCGCCCGACAATTCCTTGGGAAAGGCGGATTCGAAGCCATCAAGGCCGATCAGGTCGATCGCAGCCAGCGCCCGCTTGCGGCGTTCCGCGCTGTCGATGCCGAGCGCTTCCAGCCCCAATTCGACGTTCTGCAGCACCGTCAGCCATGGAAACAGCGCGAACGACTGAAACACCATGGCGACGCCGTTCGGCGGACCCAGGATGGTCTCGCCGCGGCATCTGGCGTCGCCCGAGGACGGCGCGATCAGGCCGGCGATGATGCGGAGCAGCGTCGATTTGCCCGAGCCGGAACGGCCGAGCAGGCCGACGATCTCGCCGGACCGGATCGTCAGATCGACTTTTTCGAGAACCACGAGATCCTCGCCGCTGCCCTTCGGAAACGACCGGCAGACGCCGCGGATGTCGAGAAGATTGGCTTCGTTGACTTGATCGAGCATGAGACTCCCCTTGGATCAGCCGAGACGAAGGCGGCGCTCGCCGAAGGCGTAGAGCGGTCTCCAGAGCAGCCGGTTAAAGAGCGTCACCAGAACGCACATGACGGCGATGCCGAGCACGACGCGCGGGAAGTCGCCGGCTTCTGTTGCCTTGGCAATATAGGCACCCAACCCCGTGGCGGTCAGATGGGTGTCGCCCCAGCTCGCCACTTCCGCGACGATCGAGGCGTTCCAAGAGCCGCCGGAGGCGGTGATGGCGCCGGTGACGTAATACGGGAAAATGCCGGGCAAGATCACCTTGATCCACCACCGCCATCCCTTGAGGTGGAAGCTGCCGGCGGCCTCACGAAGGTCGCTCGGAAACGCGCTGGCGCCCGCGATCACGTTGAACAGGATATACCACTGGGTCCCCAGGATCATCAGCGGGCTGAGCCAGATATTCGGGCTCAGCCGGAAATGGACGATCAGGGAGACAAAGACCGGGAAGGCGAGGTTGGCCGGGAACGCGGCCAGGAACTGCGCGAGCGGCTGGATGCGCTCAGCGAGTTTTGGGCGCAGTCCGATCCAGACCCCGACCGGCACCCAGACCAGCGTCGCCAGCGCGATTAGCACGACCACCCGCGCCAGCGTGATCAAGCCATAGCCGACAGCGCTGAGGACGTCCGGCAGGGTTAGGCTCGCCGAGAGATATTGATAGGCTCGCCAGGCCGCATATCCCGTGCCGGCTCCGATGATGGCAAACCAGAGCGCGTCGAGCAGGCGCGACGGCGTCCTGCGTTTCCCCGGCAGGCGTAGCCTGTCGGGCAGCGTGATGTGCAGATTAGAAAATGCCCTGTTCAGCGCCGCGAACGGATAGGTCAACGCCCGCAAGGCCCGCGTGCGCCGGAACAGGTCGAGCATCCATGACGTCGGCGCGGCGCCCGAGGCGGTCTGCTCGAAGCGGAATTTGTCCGCCCACGCCACCACGGGACGAAACAGCAATTGGTCGTAGGCGATGATGACCAGAAGCATGGTCAGGATGGCGTAGCCGATCGCGGCGAGGTTCTGTTTCTCGATCCCGAGGGCGACATAGGAGCCGATGCCCGGCAGCGTCACCGTGGTGTTGCCGACCGTGATCGCCTCCGACGCCACCACGAAAAACCAGCCGCCCGACATCGACATCATCGCGTTCCAGATCAGGCCGGGCATCGCGAACGGCACGTCCAATCGCCAGAAGCGCTGCCAACCGCTCAGGTGAAAGCTTTGCGAGGCCTCTTCCAGGTCTTTCGGCACGTTGCGCATCGACTGGTACATGCTGAAGGTCATGTTCCAGGCCTGGCTGGTGAAGATCGCGAACACGCAGGCGAGTTCGGCGCCCAGCACGTTGCCTGGAAACAGGTTCATGAAGAACACGACGGTAAAGGTCAGAAAGCCCAGGATCGGCACCGACTGCAGGATGTCGAGCAGCGGAATCAGCACCATTTCGGCGCGCCGGCTCTTGGCGGCGATCGCGGCATAGATGAAGGTGAAAATGGTCGAGCAGACGATCGCGAGCAGCATCCGCATCGTCGTCCGGAGCGCATAGACAGGCAGATTGGCCGGATCGAGCGAAACCGGGGTGACGTCGAGCGCGGACAAGGGAAGGGTGGTCTGCTCGCCGCCATAGACCATCAACACCATGGCGCCGATCACGAGGATCAGCGCCACCGCGTCCCAGATGTTGGGCCGCAGCGCCTGTCCCAACCTCGGCGTCAGAATGTCCTGGAGCGTCATGAGCGCCGCCTTGTTCAGAACTCGCCGTGCAGGCGTCCTGCGAAAATCGAGACGGGCCCACGATCAGCGTTGTAAGCGGGATTTGTGATGAGCTGATAGTCGGCCGTGAGGGTGACGTTCTTGTTCAGCGAATAAGCGTAATAGGTCTCGAGAATCCGCTCGGGGCGGTAGTTGAGCTGGCCATCGCCGATCAACAGGCCGAGGCCGCCGGCGGCGAGGAAGTCGCGGTTCGCCGCCGAAAGCCCGTTGATGGCGCCGCCGATGCCGATCGTGTCGTTCGGGCGTCCCCAGTAGCTGCCTCTGATGGAAAGACCACCCGACAGGCTGCGGTCGATATCCGTGAAGGACAGGATTTGGTTCTGGCCGTCATTCCAGCTCGCGCGCGCGAACAGCCCGACATCCTTGGCGATCTGCTGTTCGAGATTGGCATAGAAGCCGTATTTGAGGTTGGCGTGCTGAATGCTGGTCATCACTGTATTGATGTCGAGCGCCGGGTCGGCAGCTTGGATCGCCAGCGCCTCCCGGTAGTTGCCGGTATGGCCGCTATTGGCGAATGCGCCCAGGCGCAACTTGCCGGGTTGATCGAGGATCGTGTGGCGCTCTTCGAATTCGACCACCGTGCCGCCCGGCTTGACGGTGAGGACGTCGCTGTTGGGCGCGCTGGGCACCTGGAAATAGCCGGCGCGCACCGCCCAGTCCTTGCGATTGAGCTCAACCACCGCGCCGCGCGTATAGCCCGGCAAGTCGGCGGGAAAATCGTAGGCGGCCGACGACCACATCGCCCAGTTCATGAAGTCGGCGCGCGGGTCCTTGGCGTAGGCGTTGCCGTCGAAGAAATCCCCGACCGCGAAGCGGCCGACGATCAAGGTAATGCGGTCGATATCGCGCTTGCCCGGCAGTTGGTTGGGGCCGTCGGCCACGTCTTCCTGTTCGCCGCCGAGACCGAACGTCTGCTTGAGGTAATAGCGCTGCGGCCGGATCCTCGGATATTCGGCACCGGCCTTTTGTGCCTCGCCATTCGGAAAGGCATCGAGGCCCACCGTGCCGTTGAGGCCAAAGCCCTGCGCCAGCTCCGGGTTGAAGTAGAACTCACCACCTTGCCACAGCCGCACGCCGAGAAACGCCGTCGTCGTCCAGGTCGTCTGAATCTGACCTCTTCCCGGAAGACTGTTGGTGCCCTCATAGGGTGAACGGAAGGACGGATAGGCTTGCGGCAGAATTGTCGTTTGCGCATGGACATTCCACGCATCCGATTCCAGCAGCGCGGCTCGGTCGCCGGTTGCTGCGCTCCATGGCGTATCGCCCAAGCGATAGTTCAGACCGAGCTTGGCGAGATGAATGCGGGGGTCGACGTTGACGCCAGGCAGTCCAAAGCCGCCCAGATCGTAGGTCCGTCGCGACAGATCGATATAGTCATATTCGACCTTCGCGCTCCAGTTGCCGCTCACGGCAAATTCGACACCGGCGCCGGCGGTCCAGCCGGTCTGGTAGCCTTTCACCGTCGCGAGAAGACCTCCGGCGTCGTCGTTGACGAGGACGTGCGTGTGTCCCCAGGCGAAGCCGCCGGTGAGGTAAGGCATCCATGGTCCGAAGGCGTAGCCGATGCGGCCGCGCAGGGTGCCGACATAATCGATCGACGTGTTGAAGGGAGCGGGCGCCAGCCGCGGGACATCGATCGGGCTGGGGAACGATGCATCGGCTTCGACGCCAAGCACGACGCGGTTCGAGAATTGGCGATTATAGCCCGCCTGAAAGCCGCCAATCAGCCCGATCGGGCTGTGCCGAAGGAAGACACCCTGCAACGGAACCGGATTGGTGCCGGGTCCAAAACTGGCGTCGCCATAGCCGAAATGGCCGCCAACATAAAATCCGGTCCAGTCGTAGATCGCCGAGCGGATCGGCGCCTTGACGGGAAAGTTGGCTGGCAGATCCGCCGCCGCCGCGACAGAATATGTCGCAAGCACTGGCCAAATACCGCAAACAAACTTGCGAAGACCCTTCATTCCGCCCCCGATTCCCCAGCCAACTTTAGATCAAAGGAATGTGACAATCATCCCAAGAGCCTTATTGCAACTAATTCGCAATAGCAAGTAGACCTCTATTGATGATGGCTATTCG
>Ga0070698_100008187_pt1 | contig 11306 bp, 9 predicted proteins | sample KBSK1502metaG_FD_65477 | JGI IMG/M metagenome (GOLD analysis project Ga0070698, IMG submission 65477) | Corn, switchgrass and miscanthus rhizosphere microbial communities from Kellogg Biological Station, Michigan, USA - KBS K1-50-2 metaG | ecosystem: Host-associated > Plants > Roots >...
GGGCCCGTGTCGGCTCCGCCGGCAGCCACGGGCTCGTCTGCCGTCAAAGGATGTCGGCCCGCGAGAATCTCCTGCGCAAATCCTGCCGCGCTCCCGCGGACAACCACTTCATTTATGTCAGCCATCGTCAGCACTCCTGTGGGAAAAAAGGATCTTTACCAATGATTCTTTATTACGGATGAGAATGTAACTCTATCAGCCCATACTCGGCTCCCCTCATTTCTGGCAGACCGACAAAGCACGGTTCTTAAAAGAGCAAAGGAGGTGCTGGGCGGATTGTCGGCAACCCTTCCCTTATGGGGTTATGGAAGGGTGGCTCGTAATCCACCATTTATTGTCCATTCGTCAGCCGTTCTTGTGTGCCTCAAGGTTCGTTTCGGATACGCGCCAATTTCTGGCCGTGATCGTTGTTAGCTCCGACTGGTTAATCGCAAGGGCAGAATGCCTCCCGCCTTGTATGTCCGCATCGCGAAGCTGGTGCGGACATCCCGCACCGTCGGCATTGCAAGTAGCCTGCGAAGAACTGTGGACTCATACCGCTCAACATCCGGCACCACCGCTTCAATCAAAAAATCCACTTCTCCAGACACCAAATGGCATGCCACAACCTCGGGTATCGCCAACACGCCCTTGACGAACTTGTCTGCGTTTTCGTGCGAGTGTCTCTCGACTTTGACACCTGCAAACACCGTGAGCTTCAGGTTGATCGCAGCCCTATTCAAGATGGCGCGGTAGCCCTCGATGACGCCTCCTTCTTCCAGGAGCTTCACTCGCCTCAAGCAGGGCGACGGGGAAAGGCCGACGGTGTCAGCCAGCGAAGTGTTTGGTAGCCGAGCGTCGTCTTGGAGTACTTGCAGAATCTTGACGTCGATCTCATCGAGAGCTGTTCTAGCATTTTTCGCCATTATGGCCTCTATCAACGGTTACAAGTGCCACTCCGCGGCATAATTCTTGGCAAGTCTAGCATCTTTCGCGTCCCACGTTGGAATACTCTTGCTTTATGCCAGATCGCCAACTCCCGGCTACCAGGAAGCCACTTGGATTCTCAACGGTGGCAATCCATCATGGGTACGATCCTTTCCCGCACTGCGGTGCCTTGAACCCGCCAGTATTCCTTTCTTCGACATTTGCGTTTGAAGATTCCGCCGCTGGAACTGCTCGGTTTGCGGGGGAGAGTGCAGGATATATCTACAGCCGGGTAGGAAACCCAACCGTCAGGGTACTCGAAGACCGCGTTGCCGCCTTAGAGGGTGGTGGAGCGGCGCTCGCGACGGCCTCTGGTATGGGCGCGATAACCGCGGTCCTGTGGACGCTCTTGGAAAGCGGCGATGAGATCGTCGCTGACAAGACACTGTACGGCTGCACTTTCGGTCTGCTGAAGCACCAGATCGAGCGTTTCGGGGTCACCACCCACTTCGTTGACCTAACTGATCCGAACGAACTAAGGCACAGTATCACGCCCCGAACGCGGCTAGTGTTCACCGAGACTCCGGCCAATCCCAATATGCGGGTCGTCGACATTTCCGCAACAGCCGCGATCTGCAAGCAGGCCGGAGCGATTTTGGTCGTAGATAACACGTACTGCACTCCGTATCTGCAGAAACCCATCGAGTTGGGAGCCGATCTGGTTGTCCATTCGGCGACAAAATACCTTGGCGGCCACGGGGATCTGATCGCTGGCGTCGTCGTTGGCCGGCGAGACCACATCGACCAGATCAGACAGGTTGGCATCAAGGAAATGAACGGCGCATGCATTTCCGCGTTTGACGCTTTTCTTATCCTTCGTGGACTAAAGACCCTTGCGTTGCGCATGGACCGGCATTGCAGTACCGCCCAGAAATTGGCAGAAGACCTCAGAACGCACCCCGCCGTTCAATGGGTTGCCTATCCCGGTCTTGAGGATCATCCTGAGCGCCGCCGTTTGATTAAGCGACAGATGCGCGCAGGTGGTGGGATGATCGCACTCGAACTGCGCGGTGGTCTTGCCGCCGGTCGAGCATTCATGGATGCCACCCGGATCGCCACCCGCGCGGTGAGCCTCGGCGATGCTGAGACTCTCATTCAACATCCGGCCAGCATGACCCATGTCAGCTATTCGGCCGAGGAACGGGCAAGACATGGGTTTTCCGATGGCCTCATTCGACTGTCGGTGGGCCTGGAGGACTATGAAGACCTTCGGGACGACCTCCTGACTGCCCTAGACAAGCCGTCTTGTTGAAAAGTCCAACCGGTTCCGGCTTACCACCCAAGCCAGCACCTAGCTCTCGAAGCCAATCCCCATGTTTTCAAGACCAAGACCGATGGAACAGATGACCTGAAGAATTACAGATACGAAGGGTAAAATCCGACGATTCACATTAGAGTGCTCCGCCCGCAACCCGAAAAGCCACCCCCTCGCTGACTTCGGAACGGCAATGCTGGACTTGGTGGCGCTTTGGTTCCAGAAATCGCCTCTTGCCCCTGACGGTTGCCTACCCTAGCGATCTGACGCTGATCCTGAAAGCGCATGCTGTCTCGATTGTCGGCAACTCTTCCCTAATCGGGTTATGTCAGAGTTGCCCGTCATCCGCCCGGAGTCGGTGGCTGGCGAATACTGACGACAACGGAGCTTCTGGCAGTATGGTACAAAAGATCGCTGACCGGTAAGGTGACCCGAGACTGAACAGGGGACTGTCGTGCCAAAGCGAAAAATCATCGTCAATATTGCCACGAGCGCGGACGGCCACGTCGCTCGAACCAATGGCAATCTCGATTGGCTGACGAGACGGCCGGCTCCAAAGGGCTTCTACGGTCTACCGAAATTTTCGCGGTCAATCGATGCCAAGATTCTCGGTCGCAAGACCTTCGACCAGAGTGTAAAGATGGGCGCGACGTTCAGCGCAGATAACGTGCATTATGTGTTCTCTCGCCGACCGCCCCCCGCATCCGTGCCTGCCGGCGTCCAATTCGTCACCGAGTCGATCAGGGCCTTTGCCGAACGCCTCCACAAGCAACCTGGCAAGAACATCTGGATGATGGGCGGAGGTGAGATCATCGGGTCCTTCCTGGACGAGAACGCGATCGACGAGTTCATCATCAGCGTCGTGCCGACGTTCATCGGGGAAGGCATTCCCCTCATTGCACCCAGGCATCGTGAGGTGCCGCTCCGGCTGCTATCTTTGCGAGGATTTCCGGACGGCGTTGTTCAACTTCATTACGACGTGCAGCAAGCGAGAGTCTGAGGCCAGCCAAACGCCTAACCACAGGGAGCGCTTTCGCCACAAGCAGCTATGTCTTTGCGGTCCGACCACTTCACCTGACGAGTGATCGGCAAACAAGAAGTTATTCGGTTCCTTCCTGTTTCCCCGTCGTCCGGGAAAAACCCCGCGCAGACCCACAGCGCGCGATCACGCGCCCATTTGTTCGGCTAAATCTTCGATGCTCACAGAAACGACATCAAAATCGCCCGGCTTAGCTTTATCTGGGACGCCCACGGGCCCACTGCCGTATTCGTTCGGACGGTAAATAAAACCCGTGCGCAGACCGTACCTGCGAGCCGATTGCAAATCGGAAAAATGGGCCGCGCACATCATTACTTCCTCCGGTTTCAAATCCAGATAAAACGGTGCCGACAGGTACATCTCGCGGTCCGGCTTGTAGTGCTGGACTAGATCGGTGCCTAGAATAACGTCCCACGGTAAACCGGCACACTTGGCCAAGTGGGTCATCAGCGCGACATTGGCATTCGACATCGGCGAGATGATGTATTTCTTTTTCAGCAGCGTCAGGCCTGGGACGGAGTCTGGCCATGGCTTCAGCCGCCGCCAAACGTGCGCCCAATTAACTTTTTCTTCTTCGCTCAAACCTTCGATTTTGTACTCCTTGAGTAGTTCCTCCAGGATCATGCGCTGCAAATCGTCAAGTTTGGTCCACGGAATCTCGCCGTTGCGGACCTTGTCCATCGCTGGCCTGTATCCGAGACGCCAACGGTCGGTGAACTCCGTCCAGTTGATATTCAAACGCTTCGCCTTGCCCCAGATGGTCGCCTCGGCAATTACGGAACTCCGCCAGTCCACGACTGTGCCGAATGTATCGAACACGCACGCCTTCACATTGGCCAAATCGGGTTTCATGGTCTGGGCCTCCGCCTTTATCTGCTGGGCGGCAGCCGGACGGTGCCCAGAAAATGACGTCACCGCGACACTTACACCGGCGCCCAACAAGAGCTCTCGACGATTGAGCCTCAGTCCCATGCGGACTCACCTCAGCGCAAGATTGCGAACGACATGAGGATACCAGCGCGGCCGCAATCAATGATACCGAAACTCGCACCGATCATGCCTCAGCCCGCTTGATTGGTCAGGCGCTCGTGGCCAAGATCTGATGACCGCATGACGAACTTGAGCAACTCGCCCAATGGGCCTTAACGCAAAAAGAGGTCTGGGAGTTCGAAATCAAGGCTTGCGGGCGGATCGTCGGCAATCTTCCCTTACAGGATTACGGAAGGATGATGTCATAACGAGGCCGGCCTCGCGACGGCCCGAGTACACTGTTTCGGCGTTCACCCTAACAGCGCTCGGACCGAAGGAGGCCGAGATGAGAATTATAGGATGCGACTTACACGCTCGCCAGCAGACGTTGGCGATGCTAGACACGAGCACGGGAGAAGTCGTGAATTTGACTTTGATGCACGAAGGCGAGAAGGTGCGGGAGTTTTATTCTCAGCTGCCGCGGCCGGTGCTTGTAGGCATTGAAGCCACCGGATCCATGCACTGGTTTCTGACCTTGATGGACGAGCTGGGAATCGAATGCCGAGTCGGCAATCCAGCCCAGATCCGCGCCGCGGAACCTCGCAAACAGAAACATGATCGGCGCGACGCGGACTTGATCCTAAAACTGCTGGCAGAAAACCGTTTTCCAGCGATCTGGCTGCCGTCCAAGGAGCTGCTGGATCTGCGGGCTCTGTTACTCCACCGTCATCAGTGGGTGCGCATGCGCACGCGCGTACAAAACTCACTGCAGGCGATTGCCTTGGCGAATGGTTTACGACGAGGTCCAAGTCTCTGGACCTACGACGGACAGGCCAAGATCGCGTTCTTGCCGCTGATGCCGCACACCGCTTATCGGCGCAACACGTTGCAGACGATGTACAAGAATATGGAATCGGAGATCGAGAACCTCACTAAGCAAGTTGCCGACCAAGCTGGAAATCATCCTGGAGCACGACGGTTGATGACGCATCCAGGAGTGGGGCCAGTGACGGCACTGGCGACCGAAGTATTCTTGGGCGATCCGCAGCGTTTCGCTGATAGCAAGGCGCTGGCGAGTTATGTGGGCATCATTCCGCGGGAGTACTCCAGCGGAGCACATCAGCGGCTGGGCGGAGTAACCAAACAGGGCAGTCCACTGCTGCGGTTTCTCTGGGGCGAGGCAGGTGCCCATGCAGCACGCCGTGATCCAGAGTTGAAACGTTTCTACCGCCGCAAACTAGTTCAGAAAGGTCTGGGGAAGGCTCGCGTGGCGGTGGCACGCAAGCTGGGAATCCGGCTGTGGATCATGTTGCGGGATGAGATTGATTATCAAGAGTTCTGTCGTCGCGGACAGAGGCAACAGAAAACAGTGAGGCCTGTGGTGGGGATGCCTGAGACGGGCAATGGTGCGAAAAGTCACCGGCAGGTTGATGAGGCTACCCACCTCCCTGAGTCCTGAATCGCAGGGAGATCGAATAATTCATCGTGGTCCACAAATGATCGAAGAGATGGTTGGTGGGCAACACTGAAGCGATGAAGACACGGGCTGAGCGAGTTGGGTGAACGCGGGCTCAAGACGAAAGCACCGGTCTAGCGACAGGAGATTTCTGCGCGGGCGCACGGGTGTGCGCAAGAAAGAGAAGAAAAACGGCTCTAGTAGGTAAGAAAAAGATGCAAAAACCTCTTGACAACGGCCGGCCTCGTTAGAGATTGCCCGTTATCCGCGCCACGATCGGCAAACACTGTGCGACATATCGTTACTAATCTGGCGGCTCACATCCGCGTCGCCCTCCCAAGGCGTTTCTCTGAGCTAGCCGTTTTCGACGCGCGCCTTTATATCCGAGTACGCCGCATCGATGAGCCTGCTTAGCGCTGCGGCGTTTGTGGCCGTTTCCGGTCCCAGCTTCACATGGCGCATGAACCTGCCGGTGCCTTGCAACAAGCTGTAGCGCACGCCCGCCGTTTGGCAGGCCAATCTCCATGCTTTGCGCCAGGAACCCATTGGAAACGCGGCTTTCTTGCTGAGCTGTATTCTAAGAATCTTACGAATTCTCTTGACTTGCGTTAAAGCACATGATACAGACTGCCGCAATCCGAGGTCCATCTTAGGTCGACACGAGGCGAGAAAGCGGCAGACGCCGTGAATAAGATCTTTGCTTAGGTCGACGCAGTCCCCAGAAACGGTTGAATCTATGCCTGAGCGGAAAACGCCACTCGAAAGCGAGGGAATCTGCACGTGCGCTTGAGCCGAACGATGCCGTTTTCTCTGAGGTCCAGGACGGAAGTCAAAGCCGGTCATGGAATTACAATTTCGATTCAAGACGTCAACTAACCGATCAAGGAGCATTCCAGTGCGCAATCGCCTTCTTTGTCTCGTTTGTCTGGCACTGCTTCCCGCATTCTCTTTTGCCCAGCAGAAAGCTCCGCCTGCGCAGCGAGGGCAGGATCAAGCTCTCGACATTCCCAGTATATGTGAGGGCATCGATGCCAACTTACTTAAGATGGACAACTGCGGTTTTGAGACCGGGGATTTTTCCCAATGGTTCATCGGCGGCGACACCACCTATACTTACGTTGGTTCGGCTGCTGAAGTGAACTCAGGCAGCTTTGGAGCCGGCCTCGGGCCCGTCGGGGACTCCGACTCGGTGATCCACACGGTTCCGGCTACTGAAGGTCAGACATTCCACATCGAGTTTTGGTTGGCTAACCTAGTCGGCGGAAGTGGCACCTTTTTTGACGCCGACTTCTCGCAAACGACACTTATGCAGTTGATTGACGCCGACCCATCCCAGTACACGCTGTACACTTTCGGACCAATCCCGGGGCACCCAAACCCAGAAGGTTTCACCCAAGTGGTCTTCTTCGTTCGCCATGACCCTGATTACTGGTTCCTTGACGACGTTGATGTGGAACTCTCCAACGCCAGCCCGCAGCATGATGAATAAGGCTTGAGGTCCGCGAAGTATCTGAGATAGCGTCGGCGGAAATAATTGAAAGCGAAGGCACTAGGGTTTTACGAATAAGGCTTCAGTCTTGCAGAACTGTCACATTCATCCGCGCTTCGCGAATGTAAATCAACCGGCGGCCTAATCGGCCCAGGCTCAGGGATTCCTTTGTCTCTCCGCTTTCGGTCGTTCGTATATTTCCTTGCGGTCCTGATTCCCGCAGTCTCCCTCCCGCAAAACTCTGCTCAACAGCCGCAGGTTGGGTCCAGCAATGTGAGTGCGCCAACGTATTCTGTAGACGGCATGGTTATCAACTCTGCTACTAGAGCGCCAGTGCAGGCCGCGCTCGTACATATACAAGGCCGGGCGCGCACTGCGGTACTAACCGGGCCTGATGGCAAGTTCCATTTCGAAGGAGTGTCTCAATCTCAGGTGGCCATTACGGCGCGAAAACCGGGCTTCTTCAGCGAACTGGAACTGGCGCAAGGCGTGAGGCCGAACCAGACGGTTCATGTGGGTCCGAATACGCCGCCGGTGGTCGTCAAGCTCATACCTGAAGGCGTGATCTACGGCCGCGTCACTGACTCTGACGGAGATCCTATTGAAAATCTGCCCATCAAGTTGGTTCATGCCGCCATGGTCAACGGTCAAAAGACTTGGCAAGTTTTCAAGCCCGCGCAAACCAATGATGAGGGTGAGTTCCGGCTCTTCGGGCTACAGCCTGGGACTTACTATCTCAAGGCTGGACCAAGCCCCAAGGCCAGACCTCGCGCCGATGGCAACTCCGAAACCGAACAGGAGGGCTATCCCGCCGCCTTTTACGGCGGACCGGACGTCGATTCGGCCGCGCCGATCACCATCGGCGCCGGCCAACAGGTTCGCGCGGACATCTCGCTCAAGACGGAGGTTTTTTATCCGGTCAGCGGAACGATCGCCGGTGTCTCGCGCGGCGTGCCGGTGAACGTGCAGTTTTTTGGTCAGGACGGCGAAGCGCTCCCGAGCGAGGTTCGTACCGTTCCCGAGGCGGGGACTTTTGTGGGTTCTCTTCCCGTAGGCTCATATGTGATCAAAGCGTACGCCCAAGGCGGTGATGTTCCTCCGGCCTTTGCCAGCCGCCTCGTGAATGTGAATGGCGAACTCGCCGGCGTCAAACTGGCACTCGCGCCTACCGCAACCATTCCGGTAGCGGTTCGGCTGGTACCCACACGGGAGTCTTATCCCGGCTCTTCTCGGAGAGATGTTCAACCGGTGAACGTCGTGCTCGTCAACAAGGAACGCGTTCTTGGCAATCGTTCCCAAGCCGCAAGCGTGGAAGGTCCGCGGGAAAACCGCTCGCAAATCATCCGAAATCTCGAGCCGGGCACATACACCGCGCAGATAAGGCCCAACGGCCCCTGGTACGTGGAATCGGCGCGCTGTGGCGAGACCAATTTGCTCACAGACAATCTGACCGTGCAGTCCGGCGGCCTGGGTCAGCCCGTTGAGATCGTCCTGCGGGATGATGCCGCCACGCTTAACGGAACCGTGTCTTTTGACGGACACCCCGCGGAAGGCGTTGTGTTGCTTATTCCCGAGTCCAGTCCTCTGAGTGCGGTGGCACTCGCTACCGACGCAACCGGCCACTTCCAAAAAGGAGAGCTGCCGCCCGGCAAATACCGGGCATTTGCCCTCGATCGCGCGGACGACTTGGAGTACACAAATCCCGAAGCAATGCGCAGTTTCTCCTCTGGGGCGCGGTCGGTCCGCTTGTCCCCGAACGGAGAAGCAACGGTCAACCTGGAATTGCAAAAGCGAGGAGACTGAAGGGCGTGCCGATGCCACTGTCATGGCCTTTCATTCTCTTGCTGGGACTCTTGCAGCAGACGCCGGCGCATCCTTCCGAGGAAGACGATTTCCGCATCCGCGGAACCGTTGTGGATGCGCTCAGCGCCCTGCCACTCAAGGCAGCCAGAGTCTCGGTCACGTCGATCAACGTCCCCAGCAGGACGGCAAGCGTGCTCACGCAGGCAGACGGCCGTTTCGTTTTCGAGAACCTCGAGCCCGGCAAATACGTACTCTCGGCGAAATGCAAAGGCTATGAGGAACAGATGTTTCAGCAGCATGAGAATTTCAGGACAGCCGTCGTGGTGGGAAGGGATCTTGATTCGCAGAATCTTGTTCTCCAATTGGTCCGGAGCGCCTCGCTGGTGGGACAGGTGACGGACGAGTTTTCCGACGGCGTCCGCGGCGCGCAGGTCGTGCTCTTTCGCGAAGGCATCAAGAACGGAAAAGTGTCCATACACATGGAGAGAAGAGCCCCCACAGATGACGAGGGACACTATCGTTTCGCTGGCCTTCAGCCCGGCCGCTATTACCTCGCTGTTGCAGCGCAACCCTGGTATGCGCAGGCCAACACGCCTCGCGCGGCGCACGAAGACGCCAATACGGCTTCCGGCGTCGTCGCGAGCAGCCCGCAATCAATCGGCGAACAAAACAAGCATCTCGATGTCGTTTATCCGCTGACCTACTTCCCCGGCGAGAACGACGCAGCCAAAGCAAGCGCCATTATCTTGCAAGCAGGCGAACACGCGAGTGCCGATTTGGCGCTGCGATCTGTGCCCGCTCTCCACTTGCGATTGGTGGCCCCCGGGTGGGACCTTACCCAGCCGGCGGGAATACGGATGGCGCAACACACGTTCGACGGCCAAGAAGTTTTCGTGCGCCCGCGAGTCGCATCGAAGAGCAGGGAGTATATCGAACTCGCTGGCATTCCGCCGGGGCCCCTCATCATCAACGTAGACGTCTACGTGGGCATAGTAGATGGCAAGCCGCGCTATAGCTGGCGGAAGGAAATCGACGCCTCTCCGCACCCGCAGGTCAATTTGAATCTGGCCGACGCCGAGCGAGGAGCAACTGTCAGCGGCGTAGTCAAAGGCGCGGAAGCTTCCGGCTTGCCGCAACCCGCGGCCATCGCCATCCATGAAAGCGAAAGCGGCGCGACCCAGCTCGCTACTGTCTCAAAGACCGGGAATTTTGCATTCCCGAATGCCGCCGTGAAATCGGGCAAATATAGTATGTCCCTGAGAAATAGCTCTGGATTCTTTGTGAAGAGTGTGCAGCCGGACGGAGCTGCGGCATCTGGTCATAGTTTTGAAGTCCGGGGCGCAGAACCGCTTCGACTTGTGGTAGAGGTCGCTCAGGGATCTGGGCGCGTGGAGGGCGTTGCGCTGCTCGACGCAAAGCCTGTGCCCGGTGCCATGATCCTGCTGGTGCCGAACGACTGGCAGAACGACCCGTCGCTGTATCAGCGCGATCAGAGCGACAGCGACGGCAGTTTCGCAATCGCGCATGTTCCTCCGGGTCGATACACGATCCTGGCTATAGAAAATGGCTGGGCTCAGGAATGGGGAAATCCCTCTCTTCTGAACCGGTGGCTAAGCGCGGGCCAAACACTTCAAGTCACACCTAACGGGAAACACACAATCCAGGTCAAGGTGCAGTGACGCGGATAAGCCTTGGGATGGCTATAGAAGTACCTCTTAGGCCGCGACCGCATACACGTCAACGCGTGTGCGACCTGTCGCGAATCCATTTTCTTTCAGCCCAGCGGTGATGGGGAACGCGATAGCAGTGTTGACCGAACCGGTCAACTCCCGGATGGCAATCCGCAAGCTATCGCTCTCCGCTACTTTGCCGGGTACACGCAGAAGTGGTTCTCGTTCGATACCAGTCAGAAATGTTTACAGCGCTTGTTCCTCGGAATCGACTTCCGCTTCAGCAGAGCATGACTGGAGCGGGCGATGGGAATCGAACGGAACGCCCATTAAAGTCCCCATCATTCCGCGAGTTGCTCGTTGACTTGATGAGAGCTCTCTTTGCTCATTAGAAACAACTTAACAACCACGAAGCCAGTGATTGCCGCCTTCTTCCGCCTCGATCATTCCGTGAATCCCCGGACAACGATGGATTGCGTGCACTGGGACGTGGGTTACAGACCCATAACCCTTCTGGAGTTGGAATGGAACCGCCAGCGGAACGGAGCTGCAACAGATATTGCGTTTTCGTCAAGAGTGGATTACGCATTATAAAAGGGCGCCCCTTTTGGAGTAGGTTTTGAGCGTTGACCTCATCCCCTACTGAAAGGAGCACCCTA
>Ga0070698_100008188_pt1 | contig 11306 bp, 10 predicted proteins | sample KBSK1502metaG_FD_65477 | JGI IMG/M metagenome (GOLD analysis project Ga0070698, IMG submission 65477) | Corn, switchgrass and miscanthus rhizosphere microbial communities from Kellogg Biological Station, Michigan, USA - KBS K1-50-2 metaG | ecosystem: Host-associated > Plants > Roots >...
TCCAACTGCCATCGTCTACCCACTACCAGTGCATAGAGGCGCTCGCCATCCTGCGCAGGATGGCGAGCGCCTCTATGCACTGGTAGTGGGTAGGAAAACAAGCTTGCCATGTGGGTTGAGTATCACACACACCCAAAGGGGTTTACTGTACAAGATCCCGATCGCTGGTGCTCCTACACAGAGTGTGGCCAGGAACTCTGGCAAATTGCCTGTCAATGGGTGTGGAACCTGCGGCTCACACTGGGAAAGATGCTGCAAGGAGGGGAGCTTCGTGAGATGGAGTGGGCCCCACCTACAGAAACGGCTCCCCTGTTCTTTACCTGGGAAGATCCCCCCCAAGAGTATGGCCCGTGGCAGTGCGCTGGAGAGGCGGGACGAGCGGCTGGTCGGTTTACCGCAGAGGCTTTTACTTTGCAAGAGGACGGCAAGCTCCGTTGCCCAGCGGGAGCCAGCCTGTGGTTGAGCGAAGTGCGGCAAGAAAATGCTTTCACCCAACGGGCTGTTTATCTCGCATATCAGACTGATTGTCAGCCCTGTGCTTTGCGGGAGCAGTGCTTGGCATCAGGGGCCAAAGGCGATCGGGCGCGCCGCGTCAGTGCAGTTCGCCGTCTGTTACCTCCTCCTGCCACGGTTTCGCGCAAGCCCATCGTGCTCGGACCAATACGGTGGGTGGATGTAGCAGGCCGAGCGCTTCGCCGCACCTGGACGGCCCATTGGCGTCGGCAATACGTTGAGATCCTTCCCCTGGTTCAAACCCAGCAAGAGGTGGTGCCCCCACCTCGCCCCCCTCGTGCCATCCGTTCTCATTCCCGCTGGAGTTGGCACGACCGGCTCGCCCGCAATGCCTGGTGGGGACCACCGCAACTGCGTCTCAGTGTTGCCGGCGTTCCCGCTTTTCTGGCTACGCATTAACGAGGGAGGACCTATCTATGGTACAGTCATTGAACATGGTGGAGAATTCGACCAGTCCTTTACAAACCTACTTCGGGCCGGTTTTTTGTCATGAGGCAGTCCAGATAGGCCTTCTCTTCCCGGAGCGAGGCTTCCTCCGAGTTCTTCTGCTGGCACATTCACCCATCTTCCCGCGACATGACACTGCACCCATCTCTGGCTTTGGTGCCTCTCAAGCCGAAATCGGCGGCAATGGGCAAGTGAGCACCTCGCGCGCCGTCCATCGTCGGGTGGTTCTGCCGGCTGCCATGGCTGGGGTACGCTGCTGGTACCGTTGCGCCAGTCGGTTGCCCCCTCGTTCTCGTGGCTGCAGGAGCGCTACCCGCAGCGATTCGTGAGGTCGCACAAAATGATAGTAGGCGCGCCACCACTCCAGATGGGCGAGCAGGTGTGAGGACTGCTGCGCCGTCGCCCAGGTGCGACGTGCCAGCGCCGCTATTCCATGGCGGATGGTCAGATTCGCCCGCTCAATAAAGGCGGTGTTCAACCGTCCAGAGAGGCCCAATCCCTGTAAGGCGGCTTTGAGAGCGTCCTCTGTTCCAAGACGCATCACGTGCGAGACCCGCACCAGCTTGCGCCGCTGGTAGCTTTTCTTCACCTGACCGTAGATCAGTTCCACTGCCACCTGCCACTGGCGCACGTTCCGCCCTCTCCGACCCACCTCGCGCCAGTGTCCAAAATGGGCAGTCAGCGCATAGAAGTACAGGTTTAAGCCATCACTCGTGAAGAGCGGGAGGCAACCAGGGGCCAAGAGCTGTCGCAGGGAGTGGATGAGCAGATGGGCCATGTTCTGCGTGCGGGGACCCAACTGCAGGACGGGAAGAATCTTTGTGCAAGGATCAATTGCTAACCACAGCCACAGGACCTGTGTGTTGCTGCGCAACCTGGTACGCAGTTCATCCAATTGAAGATGCGGGAGCCAGAGGGTGCGGAAGGAGCGCTCGTGCAAGGTTTGAGCGTGCTGGCCAGCGCGAGACAACCAGGTGGTGATGGTCGCTTGCCGATAGCCGAAGACCCGTTCGGCAGCCGATGGGTCCAGCCCTTCGGCCAGCGCAGACAGCACCATGGCGATCTGGTGAGAGGGAGTTTTCAAACGGTACAAGGGCGTGTCGCGTCGAGCACTGAAGGTGGTGTGGCAGGCCTGGCAGCGAAAGGTCTGGATCCGCTCGACACGGCCATGCTTGCCATCTCCGACCAAGGGGTGGACGTGTGCATCGGTGATCCCGAAGTACGGGCAGAAGGAGTTGGGACAAGCGAACCCCTCGGTGTCGATGCGTTTGGGTGCTCCTCGTCGGCTTTTCACCTCAGGCCAGGGACGCACAGGCAGAGGCGCTGGCCCTCCAGCCGACGAGGGAGTGGAGGCGAGACGACAGGCGGGGCAATCGGCTGGGCAGCGGGGCTTCAGCAGACGGTGGAGCGCGCTGCGCTTGGCCCCTCCTCGTGAGGTGGAAGGCCGAAGATGGAACCAGCAAAGACGCCGAAGCCTCGCCAGCGAGAGGAGGAGGCAGACCACGAGCAGGAACACGTACACATGAACGGCCATAAAAAATCCTCGTTGCTTGAAATGGGGAGCATGGAGAACTCCTTGAGAAGCAAGGATAAGCAGAGTCTACAGTCCTGTCAAGCGATTGGGAGAGAAGTCTGAATTGTCCACCACCGTGTGGGGCAGTACCACCATGAGGATTCCCGCGAGAGGATACTTCAATTTCTCGCAGAGCGCCCTATCTATAGAAAATATATTTTTGTTTCGCAAAATAGTTGATGAGATAATATAAATACTTGACAAAGCAGCCGATACGACGTATACTATGTGCGGGGAAGACGAGAAGACCCCGTTGGAACAACCGGCTAGTCTTCTTGCAGAGGGGTCTTATGACGGTTTCAGCACCAACTCACCGGTGTGCTCGGTTGTCCCAGTTTGTCTAGGAAAGGAGCAGCACCTCTGAGGCGGTCTGCCTGAAGCCTGTACTGTTTCACTGTCTTGTTTGAGTTGCGCAAACAGGAAAGTGGCGTGACTCCCTGTCGGGATTCTCTCTACGTAAACGTTTCTCGTGATGAGCTACCCCGTACATCCCACAGATGGAGAGTTCATCCTCATCCCATTTACTGGATGGGGACACTGAAAAGGAGAATTTTATGACTACAACCGTCCGAGGTACAAATCGTGAGCGAGTAGCTGAAGAGCAAGGTGGCGCGGAGCAGGAGCGGGAGGGGATATCTCCGCTCGTTTTGGCCGCCCTGCTGGCTCGCCGCCAGGAGCGGGAGGGGATATCTCCGCTCGTGTTAGCCACGCTGCTAGCTCGCCGCAGGGAAGGTGAGGAGGGCGAGGGGATCCAGCATCCGCTTGTGTTAGCCACTCTGTTGGCTCGCCGCAGGGAAGGTGAGGAAGGCGAAGGGATAGAGCATCCGCTCGTATTGGCGGCTCTGCTAGCTCGCCGCCGGGAGCGGGAGGGGATATCTCCGCTTGTGTTAGCCACGCTGCTGGCTCGCCGCCAGGAGCGGGAGGGGATATCTCCGCTTGTGTTAGCCACGCTGCTGGCTCGCCGCGGGGAAGGTGAGGAAGGCGAGGGGATCCAGCATCCGCTTGTGTTAGCCACGCTGCTGGCTCGCCGCAGGGAAGGTGAGGAAGGCGAAGGGATAGAGCATCCGCTCGTATTGGCCACGCTGCTGGCTCGCCGCCAGGAGCGGGAGGAGGGCGAGGGGATACCGCCATTTCTGTTAGCGGCCCTGATGGCTCGCCGCCAGGAGCGAGAGAAGGAGACCGTGTAGCACATCGAGGCTCTGGCTCCTCTTTTGTTCGCCGCTCTCGGCACAGGCTCCGCACAGGGAGGATTTCCGGCGATTTTAGTGAAATGATGAGTTGTCCGGAGCTCAGACACACTTGCGTATAAGCTCTGGATAACTCTACACAGCCCAAACTGCTCATATACTTGTAGTAGTGACCCCTATTGTGGGAAGGATTTCCTCATGACGACTAATGCTGGACAAGCAGCAAGCCAGGATCGTCTAGATCCGGTGCTTGAAGCGCTTCTTAAAGAAATGATTGAGACCGAATCGCAGTCGAAAGCAGCATCGCGGGCGGAAGATGCAGTCACCACGGCTATGGCTGAAGCACTTGTGGTGACCCTGGCACGCACCCTATCACAGGCGTCACCTTATGAAAGATCCCTCATGGTAGCAGCTCTTGCCCCTGCGCTTGCCGAAGCTCTTGCCCCTGCGCTTGCCGAAGCTCTTGCCCCTGCGCTTGTGACGGCTTTGAATAATATGGCCGCTCAAAAGAAAACCGGCCAGGAGTCGGCTTCTGGCGACGGTTCCGACAGGCAAGAGGGTCAATAAACAACCGCCAGGCACATACTTGGCTAAGGCAGGTTGACGAGTCTGATGGCGTGTATTCCCCCGATTGCCGAAACAGCAGCCATCAGTTGTCTAGTGGCGAAGTTCTTCTTGGTGAGTGAAAGGTGACGGCCTTTTTCCTCTCGCACCTCCCAGCAGAGGGGAGAGGAAAAAGGGTCGTTACCCTCTCCTGATTTGCATGTCAAAATAGGCCTCAGTTACAAATACTCCCCTCCGTTCGTTCCAATAAACAGAAGTGTGAGATCTGCTCGCAGCTTTTTTCTTCGACAGCTCTATGAGCACAGATACGTATCGTGCAAAAGACAAAGCGTCCCCTTAGACGATGGTGAAAGGGATGTCTCGCAGGTGGCTTCTTCTCTCCAGAACTGCAAGGCGCATAGCTTCTCGTTCGTGCTTTCGTGAGGTGTACTGTTACGAGAGAGATGCAGATCTCATACAGGTAGAGGCATGCATCAGTCAGGAGAAAAATCAATGCTAGACAAAAGTTATGTGCAAGCTATCCAAGAGCCTGCAAGTCCGGCTCTCCAGCCACTCCCTGGACACGATAGCCCACATGCTCACCCACCGCACACCCGTGTCTCAGGCTATCTTAAACATCCAGGACGAAAAAGTGCGAGCGGTGGTCAAAAACACGCTCATTACCGGTCAGATGGTCGCCTTGCTTAGCCTTATGAAAGAGCTGGGCATCCTCGACGAATCACAATACGACGAGTTCAGAGCCTATCTGATGCATTCCCTCACGCATCAGTCAACGAAGAGCTGATTTTCTGCCGGTCGTGCAAGCAGACGGTGATGAATCAGCCTGGGATGAGAAGCCTGTCGCCGTCAAGATGCCCAACTTGGCCAGCGCTTGCAGCACCAATTGGATGCCAAATGCCAGCATAATAAACCCAAAAATCTTCTGGAGCACCTCCAGAATCGGCTTCGTGAGGTACTGCGCAACATAGGTGAAGGACAGCATCAGCCCCAAGTCAATGATCAGAACCGCTCTCACCATACCAACAAAGATCAGCGCGGTAGTCAGGCTGGGTACGAACACCGAGACACTCAAGAGCAACGCCACTGTCAACGGGGAGATCAGTGCTGGCACTGCAGGGGTGAAATGGCGAGCCGCCGCGGCTCTTTGATTTCCGTTAGCGCCGAGAGATCGCTTGGCCCAGCCAAGAGCATGGGAAGCATCTGGACGAAATAGGTCACACCGACTCCCATTAGTAGCACTGCCGGGCTCAAGTGGAATCTCTGTACGACCCCACCGCTACAATGAAGCCGACCAGGATCGCCCGCCGAGCCAGTTGACGCTGCATAGCAGAGGGAAGAGCCTGGGCGATGGGCAAATACGTCATGGTAATGCCGATCGGTCCCATCGCAGTGAGCAAGAGGGCAAAGACTTCCTCCTATGTCATGCTGAACAACTTTTCTCCTCGCTTTCGGCGGGGGATGCCCCGACGCTTTTTGGTTCGTTCCTCCGGCGAGCGTCACCGCGCTCACTCCCTCAAACGTACCTACAAAAATGCGTCCCCTGGAGATCGTCGGTGTGGCAAAGTGTGGAACCGCGATGCCCAGCGAGAGCTGTGCGCGCACCAGGCCGGTATTGAGATCAAGAGCATAGAGGGTGCCATCCAGATCAAGGCTGTAGAGCGTGTGTCCCCCCACAATGGGAGGGAGAGTGATTTGATTAGCAGCGTGCCAGTCAACCGCCAGTTTCGTTCCTGCCGCGTCCAGGACGCGTCGCAGGCCGTCGAAGCAAGGTACAAAGATCTGCGTGCCAACCGTGGCAACTCCTCCCTGAGCCAATCCGCAGACACTCACCACTGCCACCTGACCCCCTACACCACCCAGATCGTTGGCATGGAGCAGGTACCCAAGACCGGCTTTACCAGCGATGAAGACGAGGCCCCCTGGCAGCAGTGCTAGCCCCATTGAACCAAGATCTTGATCCCCAGTATCTTGCATCCGCCACTGGGCGGGAGCAAAGCTATCTTCCAGTTGCAGCTCCGGCGAGAGGCGCAGGACCGCATTGCTGAAATCCCAGTCCCCGTTGCCCATGTGGTCTTCATTGCCCGTCGAGACATACACCTGCCCATCCTGATCTATCGCTGGCCCCGAAGGTGCCCAGATGCCACCTGAATCCTGGGTCGGGACTTGAAAGGAGAGCAAGGGTCCTTTCCCGTCTGTCTGCGAGGCGACGATGGTCCCATGGTAGGTGCCGCAATCATCGGCGAGACCCCCAAAGGCGATATAGACCATGCCATGAGAGAGGGCCAGTGCCGGACGCTGCAGGTATATCCGGGGTGGATTCATTTGCGGCACATCCACCGGGCGGTGGATACGTACCTTGCCAGTGTTCACATCGACGCCCACCAGCAGATGCTTGGGGCCACTGACCTCAGCCACCGCGAAGACCAGTCCCGTGGCAGGGTCATAGACGGGAGTGCCGGTGATTCCGAGCAGATCGATGTTCCCTCCACAGTTCAGTGTTGAGAGGGGAACCGGCTGCCCAATGTTGGTACGCCATTGTACCCGCCCGGTGCGAGCGTCCAGGGAGTAGAGAGTATCCCCCTCGGTGGCGGCAATGACGCGCTCACCAATGATCAGGGGTTCGGCGTACACGGCACCGTCCAGTTGCGCTGTCCAGGCATGCACGAGCCGTTTGGGATCGGGCTCGTGTGGCAGGTAGCCGGTGCGGGCGTTGTCGTGATGATAGGTAGGCCAGTCGGTGCTCTGCTCGCTGCTCTGCAAAGCAGGAAGCGACGGCGCATCAGGCGAGAAGGAGAGCAAGGCAACCTTCCTGGATGGCGCTCTGGAACGCGGCAGTGGAGCACTCTGGGCAAGGTAGCAACTTGTCAGCGCCGTGAGCAACAGGATGCCTACCAGCCTGAGCGCTCTCTGGCGAAAGATATGTGCCTGTTGATGGATGATCCACGGCAGGCGGGTGAGGACGAAGACGGCCGACGTACTCACGAGTGCCGGGGTCAGCATGAGATCAAACATGTTGCACACCTGCTCCAGCTTCGGCAAACTGGGTAGGAGTTTCGAGGAATGCCGAGAGCATGGAAACCTCAAAGGCCTACCCGGCAGGATTGCGGGCCACTCCTCAGTGAGTTGCCTTGTCCTGCCTGCTACTATTCTAAGGAGGAGGCGTCATGGAAGTGTTATCAGCATCGTCATGGGGAGTCTTCGCTGCTCTTACCGATGCAGTTCATGCTCTACACCACCAGTGTTCGGAAAAAAACGGGCCATCGAACTGCGGAACGTGGGTTGAAGCATTGCCTGAGCATACGATTTGTTACACCGCATGCTTCGTTTTGATTGCGCTGCTCATTTCCACCAGATCATAGGGTTATCCAAGGGGCCAGCAAATGCCCTCCCTGATCGAGAGATGATACGCTCGGGGAACACCTCCATTTCCTCTTGTTCTGGCTCTGAAAATGCTCTATGATTCCATTGAAAGAGAAAGGGAGTCGTTGAGTAGTGGAGGTGCTCCCCTCGTGTTGAAACGATGAACAGCGAGATCCATTCCTGTTGTGGAGCGCGGAAAGCGATAGGGTGAAGAGAAGATGACGGGGTGAAACGCGTGAAAGCTCGTAAAAAGCCATCGACCGCTGAGAAGATTACTGCCTTGAGTGAGGCGGGGGTTGTGCTGCTGACCGAATTGGATGAAACCCGCCTCGTGCGCTTCATTACCCAAACGGCTTGTGACGTGACTGGAGCTGCCTTTGCCGCATTCAGCTTGCAACCCCGCAACGACGAGGGCCAGGCAACGGTGCCATCAGAGGGGAATCTCTTTCATCTGGCGGCCGTCGTGGGGGCCACCCCTGAGCAGGAAGCGCTCTCCCGTCACCTGCTGTTGGAGGAAGAAGGACTGCTTGCCCCCATTTTTCGCCAGGGTGTTCCGGTCCTGGTGGCTGATGTGCTCACCTTTGTCCCCCCTGGAGCACCAGCGCCATCCGCTCTCCGCGATGTTGCCAGACTGGCGGGACAGGCCGTTGCCTTAAGCGATGTACCTGCTGAAGACATACCTTCTGTAGGCGTTCCACCTGGACATCCCCTGATGCGGAGCTTTCTAGGGGTGCCTGTGCTTGACAGCCAGGGAGAAGTGCGTGGTGGGCTGCTGGTGGGACACCGCGAGCCCGGACACTTTACCCCTGAGGATCAAGCCCTGCTGATGGGCCTGGCTACCCAGGCTGCCGTGGCGCTGGGAAAGGCCCGGCTCTCTCGGGTTGCGCAAAGACGTGCTGCGGTGGTAGAAGGCCTCTTTGCCAGTCTGGGAGATGGAGTCACACTCGTTGACGGGCAGCGGAGCATTGTGTATGAAAATGCAGCGGCGCGTCAGGTGCGCGAGCAGCTCGAAAGCACGCCTGGCGGAAGGCAGGCCCTCGAAGCACTCCTCTACACCCCGGCACAACACGCTTTGCAGCAAGAAGGAGTGAAAGATGTCCTGGTACAACTGGAGGATGAGCACCGTGAGATAAGAGCATACGCCGTGTCTGCCTCGCTTCTCCCACTTTCCGCGGTGCCCACTGGACTAGTATCCTCCGATCCAGAAGCAATGCGGTCATCGAGCGGCGAGGTGGGTATCGTGGTGATCTGGCATGATGTGACAGAGCGGCGCATGCGCGAAGCCGAACGCCAGGCGAAAGCCTATGCGGAACAATTGGAAGCGATCAACGAGGCGATGGCGGATGCGGTGTTTTTGGTGGATCCGGCTGGTCAGGTCGTGCATGCCAATGCCGCGGCACGCCGCTGGTTGATGCACATCCCCTTCCATCTCACCCGGTCGTATGATGCGTTTGTCGCATATGGTCTTCCTCGTGATCCGACCGTTCGGCCGCTCGAGCCTGCGCAGAGGCCTACCTGGCGGGTCCTCAACGGGGAAATCTTAACGGGAAACCAGACGGTTGATGTCCTCTGGCGAACCGTGGAAGGGCAGGATCTGCTGTTCAATGTGAGTGGAACGCCAGTCCGGGATGGCAATGGCAAACTGCTCGGGGCCTTGATGATCGCCCGTGATGTGACGGAGCGCAGGCGAGCCGAGGAGACCATTTTAGAGCAAGCCAGGCAGCTTCGCCGGCAAGCTGATTTGATTGAGCTGGCACACGATGCCATTATGGTGCTCGATCCACACGATGTGATCCTCTCCTGGAATCGGGGGGCGGAGGCACTCTACGGATGGAGCGCGTCTCGTGCGAAGGGTCAAGTGATCTACACCCTGCTCCAGACACGCTTTCCCCTGCCTCAAGAGGACCTGGAGCGGGTGTTGCAGCAGGAGGGACACTGGGAGGGTGAACTGGTTCATACCTGCCGCGACGGAGCCCAGGTGATCGTGGAAAGCCGCCAGGTGTCGGTGCGCGATGAGGCCGGGAGGCCGGAGGCGGTCCTGAAGATCAATCGCGATCTGACGGAGCGTCGTCGCCTCGAGCAGGTCGAGCGCCAGACACGTGCCGAGATGGAAGATCGCCTGAATATGCTGCGGTTGATCCTGGATGAGCTTCCTGACGGCGTCTACCTGGCCTGCGGGCGTGATGCCCGGCTGCTGCTGGCCAACCGTGCTACAACAGCCATCTGGGGAGCCACCTGGTCACCGGGGCAACCGATAGGCGAGTTTCTCGCGCAGAGTGGCGTTGGCCTGCTCGACATGCATGAACAGCCTCTGGTTTTTGAGCAGCTCACAACCGTGAGAGCGGTGCGACATGGCGAGACGACGCGGCAGTTCCAGGGCATTGTCCGCCAGCCCAATGGGACGACCCTTTCAGTCCTGGTCAATGCTGTTGCGCTTGACGCACATCGCCTGAAGCTCCCGCTCTTGCAACCAGGAGGACCTCCTCTTGAAGAACCAGCATATGTGGCGCTCGTCACCTACCAGGATGTTACCATCCTGAAAGAGGCCGAACGGTTGAAAGATCAGTTCATTGGGACGGCCACTCACGAACTGCGCAATCCGGTGGCCGTCTTGAGAGGGTATACGCACATGTTGCTCCTGCAAAACAAACGTGGCAGGTGGCCTAAACTCCTCGACAGGCAGGAGGAAGCACTCCAAAGCATTGCTCAATCCACGACGCAACTGGTAGAACTGACCGAAGACTTGCTCGACGTGACGCGCCTGCAAGGCGGAGGAGTACAGTTGCACTGCCAACCGACAGATCTGGTGGCGCTGGTGCAACGAACAGTGGAGCATTTGCAGATGACGACCAGCCGTCATACACTTACGGTCGTGACCACGCTGCCCTCCCTGGTGGTGGACGCGGACCCGGTGCGCATCGAGCAGGTGCTCTCCAACCTGATCGGCAATGCCATCAGATACAGTCCAGAAGGCGGGCCAGTCGAGATAACTCTCTCTGAAGCAAGTGATGCACAGGAGGCTCGCGTGAGCATCCGCGACCGCGGGATAGGCATCCCCGAAAAGGACCAGGCGCGCATCTTCGGTCAATTTGCGCGTGCAGGCAATGCCGAAACCTACGGGATCGGCGGGACGGGATTGGGACTCTATCTCTGTCACGAACTCATCGAGCGGCACCATGGGCGCATCTGGTTCGAATCCAAAGAAGGACAGGGTACGACCTTCTTCGTGGCTTTGCCTCGTGCCTGCGGCGTGACGGGGTAGCCACCTGCTGCTCTACCAGCGTTTGGGCTGGTCGGTGTTCTTGCTGCCAGGTGCGTTCTAGCTCATCTGTGGGATTGATCTTTCAGGCACGTCCCGTTCGTTGCGATGCTCATGACGCTTTCATGACGCTTCCTCCTTATATTTGTTTCGGGGAGGGAAGGTACCTGAGCTAGGCAGTGGCCCTCAGCCCTGCCAGATGGGCCTGGGAGTTAGGAAATGCCCTCTGAACCATGTTGAAGTCAAGGAAGGTCGATCCATTTCGGCAGGTTGGACACCGCGCTCGAGTGGGAGATCTCCACACATAAGGAGCAAAAAAAGATGGAGACGACGAAGGTGTATCCAAAGCGGAAGGGGCTGAAGTCGGGGGCGAGGACAGAATTTACCGTCATAGGGAACGTCA
>Ga0070698_100008190_pt1 | contig 11305 bp, 6 predicted proteins | sample KBSK1502metaG_FD_65477 | JGI IMG/M metagenome (GOLD analysis project Ga0070698, IMG submission 65477) | Corn, switchgrass and miscanthus rhizosphere microbial communities from Kellogg Biological Station, Michigan, USA - KBS K1-50-2 metaG | ecosystem: Host-associated > Plants > Roots >...
GGTCAGGAAAAAGGACTCCCCCGGGTCCGCGAGCTCCGTCAAGGGAGACAGCGTCGGATACCAGTCGTGGGTCAGCTCCACTGCCGTCAGTTGGAGATCGGCGCTCTCCATGGCTTGCAAGTCCTCGTCTGGGATGGGGAAGTGTTCCCGGCTGCCAAGCAGCCCCCACATCAGGAAGTCCTCGGTGTGCTGGAAGCTCAGGCCTGGCCAGAACTGTGCGGCAGCTTCCCTAGGAGACGTCCGAAACCAAACACATCCGAGCCATCGTATGCCGGTGTCAAGCACCTGGGCGTGCGGAAGGAACTGCTCGCGGATACGCGAGCCAACGCCGTCGGCGGCCACGAGTACGTCCCCGATAGCCCTCATCCCATCCGTAAAGTAAGCGCAGACCCGACCGTCTTCCTGCTGCTCATAGCGGACTAAGGCCTTGTTGAAGTGAACGGTGTCGTCAAGTCCCGCGAGAAGGATCTGGCGCAGCGTCAGACGATCCACCGCAGACCCTATGGTGATGAACTCATCGCTGCCGCCTTCGGGGAAAGGCTGAATGATTCCCTCCCTCAATTGACGGTCGACGACACTATACAGGGTGATGCCCTTGCTTGGCTGTCCGCGAGTGGCCAGGAACAGATCGTACAAGTTGGGCGGCAGGCACTCGCGCAACGCCTGCTCGCCGCGTGAGTCAATATGGATACGATGGCCCTGGGTGCGGACCGGAAGTCCGGCATCGCGCTCGTACACCGCGACATCGACTCCCGCCTTGCGCAATCCCTGGGCGAGACACAGGCCGCCGAGTCCTGCACCAATCACGAGCACCCGTAGGTTCATTTGAGACATGTTCATTTCTCCTTTCTACTCTCCAGATGATAACGGACCGCTTTGGGGTATCTGTTCTGAAGAGGCATCCAGTTGAGGCGTTTCCCCTCGGGTGGAGAGCGCATTGGCTCTGATCCGAGCGAACTGCTGGAGGAGCATCTCTCTTTCCTCTCGGGAGAAACCTTGCAGCAGGTGTTGATTGAAAGCGGTCGCCGCAGCCGCCAGCGCGTGGGTGAGTTCCTGTCCCTCTTCGGTCAGGTGAAGCCGAACAAGACGGTAATCAGTCCGGTCGTGAACTCGGACGACAAGGCCGTGCTGTTCCAGTCTTTTGACGATGCCTGTCACCACTGACGCATCTAATACCAGACCCAGTGCCAGGGCCCCGGTGGGGAGGTCCTGATCGCTTGCAAGCAAACCAAGCGCGAACCACTGCTGAGGAGTAATCACGTAGGATTTCCCCAACATGGCACAGGAGGCTTGCAACACGTCAGCAAAGGCATTGGCGACGCTCCGCATCGTTTGCATCAACCAGTAACCGAGAGTCTCATCTGGTCGCATGGTTCTTGTTCTCTCTCCAAAGCATACCTTGTTACAGTGCAAATATTGTTATGACAAATGTTGCTACAACGATATTTGCTATAGTAAATAATAGCATAAAACAGTAAGAGATGTCAAGGACGAGAGAGCTCACATGAGGGCTTTTCAGTGTTCCTCCTGAATTTTGCACGGAAAGGTCTATTATCCCGAGTTATAATGTGGGGGAAAGGACACATATTTTCATCCAGACGGCTTCCCAAGCCCAATGAAAGCAAAAGGGAAAGGACATGTGTCCTTTCCCGATCCCCGCCTATTTCAGCCTGCATTGGCTCTACAGGCTGCTTCAGCTATACCGCGTTTAACATTGATTATATGGGGTTGCACATGTGTCCTTTCAATGTGTCTTTTTAATACTTACCTGCCTGAATATGTATTGTGAGCGTATGAGGGATATAAGTGGCAGCGGAGGCCATCAGTTACGACGACATTCATTTATCCTATCACGGGATGCGGATTAGTATTAATCGAAGATTGCCAGATTGCAAGCAATGATCTCGTCGGCCAGCATGAATATCTCGCGGAAAATCGCTTTTGCCTCTTCGATACGTATCTCCCATGAAACTGTCCCATCTAACGCAAATCGGCTCATGCACTCGTCAAACTTTGCTTGCATGTTCGGTGTGAGTTGTGATGGAGCATCGGTCTGGATGGTCTGCATCGAGGCACCATAGAAGGCCATCGTCCAACCCATTGCCTCGCAGTAATAGCCTTCATCCATCATTTCCTTTGTGCCTTCCACAAGGTAAGGCCGCAGATGAGCATATATTTTGTGCCCAAAGAGGTGAGGCGTCCGTTTCACCTTGACTGCAAGATCGAATGCTTCTGAAGCGTCCTGAAGGTAACGCTCCGCTTGCTCTCGACTCGTCTGCCTGATGCCGACGATCTTGAGCAGCCTTTCGTAGAGATCAGTCCGGCCCCAACATTCAAGGATGTGTCGCATCTGGATGTAGCTGCGACGGCCTGTAATCGCCTTGAGACTTGCTAGCGACAGCACGGCTGCCACATATGTACCAGCATATCCTAAAAGCTCAAAAGCTGATATTGGATCTGGATCAGGGAAGTGAGCTGCCATTTCCAGCATGCCGAACGCCTCACGCTTCTCGGCTTCGCACCGTGCTTGCACCCACTTCCGCCGTGCATATTCCTGCATTACAACCTCGTGCAGTCGCGTGAGGAAGCTGGTGGGGTCACTGACTATGCTCGGCACAGACATATGGCTTGCAATCACCGGGTCAGCCAGGACGACTTCTGGGGTGCTATAATTTGTTTGCCGCCGGAATCCGGCTTCGATCATCAATCCTCTGTACAGTGCTTCTACGTTCTCCCCAGGTACATCTGTGCCGTCTTTAAGGATAATGTGCAGGTCAACATCCCGGTACAATGGAAAAGGATCGGAGAGTGCAAAAGATGTAATTCCGCCCATGAGGTGCGCACCCAGGAATGCTGGGAGCTGTTCTGCTTGCATGCTCACCCATTCTTTCGTACGTTCAATCACCTGCTCGACGGTTATCAACGCTTCTCTGCATCCCAGAGATATAGTATTGTCAGATTGCCACCCTCCTTCGTGGTGCTTGTCTATCACTACCAATTCCGTAGGTATCGCCTGTTCCATGTTTTTGCTACTCATGTTCATCCCTCCCCGATGCATAGTCTGTGCTGCTCGGTTACTTGGTTACCATGACTGTGTTCCTTACAAGCGTTGTGCTATACTGAGCATATACTTCAGGCGATTCAAAAATGATTCAGCAGCGTGACATGAGCGATTCACTCGAAGTCTTTACACTTGGCAAACTCCAAATTCAGCGCAACGGATTAACGTTAGCGAACTTTCCTACGCGCAAGGTCGAGGCGTTGTTGGTCTACCTCGCCTGTACAGGAAGGTCGTTTCCACGCGAGCAGTTAGCCGAGCTATTGTGGGAGGATCGTACACAATCGCAGTCACTCTCCAACCTGCGGGCTGCGCTTTCTCGACTGAACGAACAAGTAGCCCTGTTCTTGTACATCAATCGCAAAGATGTCTCCATCCAGCCACAGGCGAAGGTGTGGGTCGATTCCGTCGAACTGAGTGCCTCCCTGCAATCGAACAAATGGCCCCTCTCCAGCAGCGCTGCTAATCGATTGGAACATGCCATTACCCTCTACAAAGGCGATTTCCTGGCCGGATTCTACATCAGCGAGAGTCAGGGGTTTGAAGACTGGCAGCGGGCTGAGCGCGAGCGACTACGAGTTGGTGTAATGGAAGCACTAAGCCAACTCGCTAACTTCTACCTGGAACAGGGTCGTTTTGATGCTGGGCTCACTCACGCTACCCGGCTGCTAGAACTTGATCCTTCGCGTGAAGACACTCATCGCCAAATGATGATGCTGTTAGCAAGCGGTGGCCAGCGCAGCGCAGCACTGCAACAATACGACATCTGTCGACGGATACTCGCTGATGAGTTTGGAGTTGAACCAGAGGTGGCGACAACGACGCTCTATCATCAGCTTCGATCCGGCGCATTTGTTTCGCCCGCTGTACCACTAAAAAACACTAATAATATTCCTGTGCAACCGACGCCTTTCATTGGTCGAGAGGCCGAACTTGCCCAGCTTGAGAGCTACTTAGATGACCCCGCCTGCCGCCTGCTGACATTGATTGGACCGGGAGGCGTTGGCAAAACGAGATTGGCCTACCAGGCAGCAGTGAGCAAAGCTGAGGATTTCGCGTCGGGTGTGTGTGTTGTCCTACTCTCAGGTGTTGCTTCGTCGCAGTATCTTGCATCCACTCTTGCCGAGCGTCTCACATTGCAATTTTACGGCAGCACCGACCAAAGGGCGCAGTTACTCGATTACCTGCGTGAGAAACGCTTGCTGCTAGTGATGGACAACTGTGAGCATATCCTGGATGGTATAGAGTTGCTTGACGAGATTCTGGCCGTTGCGCCTGGTATCAAAATACTGACGACCTCGCTCGAGCGACTCAATTTGCAAGGTGAATGGCTTTTCCCTGTTCATGGCTTGCCATTTCCGCAGAACGAAAGTGAGCCAGGCGCGGAAACCTACAACGCCATTCAATTGTTCGTGCAGAGCGCTCGTCGCGTGGATCCTGGCTTTCACCTTGATGATGTCACGGATGTTGTCCGCATCTGTAAACTGGTCGAGGGGCTACCCCTCGCCATCGAGTTGGCGGCGAGTTGGGTGCATCAGATGCCTTGCGAGCGTATTGCTTCCCAAATTCAACGCGACCTCGACTTTCTTTCGACCAACCTTCGCAATGTGCCGGAACGTCACAAAGGCACCCGTGCGCTCTTCGAGCACTCCTGGCGCTTGCTCTCTGGAGACGAGCAGGCAGTTCTGAGAAAGCTGTCTGTCTTTCGCGGCGGCTTTGATGCAGATGCAGCAGAGCACATAGTGGGTACATCGCTGTACATTTTGTCTGCACTTGCGGAAAAATCGCTGGTGCGTTCCAGTCCTTCAGGACGTTATGACCTACACGAATTGCTCCGCCAGTTTGCCGAGGAGAAGTTGCGTGAAGCAGATGAGCTTGCAGCCACACGGGACTGTCACCTCGACTACTTTGTCACCTGGGCTGAGGAGGCAAACCTGCGCTTGCGCGGTGTGGAACAGATGACATGGTATCAGCGGATCGAAATCGAACATGACAATCTTCGGGAAGCACTGCGTTGGGGTATCAACGGGCAGAAAGCTGAAACAGGATTGCGGCTGGCGGAGGCCTTGTGGTGGTTCTGGTTCCGGCGTGGGTATTGGCGTGAGGGGTTTGAGTGGCTGAAAGTGGGTATCGAGCGAACAGAGGGAGACACCTCGACACGCGCCTATGCCATGTCTTATGCGGCGACGCTGCTTCTTCAAATACAACATATAGCCATGATAAGAAGCTACCTGGAAGAAGCCTTACGCATCGGTCAAAAGTTGGGGTTGCAAGATTTGGTGGCGATGTCGTATGTCTCATTAAGCTTTACCGAAGCAGACTATGAGAAAGTGACTGAGTTGTTAGAGCAGGCGCTTTCCCTCCTGCGGCAGGTGAACGCCCGTTTCAAGCTAACGGCGGCATTGTTTCTCTATGGCGACCGGGCGCGGGCGCAAGGTGATCTTAGCCGGGCAGAAACTCTCTATCAGGAGAGTCTTACCATCGCTCAAGCTGATCAAAACCGTGAATTGATGACCAGTCCCCTGGGCAACTTAGGTCGTCTTGCTGTGTATCGAGATGACTACGAACGCGCGACGATGCTTATTCAACAGACCGTCGAGATTGCTCGCGAGTTGGGGAGCAGGGTTGGCATTGCTGATTGGCTGGTCTATCTCGGCACTTTGGAGTTGTACCGGGGGAACTACAATGCAGCGGAGAAGTACCTGGAAGAAACGCTTGCACTGTTTCGTGATCTTGGCAACCAGTTGGGCATCGCCCACGTCTATCATTGCATGGCTAATCTGGCGCTGCACCAGGGCGATTACGATCGAGCGGCTAAGCTGATTAGCGACAGCCTATCGTTGTCACAGAGCTTTCTCGTCAATTTCTCCAATCGAGAATTTAGCGTTGCGAGACTGCTAATTGTTGGCAAACTGGCCCTCGCCCATCATGACTATGAAGAAGCCGTCCAGCTTTTTGGGGCAGCTGAGGCGTTGCGGGAACAGAATGGCTATCTGCTCGAGCCACTCCCTCGGGTCGAGTATTCAGAGGCAATTGCCGAAGTGCAGAAATACTTGGATACAACAGTGTTTGAAGTGGCCTGGGCGAAGGGACAAGCAATGGCCGAAGCAGAGGCAATAATCTTTGCGCTTGACTACGTGCATTCAGTCTATGCCCTTGGGGGTATGGCACGAGTTACAGCGTCCCAGGGTGATAAGGCCCTGGCATGGGCTCAGGGACGCACCATGACACCAGAACGAGCCCCTGCCTCAAAGGGATCAGTGATCCCTTCGAAAGAAACATCCCCGATGTCCTCTACAGCATTGTCACCCACCTATCCCGATGGACTGACCAGGCGCGAAGTCGAGGTACTGCGTTTAATCGCCGAGGGCTGGACCGATGCACAGATCGCCGAGCACCTGGTGATCAGCCCTCGTACTGTCAACCATCACCTCACCTCGATCTACCACAAGATCCAGGTCTCCTCCCGTAGTGCCGCCACCCGCTATGCAGTGGAGCAGCACCTTGTCTGAACGTCGGCTTCCTTGTGGGTGATGCCTTCGCATTGGTAGCTCTACTCGCCGTCGTAGTTTGGCATGTTTCCCTCTGATCCTGACTCCCACCTTCGCATGGGTGATTCAACTCATCACGACCATGAAATAGCCACTCTTTGGGTTCAATGCATGCATCCACAAATAGGTAAGCAAAATGAGTTGTTCAACAGATGTGTCCAGACGTGTTGGCAGGTAGACTAAGGGCAAGAAGTTTACATCGGTGCTCTTGACACCCTGGCTTTTTGCGTAGGTTTTATCCGAAACAATGTAGTGACCCCAGAAAGGATGTGTTTTCATGTCAACAGAAGTAAATAAGGCCATTGCCCGTCGTTGGAGTGAGGAACTTTTCAACCAGGGAAATCTTGTCGTCGCCGACGAGATTGTTGCTCCCACCTATCGTCGTCATGATCCAGGTGATCCATATGCAGTAGAGGGTCCCGAAGGTGTCAAACGTCTGGTGAGCATGCTGCGGGCTCAGATGCCCGACCTGCATATCACCGTTGAGGATGTAATCGCTGAAGGGGATAAAGTTGTGACCCGCTATACGACGGCTGCAACGGACACCAGCGGCTTCAATGGCAGAGCCCCCACTGGGAAGCAGGGCAAGGTGACAGCCATCCAAATCTTCCACATAGTTGATGGCAAGATCGTCGAGAGCTGGGCAAACCGGGACGATTTGGGCCTGGTGCAACAACGCGGCGTTGTCTCTCTGCCAGGGCAAGCGAGTTAGGATTACCTCATCAATTCGATAGCTCGACTCGTGGCAGATTCCACCTTCTGCGGTGAGTTTTCGCGCGTATATTTGGCCCGATATGAGTGTTTTTACCTCGGGAATGGACGAGCTGGATACAGTTCTGCTAGAGCGTCCAGAAAGGAATGATTCCTATGTCTACTGAACAGCTCAAAGCCATGGATCAGCGTTTCTATCAAAAAGTATGGAGTCAAGGGAATCTAGATCTACTTGACGAACTGCTGATCAACCGCACGTTGGTCTACGGCTTGCTCACTGCATCCCTGTTGGCTGTCTATCTCGTGCTGGGGTTTGCTGTACAAACCCTGCTCTCCAGCTTGCTCGGGCACAACAACGACTTGGTACTCGTCGGCTCCACACTGATCGTGGCTGCCCTGTTTCAGCCGCTACGCCACCGCATCCAGCAGGTCATTGATCGCCGCTTCTACCGTCGCAAGTATGATGCCGCCAAGATCGTAGCAGCTTACGGCGCTACACTGCGCAATGAAGTAGACTTGAACCATTTGCAGGAGCAATTGTTGCACGTGGTGCAGGAGACGATGCAACCAGCGCACGTCTCGCTGTGGTTGCGCTCACCTCAACGACATACTGAGGAATCACGCCACCTGGAATAGCCCTAAACGGTGGATAAGGTTTTGAAGAACGAGTTCTTTGTCCTGGGTGCTCCAGCCCATTCTCGATCCGATTGCAAGCAAAAGGGAAAGAGCATGTGCCCTTTCCCAATTCATTCGATATTTCAACTTACATCGACACTACAGGCCGCTTCACTTAAACTGCGTTTAAATTTCATTATATTCGGTTGCAAGTGTGTGCAATCGTGTGTGCTTTGTGTAGCTGGCTGCTTGGGTTAAGCGTACACATCCGACAAGGCGTAGTCAATGGACTGATTGTTTGTGAACTCCGCACCTATGGTCCACTCCTCGCCAAAGGCAGGCTCGCCAAGCGCTGTTTTTACTGTAGCGATCGTCTGCTCAAACGCATCGTGTTCAGATGGTGGAAGCGGAGTCTGCGCCTGCTTGCGCATTGTCACCGCTGCTGCACATAAGCGTGTTGCCTGCGGATACTGTCTCTCTGCATTGAGTGCAGCAGCAAAGCCTTCCAGGCACCAAGCAATATAGGTAGGACTGTCAAAGGACCGGAAGACGACCAGGCTCTCCCGGTAGCGAATTTTAGCCAGCGCGTGGTTTTGCTGCTGATAGGCCAGGTGACCCAACAGCGTCGTGAGCAAGGCAACCCCGAACGTCATGCCCATGACCCGTACGACCGCCAGGGCTTCTTCGTACAGTGCGGTGGCACGAACAAGGTCTCCCCGCATCCGCGCTAGCTCCGCGAGATTGCGCAAGGTAATGCCTCGCAGGTCTGGAAACCCTCCGAGCGTGGCATGCTCGTCGCTTTTGGCGAAGAAGGCTACCGCCCCATCGAGGGTCCCGCCGCTCTGTGCGATCTGACCCAGGATGGCCAGGGCGCTACAGATGCTGCAATGATCCCCGCTCCTCTGCGCACGGGAGAGGGCCTCGCGTGCAACAGCCTCCGCCCGCTCGGTCTTTCCTCGTCCCAGCAGGTTTTGTCCGAATGCGTACAGAACTGCTGCGCGAGGTCCGATTAGGACTCCCTGCGCTCCGCTTTGCCAGCTCAGAGTCAGCATGCCATATCAAAAAGCTATCAAGACCTATGGCAAACCCTGCATCGGCTGTACAGTGATCGTAATCTTACCAGGATCGCTCGGGAACGTGTTTCCATCCCCGTCAGGAATCTGAATGCTGGTCTGGCTCACCCCTTTCTGGCTCGTCAACCAGGACATTACGACCGCTTTGCTCTTTCCGGCCATATATGCCTTGAGCGCCTGTTGCTGGTCGGGTGTAAATGAGTACACCCAGATGCCCTCGCAGTTGATCGTGAGATGGAGTGTTCCGCTGTTCGTATCCGCCACGACTACCTGCGTCAGCGTCGTTACCTCGTGCCCTACGAGCGCGTAACCGGAACCCGGATTTTTCGTCGCCGCGTTGCTCAATTGCTGCGCGGCCAGCGCGCGCGCCGCGTTGTAATCATAGCTCTCCAAAGTACAGGTCACGGTCACGCTCACGGTCACGCTCGTGGCCTGGTCCCCCGCCGCGTGATTCGCATTCGCCCGGTGGCTGCACAGTGGATTGCCCACGGAACGCTCGTTCGCGCCAACCTGGCCCTGTACCGCGCTCTGCTCTCCCGGCGTCAGCGACGAAACCAGCGAGCTGATTGCCCCATCGATATCGCTCTGCGCCACGGCGGTGTAGGTCTGCGCATCTTGCCCACCACTAAACGGGACGTTGTTCATCGCGCGCCATGACCCACCAGGACTTGCACCGCAGACAGGGCTGCAGAAGACACCGGCTGCAATATTGCCCACGGTTCCCGCCTGCACGACGTGCGCTGGTACATCGGCGCTGTTGTTCGGGTCCGCCGAGGAAACCGTAACGCTGGCATCGATCATGATCTGTATATTGAGCCGCCCCTGCTCATTTGTAAATACCTGGCCCGAGTTAAACGTCTGCGTGCTGCCATCAAGGCTCATGATCGTCAACGTTCCAGTGGCGCTGGTGGCAGACCTTGTGCCCTGCCCGGTCGCGGGAACCGTCTTCGCCTGCGGCTGCGATGTGGAATCAAGCATACGAGCCTGTACCTGCTGCTGGGCCGCGTCTGGCGTGCCCGTTACTGCACTAAGTACATACGACTGTTTCAAATCTCTCTTATCCGGTGTGATGGTTACGGTGGCGGAGGTCGCTCCCGCACTCGTTCCACCACCAGAACCGGAATTGTTTGCAGAGCCGGGAGATGTAAACAACGAGGCTATGCCACCAGGCCGTGCAAAATTAAGACCTGCCAGCGACCCTCCCAGCAGCACAACGAGCAGGAACAGAAACAATACCCGACCACGTTTTCCTGAGCGCAGCTCCTTCTCAGGTGTGCGAATTACAACCTGCTCTGTAGGAGAATAGGTGGCGGGTCCCGAGGAATGCGCTGCGCTCACAATCTTTGTGGAAAGCGTGGCATTAGGCTTCCCTGAAACGGGCTGTTGCGGGCCACTTGCCCCGGACTGCGGAAGCGTGGCGGCATCCGTGAATGCTGTCGGTTGAATACCTGCGTCGGAATGTGGAATCGAAGTTCCTGGCGATGATATTTGCCTATCTCCGGATGGAGACGGCGTGCGCACGTTGGTGGACGGGTATGAGGCAGCGGACGGCGTCGATGAAAGCGACGGGGACGATGGGGTCGGCGGTGACATGGGGCCTAGCACCGGTGTAATCAGCTCGGTTGATTGCACCGTCTGCGCCGCTGGCGGGTTACTATAGGGGGGCCTGGAATCTGCTACGGGATGAACATAGGTCGCTGTGGCGGACTGAACCGTGCCCTGCTGCCAGGCCGCCTCAAATGCAGCAGCAAACTCTTCAACGTTCGCGAAGCGCTGCTGCGGATCTTTCGCCAGCGCCTTGAACACCACGGCCTCTATCGCTGGAGGAAGGCTGGGCACTTTCCGCAACAACGGCGGGGGCGGAGTCAGCGCGTGCTGCCCCATCAGTTCAGCTGGCCCGCCCACGAAAGGCCGCTCGCCACAGAGCCACTCGTAAACGACGATACCCAGCGAGTATTGATCGCTGGCCGGGCGCGGTCTGCCCTGCAACTGCTCCGGGGCCATATAGGGCAGCGTGCCGGCCGCCTCCCGCGTAAGTTGAGAACCTGTGCTCTGCGCGACTAGCACCAGCCCGAAATCGCTGAGCAAAATGTTGCCCTCCCGCCCCAGCAACATGTTTTCCGGCTTCACATCCCGGTGAATAAACTTGCGTGTATGCGCGTAGTGCAATGCGGAGGCAGCCTGCTTGAGGTAAGGGATAATCTGCTCGGGCAGGAGGCGCGCGTGTCGCGGATAAAGTTGGCGTAATGAGCCGTTGGAGGCATACTCCATGACCAGGAAAGGGATGCCTTCTTCCT
>Ga0070698_100008191_pt1 | contig 11304 bp, 11 predicted proteins | sample KBSK1502metaG_FD_65477 | JGI IMG/M metagenome (GOLD analysis project Ga0070698, IMG submission 65477) | Corn, switchgrass and miscanthus rhizosphere microbial communities from Kellogg Biological Station, Michigan, USA - KBS K1-50-2 metaG | ecosystem: Host-associated > Plants > Roots >...
CAGGCGGAGCGAATGGTCACGAGCGCGATCGATGCGCTCGGCCGGCTCGATTTTCTCGTCAACAATGCCGGGACGCCGGCCACGCCGACGCCAATCCCGTTCTCCGACCTCGACGCATTAACCGAGGAGTTCTGGTCGAGAATTCTGACGACCAATTTGATTGGCCCATTCCGCTGTGCTCATGCCGCGGTCTCGGCGCTGAAGCCGGCGCACGGCGCCATCTGCAACACCGCCTCGATCGCCGGCGTTCAAGGCTCGGGCAGCAGCATTCCCTATGCGACGAGCAAGGCGGGGCTCATCAATCTGACGCGCAGCCTGGCGCGAACCTTGGCGCCCGAGATCCGGGTCAACGCGGTCGCGCCCGGCTTTGTCGACAGCCCGTGGAACAAGGACTGGCCGGGCGAACGCAAGGCCGCCTCGATCGAGCGGACCCCCCTCAAGCGCGCCTGCAGGCCCGAAGACATCGCCGAGACGATCTTCTTCCTCTGCGCCGGCGGGGCGATGATCACCGGGCAGACGATCATCGTCGACGGCGGCCTGACCTTGTGATGTGCGGCATGGGTCCCGCACTGTTTGAAGCCGCCACGCACCACGTCACCCCCGCGAAGGCGGGGGTCCAGGGCCATCAAAAGACCTGCTTCCCTGGATTCCCGCTTCCGCGGGAATGACGAACTGGAGTAATCGGCAGATTTCAGGATAATCATTTCGCGTCAGCCAATAGGAGAACCCCACATGGACGAGCCGATCACACTGGAGATCTTTACCGACTACGTCTGACCCTGGTGCTATCTCAGTACCGTGCGGAGTGCTTCCAGCGTGTTGTCCCGTCCCGTTGAATACCTTAACGGACAGATTTCCTTGGCTTTTCTGCGGTTTCTGATCCGTTCCAATCCGCTCTTATACCGCCAGTGTTACTGTGTCCGGTAGCAATTCGGGTAGCAGATGTTCTTGACAGGTTCTCAGGCAGGACGGCGGGGCCGGCCGGCAGCTCGATCAGATGGACGCCGCGACTATCGCCTTTGTTCAAGCAGCCGCAGCTATCACCGCACTGGGTATAGCAGTCACCGCGGTCATAGTGCCGTGGCGGCAACAGAGGCGGCGCGAGCAGGCCGCGGAACGCGAGCAAACCCTCAAGACGCGCTGCCTTGCTACAGCAACCAGTTTTGACCTGCACGAGATCGCCACATCTCTGGCTGCAGTCCGGTTAACCGCCACGGGGCAGTCCTTTCTATCTTCGATCCCCGGCGGAGCAGCGATTCAAGAGGTGGTAGCCACAAAGGTCGAGCTTCCGCCGACGATCGTGAGTAGTCGCGATCAGGTTTATCTCCTCGGCGATCCGGCTGGCCCGACGTTGTTGCGGCTCCTCGCTATCCTGAAGATCTACAACGCGGCCGTCGATCAGGAAGCCAATCTCTGCATTACCGAGCCTGCTATTAACGCAGGCGAGCGGTGGGGGCACTTGCTCGGGCGGCTGCCCTCGCGGAAAGAGTAGGCGCGCATCACGTTGCTTGCGGTGCGGACGGGCGCCGCCCTCGTCCTTGCGGGGATCGAGGCGTTGTTCCAACCCGTCCCACCGATGACGCTCGGCAGCGCGGCTCCTGCGCGCGTCAAGCTGTCAACCCTCAAGGCGCCACGTTGTTTGTGTTGTTGCAGCCCGTTCCGTCCAGCCGAAGGTTGATAGAAGAATTATTCACAGCCGTGTTGTCGGTCACGTTAGCGGGACAATCGACGAAAATTCCGTAGCCGTCGCTGCCGTCCGTGACGGTATTGCCGATTACCGTGCTACCCGGGCCGATCTGAAGCCCGATAAATCGGGTGCCGCGGGCGGAGTTGCCGGTTACGGTCCCAGTGGCTGAAATCCCGACCCCCGTGAATGGACCGGGGCCGGTGATCGCAACCACGGCATTGCCCTTCACGATCCCCTCGGCGGCTATCCCCAACTCGGTGCAGTGGGCAAGGCGCAATCCCTCAACGATAGAGCCGTTACCGCCAAGGTCTACCCCGACATCGAAAATTGAGATCGACCCGTTCCGCACGGCAATGCCCGTCGTATTATCCCCGGCCGCTATCGCCGTCGTACGCGGGAAGATGGAAATACGCCCGCTGATCGTGAAACCGGCGAGGTCGATCGTGACGAAATCGGCGGCAATCGGCAGGCAGGTGCCACCAGCGGGGCCCGTGAAGGTGAGATTGTTGACGAGTTTATACGAGCCCGGCCTGCTGATCGTTTGGCATTTCTCGATCCCGATCGGTCCTTCTTCCGGCCTGTCTTGTGCTCGCGCGCCAGCCCGAGGCGCAAGGATTATTGCCCCAAGCGCGAGCGCAATTAACGCGGCGAAAGCGATCGATTTGTGCATGTGGGTCATCCCCCTTTTGGGTTATAAGCGCCCCATCGTAATACAGCCTAAGGGGGAAGCAAGTGTGAGCTAGTTCACCTTGAGGTGATGAGCGGGCTGCGTCGGGGGAGGGTAGCAATCGGGTAGCAAATCAGTCATGATCGGCTGCGAGGTGGGGCGATCCTCCCCCGGGGGAGGATCGTCGAAATCCGACAAATAGCAAGGGAAAACAAGTAGTTATGGATGAGCCGATCACACTGGAGATCTTCACCGACTACGTCTGACCCTGGTGCTATCTCAGTACCGTGCGTATTGAAAAGCTGAAGCAGACGTTCGACATCGAAACCGTCCTGGTGCATTTCCCGTTGCACCCGGAAACACCCTCAGAAGGCCGCTCGATGGCGGAGCTTTACTCCGGGCGCAACGTCGACCCCGAAGCCATGTACGCCCGCATGAAGGGGCTGATGGACGCCGAAGGGCTCCCCTATGGCCGGCGAACTCATACCTACAACAGCCGGCTGGCGCAGGAGCTCGGCAAATGGGCCGATACCCAGCCGGGCGGCGAAGCAATCCACGACGTATTGTACCGGGCCTATTTTGTCGATGCCCGCAATATCGGCGATCCGGACGTCTTGGTAGAGATCGCGCAATCGGTCGGTCTCCCGGCAGAGGAGGCGCGCCAGGTCCTGAACGAGCGCCGCTTCAAGGATGCTGTCGACGCCGATTGGGCGAAATCGCGGCAATGGGGCGTCACCGGTGTCCCGACTTTTGTAGCGGCCCGCTATGGGGTGGTTGGCGCCCAGCCCTACGAGGTCCTAGAGCAGTTGCTAGACAAGGCCGGTGCTCGGCGGCGCACATAGATGACAGCCGAGGGCCCGCGCCCAATCAGCTTCGACGGCCCGCTGGGGCGCCGGATCATCGAGCTGCACGTCTGGGCAGTACGCCAGGGTCTCTTGGGCGCTGCAGCAGCGGAGCTGTTCGACGGCTTTTGTCGGCGCCTTATTTTTGCAGGCGTGCCGTTGTGGCGCGGCTATGCCGCGATGCGAACCTTGCATCCGCAATGGGGCGGATACGGCTACACCTGGTGGCGTGATCTCGATGTCGTTCAGCCGGAGCAATATCAACGTGGCAACGAATATGAGCAGGACGTCCTCGACAGCCCCTTTACCCATCTGATCGAGCAAGCAGAACGCTCGCGGGGAGAGCGAGATCCCTGGTGGCATCTGCGGCGGCGGCTCACCGGCCCCGAGGCGCAGCTCGACTTTCCAATTCTCGAGACGCTCACTGCCGGCGGCGCCACCGACTACTTCGCCGAGGTCGTCCGCTTTGGTGGGAACGGCGACCCTTCGCGCGGCATAGGGGTCGGCTATTCGTTCGCGACCGACCGGCCGGAGGGGTTTGGCGAAGATGACCTTGTATTGCTGAGGGCGGCGTTGCCCGTTGTCTCCCTCGCGATGATGGCCCATGCTGGTCACACGATCGCCTCCGGCCTTCTCAAAGCCTATCTCGGCGACGACGCCGGGCGACGCGTCCATGCCGGGGCGGTGCAGCGCGGATCAGTCGAAAGCATCCGGGCGGTGCTGTGGTACGCCGATATCCGCGGCTTTACTGCGATCGCCGACAAAACGCCGGGCACCGTGGTAATTGAGCTGCTGGATGAAGTGTTTGAGGTTCTCACCGCCTCACTGCGCCGGCGCGGCGGCCAGGTGCTGAAATTTATGGGCGATGGCATGCTGGCGATCTTTCCATTTGCCGACGGGACGCAGGATGAGACCTGCCGCAATGCGATTGATGCCGCGCTGGAGGGGATGCACGCTCTCGACCGGTTCAATGGCGCGCGATGTGAGGCGGGCAAGCCAAACGTCGAGGTCGATCTCGCGCTGCATATCGGGGAAGTTCTCTACGGTAATATCGGCGCAGTCGATCGCCTCGACTTCACGGTGATCGGGCCGGCTGTCAATGAGGTGGCGCGTATCGAGACTTTATGCGAGCCACTGGGCCGAAAGGTGTTGGTCTCTGCCGAGCTTGCCGCCGTGATCGGCGACAGCCGCCGTCTCGCGCCCCTCGGCAGCCACCGGCTGCGCGGGGTACGGGAAACGCGGGCGATTTATGGGTTGGAATTTTAGCAGAAAATCACCCCGCTCTTATAATTACCCAAACGTTTGAATCTACGGATGGATCACCGTTTCAGTGCGGCTGATGATGAATGCCTCGTGGCGTTCGAGGAAATCGGCCACGACCTCGGTGAACGCCTCCGGCCGATCGGTGCCGATCGCGTGCCCCGCGTCGTAAACAAAGACGAGGTGGCAATTGGGGATCAGCTCTTTGTAGAGGCGTCCCATCGCCGGGGGAATAACCTGATCGAGAGTGCCGAATAGGACCAGCGTCGGCGCGGCGAGGCTGCCCAACCGGGTCTCGAGATCCGCGTCGCGGTCGGGCCCGCGCAGACGCGCCACTAAAGCGCGCGTCTGAGCCTGGACGGCGGGATCAACGGGTGGCATGGGGCCGACGCGCTCCGGGTGAGCGTAAAGGCGGCGCGCGATCTCTTCGGATGAGCCAGAAGGTGGCTGCGAGCCTTCGGGGCGGATCGCGGCGGGCGCTTCGAGCGCCAAAGCAATAACCCGCTCCGGCTGCTGCAGCGCCAGCCACAGCGCGGTCTTGCCGCCAAAGGAAGTCCCCATCAGATTGAAATTGCCGAGGCCGAGCTTGTCGGCCGCCCGCCCCATCGTCGTGGCGAGCTCAGGCATGTCGCGACTGCGGGTGTTCTCCGGCGACTGGCCGAACCCCGGCATTTCGAATGCAACGACGCGAAATTGCTGGCTCAGCAGGTCGTGCGCCGGCGTCAGGCGCAACCCGCCGGCGCCATGCAGATGCACCAGCGGCGTCCCCTGCCCCGCCTCCACATATCGGATGCGGAAGCCGTCGGCTTCGACATGGCCTTCAGTAAACATTACCGATCTCAGAAGAAGATGCTGACGTTCTTCGCCGACAGCACGTTCTGGTCGAGGGTCAGCTTGCGGCCGGCGATCTTCCAGGCGCCGTCGACGCGGCGCAGGACATCCTGCCGCCCGCCGACGTAGAAGTCTTCTTCGCTCTCCGCCCGACTGCGGTAGACGATGAAGTTGGAATAGACCTTGAGTTCCGAGGGCCGATCCCCTGCCGCCACTTCGATATTGGAGACCATGTGGCGGGTGCGTGACGGCGGGTCCTCCGCCCAGGCCATGCCGGTATCCAGCCGGGCTACGCGCCCGGCGAGCGTCTCCTTCGTCTCGTCGAGGATCGAGAGTTCATCTTCCCTCGTATGATCGTCCTCGACGTATCGGTTGGGGCTGAGGATGGCAATCGCCTTGCTCGACCTCGGATAGCGATTGGTCCTCGCGCCCATCCAGTAGCGGACATCGTCGGTAAAGAGCTCCAGCCACTCGTGAAAGCGGCGCTCGTCCAACAGCCGGGCTTCGCGATAGAGGAATTGCTCCACTTCGCGAAGGATCTCGTCAGTCATGGCTGGCTCCTGCCCATCCGTTCTTGCGTGGCACGTCGGACCAGCTTTCGGCTTTCATCAGCTGAGCCCAGCGCCCGTAGAACTGGCGATGGTTGCTCTCGCTCATGCGGAAATCGCTGGCCCAGGCGTTGAGACCCTCATCGAACCGCTCGTGTCCGAGCCCCATCTGCGTATTCAAGAAGGCCCGCCGGGACACGACACCGCGGCAAGTGCGGGTGCACTCCTGCCAATTGTCCATGTCGTCCTGCTCGAAGGTACCTGACGGGCTGAAGCCGCGCACACCCGCCAGCCGGATCGCTTCCTTGACGTGCGCTGGGGCGGCCTTGTCGGTGTAGACCCAGGACCAGACCTCGGTCTTATCGGGCCCGCGTGGTTGCCAGACTCGGAAGGTGCGCGAGGTCGCGCGCAGCATCGAGAAGTTTGGGAACATCGTGCCGACAATCGGATTGATCAGACCCGATCGCGGTCCGAGGCGTTTTTCCACCTCGGGGCGGATCTGCTGTTCGTAATCGAGAATCTCGGGCATCGGCGGGTCGCTTACATCGTTCGGCCCGAAGCAAATCAGGACGTGGCCGTTGCCGGGAGACACCATGCTTCCCTTGGTCTCCGGCTTGGCCGATGCGCCCGAGCTGAAGTTGGTCTGGATGGCCGAAAAGTGGCTCCACTGCACGTGGTAGGAATCGCCACCGAAATTTTCGGCTGGGAACTTCCAGTTGCACGGCATGATCCATTTGTGCATGCCGCCGATCACCTCGACGCCGCCCTCGCGGCGGTCGAAGAAATTGTCGAGGTACCAGGTCATCTCCCCGAGATACTCGCGCAATGGCGGCGCCTCTCGGTCAAAGGTGGCAAAGTATAATCCCTTGTAATTGTCCAATTGCGCCACTGGCGCGAGCCCCCAGCGCTCCCGGTCCAATTCGCCGTGATAGGCTTCCTTGAGATAAGGCACGCCAGTGAGGCGCCCGTCATTGCGGTAGGTCCAGCCGTGGTAGGCGCAGGTGAAGCTCGCCGCATTGCCGGCATCGGCACGACAAAGGCGGTTGCCGCGGTGGCGGCAGACATTCAGAAAGGCGTGGACCGTCCCTGCGTTGTCGCGCACCACCAGCACCGGGTCTTCGCCCATATAGGTCGTAAAGAAGTCACCCGGCTCCGGGATCTGGCTCTCGTGACACAGGAAGAGCCAGCAGCGCGCGAAAATCCGCTCCTGCTCCTCTTCGTAGATCCCTTGCTCAATAAAGATGCGGCGGCTGATCAGACCCCGATCGGCATCGACGAGACCACCTGTATCTACTCCCACATGACCCTCCTCAGAGCCCTCTATTTGTCATTCCCGCGAAAGCGGGAATCCAGGGAACCAGGGCTTTAGCGGTGGCCCTGGACCCCCGCTTTCGCGGGGGTGACGATAACCGATTGTTGGACCAACCCCAATTTGCGACGACCCTCAAGCGTTGGCCGTGACGTCGGCCGACATCAGCTGCGCCCAGCGCCGGTAGAAGCCGCGATGATTGATTTCACTGTAACGGTAGTCGCTAGCCCGGGCCTTCAGCTCTTCGTCGAAATGCTCGTGTCCGAGGCCCATCTCGTAACTGAGAAAATCGCGCCGCGCCACGACCCCCCTCCCCGTCTGGGTGCACCCTTGCCAATTGTCCATGTCGTCCTGCTCAAACGTACCTGACGGGCCGAACCCCCGCATGCCGGCCAGTCGGATGGCCTCCTTGACGGCCGCGGGCGCCGCCTTGTCGGCAAAGACCCATGCCCAGACCTCGGTCTTTTCGGGTCCCCGCGGCTGCCAAACACGGAAGGTGCGCGAAACCGAACGGAGCATCGAGAAATTTGGGAAGAGCGTGCCGACGATGGGCTTTACCCGTTTGAGGCGCGCACCAAGGCGCCGCTCCACTTCGGGCGCGATCTCCGCCTCGTATGCCTGGATTTCGGCCACCGGCGGGTCGATGATCATATCGGGGCCAACCCCGATGATGCAGTGGCCATCGCGCGGGGACAGCATCATTCCGCCCGGGTCGGGGCGCAGACGATAGTCCCCGCCAGATCCGGTCTCCATCGCTGAACGGTGGCTCCAGGATGTGTGATATCCGTCGCCGCCGAAGTTTTCGGCGGGGAATTTCCAGTTGCACGGCATGACCCATTTGTGCATGCCGCCGATGACTTCGATGCCGCCCTCCCGACGGTCAAAGAACACATCCAAATACCAGGTCATCTCGCCGAGATAATCGAGCAGCGGCGGCGCCTCCGGGTCAAAGGTCGCGAACAGCAGGCCCTTGTAATTGTCCAGTTGCGCCACCGGGGTGAGCCCCCAGCGCTCGCGGTCCAATTCGTTGTGGTAGGCTTCCCTGAGATAAGGCACGCCGGCCAACCGCCCGTCATTGCGGTACGTCCAGCCGTGATAGGCGCAGGTAAAGCTCGCGGCATTGCCGGCATCGGCGCGGCACAGCCGATTGCCGCGATGGCGGCAAACATTCAAGAACGCACGCACCTGGCCGGCGCTGTCGCGCACCACCAGCACCGGGTCTTCGCCCATATAGGTCGTGAAGAAATCGCCCGGCTCCGGGATCTGGCTCTCGTGGCAGAGAAAGAGCCAGGAGCGCGCGAAGATCCGCTCGAGTTCCTGCTCGTAAATCACCGGCTCGATGAAGATGCTGCGGCCAATCAATCCGCGCTCAGTGTCCACCAACTTACCAATGTCTGTCCCCATCTGCCTCTCCGTCCAGTGTTGTGACCCCGTCCCAGATTCCTTCAATCCACGATGCCGAGGGTAGTGGAGGGACCATGTTACGCCGCTATTTCAGCACGATCTAATCGCGTTACGACCGTAATGCACCCGAGGAGTCGGGCGTCCCGCGGCGCATGTCAACTCGTCGCCTGCACCCAGCTGTCGGCCGACATCAGCCGCGCCCAGTGCCGGTAGAAACCACGGTGATTGATTTCGCTGTAGCGGTAATCGCTGGCCCAGGCCTTCAGATCCTCGTCGAAATGCTCGTGCCCGAGACCCATCTCGTAACTGAGGAAATCGCGCCGCGCTACCACCCCTCGTCCGGTCTGGGTGCACCCTTGCCAATTATCCATATCGTCCTGCTCGAATGTGCCGGACGGGCCAAACACCCGCACGCCGGCCAGTCGGATGGCTTCCTTGACCTCGGCGGGGGCCGCCTTGTCGGCAAAGACCCAGGCCCAGACTTCGGTCTTGTCGGGTCCCCGCGGGTGCCAAACGCGGAAGGTGCGCGAGGTCGGGCGAAGCATCGAAAAATTCGGGAAGAGGGTGCCGACGATCGGCTTTACCATCCCGAGGCGTGGACCGAGCCGCTTCGCCATCTCGGGAGCGATCGATGCTTCGTAAGCCAGGATTTCGGGCGCCGGAGGGTCAGCGACCATGTCGGGACCGACCCCGATGATGCAATGGCCATTGCCCGGGGAGAGCATGACCCCTCCCGGATCCGGTTTGATGCGAAAATCGCCGCCTGCCCCCGTCTGGATGGCCGAGAGATGGCTCCATGAGGTGTGGTAACCGTCACCGCCAAAATTCTCGGCAGGGAATTTCCAGTTGCACGGCATGATCCATTTATGCATGCCACCGATGACCTCGATGCCGCCCTCGCGGCGGTCAAAAAACGTATCGAGATACCAGGTCATCTCCCCCAGATATTCGCGCAACGGAGGCGCCTGCGGGTCAAAGGTGGCAAAGAATAATCCCTTGTAATTGTCCAATTGCGCCACCGGCGTGAGGCCCCACTGCTCCCGGTCCAATTCACCGTGATAGGCTTCCTTGAGATAGGGCACGCCAGTGAGCCGCCCGTCATTGCGGTAGGTCCAGCCGTGATAGGCGCAAGTGAAACTTGCGGCATTGCCTGCATCGGCGCGGCACAACCGGTTGCCGCGATGGCGGCAGACATTGAGAAACGCGTGCACTTGGCCGGCGCTGTCGCGCACCACCAGCACCGGGTCTTCGCCCATATAGGTCGTGAAGAAATCACCCGGCTCCGGGATCTGGCTCTCGTGGCAGAGGAAAAGCCAACACCGCGCGAAAATCCGCTCCTGCTCCTCTTCGTAGATCCCCTGCTCGATGAAGATGCGGCGGCTGATCAGACCTTTGTCGGCGTCGACCAGTTGCTTCATACTCATTGCCATCGATACCTCGGTGGTTCAGGTTCAGCTGCGGCGGGGTACGCGCAGGGTCGCTCCCGCGTCTACAGTCAGGATCGTGCCAGTGATGCCTCTGGCGTTGGTTCTGGAGGAGAGAAATACATAGGCGCCCGCGAGATCGCCGGGGGCGAGCGCAATCTGCAGCGGGTTGCCGGTCCGCAACCGCTCCTCGGTGTCGGGATTGGCGAAGTGGGAACGGTCATCCTGGCGAAGAACCGAGAGGCCCCGAAGATCCGTCATCGTGCCCCCCGGTGCTACGCCGTTCACCCGGATGCGCGGCCCCAATTCCACCGCCAACTGCCGGATCAATCCGACGACCGCGTGTTTCGAGGCGGTGTAGAGAGGCCCGCCGCCGCCCGAATTCGAGCCCGCCACCGACGCGGTAAAGACCATCGACCCTTCGGTCTTCATCAACTCGGGCAGTGCTGCCTTGGCGCCGAAGACGCATCCTTTGACATTGACACCGAAGAGTTCGTCATAGGCCTCGGCAAGATTCTCTTCGCGAAAATCGGCGAGCGACAAGTAACTGTCGAAGACCCCGGCATTGCCGACAAAGATATCGAGCCGGCCAAAAGCGCTCACAGTTTCCGCGACAGCCCGTTTATTGTCGGCAAGTTGGGCGACATCGCCGGTGACCGCAATTGCGGAATGGCCGAACTCGGCGCGCAGCTCTTCCGCCCGAGCGGGAACCCGATCGAGCACGCCGACGCGTGCCCCCTCAGCAATAAAGCGCGCAACAACTGCCCGGCCGATGCCCGAACCGCCGCCTGTCACCAGCGCTACTTGTCCGTCGAGCCATCCCATTTGCGTCCTCCGCTGCAACTCCCACGCCAATCTATCCAGATCGTTCAGCCGCGGGCGACCGGCTGATCTTAGATGCCCTAGCCACCATTTGAAATAGCCCCGTAGCCACCGCTTGGGATTGCGACCCTGCAGCGCTATGCTGAAGGCAGTGCCTTTCGCGTAAGGAGAAAATCGTGACCGCAGAGCTGATCTCGTGCGACGACCACATGGATCTCGGCCAATTGCCGGCGGATTTATGGACGACGCGGCTGCCGCCGGCGCTGCGAGACCGTGCACCGCATATCGAAGAGCGCGATGGTCAGGCGGTATGGTTCTGCGACGGAAAGGCGTGGGGCAGCTGGGGCGGCAAGCAGCTCAGCAACGAACAGCTTGCGCGGCCAAAGCCGCTCTACAACGCGTTCGACCGCGGCGGCGTCCTTGATCAGAGCGCGCGCCGCCCGGCCGTCGCCGACCTGCGCCTCGCCGACATGGATCGCGACGGTGTCCAGACTCAGGTGATCTTTGGTC
>Ga0070698_100008192_pt1 | contig 11303 bp, 9 predicted proteins | sample KBSK1502metaG_FD_65477 | JGI IMG/M metagenome (GOLD analysis project Ga0070698, IMG submission 65477) | Corn, switchgrass and miscanthus rhizosphere microbial communities from Kellogg Biological Station, Michigan, USA - KBS K1-50-2 metaG | ecosystem: Host-associated > Plants > Roots >...
GGGACTCGCTTCGACCTGCCGGGCGGCGCCGGCCGGCTGTACGCCGACGCGACCGGGATCCATGACGTCCTCGTCGCCGGCCAGCAGATCGCCATCGACGGCGAGTACACCGGTGTGCGCCCCGGCCGGGTGCTTCGTTCCGGGTCCGACACCGGCACGCCGACGCTCGAAATGTGAACGGCACCGATGGCGACGGGCCGCTGCGGCTGCTAGACCGCTTCTTCGTCACCGACCGGGTAGCGATCGTCAGCGGATCCGGGCGGGGTATCGGGGCAGCCTGTGCGCGCACGCTGGCCGAGGCGGGGGCGGACGTGGTACTGGTGGCGCGAACCAAGACCGACCTCGATGCGGTGGCGGCTCAGGTGGCTCAGCTCGGTCGTCGTTCCCTCACGGTCGTCAGCGACCTGCGGGACACGGCGAACGCCGCAATAGTGGTGGAAAGAACGCTGGCGACGTTCGGCAGGCTCGACATTCTCATCAACAACGTCGGAGGATCGCCACCTAACCAGGCGCCCAAGCCCCAGCGGGCCTTTCTCGATCTCGACGCCGGCTACCTGGATGCGGCCTTTCACCTCAACGTGACCACAGCGCTCGCCCTAGCCCAGCAGGCGGTACCGCACTTGCTGGCAAGCGGTGGCGGAGCGATCGTGAACATCTCCTCGGCCATGGCGAAGAACCCGGACCGGGGCATGCTCCCTGGCGGCACTGCCAAGGCCGCCTTGTCTTACATGACGAAACTAATGTCTCGGGACCTAGCGCCGCGGATCCGTGTCAATGCGGTCGCCCCAGGATCGACGTGGACTCCGGCACTCGAGCGTTATTACACCGCCGCGGAGCTCGAAGCGAAGATCGCCCGCACTCCCATGCGCCGCCTGGGCACGCCCGAGGATATCGCGCTGGCCGTGCTGTTCTTCGCTTCGCCGGCTTCCGGCTACGTGACCGGAGAGGTGCTCGAAGTGGACGGGGGTATTGACGGGCCCAATTCGCCTTCAGTCCTGCCTGACCTGTTAAGCAGGTGAATGCCCAAAGCGGTCGTCGCGGTGGCACCAGCGTCCACGGGAAGATCGGCGCCGCTAATCCACCGGCTTTCATCGGATGCGAGAAACACGGCCGGCCATGCGATGTCCCACGCGACTCCCTCCGTGCCGAGCAGGCTGGCCAGGCGACGGCGCTCGCGCCCGGCCTCATCGGTTACGCCCATAGGCGTGTATGCGTGACCAACCACGATGCAGTTGGCCCTGATGCGATCCCGGCCGTGAATGAGGGCCCAGTCACGTGTCAGAGCTTGAATCGCCGCCTTCGACGCCGCGTAAGCCCCCGCCCCCAGTGCGCGGGTGGCCGCGATGGACGAAATGTTGATGATTGATCCCCCGCCAGAGTGTCTGAGATGAGGGATCGCGTGCCGGGCGGTGAGCATCGCCGCCCGGACGTTTACGGCCATGACGCGCTCCCAGACGTCGAGATCCACGGTCGTGGGACTTCCTCCGCCGCCGGACAAAGCAACGTTGTTCACCACGGTGTCGAGGCCGCCCAGTGCTCGGACAGCTTCTTCGACGCATCGCGCGTTGTCGGCTTCGCTCGATAGGTCGCCAGCCACCGCGACACCCTCACCGCCAGCATCGTTGATCAGGCTGACGGTCGCCGCCGCCCTCTCGGCTGATACGTCGGCTACCGCGACGCCGGCGCCCTGGCTCGCGAAGAGGACGGCGATCGCCTCACCGATACCGAGCAGGCCGCCGCCTGGTGCCGTGCCAGCACCGGTGACAAACGCTCGCTTACCCGACAGGCGGTGTCCCGGATCAGCGTCCCCGCGCCGCGATTGGTTGTCCGCCTCGACGCGATCCATCACTCCCACCTCACACCATTGGCTAAATATAGAATAATGAACTAACTGTATATGCTTCACGATAGGAGATATCCGTGACCGCCCGGCCCCCCGAGCTTGAAACCATCGAGATCCTTCTCGATAGCGGTCTCGCCACGGTCCTGCTCAACCGCCCGCGACAGCGCAATGCATGGACGCTCAAGATGAGCGAGGACATGAGCGCGGCCCTCGCCTGGTGCGACCGCACGGACGCGGTGGGCGGCGTCGTCGTCAGCGGCAACGGGCCGTACTTCTGCGTAGGCGCGGATCTGTCCGGGCGCGATATCCTCCGCCCGGGCGGTGAAGCAGGTAGCGAACCGCCCGCGCCGCGCCAGATCCTGTGGCCCTCCGCGGTCCGCAAGCCGGTCGTGGCCGCGCTGCACGGTCACGCCATCGGGATAGGCATGACGTTCTCGCTGCACTGCGACCTGCGCTTTGTCGCCGAGGACGCGAAGGTAGGGCTGCCGTTCGTGCGGCGTGGTGTGGTTCCCGAGGCCAACGCCAACTGGCTGCTGCCGCGGATTGTCGGGCTCCCGGCGGCGCTTGATCTCGTTCTCACCGGCCGCACTTTGCTGGGACGTGAGGCCGTCGAGCTGGGGCTCTGTCACCGTGCGCTGCCTGCCGGTGAGGTCCTCGACGCCGCGACGCGCTGGGTGGCGCAGGTTGCCGCCGACGGCGCGCCGCTTGCGCTCGGCCTGGCCAAGCGGCTGCTGTGGGACAGCCAGATGTCCGGGCCGGACGAGGCGTGGGATAGGGAGCGTGCGGCGTTCGAAGCGTGCGCCGGCGGCACTGACGCGGCCGAGGGCGTCGCCGCCTTTCTCGAACTGCGGCCGGCCAGGTGGCGGGAGCAGGTCAGCGTCGCCTGGCCGCAGGTACCGGATACCGGCCAGGACTAGCCCGCTAGTCGATCAGCGCGACCTGGACATCGCGGTGGCCGGTGAAAGGAAGGCGGCCATGGCCGGTGTAGATGTTGTCGATCAGCAGCACCTCGCCGGCCTGCCAGCCCGGCGCGGTCGTCGCCGCGGCGAGGCCGTCCGCGACCCGCCGGTGGTCCGCCATGTCGATCTCGGTTCCGTCCCCGTACGTGACGTGGTAGGGACGGGTGCGTCCGGCCCGGTCGTAGACGTCCAGGTAGGTCTCGTACGTCTCGTCGCCCAGCCACCGCGGATCGACAATCTGCGTCAGGATGTGGTTGAAGTACACGCGCTCGGACGTGAGCGGGTGCTCGGCGAACGCGGGCCGCGACAGGTGCGTCGTGAAGCTGCCGTCGGGTTCCCATTCCCAGCTCATGCCGAGGCGCTCGCACGCGGTCTCGATCTCGCGCCGGCTGGTCGTGCCGAATCCCTGCTGAAGGTTGGCGTGATACGGGAGAGGCTTGCCGTCGCTGGCATGTGGCACGCCGGGAACCCTGAAGCTGCGGTGGTAGGTCACTCCCTTCTCCTCGAGGTCTCGGCGGAACCGCTCGGGCAGCCCGGCCGTGAAGCGCCGGAAGTCCCCGACGGTGGTGGCGCCGCCGGTGTCCGGGGGTGAGTTGCAGAAGAACGCCAGCTTGACCGGATAGTCCTTGAGATAGGCCATCTCCTGGTGCAGCAGTATGGTCACCTGCGGCGGCACCTGGGTTGCCTCGTAGACCGCTCCCTTGATCGCCGCGCGCGGGGTCGCGCCGCCCACGTAACCGGCGGCGTGCGGCCGGTAGTGAGAGACGAGCCGTGTGAAGGCGTCCGTGTCGCGCACAGGGTAGCCGCGCAGCAGCAGGGCTCCGTGCCGGACGAGCAGCCAGTCGATCACCGCCGCCCGCTCGGCGAACCACTGGCTCGCCGCCTCGATGCTCTGAGCTAGTTCGCCGCCCAGGGGGTGGAGCACGAGCGGCGGATTTCCCGGGTACGGCAGGTCGGCCGCTACGTCCGGTCCGAGCTCTTCGACCAGCGGATCAGGGGCCGTCCCGATGGGCTCGCCGGCTACTGCTGAGTAATCCATGGCCATCCTGCCTGCGTTGACCATTCATATAACTATTGATACCTTTATAGCTGATTAGCAGTTGCCTGGCCAGCAGGGAGGCGGCGATGCGGCAGACCTCGGTGGCCGTGGCGGGGCTGGCGGGCGACCCCATCGAGCGGGATCGCCGTTACCGCAAGGAGCGCCTGGCGGCCGCCTTCCGCCTGCTCGCCCGATTCGACGCCGCTGACGGTGCCGCCGGTCACATCACCGTTCGCGATCCGGAGTACGATTCGTGCTTCTGGGTTAACCCGGTCAGAAAGCACTTCAGCAAGATTCGCGTGTCTGACCTGCTGCTGATCGACGACTCCGCACGGGTGCTTGCCGGAGATGGAGCGCTCAACCGGGCGGCTTTCGCGATCCACTCACGGATCCACAAGGCTCGCCCAGACGTCCTGGCCGCGGCGCACGCGCATTCGCTCTACGGAAAGGCATGGTCGGCTCTCGCACGCCACCTCGATCCGCTTACCCAGGACGCCTGTGCTTTCTATGACGACCACGCGGTGTTCGGCGACTACACCGGAGTCGTGTTCGATGAGGCCGAGGGTGACCGGATCGCCGAGGCGCTCGGCGGCAAGAAGGCCTGCATCCTGCGCAATCACGGCCTGCTCACCGTCGGGGGGTCTGTGGAGGAAGCGGCCTGGTGGTACCTGGCCATGGACCGGGCGTGCGGAGTACAGCTGCTCGCCGAGGCCGCGGGAACACCGCAGCTCATCGAACCGGCCAGCGCAGCGCTGACGGCGAGCCAGGTCGGGACGCCGGAGGTGGCCAAGATCAACTTCGATTGCCTTTGGGACGTGCTCCTTGACGAGGAGCCCGACTTCCTCGATTGATCGGCATCGTAATGAGTAACCGCGACGTGGAGGAGCACGCGATGGAGCGAACCGGGCGAGGACGATACGAGACCAGCCTCGACGATCCCGAATTCACGGTCATGGACGACGGGACGCGATTCGCGGGTTTCTTCCTCGGTGACGGCGAGGATGAGCCCGCCGTGTTCCCTATGGAGGTAACGGCCAACTACCGGTTCCCCGTCCACTACCACAAGACCCACTACATGTCGATCATCCTGCGGGGCTCGCTGCGGGTGGGCAAGAAGTGGTACCGACCGGGCGATATCCGGCTGCAGGAGAAGGGATCGGTCTACGGTCCGGAAGAGGCGGGTCCCGAAGGGTGTTACATGCTGAATATCTTCGCCGATCGCCGCGGTTACTTCCCGACGCTGCTGGACCAACCCGCGCAGGAATACCCGGCGGTCGAGCCGCACATCATGCTCAGCAAGGTGTGGAACGCGCTGGCCGAGGCCGCCGAGGCCGCTCCCGCGCCAGCCGAACTCTAAGGCCACGTCATCGACGCGGCCGGCATCGCCGCGGGGCGTGATTAGCGCAGACGACGCACCGGCCGCTCCAGAGGATGTCTTCTCGCGGGCCCGCGGAAGCTGATGAAGATTGCAATAAATTAAATAGTTGACCTCTTCTATTCTTTGATATACGGTGCCCGTATCCGGAGATCGGTAGCGACGGCGGTCCAGCACCGTACTTCGTGGGTGCGGATCTGACCGGGCGGCGGAATAGTCGGACGACGAGCAGCCAAGGAGTTCTGGTGGAGTCGACCTTGCTTCGGGCCGAACAACTCAGGGCAGGCTACGGATCGATCACCGTCGTCCATGGGGTCGACCTCGAGGTCATGCCGGGCGAGGTAGTCGCCTTGCTGGGTGCCAACGGAGCGGGCAAGACCACAACCTTGCTGACGCTCGCCGGGGACATACCCGCCCTCGGCGGCAACGTCGTCATCAACGGCAAGTCCAGCCGCGCCCCGCTGCACAGGCGGGCTCGCAACGGTCTCGGCTTCGTGACAGAAGAGAGGTCCGTGTTCATGGGCCTCACCACCGAAGAGAACCTCAAGATCGGCAGGGGCGACATTGACTTCGCCATCGAGCTGTTCCCGGAACTCAGGAGCCGCTGGAAGGTGAAGGCCGGTCTGCTGTCCGGCGGCGAGCAGCAGATGCTGACCCTCGCGCGGGCCATCTGCAGGCGGCCGAAGCTCCTGCTCGCTGACGAGCTTTCCCTCGGCCTCGCTCCCTTGGTGGTGGACCGCCTGCTCCGGGCGGTGCGCCAGGCGGCCGACGCCGGACTCGGGGTTCTGCTCGTGGAGCAGCACGTGCGGAAGGTCCTCGGATTCGCCGATCGCGGATACGTGATCCGCCGCGGGCGGGTGGTGATCCAGGGCGCCGCCACTGATCTCAAGGCGCGTCTGCACGAAATCGAGAGCACCTATCTTTCCGCCGGCGGTCCGGCAGAAGGGGACGAGGACGTCGACGAATAGCGTCGGCCCACCCCAGCCGGATCGCGTCGACGCTCGCACTAACCCCGCTATCCACGAAATTCCAACAACTCCCGAACACCGGAGTGTCTTCATGAACAGACCGAAGCGTCAGAAACTCGCAGTCGGGGTTGCACTGTGCGCGCTCGCCATTGTCGCCACGGCATGCAGCTCCTCCAGCAGCAGCACCTCGTCGGCTACGGGGTCCAGCTCCGGCACGGCCAGCACTGGGTCCGCGCCGACCGGAAGCGCGATCAGCATCGGCGTGATCGAGCCGACCAACACCGCGATCTACAACGCGGGTGACGAGGTGGCAGCGGTCCGTGCCGCCGCCGCGGGCATCAACGCCCGAGGGGGGATCAACGGTCACAAGGTGGTGGTCGACTACTGCAACAGCCAGGATGACCCGAATGCGACCGCCGCGTGCGTCCGCCAGATGATCTCGGACAAGGTCGTCGAGCTCGCGGCGGGAATCGACATCCTCGGCCCCAGCATGGTCCAGTCCCTGTCAGCGGCGGGCATTCCGGTCGTGGACGAGGACGCCCTGTCGCTAGGCGAGATGACCGCCACCACGGCATTCCCGCTCACTGGTGGCATTCCGGCGGCCGAGGCCGTCGAGACGTATATCGCCGCTCAGAAGGGCTTCAAGAAGATCCTCTTGGTCGCCAACTCGGGCAGTCCGTTCGAGACCACTTTCGAGAACGCGGTCTCCTCGACGGCGAAGAAGAACGGCATCGCATACGCGGGCGTCGTCGACTTCCCCGTCTCTGGCGTCTCGGACTTCAGTCCTTATGCCGCCAAGATCGTCAACTCGGGCGCCACCATCGTCTCTATCCCGCTCAGCATTAACCAGGCGATACCGTTGATCCAGGCCGTGCGCGCTCTTGGGTCAAAGGTGCAGTTCGTCATCAACTCCGGAGCTTTCACCAACGCGGATATCACCAAGAACGCCGCCTTGGTCAATGGTCTCTACATTGTCAACGACGTGCCTCCTGTCAACACGTCCACCGAGAGCCAGTTCCCGATCATCAAGACCTTCGTCTCGCAGATGAACGCGGAGGCGGCGACGGGTGACAGCGACGCCAACATCAACGATGTACGGTCCTTCGCCTTGCGGATCTGGGACGTCCTGCAGGCCCAGTTCCAGATCATGAAGGGCATGAAGGGCCCGATCACGGCCTCCTCGTACCTCGCCGCCCTCAACTCGGCACAAAATGTGAGCCTCAACGGGATCCTTCCCGACTGGACTCCGTCGACGCATATCTCGATCACTGGCCTTGGCGCGACCCATTACTCCGAGGCCAACTACTGGCTGCTACAGGTCGAAGGCGGTCAGCAGACGCTGCTCTCGAGCCAGCCCATCAACGCCGTTTCGGTGCAAGGGTAGCGGCCACGTCCATGGGCTGTCCGCCTCCGGACCGGATATCTGGTCCGGAGGCGGAGTCCCGGTAGTGCTTATCGGAGAGGAGCGCCGATCGCATGAAGGAAGTCCTTGAGTTCGCTATCCTCGGCTTCGGAATCGCAGCGGCCTACACCCTGCTCGGGCAGGGCCTGGTGCTCATCTACCGAGGCTCGGGGATCCTTAACTTCGCTCAGGGCGCCTTCGCGATGGTCGGGGCGTACATCTTCTATGAGCTTCACTTCGTCGTCAATCTGGGCTTTGCCCCGTCGTTCGTCATAGCCTTGCTGGCGTGCGGAGCCGTTGGCGCGCTAACGCACCTGCTGATAATGAGGCCACTGCGCAAGAGGTCGGCGCTCACCCGGCTCATTGCGACCCTCGGCGTGCTGACCACCCTCGAGGGAATTGCCCAGATCAAGTACCAGGCGAACCTGACTCAGATGCCAAGCTCGCTGCCTTCCAGTCCCATCCGGATATTCGGGATCAGCGTTCCGCAGCAGCAGATCTGGCTTCTTGGCATTGCCATCGTCATCACGATCGCGCTGTACATCGTCACGAAGTTCACGGTCATCGGTCTCGCCATCACGGCCGCCGCGGAAAATCAGCGGGCGGCATCGTCGCTCGGCTGGTCGCCGGACGCCTTCGCTGTCCTCACCTGGGCGCTCGGGGGCATGCTGGCTGCCGCGGCCGGCATACTGATCGTCCCTATCACCGGACTGCTGGTCACGAACCTCACGCTGCTGGTCATTCCCGCCATGGCCGCGGCCCTGCTGGGGAGTTTCGTCTCGTACCCCCTCACCCTGCTAGCGGCGATCGTCATCGGTGTCGGCCAGTCCGAGATTTCTAACTACGTCGCGCAGCCGGGACTGTCCGCTTCGCTGCCATTTATCCTTATCATCGCGGTGCTCGTGGTCCGTGGCCGGTCGCTGCCGTTGCGCAGCCAGGTGCTGGAACGCCTGCCGAAGCTCGGCACCGGCGTCGTCAAGCCGAAGGCGCTCATATTCTGGGGCGGTCTCGTCACGATCGGGTTCTTCACGTTCTTCTCCGAGAACCTGACGATCGCCATCACCATCCAGATCATCATCGGGGTGATCCTCCTTTCGATCGTCGTTCTCACCGGATACGCGGGTCAGCTGTCCCTGGCACAGTTCGCGATAGCCGGCATGGGGGCGTACATCGCCGGCCGGCTCGTGTCGGCCGCCCACGTGCCGATGGCCGTCGGGATGCTCGCGGCGGTGGTCGCGGCGGTGCCGATCGGCCTGATCTTCGCGCTGCCAGCCCTCCGGACGCGAGGTGTCAGCCTGGCCGTCGTTACTCTCGGGCTCGGACTGGCCGTCTACGACATCCTGTTCAACAACCCCAACTACACAGGCGGCGTCGAGGGCACGAACCTCCCGACCGACAACTTCCTCGGCATCAACATCGACCCGATCAACCATCCCGACGCCTACGCCGTCTTTTGCCTGATCTGGTTCATTATCGCCGGGCTTGTGGTCGCGAACGTCCGCAGGAGCCGGGTCGGCAGGCGCCTCATCGCGATCCGCGACAACGAGCGGGCCGCCGCCTCACTGGGGGTCGGCGTGCTGGGTTCGAAGCTCTTCGCCTTCGGGCTGTCGTCGGCCATCGCGGCGCTGGGCGGCGTGCTCCTTGCCTTCCAGTCTCAGGCGATCGTCTACACCCAGTTCGACCCCCTCACGTCGGTCAACCTCGTCGGTGACGCGGTGATCGGCGGTATCGGCTACGCCCTGGGTTCGATCCCGGGCTCGAGCTTCTATCCGGGAGGCATCGGGTCGCTCATCCTGGACAAGTTCGGCGCCCTGGACGAATGGCTAGTGCTCATCGGCGGTGTGAGCCTCCTGCTCGTGCTGCTGCAGAACCCGGACGGCATCGTTAGCCAGATGGCCGCCGGCAAAGTTGACCCGGTGACCCGGCTGGTTGTCAGATTCGTCCGCGGTGTCAACGTCAGGATCTTCCCCAGGCGCGACCGGCCTGGTCTCGTGACCGCGGCGGGCGACGTGACCCGGGTGCGTGAGGCCGGGCTGGCCGTATCGGACGTAACGGTCAATTTCGGCGGGGTGACGGCGCTGTCCGGGGTAAGCCTGCACGTCAATCCCGGGGAGGTCCTCGGGCTGATCGGCCCCAACGGTGCCGGAAAGACCACCATGATCGACTGCATCACCGGCTTCGTGAAACCGGCGGCCGGGTCGGTCAAGCTCGGCGACAGGGAGATGACCAGGGTCAGCGCCCACAACCGGGCCCGGGCCGGTATCTGCCGCTCATGGCAGTCCCTGGAGCTGTTCGAGGATCTCACGGTAGGCGAGAACCTCCAGTCCGCTTGCGACCCCCGCGACATGGGCGCGTACCTGACCAACCTCGTCCGGGTAGACAAACGACCCCTGACGCCGGTCGCGGCGGCCGCCGTGCAGGAGTTCAAGCTCAGCACCCATCTGGACGCGCAACCCAGCGCGCTGCCTTACGGCCGTCGCCGGCTGGTGGGCATCGCCCGCGCGGTGGCGGCCGAGCCGTCCGTCCTGCTTCTCGACGAGCCGGCCGCCGGCCTCGACGACGCCGAGACCCGCGAGCTGTCGCAGATGATCCGCCGTCTGGTCGAGGTATGGGGGATCGCGGTCATCCTCATCGAACACGACATGAACATGGTCATGGCGGTGTGCGACCGCCTGGTCGTGCTCGACTTCGGCAAGAAGATCGCCGAGGGCACCCCCGCCGAGCTTCAGCAGGATCCCGCCGTCATCGCCGCCTACCTCGGCGAAGCAGACGCGCAGGATGAAGCCAGTGAGCAACCCCCGAACCCCGACTCTTCCGACGATGCCCGGCTGTTGAAGTAGCCAGAGGAGAGAGCCTCGTGCGAGCGAACGCCCACCAGGCCGACCGACACCGCGCTGGGACTGAGCTGTACTGCGGCTCCGAGCTCGTGCCGGAGGCTCGGGACCGCGGCACCTGGGACGGGGTCGTGCTTCCCTATGTGCCCGCGCCTTTCGACGACGAGGTGGCGGGCTTGCCCTTGTCCCGCGAGTACGACACCGACATCGATCCGGTCACCTACCAGGTCCTGCGCTGGCGGCTCTGGAACATCAACCTTGAGCACGACGACACGATCCGCCGCGTCTGCGGCACGAGCATCGTTTGTCACGCGCTCGACTACAACACGTCGATGCTGGCCGAAGACGGGCGCACGATCCTGGGCGGGCCCTCGCTGCAGCGCTTCGTCGGCCAGGGTGACCTGAGCGTCCGGTACACGATGGCGCACCGGCACCCTAACCCGGGCATCTCGCCGGGAGATGTCTACATCCTCAACGACCCCTACATCGCCACCTCGCATCAGCTGGACGTCGCGGCATACCAGCCCTTCTTCTGGGAGGGCCAGCTGTTCTGCTGGTTCTTCAACGCGGCGCACTGCATGGACATCGGCGGCAGCCAGCCGGGCAGCTTCTGCGCCGAAGCGAAGGACATCTTCGACGAGCCGATGACCTGGCCACCTATTCGGCTGGTCCACGACGGTGTGGTCCAGCAGGACGTGTACGACGCGTTCCTGCGCCAGAGCCGCTCCCCGGCCGCGATCGCGCTCAACCTGCGCAGCCAGATCGCGGGCCTGGACACCGCCGCGCGGCGGATGCGCGCGCTGCTCAGCGAGTATGGCCCGCGCGTGGTCAAAGGCGCCATGCGCCGGATGCTGAGCGACACGTCAGCGGCCGTGCGCGCCCG
>Ga0070698_100008193_pt1 | contig 11303 bp, 11 predicted proteins | sample KBSK1502metaG_FD_65477 | JGI IMG/M metagenome (GOLD analysis project Ga0070698, IMG submission 65477) | Corn, switchgrass and miscanthus rhizosphere microbial communities from Kellogg Biological Station, Michigan, USA - KBS K1-50-2 metaG | ecosystem: Host-associated > Plants > Roots >...
GCGATCACCGCGAACCTGGGCGTCAACCCGTCCCTCACGATCACCGCCCAGGCGGAGCGGGCGATGGCGTTCTGGCCGAACAAGGGAGAAGCCGACGCACGGCCCGCCCTCGGGGCGCCGTACCAGCGGATCGTGCCGGTCATGCCTCATCGGCCCGTGGTCCCCTCCACCGCTCCCGGCGCGCTGCGCCTGCCCGCATGAGCGCGACCACGGCGCTGCAATCGCTGGACGCGCTGGGGAGCGGGACCGACCTCGACGACGTCGACCACGTGCACCCGCTGCTGTTCCGCAGCGCCCGCGGCGAGATCTTCGCGGTCGAGCACCGGGGCGTCGTGACTGCCGCGATGGTCTACGACCACCTGCCGATCATCGACGTCTTCCGCCTGGTCGACGCCGGCACGCTGCTCGGCGTGATGGACCTGCGAGGTCTGCCGCCGTACGTCTTCGTGCTGACCCGGGACTGATCAGCCGGGCCTTGAGCTGGCGACATGCAGATGGGGAGACTGGCGGGCTTCATCGCCCGGGCCGAGGAGTTCGGGACGGGTACGGCGACATCTTCCCGGAGCCCGCTCGCAGGTGCCTGCGGGCGCGATGCGGGTCGGGGCGCAGCCAGGCACCCAGCCACGTTCGGAGCCAGCTGCTCCGCGGCGCCGACTGTCCCGCGCTGTCAGTCGGCGCGGCCACTGATCAGCCCGTAGTGCCCGTCGAAGCGCCGGTACATCACGCTCGCGACGTCACCCTCATAGAAGTAGACGAACGGGAGGTCTGTGCGATCGAGGTACTCGCGAGCCTCAACCTGCGTGAACCGCGACAGCAGCTGTGGCTGCCAGGTCAGCGGCGGCGTCATGCCGGCAGGTGGGCCGAGATGCGCGTCAGGTGTCGACATCCGGTATCCCGTCGGACCGATGCGATAGACCATGCAGCCCTCACCCGTCTCGGCATTCGCATGCAGATGGAAGTTGTAGTCCATCGCGTCCATGTGACGTGCGGCCTCGCGCGACGTCAACCGATCCAGGCTGAACGACTTGATGCGAACCAGCTCGCGTTCGCCACTCGGGCGGGCGACCCGTGATGGCCAGGCCCCGGTCTCCTGGGGACCGACGCGAGGTGCCCAGTCCTGGGCGAGCGCGGCGAGCTGCGCGTGGGTGCGGTCGACAGCGGCCGAGACAAGGACGTCTAGATCGCCTGCCGAGACCTGGGCGCGCAGTGCATGTCCATCCACGTCGGCGTTGACCTGGGCGACCGCTGGACGGGGCCGGTCGTCGGGATGCCAGGTCAGCCGGAGGCGGATGTCCGCTGTGCGTGCATCCGCCTTCTGGAACGCCGCGCTCACAGCGCGTGACGCCTCCTCTTGAACCGAGACCGGGACCGTTCCCGTGACCAGGACCTGGGCCGATGCGGGTGAACTCATTCGAGCAGTCTATGACGATCATCACACAAGTTTCAACACATACGTTGATACTTGATGACGCGAGATCAGCCAGCCCGAGGCGGCAGCTCGCCCGACGAGATGATCGCCCCGGACTCGTCGTACTCATAGATCCCGCGGCCGGTCTTCCGGCCGTACCGGCCGGCAGCGACCAGGTTGCGCAGGCCGACCGTCGGCCGGAAGCGCTCTCCCAGCGTCTCGGCGAGCGACTCCAGGATCATCAGGTAGGTGTCGTGGCCGTTGCGGTCGCCCAGCTCCAGCGGCCCGATCGGAAAGTTCAGGCCCAGGCGGAGGGCGCGGTCGATGTCCTCGGCAGTGCCGACACCCTCCTCGAGCATCCGGAGGCACTCCAGTCGGACGATCGCCGAGATCCGCGAGGTCAGGAACCCCGGGCTGTCCTTCCGGCAGACGACGGTCTCCTTGCCCAGGCTCGAGGCGAAGCGTTGCGCGCGCTCCAACGTGTCGGGGCTCGTCTCGAGTCCCGCCACGATCTCGACCAGTCGCATCAGCACTGCGGGGTTGAAGAAGTGGAGGCCGACGACCCGGTCCGTCGCAGCCGGAAGTGCACTGGCAATCGCCGTGATCGAGAGCTGGGAGGTGTTGGTGCCAAGGATCGCTGCGGGCGACGCAACGGCGTCGGCCCGCGACAACGCCTCCTGCTTGATCGCCAGCTTCTCGACGACCGCCTCGATCACGACATCCGCGTCCCGAGCCGCGTCCTCGATCGAGGCCGCCGGACGCAGGAGATCCCGCGCTCGCTCTGCAGTCTCGGCAGCCACGACACCCTTGGCCACCAGCTTGGTCAGACTCTGGTCCATGTCGCGCCTGGCCGACGCAACCTGCTCCGGTGCCATGTCGAACAGGGCGGTCTCATACCCGGCGGTCGCCGCGAGCTGTGCGATGCCGGCACCCATGGTGCCCGCGCCAATGACGGCGACCTTGCCGGCCGACTCGAAGTTCATGACAGGCAGACTACGCCATGTCAACGCATTTGTTGAAATATGACTGCTTCCGGGACTACCGTCGTCCGATGGACACTGGTGACCTCGTCGTCGACCGCAGCGAAGCGGGGATCGCACAGCTCATCCTCCATCGCCCGCACCAGCTGAACGCGTGGACGCTGTCGCTCGAGGGAGCCTTCTTCGGCGCGCTCGACGCCGCGCGCGTCGACCCGGACGTCCGGGTGGTCGTCATCACCGGCCATGGACGAGGGTTCTGCGCCGGAGCATCCCGGGACATGCTCGGCGGGGCCTCGCGGCCTCAGGGCCCGCGACGCCAGCTCCGGGAGCTCGCCGAATACCCCAAGCCGGTCATCGCCGCGATCAACGGTCCGGCAATCGGCCTCGGCCTCGCCCTCGCCCTGGCCTGCGACATCCGCATCTGCTCCCGTGAGGCAACTTTGGGAACAGCGTTCGCCACGCTGGGGCTGGTGGCAGAGCACGCGAGCGCCTGGTTGCTGCCGCGGATCGTCGGGCGTGCGCATGCCACCGACCTGCTGCTCTCGGGGCGCACCGTGACCGGCACGGAAGCCGAGTCCATCGGCCTGGTGAACAGAGCGGTCGAGCCCGGGTCCGCCTTGCCGGAAGCGCTTGCCTACGCCCGGGTCCTGATCGCGACGGGTGCGCCCCGGAGCTGGGCCACGATCAAGCAGCAACTCGTCGCAGCCGAATCCATGTCGTTGGCCGAAGCGAACGACCAGAGCATCGCGCTGATGGGGCCCGCTCTGGCCTCGGAGGACCACCGCGAGGCCCTGGCGGCCTGGCGGGAGGGGCGTCCACCCCAGTTCCGACCGCTGCCGCGACCCTGACGCCGCCGGGCACCGACGACCTCGCCACTCCCCTCTATCAACGCTACTGTTGACGAAAGGGCCCTCGCCTTCGTAGGGTTCGCCGTGTCCTTCGAGATTTGCCCAAGACCAGGAGCGTCATGAATCGCGCCTACATCGTTGACGGAGTGCGCACCCCCATCGGCCGGTACGCCGGCGCCCTCTCCTCCGTGCGTCCCGATGACCTCGCCGCCCATGTCCTGCGCGAACTGTGCGCCCGGCAGCCGAATGTGGACTGGACCGAGGTGGACGACGTCGTGCTCGGTTGTGTCAACCAGGCAGGCGAAGACAACCGCAACGTCGCGCGGATGGCGCTCCTGCTCGCCGGCCTTCCCGAGACCGTGTCCGGGAGCACGGTGAACCGCCTCTGCGGCTCCGGCGCCGACGCGGTCGCGATCGCGTCGCGGGCGATCATGAGCGGCCAGGCTGACCTCGTCATCGCAGGCGGCGTCGAGAGCATGAGTCGCGCCCCCCTGGTCCAGCCCAAGCCGACCAAGGCGTTCTCCCGCAACGCGGAGATCTACGACTCGACGATGGGTTGGCGCTTCATCAACCCTGCGATGCACGCGGCATACGGAACAGACAACATGGGTGTGACCGCGGAGAACGTCGCAGCCGAGCGCGACATCTCGCGCACCGCCCAGGACGAGTTCGCACTCCGCTCCCAGGAGCGCGCGCGCAAGGCGCTCGCCGAGGGAACCTTCGACGTCGAGATCGCGCCGGTCCCTGTCGCGGAGCGCGCAGGCCACACGACCCTGGTGTCGGTCGACGAGCATCCGCGTGAGACGAGCCTCGAGGCTCTGTCCGGGTTGCGACCGGCCTTCCGGGACAACGGGACCGTCACCGCCGGGAACTCCTCCGGCGTCAACGACGGAGCGGCCGCCGTCCTGGTGGCCTCCGAGGACGCAGTGCGCCGTTTCGGTCTCACCCCGCTCGCGCGGGTCGCGGGCGCCGCAACAGCCGGGGTCGCACCCCGCGTGATGGGCCTCGGTCCCATCCCCGCAGTGCGCAAGCTGCTCAGCCGAACGGGAATCACCATGGACGACGTCGGTGTCTTTGAACTGAACGAGGCGTTCGCGGCCCAGGCGCTCGCGGTCCTGCGAGAGCTCGGGGTCGACGACGACGCCGAGCACGTGAACCCCCACGGGGGCGCCATCGCTCTCGGGCACCCGCTCGGGATGAGCGGCACGCGCCTCGTCCTGACCGCGGCGCGGGAGCTACAACGACGCGGCGCACGACAAGGTCTCGTGTCGATGTGCATCGGCGTCGGTCAAGGGATCGCTGTGCAATTGGAGGGAGTCGAATGAGCCAGGTCGTCGTCAAGCGGGACAGCCAGTTCTGGTGGATCGGGCTCAATCGCCCGGACCGGCGCAACGCCCACGGTGCGGAGATGGTCGAGGAGCTGTCGGCCGTCTTCCGGGAAGCGCGGCGGACCCCCTCGATCCTCATCATCCACTCGACCACCCCGGGAATCTTCGCGGCCGGTGCCGACATCAAGGAGCTGCGGGACCGGGATGCCGATGCAGCTCTCGTCGCCATCAACTCCGAGCTCTTCGAGCGACTCGAAGCCCACCGCTGGCCGACCATCGCGGTCATCGACGGGCCCGCCTTCGGCGGCGGCTGCGAGTTCGCGCTGGCCTGCGACTTCCGCATCGCGAGCCCGCGGGCAGTGTTCGCACAACCCGAGCTGTCCCTCGGAATCCTGGCTGGAGCCGGCGGCAACTGGCGCCTGACCCAGACCGTCGGCCCCTCCGTGGCCAAGCAGATGCTGTACGCCGGTCTGCGCCTGGATGCCGCCGAGGCGCTGGCCTGCGGACTGGTGGATGTCGTCGCGGACGACCCGGACCAGCGCGCAGCCGACCTCGCCGCAAAGATCGGTCGCCGTTCGTGGCGAGCCCTGGAACTCACCAAGCTGGCCCTGCGCCAGCACCGGCCCGCCACGACGGGCTTCGATGCAGCCGCTCAGGCGCTGCTATTCGAGAGCTCCGACAAGTACGAACGCATGACGGCCTTCCTGGAGACCTCGGCGGCCAAGAGCCGCTGAAGGTGCCTGCGGCTACTTGCGTCCGCGCGGAGCAGCAGGCCTCATCACGCCCTGCAGGATGATGTCCGCCATGCCGTCGGCGACATCCTCAGCCTCCATGGCGCCACCGGGCACGAACCACCGAGAGGTCCAGTTCAGCATCCCGGTGACCGACTTGGCGAAGACCTTGGGCGGCAGTGACGTGGTGAAGACACCCTGCTTCATGCCATCGCGGACGATGTCGACGACCAGGTCTTCGTAGCGTCGACCCGACGCGAGGAGCTCGCCGTTCAGGTGCTCGTCGATGACCGACGCGGAGTCGCCACTGCGGAGATAGATGTAGAGCTGTGGGTAATGCTTCTCGAACATCCGCATCAGGACGTGCATGGACTCACGAAGCCGCACCTCGGGAGGTTCGGTGCTGTTGGCGACCTTCTCCAGTTCGCTGACCATCTCGTCCAGGCCGCCCTGGATCGCCTCACGAAAGATGGCGCCCTTGTCGGCGAAGTAGTAGTAGATGGTGGCGCGGTCGACGCCGGCTTCCTTGGCGATCGCTTCGATGGTCGTGCCGGCCACGCCGTGGCGCTCGAGCACCGGGCCGGCCGCCTCGAGGATCTTCACCCGTTTGGCGCCGTACTGGGCCCGGCTCCGCTGCTGAGCAGCGTTGCGCTTCATCTCCAGCGTGGGCTGTGACTTCGGCTTGGCCATGCGTGATCTCCTGTGCCCGCGACTGAACGAGCCGGGCGCTGTGTTGGCTGGACTTCCCCACGACATTGTGGCAACGGATGCGTTGACTACGTGCGACAGCATAGCGGTTGGGGGCGGCGCCCCCGAGGATTCACGCGACGAGGTCGTCCAGGTCGCTGGTGGTGATGACGTCGGCCTGACGGGGGAACAACGTCTCCATCAGGAATCCGTTGAGTTCCGGATCCGGGTCACCGCACGCGTCTGCCAGCACGACCAGACGGAAGTCCAGGTCAGCAGCTTCCCTCACGGTCGACAGCACCACGCCGCTGCTTGACTGCCCGGCCAGGATCAGACCGTCGACACCGGCCTGTCGCAGCTGCTTCTCCAGGTCCGTCGTACTGAATGCGCCGAACCGGGTCTTGCGGACCGTGATCTCCCCTGCTTCCGGGCGCATCTGCTCGACGAACTCGCACTCTGGCGTGCCGTCGACGAACCGCTTTCCGGCCCGCAGGCCACCGAAGGACTTGTTGTGCTCTGCGATCGCCTCGAAGTCCGCCGGCGTGAACCCGACCCGCACGTGGGCGACGGTCAGTCCCTGAGCCCGCGCCCAGGCGAGGGCAGTGGCCGCGTTGTCGAGGACCGAGGTCGCCTGGTCTCCCAGGGAGTTCAGCGGCGGGGGCTGGAAGTCGAGCAGAACGAGGGCGAAGCGCGACGTGGGGGCGTTCATCAGTGGTGGTGTCCTTCTGTGGTTGTTGGAAGCTCGACGGGAACGACCAGCGACGCGTCCGGTCTGTCGACGTGCGCGTTGACCGCTGGCGGTTCGGGGAAGGTTGGGTCTCAGGGGCTCGCGGGCCGCGGGTACTTCTGACCTGCCTGGCGTCCGCCATCAATCACGTGCTGCACGCCGGTGATGTACGACGAGTCGTCCGACGCGAGGAACGAGACGAGGGCCGCGACCTCGGCCGGTTCACCGACGCGGCCGAGTGGGGGACCGGCGTAGGAGCCGACGGCCGGAAGGTCTGACGCCCCCGCGTCACTCATGGCGGTCTCGATCCGGCCGGGGTGGATCGAGTTGACCCGGATGCCGTCCTCGCCGAACTCGATCGCCGCGCAGCGCGCGATCATCGTGCTGCCCGCCTTGCTCGTGCAGTACGCCGACATCCCTTCGATGCCGATCAGTCCCCCGACGGAGGAGACGATGACGACGGACCCGCCGCCGTTGTGGCGCATCGGATCGAGGACGGCACGGATGCCCAGGAAGGCCCCAAGCGTGTTCACCTCGAAAGCCCGACGAAAGTCGTCGACGGACGCGTCCTCGAACGATCCGGTCAGCATCACCCCGGCGTTGCTCACCAGGACGTTGGGCGAGCCGAAGGTCCTGGTCGTGAAGGCGATGCACTCCTCCCACTGCCGCGCATCGGTCACGTCCAGGTGGGTGAACGCGGCACTCGCGCCCAGAGACGTGGCGACCGCCTGCCCAGCCTCGTCGAGCACGTCCGCGATCACCACGTGAGCTCCGTCCTCAGCCAGGCGACGAGCGGTCGCCTCGCCGATTCCCTGGGCACCACCGGTCACGATCGCGACCTTGGCCGCAAGCTTGGATCCGTTCGCCATGGGTCGGTTCTGTCCTCTCATCGGGAGCAGCGAGAGGCCGCGCGGAGGTCGGAGGGCTGCGTTCGATGGTTGCCCGGCCGTGTGCAATCTAGCGGACTCGCTCGCCATCGGTCAACGATTGTGTTGACGCTGAAGGCCCGAGAGGGCCGGTGGCTCCGGCTCCTGTCTGACTCTGAGGCAAGCACTAGCAACAATTGCGGTTCAACATGTATGTTGACATCCGTCGACCGCACCCCTGCGAGTAATCTCGTCACACGTGGGGTCCTCCACGCGGCCGGCTTCGTCACGACAAGGAACCCAGACGTTGAAAAGGGTGGGACCAGATGCTCGTTCATGAGCTGATCGCTCGAGAAGTGGCCGACACCGGAACGACGGTGATGTTCGGACTGCTCGGCGATGCCAACCTGTTCATGGCCAACTCGTTCGTCGACCAGCAGAACGGCCGGTTCGTGGCCGCTGCGCACGAGTCCAGCGCCGTCATGATGGCCTTCGGCTACGCGTGCCGGACGAGCGGCCTCGGCGTCGCGACCGTGACCCAGGGTCCCGGCCTGACGAATGCCGGAACCGCGCTCCTCGAAGCGGTGCGATCGCATGTCCCCGTGCTGCTCATCACAGGTGACTCAGCCCCCAGCAACACTCTCAACCAGCAGAGCCTCGACCAGGAGCAGTTCGTCCGGGCCACCGGAGCCGGTTACGTCGTCGTCGAGACCCCGGAGGCAGTCGTCGGCGCCGTCCGTACGGCGGCTGGCAAGGCGCTCGCCGAATCCCGGCCCTACGTGCTCAACTGCCCCACCGAATTCCACTGGGTCGAGGTCGGCGAACCCTCGCCGCCGACCGACGGACCGCCCATCGCGCCCGCCGAAGCCTCCGACGACGAGCTCGAGGAGGCACTCGGCGTGCTGGCGATGGCACGTCGCCCGCTCGTCCTGGTGGGCAAGGGCGCGACGAAGCAGCCCCAGCGAGATGCGGCAGCCCGCCTCGCCGAACGCCTCGGGGCACCGATCGTCACCACGCTGCGCGCCCGCCACCTCTTCAGCGCAGCCGAGGGCAGCGTCGGGGTCTGCGGAACCGTTTCCACCGAACCCGGAATCCGGGCGATCTCCGAGAGCGACTGCATCATCACGCTCGGCGCGAGCCTCAACACCTGGACGTCCGCCCGGAACTCCCTGTTCGAAGGAAAACGCATCATCCAGGTCGATGTCGACCGCGCGCGGTTCCGGCCCCAGGTCCCCGTCACGGCCACGATCGAAGGAGACGCCGCGACGGTCGCCGACCAGATCGTCGAGATGCTCGATGCCGCCGAATTGCCAGCCTCCGGGTTCAGGAGCCGCATGACCGAAGGAGTCACGGACGCCGACCTGGTCGCCGTGACGCCCCTCGGTGACAAGCTGACCTTCGCTGGTGCGCTCAGCACGCTGAACCAGAACCTGCCCCACCCCCGCACGATCGTCACCGACGGGGGGCGGTTCCAGGGTGAGTCGTTCAAGTACCTCTGGAGCACCGACCACTTCCGGGAAGTCCAGACCACCACGTTCGGAGCGGTCGGCATGGGCATGGGCGCCGCGATCGGCGCTGCATTGGCGGCCCCCGACGAACCGACCATCCTCGTCACCGGCGACGGCGGCTTCATGATGAACGGACTCGCCGAGCTCCACTCGGCAGTGCGAGCGGACATCCCGCTCATCGTCCTCATCTGCAACGACAGCAGCTACGGAGCCGAGTACGACCAGTTCGTCAGCAAGGGCCTCCCGCCCGACCTCTCACTGTTCGACTGGCCGGACTTCGCCGAGGTCGCCCCGACCCTGGGAGCGGACAGCGTCACGGTGACCACGACAGCGGACATCGAGGACGCGATCCGCGCCATCAAGTCACCGGCCCGACCGGTGGTGATCGACATCCGCGTCGCACCACAGGACATCCCGGAGGTTCCGCACTGATGACCGAGCCGCTGTTGAGCGAGCCGCTGTCCTCGGACACTCGCACCTGGACCGTCGGGGACCTTCTCGACCACGCAGCGGCGCGCTGGCCGGACCGGACCGCCATCGTGGATGGCGACCGCCGACACTCCTACGCCGAGCTGCGGCACCAGGCACGGCAGTTCGGGTCCTCGCTGATCGGGCTCGGTGTCCGGCCCGGCGACCGGGTCGCGATCTGGATGCCCAACTCAGCAGAGTGGGTGATCTCGTTCTTCGGCGCGGTGTACGCCGGAGCCGTTGTCGTCCCGCTCAACACCGCGCTGTCCAGCCGTGAGGTCGAGTACCAGGTCAGCCAGTCGGGGGCGCGCACCCTGATCTCCGCCACCAGCTACCGCAACCGGGACTACCGGGCGGAGTCAGAGCAGATCGCAGCTGCCATGCGGCGCGAGCTGGACCTCGTCTGCGTCGGACAGCCCGACCAGATTCCGGGCATCCTCTCGTGGGAGGAGCTCACCAGCGGCGGTGAGCGACACGAGCTGCCCGCCCTGGACGTGTCGGACCCGGTGATCATGCTGTACACCTCGGGCACGACCGGGCTCCCCAAGGGCGCCGTCCACTCGCACCGGTTCGTCGCCATGCAGTTCGCCGGGGCGGCACGCCTCGGCATCACCGAAGCCGACTGCCTGGTCCTCTATCTGCCGCTCTTCCACATCATGGCGCTGGTCGCGGGTCTGCTGATGATGACGGCCGCCGGCGCGCGCGTCGTCCTCATGCCGCGGTTCAACGCCGCAGAGTCGCTGCGGCTGATGGAGGCGGAACGCGCCACCGCGATCTACGGGATCCCGACGACGTACCTCGACCAGCTCGCGGACCCGGCCATCGAAACCACCGATCTCAGCTCGGTGCGGTTCGCGCTCACGCCGCTCGCCTATGACCTGTGCCTGAGGGTGAGGGACACGTTCGGCGTGGTCTGCCTCAATCCGTACGGCATGACCGAGACCGCCGCGCTCGTCACGGTCGCTGAGCTGGACGAACCGGCCGAGATCGCGCTGGCCACAGTGGGCCGACCGATCGAGGGGATGGAAGCCCGCATCGTCGACCCCGACTCCGGACGAGAGCTCCCTCCCGGAAAACAGGGCCTGCTGGCCATGCGCGGACCATCGATCCTGCTGCGCTACCACGAGATGCCGGACGCGACGTCCGCCGTCTTCGACGAGGAGGGGTGGTTCAACACCGGCGACGTCGCCTCCCTGGACGAGGCCGGCAATATCACCTTCGTGGGCCGCCAGGGCGACAGCTACCGGGTCGGTGGCGAGATCGTCGACCCGATCGAGGTCGAGGCAGCGATCCAGTCACACCCGGACGTGATCAGGGCCGCGGCCGTGGGGGTGCCGGACGAGCGCCTGGGCCAGGTCGGGCATGTGTGGGTCCAGACCCGATCCGGCAGTGCGGTCAGCGCGGACGATCTGCGTGCCCACGCGAGAACCGTCCTCGCCTCGTTCAAGGTGCCGCGAGCCGTGCATCTGCTCGACGAGTTTCCGACCAATGCCAGTGGCAAGGTACAGAAGTTCAAGCTGCTGCAGTCTGTGTGAGAGCCCTGCTTCGGAGGTTGCCATCATGACGCTCATGACACTCAAGCTGGGCCGCCACGAGTTCGCCCACGACGCGACGTTGATGATGGCGATCGTCAACCGCACGCCCGACTCGTTCTACGACAAGGGTGCGACCTGGGCGGAGGACAAGGCGTTCGACCGGGTCGCCCAGGTGGTCGACCAGGGCGCCGAGATCGTCGACATCGGCGGCATCAAG
>Ga0070698_100008195_pt1 | contig 11302 bp, 12 predicted proteins | sample KBSK1502metaG_FD_65477 | JGI IMG/M metagenome (GOLD analysis project Ga0070698, IMG submission 65477) | Corn, switchgrass and miscanthus rhizosphere microbial communities from Kellogg Biological Station, Michigan, USA - KBS K1-50-2 metaG | ecosystem: Host-associated > Plants > Roots >...
AGATGCTCCCTACCTGGCGCCTCAACCCTATCGGGGCAAAAGGTGCGAACCGGCTTTTGTAAAAGAAACCAACGCTCTCATTGCCGACTTGCGAGGACTCAAACCCGAGGCTTTTGCCGCGCAGACAACTCTTAACGCGGAATGCTTCTTTGGGCTGGAATCCTTGAAGCCAAGACTGCTTGTGGATGAGTAAAGCGAATAACGGGATGATTCTCCCGGCTCGCCGGTAAGGTCGCATCCCGCACCAGTTTCTAGAGGACCCGGAAGGATGGATTCGATGTCATTCAGCAGAAACTGGTGCGGGATCGGACCCTACCAAAGTCATCGTAATCCAGTCTCTTTTTCCCCGGAAATCGCATGCTTGAAAATCGGTGGCGGTGCACCCGTTTTCAAGAACATCTGCTATGGTTAAAATTGAGATCGAACATCAGGGCGGCTTTCACTCAGAAGCCCTTCACACGGAGTCAGGTACCAGAATTCAAACCGACGCTCCGCTGGATAATGGAGGAAAAGGGGATTCCTTCTCACCGACCGATCTGCTTGCGACCGCGCTCGGCACGTGCATGACGACCACAATGGATCTGTACGCCAGGAAGCATGGTTTCAGCATCGACGGGGCCAAAGCCGTTGTCTTAAAGCACATGGTATCAGAGCCGTTCCGTCGAATTGGGAGACTCGACGTCGTGGTCGAAATGCCGCTTTCCGGAAAACATCCTCAACGCGAGGCTCTTGAACGAGCGGCTCTAAATTGCCCGGTTGCGAAGAGCTTGAGTCCTGAGATTCAAGTGCCGGTTTCCTTCTCGTGGCGGGATGATTTGTGAAAAAGCTGCTTGAAACACGGCCAAACCTGCCGTAGGCGGTACACGTATTTAGAGTCTTTTTCGTTCGGGGAACTGTCAGCTACCGTAACCGTTGGCATTCAGTCCAGTAACGGACGCGCCTGCTCGAGGAGGCTTAATTTGGAACTGAAGATATGTCCGTTAAACTGTACGTTGGTAATCTTTCTTTTGCGACCACTGAGCTCGATCTCCAGGATTTGTTTGCTCAAGTCGGAACTGTTTTAGACGTCAAAATAATTCAAGACAAATTCACCGGGAAGTCGCGCGGGTTCGGCTTCGTCACGATGGAATCGCCAGAAGAGGCTAATAGTGCGATCAGCCGCTTCAATGGATTCTCTCTCGACAATCGGCCTTTAACCGTGAATGAGGCGCGTCCGCCGGAAGCGCGCCAGGAACGCTTCTACGACAATGAACCGTCTCGAGGAGGTGGCCACAAGGACTCCCGCCGGGCAGGTGGCAGGGACTTCCGCCGCAATCGCTAAACCGTAAGCACGAATCACGCTTCAATGGCGGTCAAAATCTTGACCGCCATTATCTTTTAGGGGCGACTCGAATCTTCCCGGTGGTGCCCCGACGTGGAGCGTTTCCTCCCGTCCGCGCCGGCGGGCCAGTTCTCGATCCGCCCATTGCACATCCTCAAACGACGCGCGGCGTCGTTGATACTTTCGGAAAAGCACTTCTCTAAAGCTTTGTAAGTCCTCAAGGGTGGGCTCATCATAATACTCCCAACCACCCTGGTCCCCACTCTTCGATTGGAACCGCCACGCTCCTTGATTTTTGATGACGCGAATTTCGCGTTTTATTCCGTTGGCGGTTCGATTCGTCCAGGCATGCCGATTGTGCATAGTGCAAAACTTTAGTTTGCGGCAATCCAACGTCCACGCTAATTCCTTTCCTCTTGAGCGCCGGTCTAAAGATTCTCCTCTATCTTCTCGCAACAGTTCTCCTCGGCGCAACGCTCGCGCCCTGGATATTTTGGGCGGGCCAATATGCTTCGAATTTCAGATTTCTTGGTTTTCTGGCAACCACCGATTTTCAGCGTTTTTTTGATCGCTCCATCCTGATCTCCGCGCTTTTTTTACTGCTTCCTGCTTTCCGGTGGATCGGAACGAAAAGGTTCAGCAATCTTGGCCTGACGCGCAATTTCTGCCGAATGGAGCATCTCGTGGGTGGGTTCCTGGTGTCGTCGGGAACGATAATTGCCTTGGGCGGTCTATTGTTGGCGCTGGGTGGCCTGGAACTCAAGAGCCCCATGCCATGGCATTTGCTGCTTCGGGTCGCACTCACGGCGATCTCCGTTGCGATTATAGAGGAAATCCTCTTTCGCGGAGCGATCCTCGGGTTGCTTCGCCAATCATTCGCGCCGGTTCCAGCAACCGTTTTTACATCGGCTCTGTTTTCAATCGTCCATTTCCTCAAACCCGCTCGAGAAGAAATGAGTCCTGTCCATTGGTATTCGGGATTCGAAATTTTGCCTCATGTGTTCTGGCAATTCTCAGAACCTCTCCTTATCGTTGGAGGATTCGTAACGATCGGAATACTTGGTTTGATTTTGGCTCACGCTACGATGCGGACTTCGTCTCTATGGCTCGCGATTGGTATTCATTCAGGGGTAGTCTTCGGAAAAATGGGCCTCAACAAACTGACGAGACGGCTCGAAGACATGAGGCCCTGGTTCGGCGGCGATGTCACCGTGGGCATCGGATCGATTGCCGCGCTGCTCTTCTTGTGGTTTATGATCTGGTTCATCTTCCTCCGTGGCCAACCTGACTCAACCGCTGCTTAAGATCCTGGTCGAATTGTTTTACCCTTCGAACTGTGTCGGGTGCGGATTCGCGCAAACTCCAGGCGTATTTATTTGTGACCAGTGCATGGCTTCGACGCCTCGAATCACCCCTCCTTTTTGTCATTCCTGCTCCAGGCCGTTCGAAGGTGCAATTACCGGACAATTTTGCTGCCCGAACTGCGAAGATCGCGCGTTGGCATTCGATTGCGCGGTCTGCGTTTACCAGGCCAAAGGCGTGCTCAGAGATCTGATTCACCGTTTCAAATATGGGGGCCAATACTATCTGCGACGTTTGCTTTCAGAAATCCTGTTGGAAGCCATGCGCGATGAGCGAATTACGGCTACCCCGGTCGATGCTATCGTGCCCGTTCCGCTTCATCCTGCTCGCCAAAGAGAGCGCGGATTCAACCAAGCTGAGGCCCTCGCAAAGTGGGTCGCCAAACGAACGGCTATACCTGTGCTGGACTGTATCGAGCGTCGTTCCTACACGCTGACTCAAACGCAATTCGATCGCTCCGAGCGCATGAGGAACTTGCGTAATGCCTTTGCGTTGCGCAAGAATAGCGCTGTGGTTGGAAAAAATCTGGTGTTGCTGGACGACGTGTTAACTACAGGCTCAACCTTGCACGAATGCGCTGTTGTGTTGCGCAAAGCCGGTGCTGAATCCGTACGCGCAATCACAGTTGCCCGTGGATAATGAGGCCGTACGCAGGTCAAAAATATGCCCATCTTCCAGAAGCCAACCTTGAAGCTCCCAACAAATAAGAAACGGGAAATGCCTGAGGGACTTTGGCAGAAATGCCCCGAGTGCGGTGAGGTTGTTCATAACCTTGAGCTTGTGCATAACCTCAAGGTCTGCCCGAATTGCGATCATCATTTTACCATGCTGGGCAGGGAGCGTGCCGATAGTTTGCTGGATGCCGGCACGTTTGAAGAATTCGACTCCGAGATGACATCGGTTGACGTTTTGAATTTCAAAGGTGTCGCAGGTTACAGCGATCGGCTGAAAAGCTACCAGGAAAAAACCGGTATGAAGGATGCCGTCCTGACCGGGACCGGAAAGATAGAGAACCGCACTATCGCGATTGCTGTAATGGACTTTAGTTTTCTTGCAGCAACGATGGGCTCCGTCGTCGGGGAGAAAATAACCCGGTTGATTGAGAGAGGCACAAGAGACCGTCGGCCAGTGATTATTGTTTCGGCTTCGGGCGGCGCCAGGATGTATGAAGGCATGCTGAGCCTTATGCAGATGGCCAAAACAAGTGGAGCTCTCGCCCGCCACGCCGAGGCGGGATTGCCCTACGTCTCGATCCTCACCCACCCTACGACCGCTGGCGTTATGGCGAGTTTTGCTTCCCTGGGTGATATCATCCTGGCTGAACCGAAATGCATGATCGGTTTTGCCGGTCCCCGCGTTATCAAGGAAACGACCCACCAGGATCTTCCAGCCGGATTCCAAACGGCCGAATTCCTTCAGGAACATGGCTTTATTGACCGGATCGTTCATCGCAAACAGTTGCGTGCTACGCTGATTTCGTTGCTCAATTATCTGACACTGTCGAAGTAGTTCGCGGGAGGTGCAGTTGAACGCCGCTTACGACATAGCTGTCGAATGGCTTTTCGCTACGCAGCAGAGAGGAATGAAGTTCGGTCTCGAGCATATGCGCCGCTTACTGGTCGCACTCGACGAGCCGCAAAAATCGCTCAAGGTTATCCACGTAGCCGGCACGAATGGCAAAGGCTCTGTTTGTGCAATGCTCGATTCGCTTGCCAGGTCCGCAGGAATCAGGACCGGACTTTTTACCTCCCCTCATCTTGTTCGATTCAATGAAAGAATTCAGGTGGACGGCAACCCGATCGGTGACGATTCAGTAGTCAGCGGCCTTCATCGCATTCGAGAGCGGCTGGACGACGATTATTATCCGACATTTTTCGAGATAACAACTGCGCTTGCCCTGGATTATTTCCGGGCCGTGAACGTTGATCTAGTTATTCTCGAGACAGGTCTCGGTGGCCGCCTTGATGCAACTAACATTGTTACCCCCCTTGCTTCGGTCCTCACTTCGATCGATCTCGATCATCAGAGATGGCTAGGCAACACCATTGACGAGATTGCGCTTGAGAAGGCCGGAATTATCAAACCCGCAATCCCCGTTGTTTCAGTTCCACAAATCGCGCAGGTTCGGAGCGTTATCGAAAAGGTGGCATTGGAGCGTTCGGCTCCGCTTTACTACGTAAATCGGCCGATCAGCGACATGTTCGTGGGTTTGCCGGGTTCACATCAGCGAATAAACGCAGCGGTCGCATGCGAGACACTGGTCCATGCAGGCTTCCATTTGACGGAAGAAGAACGCCGGGAAGGTCTTGCAAACGTTTTTTGGCCCGGCCGGTTTCAGCGCCTGGGCACCCGAATTGTTCTCGACGGGGCTCATAACCCCGCCGCCTCGCAGCGGTTGATTGAAACCTGGGAAGAATGCGTTGGAACGGAAAGACCCATAATCATCTTCGGAGGCCTTCGAGAGAAAGATCTGCTGCAGATGCTCTCCGTACTGAGCAAGATCGCCGCTCGTTTTTACATCGTCCCGGTACAGAGCCGCCGCGCAGCGGTAACCGATGAAATTCAAGCGCTGGTCCCGGAGAACGTGCCGTCATCGACCTTCAACTCTGTTACAGATGCCCTGGAACTCGCTCAGGAATCCGACGACCTAATCCTCGTGACCGGCTCGCTTTTCCTCGTCGGCGAAGTATTAGCAATCCTCCAGCCCGCCCAAGGCAGTTTCCAGGCGAGCAACCAGTAGATCTTGACTACATTTTCTACAAATGCTCTTATTTCGCGCGTGGTACGGTTTTGCCTCGGATTGCTCGGTTTTGGACGGTCCAAATGGGCATCGACATTCGACCAGGAACCGGCGATAGCCTTCTGCTGAACCCCTGCAAGCCTCCTTCAAATGCTCCCAATCCCGCGTCTTCAGGACCAGCCATACCTCTGCCATTCAGGGAGCCAAGCCGGGATATCCTGTTCGTTTGAACTTCAAAACCCGATACGGACCAAAATCCTCCCTTATTCTCACCTTCTCTGTATCGATTTGCTCGGAGATCGGCTTATAACTCTTCGCTACTCGTTTGCTGACGTCGAAATTTCGATCGGCCGCGATTTTTGCGGACGCGCCCAGTTCATTGACGATCTGGCCAATTTTCGAGTTTCAGCAATCCGCGAATCCAGGAATGTGAAGCTCCGGGTAGTTACCGAGCAATATTCAGAGAAGACCGAGGTTTACTGAAGCCGGCTTCAGGAATCTGTTCTTTGGCGATGATTTTCTCTTCGTCCTCGTGCTCGTGCTCGTTTCCACAGATTTCGAGAGGACGAGGACGCAGATCAATTCTTGATCTCGGCTGATCAACCCTATCACCGGCCCCAAGGTCATATCACACCGGTAGGGCGAAGCTCCTGCTGAGCCGCCGCCCTTTTGACCTCTAAACCAAAGGCAGCTCGCCGGGAGGCTCGCCCTACCGATCAACCGATCAACCGGCCCCCAAGGTCATATGGCACGGTAGGGCGCTTGCAGTGAATTGATGTACGTTTTCTTCGTTCATTTCAGGGAGGGACGGCCTTGCGATCGGAACCAGGAATGAGCACGACGGACGAACCTTTGGTTACCGCTACGTCACGCTATCGATGACAGATGCGGGGTACGGCAGGCTGAGCCTACGCCCCCTTGACCTTCGGCTACCTCGCCGGCGGAAATCCCGTTGCGCCCCAACGGTTCATCATCGCGTTATTGATCGCCCAGCGGATCGTCGGATGCTGCGTGGCAATCCAGAAATGTCGCCAGGGAGAAAACTCCTCATCGATCAATCCGGCATCCGCAAGACTGCGGATTTGCGCTAAAATATCCTCACCGGTCCAGGTTTGCAGCCCCGCCAGGACTTCCATCGTTTCCGTAGTTGACTCTGCGATTTGAAGCCCATACGCAATAACTTTTGCGACCGTTGCTGGAGCAAGGTAGCCAGGTTCACCAATCCGTTTTGGATCAAGAACGCGAAGAAAATTCTCCAGGCTGAAGTCCCGGATGGCCCATTTATCGCAGGGATCCAATCTGGCCATGGGAAAACGGGCATGATCGATGAGATCGGCAAGAGACCACCGAATATCAGGAGACGGCGGCTGGGCAAAATTATAGGGAAAATTCAGCCTGACATCCCGGATCGCAAGGATTTGGTCCGGACTGAGAGGCTGAAACGGAGGCGGTCGCTGGCGGTCGCGTTCGTCGATTTTTTGATCGTTGACGAAAAAGTTGCAGAACGCAAATGGTCAGTTTGCCGCCGTCGAACCGTTGGACCTCGACTTGCGTCGCTTCTCCTTAATTTCAAAAGCGAGAGACAACACACGGCGGTACTTCGCCTGCCCTACCGCCACCAGACGAATACTAAGATCCGTCTTTTCGTTGATTTCGTGTAACGCGCGATCGATCGCCCGCTGCTTGAGATTCGGCCAATGAACCAGGCACTTTTCACTTAGGACATTCCCCTGGGGATCCCGTACTTCATCCACGCCAAGAACTTTTCTAATCTGCGGAATCGATATTCGCTTTAACCCTATATGTCTCCACTTCCATGCCCACTCATACAGGCGAATCGAATACTGGCTCGCCAGTTTCACGCCGGCGCGTTCGGAATCCTCCTTTTGGTGGTCTTTCAAACGTTCCAGGTGAGGCACCAAACCCGGATCAATGTGAAGGGTCATCCTCTTTTCGACTATCGTGATAGAACTCAGCCAACGCGCATAGAGCACCGAGTTCTGTCGATCGCTGTTATGCAGCACCAATCTATGATAAGTCAGCAGCTTCATCGCGGCCGTCTGCAGATCGAAATCATCGAAGTCATATGCGGTCACCGAAGGTTTCAGCCGGTCCACAATGCTCATCACGATTTCCCTTTCGTTGGGTGTAAGCTTGTAAAACGCCTCGATCAGGTCATCGCCAAACCCCAGTTGCTCAACCGGTTCGGGAACTGGTAACGCACTGAAAACTTTGTTGTGTTTGCGCACTTTACTTTCGGTCTCTTAGGGTGTTACAGAAAATACATATCAAATTTTTCGGGAGAAGCACTAAAAAATGGTTACCGCGAAGGAAACTAGGCAAACGGCGGCAGAATCTGCCAAATGGTCGTTCTCGGCGGACGGCGGGCCGCTTTCGATCGACGACTTTTTCGAGACGTACCGCAAGCACGGCATCTTCTACGAGGGAAAAGAGCAATGGCTTAAGGGTGTCTCCAAGGTAACATGGGATAACTTTTTCCTGGTTTGTACCGAAGAACTCGATGACATATCCCAACGCGCGGCAAAAATGCTCGTAACCTATTGCCTGGAAATAGTCGAAGATGTCGCCTCGCGGATTCGCGGCCCCGTGACTGCGGCAAAGATTTCCGACGCGATGAAGAGAGAGTTTGATGAACAGTACGACAATCGCGTTTATCAATTCCAGTGGGCGATGCGGCATGAAGCCGTACGCGACGCGGTAACAATCGCCGTGACGAACCGATGGGGGTAAATAAAGCTGCGACCGGGTCAGGGCTGAGTTAACGATTTCGCAAAAATCGGGATCGGATTCAGTGCGGAGCTTCTGACCCAAAGGGCGGGAAAGGGACTCGGTGCATGAGCTCTGTCCCGAAGAGACAGGAGTGGTCAGCTCTGCGGCCTTTTGTCCCAAAGGGACAACGGGTCTCAGCCCGGGGTTTTAACCCCGGGTCACACGTCCCGTTAAGCGCGTCGCCCTTCTGAGACTAATCCCTTTCAATCTGACACCCCTTCAGGGCGACTCGCTCCTTGGAGGTGTTTTACTACCCGGAGTTAAAACGCCCGGGCTGAGTCCTGCTGCCCCTTCGGGTGCCTCAAACAAGGCGGCTATAGTCGCGAGTGAAGTCCCTAGTATTGACAACATATATTTATTATGTTTCTATATCTCAATGTTTGCGACCGATATTCCGCTTACCAGTGAATTGGGCAAGAATCCTGATTCGAAGCGTCCTTTCGATTCAATGTCTATTCTCAGTCCCGATGGCAGCCTTCTGCGGCTGCCCGATTACTCGAAGGCGGCTGCACCTATTAAACTTAAGAAATTCGAAGGTTACGAAATCCGCGGCGAAGCCCTTCCTCCAATATTTCGTCAGAGCTCCGATGGCATCCTAAGCGTGCCTCGCTTTGCGATCAGGATCGCACATGGCGGGCGGACGCTCCATCACAGAAGATACGCGGGTGATGAAGCGACTTTGACAGAAGCGTCGGCTGCTGCGGTCCATTGGATCCGCCAACACAGGCTCCGCCTGAAACTCTCCTACATTGGTTCTATTCCGCTCCTTCTTCTTTGGACCATCTGCCTGGCACTTGGCTGGTTCTTTGAGCCCGTTGTTGGATGGATCAGTTTCCTGCCCCTGTTTGTCAGCGTGCCTATCGGCTGGTGCTTCGCGCCGCTGAGATCCAAGAGGGCGACCACCGCTTCTCTTGCTGGATTCGTTTGGGATCGCAACGACTTCTGTCGAGGTTGGCTAATCACCGGCGACACAGGTTCAGGCAAGACGTTCGCGATAAACGCTCTCATGCATTCCGTTTTCCGCCACGAGCCCGACTGGGGCGGGCTTTGTTGCGACGAAAAGGGCATTTATTATGAAACTCTGGTTCGCATGGCCAGAAAGTATCATCGCCAGGACGACCTTCTGCTTTTGCAAACCCGGCCGGATTTTGCAGATGAAGAATGGATGCCTCTTGCCCGCTTTAATTTATTGTCGGATTCCACGATTCCATGGTCGACCTATGCAACCGTAATCGTTGACACGGCGTCCGCACTCAATCCTGGCTCTGAAGACAAGGGGTTCTTTAAGACCCAGGCGCATGCAAACATCGGCCGAGGGATTCAGCTCTTTCGTCTTCTGAATGTTGTTCCAACGATGCATGATCTTCTCGAAGTGCTGCAGTCTCAGCCCTTGCTGAAGGCAATGCTTCAGAATCTAGAGTCACTAAAAAACCGCGGAAATGCGGATGCTCAGGATTGCTGTGAACACTTTATGAATGCTTATCTTCGCCAGCCCCCTGAGCAGCTCGGTGGAGTTATTTCGACGATTTACAATTACCTGAACTACTTTACCAACCCCGACATTATCGAAATTTTCGGCACACCGGAAAACACGTTCGATTTCTCAGCACTCGACAGCGGCGCGATCATTTGTCTTTCCATGCCGCAAAAATACCAAACAGAGCGCCGATACGTTACGACGATTCTAAAGCTCCTCTTTTATGCTCATGTGCTCCGCCGATTCGATCCAAGACCACCAGGCAAACGGCAAACCGCCGAAGACAATCTGTTGATCTGCTGGCAGGATGAAGCTCAGCGATTCATCTCCGATTCGGACTGTAATGTCGACGTCATACGGCAGGCAAACGCGACAACAATCATGGCCGCTCAATCGAAGACCTCCTTTTTTCCGGCCTTGGGAACAAAAGAGAAAGCGGAGGTTACGATCCTTAATCTTCGGAACAGAATCATCTTCAAAGCGGCGGACAAATCCTGCGCCGAAACCTCCGCTGATTTCGTCGGAAGGCGGATGCACTGGAAAAAAACTTACACCCGCGGGAAAAACAACTCGAGCACGACGCGATCGCGCGAGGAAGAATATATCGTAAAGCCGTACGAACTCATGTCGCTGCCGAAGTTCACAGCGATCGTCAAACATTGTGAAAAGGGATTCAAAAAGAGAAAGCTTCATCCGGTAGACGCCGATGGAAAAACTCCTCATTGGTATTCTTCGTTCTGAAGGGGAAGCGCTGGAGCCTTCTTTGGAACCGCCTTCATGACTTGCGGGGATATCAGGGCTAGCCCTGACTCATGGTTCAGGCAATCTTCCGAACAGGCCCTAAGAGGTTCCCCTGGCTTCATTTTCTCAAAATTTTTTGAGGGGGAATTCAGATTCGTCACCTAGTGGCTATCGCATCGAAGACCTCGCACACGACGCTCAAGGATTGATTCGAAAACTTGGACTGAGACGTTATGCATTGGTTGGGCACTCGATGGGAGGCAAGATCGCTCAGTTATTAGCATCGTGGCATCCGGCCGGTCTGGAAGCATTAATCTTAGTCGCGCCATCGCCGCCCGTCCCAATGGCTGTTCCGGAAGAGCAGCGTTGATCAGCCGAGATCAAGACCTTGGCGCCGGTTGATCGGTTGATCGGTAGGGCGAGCCTCCCGGCGAGCCGCCTTTAGTTTAGTTTAGAGGTCAAACGGCGGCGGCTCAGCAGGAGCTTCGCCCTACCGGTGTGATATGACCTTGGGGCCGGTTCGTAGACTGCGCTCCCAGGCAATCCACGATTTAGATGCAGTAAATTATTGCACTTAAATCGGAGACTACTGCACTTAATTCGTGCTCGGCACGGACCTGTCGAGTGTTGAAAACGCATGGCGCCAACCAGATTGAACCTCGCCGATCTCGGATGCTGGTCCGCCCCGATGACGGCAAGCTGAAGGCGGCGTCCGATGGATTCAATTACCATAACCTGTTGGGTCAACCGACTCGAGCAACAAGGTCCGTGAGCGCGTCGAGCTCGATCTCATCCCGGCGGAAATGCGCCGCGACGCGCCCCTGCACGAGCACGGTCAGATCGTCTGCGACGGAGAGCGCGTGGCGGAAGT
>Ga0070698_100008196_pt1 | contig 11302 bp, 9 predicted proteins | sample KBSK1502metaG_FD_65477 | JGI IMG/M metagenome (GOLD analysis project Ga0070698, IMG submission 65477) | Corn, switchgrass and miscanthus rhizosphere microbial communities from Kellogg Biological Station, Michigan, USA - KBS K1-50-2 metaG | ecosystem: Host-associated > Plants > Roots >...
ATGACGTCATAGGGCGAAAACGGCGCCTTGTAGTCGAAGATGGCGCCGCGCTCGGCCGGCAACCCACCAACGTAGATGGCGACGCGCTCCATGCTGGACATCCGAGTCGCCGCAAATCCGACGATCATGTGACTGAGCCCCGGCGCGACCCCGCAGTCGACCACGGCCGCGACGCCGCTTTCGCGTGCCCGCGCATCGAGCGCGAGCGGGTCTTCCGCCATGAAGCTGATGTCGACCATCGGACGACGGGCGGCGATCACGGCGGTCAGCGACTGGCAGCCGAGGACGCTCGGCAGTGCGCCAACCACAAGATCGTGGTCGGACGCCAGGCGGCTCAGCGTCTCGCCTTGTGAGAGGTCCGCACGGACCGTGCGCGCGCCGCTCTGTGCGCCGGCGCGCTGAAGCCGGTTCTCGTCGATGTCGGCGATGGTGACGACGTGGGCGCCGTCGCGAGCGAGGTCAACGGCGACCGCCGAGCCGATGGCGCCGCAGCCGGCGATCAGGACCCGGGTGCCCACACCCTACGTTCCCGCTTCGAAGAACCGCTTCGGCGCCTCGATTGTCATCGTCCGGATGGCCTGATCCGAGATGCCGATTTTCCTGAGCGCCGGGATTGCCTTGCGCACGACGAACAGCATGCCGTCGGGGTTCTGCGCGACGCGGAGCGGATCCGACGCCGTCGGCTGCAGCGTCATCGCGAGCGAGTGGTCGTTGCCGAGCATCAGCCGCTCGGCGAACCCCGCGTCCACGAGCGCCTTGATCTGCGCGTAGCGCTGCTCCCACGTCAGCGCCCCCGGCGCCTGCAGCGGCGTTCCCGGTGGCGCGGGGCCGCCGCGCGGCAGCTGGTCCATCCCGAGGTAGTACCCGCGGCGCACGAGGCCGGACTGATAATCCGCCGGACTGTTGTCGGTGTGGCCGATGCAGACCTTCGACGGGCTGAGACCTTCTTCCTCGAAGATCGCCGCCTGCTTCTCACCGACCCGCTGGGCGCCGGGCGAGTGCGTGGTGATCGGCAGGTCCGTCGCCTTGCTCGCGCGCGACGCCGCGCGCAGCAGCTTCTCGCCGAACGCGTCGATCATGCCGCCGTTGGCGACCTTGATGATGCCCGCCTTGATGTCGGTCCCCTCGATGCCGACCGTGATCTCGCGGACGAAGAAGTCGGTGAGCTCCTCGACGGTCCGCGCGCGCATCGTGTTCGACGGATCCAGCCAGTGGCCGGTCGATGCAATCACCTGCATGCCGGACTTGCGGGAGATCTCCTCCATCAGCCGGATGTCGCGGCCGAGATCGATGGTCGTGCAGTCGACGATCGAGGTGACGCCCTCGTCCTTCGCGCGCTTCAACTGGTCGGACGCGGTCGCGATGAACTTCGCGCGGCCGCCGAGCAGTTCGGGCCAGGCCTGCCAGATGCCGGCGGAGCTGGCGTTGATGTGCTCGTGCGAGAGCGTGAATCCCAGCTTCGACGACTCGATCGGCCCGAGCACAGTTTGCACCTTCGTGCGGCGCGCGGCGGCGCCGCCGGCTGCGCGTTGTGCCGGACCTGCCGCGTCCGCCTCCGCCTTCAACATCGACACGATCCCGAGGCCGGCGGCCACACGGCCCAGCGCCTCGCGACGATTCATCCGATTGCCCACGGCAGGTCCTCCGTCTCTCCGATCCAGCTGGCAATCATAAGTCGGTCGCCGCTGGGATACACTCAGCCGCGGCACGTTCGATGTGGGAGGTCTCTATGCACCGCCTTGCGCGACGGCCCGCTCCGGTAGTTCTGCTCCTGGCTCTCACGTTCGGCGCGACCTCCGCGGGTGCGCAGACGGCTTCAGCGGTCGCACCGATCCCCGACGTCACCGGGCCGGTTCCAGTCACGGCCACGTCCTTCCCACTGATGACGTCGAGCAAGCTTCAGACGGTCGTCGATCTGCCGAAGGCGGGATACGTCGAGGAAGAGTTCTTCATCACCGGCCGCGCGAATGTCTACGACTGGTCGCCGGACGGCCAGGTCGTGGTGAAGACGCCGAACACGCCGTACACCACGCGCCTGATGCTGCGGCGGCCTGCGGACGCCGCCCGTTTCAGCGGCAGCGTGATCGTCGAGATCGTCAACTCGGCGCGGCGATTCGACTTTCCGTTCGCGTGGGGCGTTTCGCACGACCATTTCATGGAGAACGGCGACGCCTTTGCGATGATCACGCTCGCGCAGGCCAACCTCGAGGGGCTGAAGGCGTTCGACCCGATGCGCTACGCCTCGCTGTCGCTGGCGAACCCGACACCGGACGAGTCGTGCAACGCCGGACGCGCCGGCGGACCGCCGCAGACCGCTCCAGGGGAAGAAGGGCTGCAGTACGACATCCTCGCGCAGGCGGGTGCGCTGCTGAAGGCGGGGCGCCCGGGCGGCCCCCTCGCGGGCTTCACCGTGCAGCGCCTCTACATGACTGCCTACGATGGGATCCTGCCGACCTTTATCGCCGCGGTGCATTCGCGCGTGAGGCTCGCGGGCGGCAAACCGATCTACGACGGCTACATCCTGAACCGCCACCCGGCGTTGACGCGTCTGCGCCGCTGCGGCATGGCGCCCGCCGCCAACGATCCGAGACAGATCATCCGGAACCTCGACGTCCCGCTGATTCGCATCATCGGCCAGACCGACATCCTCGCGACGTACGCGCAGCGCAGGGAAGACAGCGACGCGGCCGGCGACCGCTATCGGCTGTACGAAATTGCCGGAGGCGCGCACGCCGATGCGGCGTTCTATCCATACATCCCGACGGTCGGGGACCTGAGAAAGATCGGCAGCGCGTTCCCGTTCCTCGCCTCGTGGCCGTTTGCCAACCAGTGCGAGCCGGAACAGATGCTGGCGAGGACACCCATCAACACCCATGCGCTCGATGCGGCGTTTGCGAACCTGACGCGATGGATTCGGGATGGCGCGCCGCCGCCGAAGGCGGAGCGGATCAGGATCGAGAACCCCGGGACGCCGCAGGCCCGCATCGCGCTCGACCAGTTCGGCAACGCCATCGGCGGCGTGCGCTCTCCGTACCTCGACGTGCCGATTGCCACCTATCACACGACGTCGAAAGGGGAGACCTTCTGCCCGGAGCTCGCGCACACCGTGCCGTTCGACTGGGCGCGGCTCAACACGCTGTACGGCACGCCGCAGGGCTACCGGACGAAACTCGCGCAGTCGGTCGATCGGATGGTTCGAGAGCGGTGGCTGACGGAAGCGGACGGCCGCAGGATCAAGGCCGAGGCCGCGTCGGTGCCGGTGTCATCGAGCAATTGACGAATAAATCCCTTTAGTTGACGCCGAACTGGCGGTAGTCGAGAACCGGTTCGCGCCCTTCAGACGATGCGAGCGTCGCCAATCGCTCCACGCGGCGCGACGCCGCGATGGTTCCGCGTGCGACGTACGACTCCTGGTTCCGCTGCAGCTCCTTGAGCGAGTAGCGATAGTTCGCCGCCAGCCCCACCGACCGGCGCAGGCCGGCCTCAGAGACATCGCCGAGCCAGTTGACTCGCTCGAGCCGCGCGCCGTTGCCCAGGTGGAAGCGGGCCACGGCATCCGCGGGCTGCGTGCCGCGACGGGCGTAGAGCAGGTAGTAGGAGCAGAGCGGAATCAGCTGCCGTTTCAGGATCCGCAGCAGCGCCGGCTGGCTCACCCACTTGTCATCGGCGAGCACGTCCACCAGGCCGCTGAACTTCCGATCGCCCTTCGCCACGCCATCCAGCCACTCTCGGAACCCCGGGATCGGCGACAGCGTGGCAAAGATGCGCAGCTGCGACAACTCGGCGCACAGCGACTCCACCGACTTCTGGATGAGCGTGCCCCCCAGACCCATCCCGCGGAAGCCGTCGTGGCAGTTGGAAATCGAATAGAAGATCGCGGTGTCGCACGCGCGCGGGTTCAGGACGGGCGAGTCGGGGTCCACGATCGGCTGCACCCGCTCGCTCACGTCCGTCGTCAGCGCGACTTCCGTGAAGACGACAGGCGCCTCCGGTACGTCGGGCTGAAACAGGCCGTAGCAGCGGCGATCGGATTTGAGCCGCCGCTGCAGCTCGCGCCAGCTCCGCATGCGATGGACGGCTTCGAACCGGATCAGGTTCTCGAGCAGCGCCGGCGACGCGTCGGCGGTGATGCGACGGAATTCGAGGATGATCGAGTTACCGGGGGGCACGGCGGTGCCTGTATGCGCAACGCATGTACCAATGCCAATCCGCGCAGCGCGGCGCGGGATCTGCACGAAGTTTTGAAATAGTCGCGCGCGAAACGGACTATTGGGCGCCGGACCCGGAGACTTGTCAGCGGCGCATGGTCAGGATCGACGCCCGCTGCTGGCCCTTCGAGGCGACTCCCAGCACCTGACCGAGGTCGGTGCCGAACACGCTGTCGCGCCGCCCCTCGACGAACGTGACGAGCTGCTCCTCGAAGACCGCTGCGGCGCCCGCATCGTTGCCCGTCCGCTCGGCGAGCAGGCGGCGCGCGTGCTCCACCTGGTGGCGCAGCGTCTGCTGCCGTTCGAGGGCATTCCTCCCGGTCTTCACGTCGACGGCGTGCGCGTACTCGATCTCGTCGATGATCAGCGCGGCAAACTTGCGCAGATCGGCCGCTTTCTTCTCGCCCGCCCGCACACTGACCAGCGCGAGCGCGGCATGCTGCTGCAGCAGTTCCGCGAACTTCGCGCGCGTCTGCGGCGCCGCCGTCGCGAACTCCGGCATGTCGGAATCGTCCGCGTAGATCACGGCCACGATCGTGCCGTCGATGGCGAAGGGGATGGCCATGGCGCACGAGGGCGTGCCTCCGAAGGGAAGCGCCATGTCGGCCTCGCCGTGAATCGACGGAAAGTACGCCTCCAGGCGTCCCGAGCCGATCGCGCGCGACAGCAACGACTCCGGCGTCAGCGGCACGCGCACCTTCGAGATGTCGCTCTGGAAGGTGAACCCGCTCTGCCGGGCGCCCTCGAGCCGGTTCTCCTGGACGTTGAAGAGCGCGACGCGCGAGAACTCGGGCGCGAGACCGTCCACGACGGAGCCAAGAACCTCGGACTGCGTCGTGGCGCGCTTCAGCGCGTGGAACACCGTCAACAGCGCGTCGAGCGGAAGCGACGTGCACGCGATCGCCTGTTCGCCAATCGCGGCGACGTGCTCGCGGCGCATCTCCTCGATCGTGGCCTCGAACTCCGCCGCCATCCGCGCCATCTCCGCAGGCGCGGCCTGCGGACGTTCGCGTTCCGCCTCGAGGTCGGCGCGCGCCGCCGCGAGGCTGGCGTTGGCCTGGTCGAGCGCCTCCTTCATGCGTCCGGCGGCCGCGGTGCGGTCGTGCAGCTGCCTCCGGATCGCCGTGATCGCCGCGTTCGACGACAGGCGTTCGCGGATGCGCTGGATTTCTTCGTCCGCGATCCCGGGGACGTTCAGCTGCTCGTCGATCGGCATCGCCGCGGCCTCGACGGCCCTTCGCGCCGCGTCGAGGCCGCGGATGACTTCCTGGGCGCGCGCGCTGACGAGACGATTCGTCAGCGCGGCGATCTCGGTCGCAAGACACCGGGACAGTTCGTTCAGATCGGCGGACGAATTCATGACGTTCGACAGACTGCTGCTACAGCAGGCCGGACAATTCGGCCGACAGCATCCGCTCGCACTCCGGGCACACGACCACATAACCCTTGCGGGGAAGCGTGGACGTGAAGGAGGCCTGCGTGCGCAGCACGCGCAGCACGCGCAGCGTGCGGATCTCCTGCTCGCATTGCGGACACTGCACCGGCGACTCGAGCGTGTAGAGCGCTCCCGCGTTGGACAGGGCCCTGGTGGCTGGCTCCTCCACGTTCGCGGGTTCAACCGGCTGGGTGCGCGGCGACGGTGCAGCCGCGGCCGCCGGAGACTGGGTCGTCTTGCCTGGATCGATCGTTGAATTGGTGCGCAACGCTTCCATTACCGCCGGGACGCCCGCGCGCCGCGGATCGAACATGCCCCATTCGTCGCGGACGGGTTCGTCCTGCTTCTGTGCTGAATTTGCATTCATGGTGAGTCTCCGCGCCGGTGGCCGGTGGCAAGAGCCGAGCCGGTAAATGGGTGCCCGTGCAGTCCGTTGCCGTCACACGGCGCGCGTCCGAGGCAGAGACCTCGAATCACAACTTTCGTCGGCCACGTGAGGAATCCGTCGTTGGAGGCCGCACTCGCGGCGCGAACGCTCCGTCGGCGCATGCGGGCACGGCGCACCGTTTCGGCGCGGTTTGTGAAAGATGTTTACATCGGCACACGCTCGCTGTGCGCCGGTGAGTAACCGCGTGAAGCGTCACCCCGCCGATGGTGTCGGTTTGGTGAGCGCGATCTCGATTTTCGGGTGAAGCCTATGGCGACGTGCTATCGATGTAAGAGCGACATGGTCATCATCGGCGCGCTGTACTCGGGCATCCGCACGTCGTTCCGCCCCGCTGACTCGAAGTTCCTGACGCTCGAGACCGGAGACGTGATGACGAAGGCGACGATGTGCCGGAATTGCGGGCTGGTGGAAATCCTGGGTGACGTGAACAAGCTGCGCCGGCTCACGAGCGAGCCCGACTCCGAAACCGAGCAGTTCGCGAGACGGTAAGTCCGTCGCGGTGCGCCCGGTCGGGCCAGGGGGTTCACCGCGCGATGCTGTTCAGGTGGGTCTCCGCCTGCCGGGTCCAGTCCTCATGCTTCGGCGGCGCTTCGTGCAGCAGCCGCCCCATCTCCTGTAACAGCAGCTCGCGCTCGCCGTCGCCCGTCGCGCCGCAGCGGACGCGCTCGAGCCACCGTTGCATCGACGTGAGCGCGCGGAGGTGGCGTTCACAGTCCACCCGCCAGTCGAGCAGCAGCGACGCCAGCGCACTCATCGACTCCAGGCGAAGAGTTGCATCCTCGGACGCTCGCAGGTCGGAGGCCGGCGCCAGTGGAGGTGTCATCCCGCCACGAATAAAAGCAAACGGTTTGCCGTCCACGCGGCAGCTGGCAGCGGGCCGCTGGCAGCGAATCGCCGCGTGATTTGTCGACGCCTGGACACACCGTGGCTGCGCGCCCACGCACGTTCCCATGGGTTATGCTGCCGAGCGTGTGGCAGCCAACGAACCTTCAGTGGTGGACGCTTCTCATCGTCGCGCTGCTCATCGTTGCCGCGTGGCCGCCGGCCGACAGCCACAGCCTGGCGATGAAGTTCGTCAACTGGGCCGTTGATCCCGGCAATCGCCTGCCCACGCTGCCGCCGCCCTTCGCGGCGGGTGAGGGCGACGACCTCGAAGCCGTGAACGCGCACGATCTCCAGACGCGGATGTACGACGAGCTGTACGACAAGGGCGGCTGGACGCGGACGCGCCTCGAGCTGAAGGTGGCCGGCGACCCGTTCGACGCCGCGACCGAGCGCCAGCTGCTCGTGGCCGTTGGCGTCATCGCTGGCTTTCTGGTCTGGAGATACGGAAAGAAAGACGGTTAACTCCCAACTTCCAAAATCCAACTCCCAAGATGCCCCATTGCCGCGGCAACGAGCTCCTTGGGAGTTGGAAGTTGGTAGTTGGGAGTTTACTGGGTTGCCGATCGCCCGCCTCCTCGAATCGTGATCTTCTCGACGGTCCACGTCGAGCAGTCACCCTTATAGATCACCGTATCCGACTCGCAGTGGATCTCGTGGATGAGGCAGCCAGACTGTCCGTGGCCGAGGCTCGTCTGTGCCCAGCCGACGAGGTTGCCGTTCATATCGAGCTTGTAGACCTTCCCGTTGCCGTCGCCGCTGAACAGGTACTGGTTCGGCATCGGTGACGTGCAGACGCTCCATGGCGCGCCGACGTTGGCGATCGACTTGACGAAGTTCAGGTTGTCATCGTAAACCTGGATGCGGCGGTTGCCGCGGTCCGCAACATACACGTTGTTCTTCGCGTCCGTCGTAATTGCATGGACCGTGTTGAACTGATTCATGCCAGCGCCACGCGTGCCGACTGCTTTGTTCCACGTCCCGTCCTTGTTCACTTTCACGACACGCGAGTTCTTGTAGCCGTCGGAGACGAAGATGTTGTCGTTGCTGTCGAACGCCACGTCCGTCGGACGGCCGAAGGTGCCGACGCCACCGACCGGGTAGCGCTGACTCTCAGCCTCGCGCTCGCCGCGCTCGAGATAGCGCTCGAGGAAATCGATCGCCTCCGGCTTGCGGCCGAGGACCATCTGCACCGCGCCCTGCGGGTTGAACTTGACGATCATGTTCGACCCTTCGTCGGTCATCCACACGTTGTCGTACTTGTCCACGCGGACGTTGTGCGCGAACGAAGCCGCGTAGTTGTCCTGTCCCCACTGCTTGACGAACCTGAGGTTCTGGTCGAACTCGAACAGCTGTGACGCGGTGGAGCCGCGCGCGGGGCCCACGTTGCCGCTGCGCGTGAAGACGAACAGATTGCCCTTGGAGTTCTTGGCGACGCCGACCGCCTCACCAATCGTGTGGCCGGGGACCGTCAGCCTGAGGACCTCCTCGGTGACCTGCAGTTGCGGCGTGGCTTTCTCGAGCGCCTCCTGACGCGCGATCGCCGCCTGTTGTTCGGGACTCGGTTGGCCCTGCCCCTGCGGCGCCTGTCCGGCGACGACCACGAGCAGCAGCGCGACGAGAACGAAAGTCAGACGTTTCACGACGGCCTCCTTTTCACGACGTTGGCAACCGGGGTGCGCGCCGCGGAGTATACTCCGCAGCCGCATATCAAGGGAGAGCCGGACCATGAAAAGGATCGTTGTGGCTCTGACCGTCGTGACGAGCCTCATGACCGCGAGCCAGCTATGGGCCCAGGGCGGGGACGGAAGTCTCCGTGGAACCGTTCGCGACAGCCAGGGCGGCGCGCTGCCCGGCGTCACGATCACCGCGACCAGCGATGTACTGCTCAGTCCGAGTGTCACCGTCACGGACAGCGCCGGCAATTACCGGCTGATCAACCTGCCGCCCGGCACGTTCACCGTGACGGCGCAGCTCGCCGGCTTCTCGGTCTCGCGCCGTGAAGGCATCCTGCTGCGCGCCGGCAGCAACTTCCAGGTCGACGTGACGATGGAGCTCGGCGCGCTCGAGGAGTCGATCACCGTCTCGGGCGACGCGCCGATGCTCGAAGTCACCAAGCCGAGCAACGTGCTGACGATCGACGCCGAGTTCCAGAAGGAAGCACCGGTCGTCGAAGGGAAATTCTGGAGCGACTTCCTGATGCTCACGCCGGGCGTGATCTCGCGCCCGCACAACGACGCCAGCGGCCGCCAGAACTATTTCGGCAACGCGGTCGAGCACCGCGACGCCGTGACGCTGATGGAAGGCCTCTACGCCGGCAACTACAACGACTTCAACATCAACCGCACCGGTCTGAGCTCCGAGGCCATCCAGGATACCGAGGTGAAGACCGGCGGCGTCGACGCGGCCTCGCCCATGGGCTACGGCCTCGTGATCAACATGCTGAGCAAGAGCGGCGGCAACGACTTCCACGGCACCGGCGTGATCTCGTACCAGCCGTTCAAGTGGAACGCGAACAACGTCGGCTCGGGATCGCCCGCGACGCGGGAGGTCCACCAGTACGACGTGTCGTTCGGCGGGCCAATCAAGCGCGACCGGACCTGGTTCTTCGGCGCGCTGCGGTACACGAACAACAGGAGCGGGACCGGGCGGACCGCCGAGCAGCTCGCCGCGCACCGCGCGTTCTTCCCCAACCAGCCGCTCGACAACAACACCATCACCGGCTACCAGCCGTGGGTGAAGGTGACGACGAAGCTGAACCCGAAGCACGACCTGGCGCTGGTGTACCAGGGCGACCGGCTGCTGCTCAACGTCGTCGGCGCCGAGGACTACGAGCAGGTGGAGGTGCTGTCCACCGGCGGTCCGATGTACGGCGGCAAGCTGACGTCGGTCTGGGGTGAGCACCTCACGTCCACCTTCTACGCGAGCTACAACACCAAGGGCGGCAACAACCGCGACAGCTACGCGTTCGAGAAGGACGGGCCGCTCGTCAACATTCACCGCGAGGCGTTTCTGAACCAGGGCGTGCTCCAGGGGTCGGGGCTGATCCTCAGGGGCGGCCAATGGTCGTCAACGGCGTGCAGCGCGTGCTACGACCTCGACACCTCGTCGATCACGATGCTGCGCGGCGACGTCATGTACTACAAGGACGGCTGGCTCGGGTCGCACGAGTTCCAGACCGGCTTCCTCGCGATGCCGCGCAGCATCTACACGAAGAACGTGCACTTCCTCAACGACGGGTTCATCGTCGAGGAGCGGAGGATGGTCGATGCCGCGAACGCGTCGGCCGGAACGGTTCCCTTCGCGCGGCAGTACATCCTCGGCGACTTGAACCTCGATCAGTCGAAGGGGCGCGACAAGGACATCGGCTTCTACGGCCAGGACAGCTGGAGGGCGGGCCGCCTGACGACGACGCTCGGCCTTCGAGTGGATCTGGTGCGGCGCTTCGACGCGCTGCGCAACCTGCAGCGGCAGTCGAGCACGGAGATCGCGCCGCGGCTCGGCTTCTCGTACGTGCTCACGGCGGACGCGAAGAACGTGCTGCGCGGCACCTACGGCAAGTACCACCAGCAGTTGATGGGGACCCGCAACCCGGTGCCGTCCTTCGGCGGCAACGACGCGCAGGGGATGCGCAACACCTACGACCTCAACTCGGACGGCGTCTTCGAGACCGCGATCGTGACGCCGCCGGTCGCGACGTCGATCTCGAGCCTCCAGTTCGATCCGGATCTCCATCAGCCCAGCTTCGACGAATGGTCGCTCGGGTACCGGCGGCAGTTCCCCGGTCAGATCGCGATGGACGTCGCCGGCATCGTGAAGGTCAACCACGATCAGTACGCGCAGACGGACATCAACGGTTTCTATCCCGACGCGCCGAACAAGCCGTTCGGCGGCTTCGGCCGGGTCGATCCGAACCAGGGGCTGCTGTACCGGCTGACGAACAACACCTGGGGCACCACTCACTATCGCGCGCTGCAGGCGACGCTGACGAAGAACCTGACGCGCGGGTTCCAGGCGCTCGTCACGGTCCAGCGGCAGTGGCAGCACCTCGAGGGGACGTGGAACCCGACGGACCCCGCGCGGTTCATCCAGCCCGACGCGTTCGCGAACAACAAGAACATCTGGCGGACCGACGGCGTGCAGGATCACAACAGCCTGGCGACGGGCAACGCGCTCGTCAACAACCCGATGTGGAATCCCTACTCGATCCGCATGGCGGGGACGTGGCACGCGCCGTGGGATCTCGTCACGTCGGGGAGCTACACGATCGTGGCGGGGAACTGGACCGGACCGGTGATCGACCAGCTGCCGGCCAACAGCCCGCTGATC
>Ga0070698_100008197_pt1 | contig 11302 bp, 11 predicted proteins | sample KBSK1502metaG_FD_65477 | JGI IMG/M metagenome (GOLD analysis project Ga0070698, IMG submission 65477) | Corn, switchgrass and miscanthus rhizosphere microbial communities from Kellogg Biological Station, Michigan, USA - KBS K1-50-2 metaG | ecosystem: Host-associated > Plants > Roots >...
GGGCGGAACCGGCGACAACCTGCTGGGCACGTGCGCTGGCGCAAGCCACGGGCCCGGCGTGCGGACCGCGCTCGCCAACTGGTCGACGCGGATCAGCAAGCTGACGCCGTAACGCGTACTGCGACGGCAGAGTGAGTGAGGGCCGGCGAAAGCCGGCCCTCACCCTGCTGGTGACAGCGCTACTCTGACGGCGTGCGAAGGGTTGCTGTCATCGCCTTCGTCATCGCTGTCGCGCCGGCCGGAGCAGCGACAACTCCGAGTGGGCTGCGCGGGATCGTGACCCGTGGCCCGATCAGCCCGGTCTGTGTCGCTGAGCAACCGTGCGACGCACCGGCGAGACACGTGACGCTGCTGTTCTCGCGTGACGGCCGAGTGGTTGGCCGTACTACAACCGATCTGGAGGGCCGGTACCGGATCCAGCTCTCGGCCGGCGTGTACGACGTGTCACGCACCGTAGCTCAGCGAATCGGACGCGGCCTCGAGCCGGATCGGGCCCGGGTCTGGCGTGGACGCTTCGTCCGTGTCGATTTCTCGATCGACACGGGAATCCGCTAGTTTCGCGGCCTTCTGCAGCCGAAAACCGGCCCTTCGTTTGTCCGCGACTGGCACCATGCGGGCGTGAAGAGTGCCTTCGCGATCGCTTTGACCTTCGCTTTCGTTGTTCCGGCGGGCGCGACGACGGGCCAGGGCCTCTATGGGGTCGTGACTCGCAGCCCGACGAGGCCGGTGTGCTCTCCCGACTATCCGTGCAGCGAGCCCGCGGCGCACGTTGCGCTTCGCTTCTATCACGGCACCACATTGGTCAAGACGATCGTCACCGACGGCCGAGGCCGCTACCGGGTGTTCCTGCGGCGCGGTCTGTACACGGTGCGCACTGCGAGTGCCCGGCCGATCGGTAGCGGCATCGACCCGAGGACCGTGCGCGTGGGGTCAGCCTGGCGGCACCAGGACTTCGACATCGATACCGGGATCCGTTAGTGGCGGCGAAGCCGCCTGTCCGCGAGGCGGACCAGTGGAGGGGGTCTGGGGGAACCGGGAGGTTCCCCCGGCTACATCGCCTGCGCGCCGCGGCTGTTGCTCTCCGCGGCGTGGCGCTGCTCGTCGGCGCGGTATGAGGATCTGACGAGGGGGCCCGAGAAGACCGAGCCGAAGCCGAGCTCGTCACCTTGCTCGCGGAACCAGCGGAACTCGTCCGGATGCACCCACCGGTCGATCTTCGCGTGCTTCGGGCTCGGCTGGAGGTACTGGCCGATGGTGAGGACGTCGACTCCGCTCCCGCGGAGGTCGCGCATTGTCTCGACGACCTCGTCGTTCGTCTCGCCGAGGCCGACGATGATGCCGGACTTGGTCAGCACGGGATAGTCCGCGATCTCTTTCGCACGCTGAAGGAGCCAGAGCGCCTTGTCGTAGCTCGCCTTCGCGCCACGCATGCGCGCGTGCAGCCGGCGCACGGTCTCGATGTTGTGGTTGAAGACATCCGGACGTGCACTGAGAATGATGTGGAGCGCCTCCTCCTCCACGTCGAGGAAGTCGGGCGTGAGGACCTCGACGGACGCTTGGGGCAGCTTCGCCTTGAGCGCTCGGATCGTGGCGGCGTAGTGACCAGCACCGCGGTCTGGGACGTCGTCGCGATCGACCGAGGTGACAACGACGTGCTTGAGCTCCATCTTGGCGGCGACGTGTGCGAGCCGTAGCGGCTCGAGAGGATCGGGCGGGCTCTCGGGTCTGCCGCTCGTGACGTAGCAATACCGGCAGGCTCTCGTGCAGGTGTCGCCGAGAATCTGGAAGGTCGCCGTCCCGCGGCCCCAGCACTCCCCGATGTTCGGGCAGCGTGCCTCCTCGCAGATCGTGTGCAGGCTGGCACCGTGGATGAGCTTCTTGACGTCGAAGTAGCGGGAATCGCTCCTCGGAGCGCGCACCTTCATCCAGTCTGGACGCCGCGGACGCTCGGCTACGGGCAAAGACCGCTCCATAAGGCCAGTCTAGTGACCAGTGACGGGCCGACCCACCGCAGGTAAGGTGCGGTGCGCAGGGGAGGGACGAACCAAGGAGGGAGTGCCAGTGAGACGGTGTCTCGCAGTGCTGCTCGTTGGGGTCTGCGCGTCGGTCGCCTTTGCGGCGATGTCCGGCGCCTCGCCCGCAGCGAGCTCAACTCACACATGGAAGTTCGATCCGACCATCAACGCGCCGTGGGCGCAGGAGGACGACCAGGGCTCGCTAGACACGCCCCAGGCAGCCGCAGGTCTGTGCCGCTCTACGCCGTTCAGCACGACCGGCGCGTACGGGGCGTTGGGCACGAACGTCGATGCCATTGTCGGGGACGCCACGAACAACAGCGGCTTCTCGAACCGCGGCTGTACGACGCCGCAGAACGAGACCACGATCGCCGCCAATCCCACGAACGCGAACAACTTGATCGCAGGTGCGAACGACTATCGCGTCTGCTGCGACTTCACGGGTCTGAACGACGCCTCCGGCTGGGCGTACTTCTCGTTCAACGGTGGCGCGACCTGGGGCAACGTGCAGCTGCCGGGCCTCACCGCCGAGACGGGCGGCGCAGGTGTCTTCAAGAAGTTCGACTCTGCCGGCGACCCGGCGGTGACCTTCAGCCCTGACGGAGTCGCGTACTACGCGAACATCGTCTTCAGCAGGGTCAGCTTCGCCTCGGGCGTCGCCGTCAGCGTCTCTCGTGACGGCGGGAAGACGTGGAGCGATCCGAACCTCGTCGCCTTCGTCGACGCGGGCAACTTCTTCAACGACAAGGAATGGATCGCAGCCGGTCCCGACGGCAAGGTCGTCGTCACCTGGACGCGGTTCAGCTTGGGTCCTAAGGGTGCGGGGTACCTAACGTCGCCCATCGTCAGCGCGTTCTCGAAGGACGAGGGCAAGACCTGGAATCGCCAGAGCTTCCCGGTCTCGGACAACGCACATCCGTTCGACCAGGGCTCGCAAGTCCGGTATGGCCCCGACGGTGCGCTCTACGTCTCCTACGAGGCTGCGTCTCCGTCGACCGGCTATGCGACCGATGCGATGGTGATCGCCCGCTCCACGGACGACGGCCAGACGTTCCAGACGAAGGAGCTCGCGCGGGTGTTCGACGACAACAACTGCTACCCGGTCTTCGGGGGGCGGCAAACGCTGTCGGACATGCACTTCCGCCTCAACAGCTACCCGTCCATGAGCGTCGATCCGGTGACCGGCGAGATCTCGATCGCCTGGACCGACCAGCAGGGCTCGGGTAGCTGCGGCACCAGCGCCACCTCGTTCTCGGGGACGACCTCGAACCAGGTCAAGCTGATTCATGCGCCTTGGGCTTCAATCGGCAGCGCGGCTGTCGTGCACGTGACCTCGACGGCCCCGGACAAGGTGTTCCCGTCCGTTGCCAGCCGCAACGGGAAGATCGCCGTCACGTACTACACCCGTGACTACGCGATCAGCTCGGCTGCACCGGTCTGCCACGTGAAGACGAACAACGCGGGCGGCTCGAACATCACGCCGTCCCCGTCGGTCAACTCGGTCTGCCTGGACTACGCCGGAAAGACCTCGAGCAATGGGTTCTCGACACAGACTCGCCTGTCGACCGAGAGCTCGAACCCCTTCGTGCAGTTCGCCAACGGAGCGTTCATCGGCGACTACTCGCAGGTCGCGCTCGGCGCCAACGGCGTCGCGCACGCGTCCTGGACCGACTTCCGCGGCAACCCGGGTGTGACGTCGGCAAATCAGGACGTCATGATCCAGAACTACACGCCGTAAAGGGAAGCAAGCTGCGGGGCCGCTCCGGCGGCCCCGCAGTCTTCTCAGCGGGCTGCGAGCTGGGCGTGGACCGGCTGGGGCCAGAGCCCGTGGCCGCCGTCCGCGGGCAGCGGCTCGAGCTCCAGGTCGAAGACCTCCGCCAGCGCATTCTTGGCTATTGGGCGCACCTCGTCCACGGTCACCGGAAGCTCGAGCTCGCGGGCGATCGTCGTGAAGGCCGCGTCCTCGAGACCGCAGGCTGTGATCCACTCGGTGAACGGGGCGGGGTCGAGATCGACGTTCAGCGCGTAGCCGTGCGTCGTGACCCAGCGCGAGATATGGACTCCTATCGACGCGACCTTCCTTGGGGGCGCGTGTAGCCACACCCCGGTCAAGCCCTCGATCCGAGTGGCCTCGAGCCCAAGGGGCCCGAGCGTCCGGATCAGCGACTCCTCGAGGTCGCGCACGTACTTCTTCACGTCCTTGCCGTACCGCCTGAGATCGAAAATCGGGTAGCAGACGAGCTGCCCGGGGCCGTGGAAGGTCGACTTGCCGCCCCGGTCGGTCTCGACGACCTCGACCTCCGCGTTCTCCGGCACGTGCAACTCGGCTTCGTCGGTGCGGCGGCCGAGCGTTACCACGGGCGGGTGCTCCACGAAGACGACCGTGTCGGGAATCGCGCCCTGCGACACGGCGCCGGCGAGCGAGCGCTGCAGGTCCCACGCCTCCCGATACGGGACGAGCCCGAGCTCGAGAACATACGCGCCGCGCATGTCCTTAGCCTAACTTTGACCGCGCGATAGGGAACGATCGTCTGCTCCGAATCACATTCCCCCCGAAACGCCGTAGCCGATGCCCGAGCGAAAGCGACGCTTTCGCGAGGAGTTAATACGCGGACTCGTCCCAGGTCTCGAGCTTTTGTCGGAGGTCGCGCAGGAAGCGGCCGGCGAGAGCGCCGTCGACGAGGCGATGGTCGTACGTGAGCGTCAGGTTCATGATCGAACGGATCGCGATCACGTCCTCCCCCCTATCGTCCTGGACAACCCATGGGCGCTTCACGACCGCATACGTGCCGAGGATCGCGGATTGCGGCTGGCTGATGATCGGCGTGCCGTGGAACGTGCCGTAGCCGCCTGGGTTCGTGATCGTGAAAGTCCCGCCCGTCACCTCGTCGGGTAGCAGCTTCTTGTCTCGCGCGCGTTGCGCGATGTCGGTTACAGCCTTCGCCATGCCGAGCAGGTTGAGCCCGTCGGCATTCTTGACGACCGGAACGATCAGTCCCTTGCCATCCTGGAGCTCGACGGCAAAGCCGAGGTTGACCTGGGACCGGGTCACGATCTGGTCGCCTCTGATCTCGCCGTTGATCCACGGGTAGTCACTGAGAGTCTCGGCGGCCGCACGCGCGACGAAGATCAGGTACGTCGGGTTGACGCCGTAGTTCTCCTGGTACTCCTTCTTGAGCTTCGCGCGGATCGTCGCGACCCTGGACATGTCGACCTCGATCGCGCTCGTCACGTGCGCGGCGGTGTCGAGCGAGCGGCGCATGTGCTCTGCAATCCCCTTGCGCATCGCGCTCATCGGCTCGAAGCTCTCGCCGACGACGACAGGCTCCGCCGGCGGTCTGGCTGCGGGTGCAGGTGCGGGTGCCGGCGGCGCGGGCGGAGGAGGCGCAGCTGCGGGAGTCGGTTCCGCCGCGGGAGTCGGTTCCGCCGTCGGAGCCGCCGGAGGAGCGGCCGGTGCGGCTTCGGCAGGTGCCGGGGCCTCCGGCACGGGTGCTCCGGATTCGATGAAGGACAGAATGTCCTTCTTGGTCACACGTCCGCCGCGCCCAGTCCCGTGGACGCTGCTCGGATCGACGCCGTGCTCCGAGGCGATTTTCGCGACGACGGGCGAGACGAACGTCTTGCCGTTCGTTGAGGTCGGGGCCGGGATCTGCTGAGCCGGCTCAGCGGCGGGTGCGGGGCTGTCTGTCGGGCTGACCGCCGCGTCGGCGGCAGCGACCGGCTCAGGCGCAACCGGCGGGGCGGCGGGTTCGACGGTGAAGGTCGCCTCCTCGGAAGCCGGAGCGGCCGGGCCGTCCCCGCCGATGACCGCGAGCTTCGTCCCGACGTCGACCGTCTGACCCTCCTGCACCAGAATCTGTGAGACCGTCCCGGAGCCGGGGCTCGGGACCTCGGTGTCGACCTTGTCGGTGGAGATCTCGAGCAGCGGCTCGTCGGCTTCGACGTACTCGCCCTCCTGCTTGAGCCATTTCGTGACCGTTCCCTCTGAGACGGACACGCCCATCTGGGGCATGACGACGTCGATTGCTTCTGTCGTGGCCATTAGTGCATCACTGTTAGGGGCACTAGTACTCCGCCAGGTCGCGCAGGCCCGCGACGACGCCGTCGACCTGCGGAATGAACGCCTTCTCGAGTGGGGGCGAGAACGGCACGGGCGTGTCGGGCGCCGCGATCCGCTTCACGGGCCCGTCGAGATCCTCGAAGGCCTCCTCGGCGATCGTCGCGGCGATCTCCGCGCCGAAGCCGCCGGTACGCGTGTCCTCGTGCAGCACGAGGACCTTGGAGGTTTTGCGCGCGGACTCGAGCACGGCCGCCTTGTCCCAGGGCATGACCGTTCTCAGGTCGATGATCTCAACCGACACGCCGTCGGAATCGAGCTGCTGGGCAGCCTCGTCCGCGGTGTGGACCATCGCGCCCCAGGTGATCAGCGAGATGTCGTCGCCCTCGCGATGCGTCCGCGCCTTGCCGAGTGGAATCGTGTATCGCTCCTCCGGCACCTCACCCTTGATCCGCCGGTAGAGGTGCTTGTGCTCGAAGTAGAGGACCGGATTCGGGTCCTCGATGGCGCTGATCAGCAGGCCCTTTGCGTCCTCGGGCGTGGCTGGGCAGACGCACTTCAGACCGGGAATGTGCGCGAACGACGACTCCGGATTCTGTGAGTGGAACGGTCCACCCGAAAAGCCGCCGCCTGAGGGCAGTCGCACCGTGATCGGCACCGGAGTTCCGGCTCGGTAGCGTTGTTTCGCGGCGACGGTGACCAGGTGGTCCCAGGCGCAAGAGATGAAGTCGGCGAACTGCATCTCGGCGACCGGGCGCATGCCCATGATCGCCGCGCCGGTGCAGGCCCCGACGATCGCCGTCTCCGCGAGCGGCGCGTCGAGCACTCGCCAGTGCCCGAACTCCTCCTGAAAACCGAGTGTGACCTTGAACGCGCCGCCGTAGACGCCGACGTCCTCGCCGATCACGAACACCCGCTTGTCGCGCCGCATCTCCGTGCGCAGACCGTCCGAGATCGCCTGGAGATAGGTGAGCTCAGCCATCAGCGACAACCATTACTTGTGGTGGGGCGTGTCGAGGTCTTCAGCCGAGGCGTAGACGCCCTCGGTGAGCGTTGAGACATCCGGTAGCGGGGACTCCTCGGCCCGTCTCAGCGCCTCGTTCAGCGCGCGCTTGACCTCGGCCGAGATCTCGTCCTCTTCCGAATCGGTCATCTCGGCGTTGACGCGCAGCCACGTACGGAAGCGCTCGAGCGGATCGCTCTCGGCCCAGCGCTCCATCATTTCTTTTGGAACGTAGAACGCGTCGTCGTGGACGGCGTGCCCCTCCATACGGAGCGTCACGCTCTCGATCAGCGTCGGCCCTCGTCCCTCACGTGCCTTCTCGATCGCACGCTTCGCCTCGCGATAGACGGCGAGCACGTCGGTTCCGTCGACAACGATCCCTTCGAACCCGTACGCCTCGGCGCGATCGGCGACGTGGTCGGTCGCAAACTCGAGGTGCGTTGGTGTCGAGTACGCCCACTGGTTGTTGTCGCAGACAAAGACAACGGGGAGCTTGCGGACGCCGGCGAGCGTCATCGCCTCGTGGCAATCCCCACGGGCGGAAGCGCCCTCGCCGAACCAGCCGACGGAGACGCGCCTCTCGTCGCGGATCCGGAACGCGAGCGCGCAGCCGACCGCCACGGGCAGCATCGCCGGCAGGTGGCTGACCATGGCGATCAGGCCGAGGTTGACGTCGGCCATGTGGACGTTGCCGTCCCTGCCTCTCGTGGGCCCGTCCGCGCGCCCCATGTACTGGGCGAAGATCCGCCACGGCTCCACTCCGCGAACGACGTGGACGCCCATGTCACGGTGGAGCGGAGTTCCGACGTCCTCGCTTCCCATCGCGGTCGCGATCCCGACCGATGCGGCTTCGTTCCCTCGGCCCGTGTAGAAGGAGCCTGGGATCTTGCCCTGCCGGTAGAGGATGTGCCCGCGCTCCTCGATCCCGCGCGTCATGACCATGCTGCGGTAGATCCCGAGGAGATCCTCGCGGTCGAGGCCCGCCTCGCGCACCTCGCTGAACGAGCCCACGGGCTCGGCTTCACGGGCAATTGCCATGGAGGTCGAACTCTAACGACTGGGAGTTGGCACCCCCGGTTGGCAGGCGACCGCTTCGCTCACGATCCGTTTGTCCACGGGCTACAGTCGGCTCGTGGGCAAGGCTTCGGAGTGGCTGCGCGACGAGCGCCGTAAGGTGCTCGGGGACTGGGTTGCGTTCTGCCTCGACTGCGGTGCCGCCCAACGTTGGTTCGAGGAGTTCGAAGCGGAGGTGCCGGAGGCGTGCGCGCACTGCGGCGGTCAAGTGCTGCGCCGCTGTCCTTCGTGCTCGGCGCCTTTCAGCTCGATGTTCGCCGTCGACTGCGAGGTCTGCGGCGCCGCACTTCGAGAGCCCGAGCTCTTCGGGACGAAGATCCGCCGGCGCTGAGCCGACTGCTAGACGCCCTTGATCTGTGAGAAGCGGATGATCGTGACCGTGTCGATCGGCGTGACCTCACGGTTGTAGAGTTGGCTCAGAAACGAGGCCATGTCCTCGGTGCGCCGTATCTCCGGGTTGTCGTGTTCGATCTCCCGCGGGGACAGCTCGGAGAGCATCTTCACCTCGACCTTGTCGATTACCGCGTTGAAGACTCGCTCGCGTGGGCTGAAGCGGGCGCCGACGAGAACCTGGACGATCATTCCCTTTCGGTACTTGCCTGACTTGTCACCGAGCCGGATCGTGGCCGTCTTCCTCCCACTTCGAAGCTGTTCGGCCACGATCGGCGAGTAGAAGTTCAGCGCGTACATTGCTTCCGTCACCGGGGCCTGCGCGTGCGGCGCCGGATGAGGAAGCTCGTGACGATCCCCAGGAGCCAGCCGCCGATCGCGCTGATCACGACCAGCCAGATGAGACGGGTCCGGGTGCTCGCGAAGACGTAGTCGAGCTTCACCTGACGGGTGTTCCGGGCGATCAGGAGGATGAGAAAGACGACGACGCCGATCCCGACGGCCAGGGCCACGTAGAGCCCGCCCCGGTGCCCGTAGCGAAGCCCGCGACGAAAGCGCGTTTCCTCGATCGGGCCGGCGGGCGTGCTCGGCGCCGCCTCTGGGCCCGCCTCACCCTCGACCGGCTCCTGCTCGCTCACGCGCGGGAGCCTAACCTGAGACCGCTGCTAGTGCGAGACCCGCTCCAGGGCTTTCGCCGCCATCTCGCGCTCGCCCTTGTAGGCCAGGAGCTGCGGTGCCTCCTCCAGGGGGAGCCAGCGAGTCTCGGCGATCTCGTGGGCGTGCTCGGGGCGGATGTCGCCGAGTCTTCCGGCGCGATACCCGAAGAGAAAGAAGCTGACCACCTTGAACACCCGTTCGCCGGCCCAGGTGTAGACGTAGCGGACGTCACCGAGCTTCTCCACGGGGGTCGCCTCGACCCCGGTCTCCTCAGCCACCTCTCGCAGAGCCGTTCGCTCCGGCTCCTCTCCTGGGCCGATCAGGCCCTTGGGGAGTGCCCAGGTCCCGTCGGGCTTGCCGGCGGGCCGGATCGCGGCAAACACGTACCGTCCCTCGAGGCGCCGCACGACAACGCCTCCGGCTGAGAACTCCCGTCGCACCAGGACTTTGTAACACAGTGCTCCCAAAGGCTTGCGCGCGCCCGGCAAGGGACGTTATGATGCCTCGGCACTCTCGTCCGGAGAGTGCCAGGAGTTGTCACAAAGTCGTCTGGACAGGAGGAATGTGGATGAACCTGCAGCCACTTGGTGACCGCCTGATTGTGGAAGTCCTCGAGGAGGAGGAGACGACGATCAGCGGCATCGTGCTGCCCGACACGGCCAAGGAGAAGCCGCAGCGCGGCCGAGTCCTCGCCGTGGGCCCCGGGGCTCGGGATGAGGACGGGGAGTACATCAAGATGGATCTCGAGGAGGGCGACGAGATCATCTTCAGCAAGTACGGGGGGACCGAGATCAAGCTCGGAACCGACGACGTGCTGATTCTGCGTGAGTCGGACGTGCTCGCCAAGGTCATCGGTGACCGCGAGCTGGCCGGCTCGAAGAGCTAACGGAGGTAACAGAGACACATGGCTCACAAGGAGCTGAAGTTCAACGAGGATGCGCGTCGCTCGCTCGAGCGGGGTGTGAACATCCTCGCGGATGCGGTCAGGGTCACTCTTGGCCCGAAGGGGCGCTATGTCGTGCTCGACAAGAAGTTCGGCGCTCCGACGATTACGAACGACGGCGTCACGATCGCTCGAGAGATCGAGATCGAGGACGTGTTCGAGAATCAGGGCGCGCAGCTCGTCCGTGAGGTCGCCACGTCGACGAACGACGTCGCGGGCGACGGCACGACCACGGCGACGTTGCTTGCCCAAGCGATCGTGCGCGAGGGCCTGAAGAACGTCGCCGCCGGTGCGAACCCGATGGCGCTCAAGCGCGGGATCGAGCAGGCGGTCGAAGCCGTTGTGGAGAACTTAAAGGGACAGTCGAAGGAGGTCTCGGGCAGGGAGGACATCGCCCGCGTCGCCACCATCTCCGCGCGCGAGCGTGAGATCGGCGACGTGATCGCGGACGCGATCGAGAAGGTCGGCAAGGACGGTGTCGTGAATGTCGAGGAGGGCCAGACGTTCGGCCTCGAGCTCGAGTTCACCGAGGGCATGCAGTTCGACAAGGGCTACCTGTCGCCGTACATGATCACCGACGCGGAGCGGATGGAGGCTGTTCTCGAGGACCCGTACATCCTGGTCGCGAACCAGAAGATCGGGGCCGTCAAGGATCTGCTGCCGGTGCTCGAGCAGGTGATCCAGGCCGGGAAGCCGCTGCTGATCGTGGCCGAGGATGTCGAGGGTGAGTCGCTCGCGACGATCGTCGTCAACAAGCTGCGCGGCACGTTCACCGCGGTGGCGGTCAAGGCGCCCGGGTTCGGCGACCGCCGGAAGCGGATGCTGGAGGACATCGCCATCCTCACCGGTGCCGAGGTGATCACCGAGGAGATGGGTCTCAAGCTCGAGAACACGAAGCTCTCGCAGCTCGGCCATGCCCGCCGCGTCGTCGTCGACAAGGACACGACGACGATCATCGACGGTGCCGGTGATTCCGAGGCGATCAAGTCCCGGATCAAGCAGCTGAAGTCCGAGATCGAGAACACCGACTCCGACTTCGACCGTGAGAAGCTCCAGGAGCGCCTGGCGAAGCTGGCCGGCGGCGTTGCAGTCGTCAAGGTCGGCGCCGCGACCGAGACCGAAATGAAGGAGAAGAAGCACCGCGTCGAGGACGCCCTCCAGGC
>Ga0070698_100008198_pt1 | contig 11302 bp, 10 predicted proteins | sample KBSK1502metaG_FD_65477 | JGI IMG/M metagenome (GOLD analysis project Ga0070698, IMG submission 65477) | Corn, switchgrass and miscanthus rhizosphere microbial communities from Kellogg Biological Station, Michigan, USA - KBS K1-50-2 metaG | ecosystem: Host-associated > Plants > Roots >...
GCTCACGAGATCGGGCTCGAGGCCCAGGACCGGGAAGTAGAACGGATAGCCGGTGCGGCCGAGGCCCGTCTGCACTTCGTCCGCGATGTACAGCGTGCCGGTGCGGCGGCAGACGCTCATGATGGCCTGCGCGAACTCCTTCGACAGCGGCCGGATTCCGCCTTCACCCTGGATCGGCTCCGCGATGATCGCCGCGGTCCGGTCGTTCACCGCCGCTTCGAGCGCCGCGACGTCGCCCGGCCGGACGAACGTGACCTGGCCGAGGAGCGGCTGAAACGGGGTGCGGTAGTGCTCGTCCCAGGTGACCGACAGCGCGCCCATCGTCCGCCCCCCGAACGCGTTCTCGAGCGCGACGAAGTTGGTCCGGGTGGTGACGCCCTGGGTGAACCAGAAGCGGCGCGCGAACTTGAGGCAGCCTTCCACCGCCTCGGTGCCGCTGTTGGCGAAGAACGCACGCGCAAGGCCGGACAGCGTCGTGAGGCGCGCGGCGACCTGCCCCTGGAGCGGGTGGTAGTAGAGGTTCGACGTGTGCAACAGCGTCGCGGCCTGATCGGCGATGGCCGCCGCGAGCCCCGGGTGCGCGTGGCCGAGCGAGGCGACGCCGATGCCCGAGATCAGGTCGAGATACTCGCGGCCGTCGACGTCGTACAGACGGCACCCGCTGCCGCGGACGAAGCCGACCGGCTGCCGCTTGTAGGTCGTGACCACGTGGCGCGCTTCGAGCGCCTGGATGTCGTCGAGCGTCAATTTGTTCATCGCACCACCTGCGTACAGCCGGCCAGCGGCCCCTTCGCCGACGCGAGCGTGTCGAGCGCCACCTCGCGGCCGTTGGCGATCAGCACGTCGCCGACTCCCTTGCGAAGCGCCGAGCGGCACGCTTCGAGCTTCGCGACCATCCCCTTGTTGGCCGTCCCGGCCTTGATCATCCGCGCCGCGTGGCGCGAGTCGAGTCGCGCAATCGTCCGGCCGGCTTCGTCCAGCACGCCGGAGGTGCCGCCCGCAATCACGAGCCGGCGAGCCCCCAGAGACGCGGCCAGGTGTGCGGCAAGCGTGTCGGCGTTGACGTTCAGCAGCTCGCCATCGCGCGTGGCGCCGATGCACGCGACGACCGGCATGTACCCGCGCGCGAGCAGATCCGTCAGCAACTGCGGCCCGCCGTTGTTGATTGGCGAGCCGACGAGTCCGAGATCCACCTTCGGTCCCGCGACGCTGGCAACCGGCTGCGATCGTTTCATCGTCGCGACCGCCGCGTCGGCGCCGGTCAGCCCGACCGGACGCGCGCCGGCCTTGCGCAGCGCGGCGACCAGCCGCGTGTTGATCGCGCCGGCGAGCACCGCCACCACGACGTCGAGGGTGCGCGCGTCGGTGACGCGCAGGCCGTCCACCTGCTGCTTCGGGATGCCGGCGGTCGCGAGCGCGGCGTCAATCTCGCGGCCGCCTCCGTGGACGACGACGAGTGACGTGCGCCGTGCGAGCGCTGCGATCCCCTTCGCGAGGCGCGCCAGGTCGCCAGGCTGCTCGAGCAGCTCGCCTCCGAGCTTGAGCACCAGGCTCTTCTTGCTCGCCATCAGAGCAGTCCCGCCCGCTCGTCGAGGCCGAGGACGATATTGAGGTTCTGCACCGCCTGCCCGGCCGCGCCCTTGACCAGGTTGTCGAGCACGACGATGAGCGCGAGCCGGTTGCGCCCTTCGTCCACCTTCCATCCGATGTCGCAGAAATTCGTGTGCGCGACGTGCTTGATCTCCGGCAGCGCGGCGCCGGTCAGCCGCACGAACGCGGCGTCGCGATACGCATCCCCGAGCGCCTGGGCGACCTGCGCTTCCGCCGTCCCCTTCTTCAGCGAGACATAGATGGTCTCGAGAATGCCGCGGTCGAGCGGGACGAGGTGAGGTACGAACGTCACCTCGCGGTTCAGCTCCTGCTCGATCTCGGCGTTGTGACGGTGCGAGAAGACGCCGTAGGCCGCGACGCTGCCGTGGTTCTCGGAGAAGTGCGTCCGGTCGCTCGGCGCCTTGCCGGCGCCCGAGATGCCCGACTTCGCGTCGACGATGACGGTCCCCTCGATCAGCCCCGCGTCGGAGAGCGGTTCGAGCGCGAGCAGCGCGGCGGTCGGATAGCAGCCGGGACACGACACGAGCCGCGCGTCCTTGATGGCCGCCGCGTCGCGCTCGGGGAGCCCGTAGACCGTTCCCGGCGGGAGCGTGGCGGTGGCCGGATACCAGCGCTGGCGGTCCGCCGCGTCGCGGATGCGGAAGGCGCCGGACAGATCGATGACGCGCGTCCCGCGCTCGAGCAGCTTCGGGGCCACGTCCGCCGATGCGGCCTCCGGGAGAGCGAGGAAGACGATGTCGGCGGAGGAGGAGAGCTGGTCGAGGTCGAGCGGCGTGACCGCCTCGTCCCAGATGCGCGCGAGCGCCGGGAGCGGCCGCGGCGCGCTCGTCGCGCCGGACGACATCGCCGCCGTCAGTCTGACCGCGGGATGCCGCGCGAGCAGCCGCACGAGCTCCTGCCCGGCGTAGCCGGTGGCGCCGGCGACGGCGACGCGCGTGAGCGGCTCGCGCGTGGCGGCCTGCTCGCCGCTGGCGGGGCTCGTCTTGCTGTCCGGGGCTGCTATGGGCATTCTCCCTCGTGTATCCCCAAAAGAATATTTATACAGTCGCATGCATAATCAGTCAAGACTTTGGTGTATCCTGAAAACCATGAAGGCGCGCAGGCAGGCCGTCATTCTCGACGTCATACAGCGCGCGCCCGTGCGCAGCCAGGAGCAGCTGCGGCGCAGCATGCGCGCGGCCGGCTTCGACGTGACGCAGGCGACCCTCTCGCGCGACATCCGCGAGCTCGGGCTCGTCAAGGGAGGCGCCGACGGCGCGTACCAGCCGCCGGGACGTGCGACGGCGCCGAACGGCAAGACGGCGGAAACGATGCTGCAGCGCGCGGTGGCCGAGTACCTGCTGCGCGTCGATCGCGTCCAGCAGCTTGTGCTGCTGCGGACGGGGCTCGGACGCGCGCAGGCGCTCTGCGTGACCATCGACGACGCGCACCTGCCGGAAGTCGTCGGCACCGTCGCCGGCGAGGACACCGTGCTCGTCGTCGCGCCCGACGCCCGGCGCGCCAAGGCGCTCGTCAAGCGGTTCGAACGGTTCACCGGGGAGGGACAGCCAGCGTGAGCACACGCCTCGTGTTCGCCTGCTCCGGCAGCGCCGACAACCTTGCCGCGATTCCACGCCTCGCATCGGCCTTCGACGCCGACGTCGTCGCGCTGACGCTCGACGTCGGCCAGGCGGCCGAGCTGGAGGGCGTCCGCCAGGCGGCGCTCGCCGCGGGAGCGGTTCGCGCCCACGTGCTGGACGCGCGCGAGGAGTTCGCGCGCCAGTGCATCGCCGCGTCCCGCGCGGAACAGGCGCCGTCCGCGCGGACGCTCGTGGCGAGGAAGCTGGTGGAGGTCGCGCTCATCGAGGGGGCCACCATCGTCGCGCACGGCGGCGACGAGCACGACCAGGTGGAAATCGAAACGGCCGCTCGCGCCGTCGATGCGTTCATTCGCGTCGTCGCCGCGGCCGAGGGAAGCGCCGAGGTCGATCACGACGTTCAGCCGACGCTCTGGGAGCGGGCTCCCAGCCGGCCCGAGCTGAACGAACCCGCGCGCCTCGAGATCGCCTTCGAGGGCGGGTTGCCGGTCTCGGTCAACGGCGTACCGATGACGCTCACCGAGCTGATCGAGAGCGTGGCGACCATCGCCGCCGCTCCGGCCGCCGTCGTCTTCCAGGCGGCGCACGAAGCGCTCGGCGCCGAAGCCTCGCGCGCGTCGGGTGCCACGGTGTGCCTCGAGCTGGTCAACGGGCGGCACCGCGTGCTCTCCGCGCACCATTCATGACGCTCTGGTCCGGCCGCTTCGATACCGAACCCGATCCGGCGGCCTTCGATTTCGGCATCTCGCTCGGCTTCGATCGTGCGCTCTTCGAAGACGACGTGACGGGCAGCCTCGCGTGGGCGGAGGCGCTCGGCGCGGCGGGTGTGCTCGAGAAGCGGGATGTCGCCGCGATCAGGAAAGGCCTCGAGGAAATCCTGGAGGAAGGCCGCCGGGACCCCGCGTTCGTCAACGGCCCCGACGAGGACATTCACAGCTTCGTCGAGCGCAAGCTGGTCGAGCGCATCGGCGACGCCGGGCGGCGCCTGCACACGGGCCGCTCGCGCAACGAGCAGGTCTCGCTCGACCTGCGCCTCTACCTGCGGCGCCGGATTCCGCTGCTCCAACAGGCGGTCAGGAAGGTCATTGCGGCCTGCGCCGATCAGGCGGAGCGCGCCGGCCAGGCGCTGATGCCGTCGTACACGCACCTGCGCCGCGCGCAGCCTGTGCTCGTCGCACACTTCTTCCTCGCGCATGCTTCCGCGCTGCGCCGCGACGTGGAGAGGCTGGAAGCGGCTCGCGACGAAGCCGACGCCTTGCCGCTCGGCTCCGGCGCCATCGCCGGCACCAGCTATCCGGTCGATACCGCGCTGCTCGCCACGCGTCTCGGCTTCTCGCGCGTCGTCCGCAACAGCATCGACGCGTCATCCGACCGCGACTTCGTCGCCTCGTTCCTGTTTGCCGCGTCGCTGGCGATGGTGCATCTCAGTCGCGCGGCCGAGGACCTGATCATCTTCACCGGCGAGGAGCACGGCTTCTTCGAGCTCGCCGACGAGTCGGCGACCGGCAGCAGCATGATGCCGCAGAAGAAGAATCCCGATCCGCTGGAGCTCGTGCGCGGCAAGAGTGGACGCGCGATCGGGCGGCTCACCGGCTGGCTCGCCACGATGAAGGGGTTGCCCGGCGGATACAACAAGGATCTGCAGGAGGACAAGGAAGCGGTCTTCGACGCGGAGCGGACGTTGGCGGTGTCGATGACCGCCGCGCATGCCGTCATCGCGCGCCTGACCCTCAACGCCGCGAAGGCCGGGGACGCCGCGTCCGGACTGCTGCTGGCCACCGACGTCGCCGATTACCTTGCCATCCGCGGCATGCCGTTCCGGCGTGCGCACGAAATCGTCGGCGCCATGGTACGGCGCCTGCTCGCCGAAGGGCGCGACTTCAGCAGCCTGACGCTCAAGGAGTGGAAGGACGCGAGCGATTTCTTCGGCGATGACGCCCCGCAGGCGGCCACGCCGCTCGAATCAGTGCATGCCAAAAAGACCCCCCAGTCCACGAACCCTGATGCGGTGCAGACGGCCCTGCGGGAATGCCGCGACTGGCTTGTCGAGGGGAATGAGTGAAAGCCGGATGGGTTTGGGATTTGGCTTTTGGGATTTTCCGGTTAAACTCTGGCGTACCGCTGCCTTTAACACCCGTATAAGACGCTCGGGGGTGTCCCGAGCTTGTCTTGGGGGAACTGATCCCGCCTGAAAGGCACGGCTCCGGGGGAGTTCATGCAGCAACGCCGGCTTCGGCTCGGTGACATTCTGGACGACTATTGTCCGCGCGAGCGCCGCATCACCAACCATGTGATCGTGGCGATGATCGACGACGAGGTGAAGCAGACGCGCTGCACCACGTGTGATGCGGACCACGAATACAAGCAGGCGCGTGTCCCGCCTCCGCGCCGCAAGAAGGACGCGCTCACTCCCCCTCCACCAACCGCGATGCCCGAGCACGGCCACGAAGAGCACCAGGAGCACCAGGAGCACGACGAGATACTGGACACGACGCCGTTCGACGCAGAGGCGCCTGTCGAAGCTGCACCCATCGAAGCGGAACCCTCCGTGTCGCTCGATCAGCCGGCGAGCGAGAACGCCGCCGACGCCGACGATCAGGAGCACGTTCCCGAAGACGACGGGCCGGTGCATCGGCCGCTGATTCGCGCCACGCTGCCACGGCCGGAAGGACAGGCACCCGAGCGCAAGGCTCCCGACTTCACCGTCCGGCAGCCGGGTGGGCGCGGCGGACGCGAGTTCGACGGCAATCGCACGGGCGGCGGCGGCGGCCAGCGTCATGGCCGCGGGCGCCGCGCTGGCGCACGCGGGCCGCAGGGGTCCTTCAGCGGGCCGTCGCGGTTCGGTGGGCCGCGTCAGAACTCGACGCAGGGCGGCCAGCGTCAGAACGGCAATCGTCCGGGGCCTTCGGGCGGTCAGCGCGGCGGCGGACGTCCACACGGACAGCAGCGTGGTCCCGGCCGCAAGGGCGGGCGATGAGCGATTTTACGGGCAAGCTCGGTCTCATCGTCGGGGTCGCAAACAAGCGGTCGTTGGCGTGGGCGATCGCGCAAGCCACGGCGGAGCGCGGCGCGCGCCTCGCGCTCACCTACCAGGGGCGATTCGAAGAGCACGTCAGCGACCTGTCGCAGGCGCTCACGCAGGAGCCGCTCGTGCTGCCGTGCGACGTCAGCTCCGACCAGGACATCGCCTCCGTCTTCACGACGCTCGAAGAGGAATTCGGCGGCCTCGACTTCGTCGTCCACGGCGCCGCATTCGCGGCACGAGAGGAGCTGTCCTCGCCGTTTTCGCACACGACGCGCGAAGGCTTCCGGATGGCGCTCGACATCTCGGCGTACTCGCTGATTGCGCTGACGCGCGGCGCCGCGCCGCTGATGGAGAAGCGCGAGGGCGGCAGCGTCCTCACGCTGAGTTACCTGGGCAGCGAGCGGGTCTTTCCGAATTACAACGTGATGGGCGTCGCGAAGGCCGCACTCGAAGCGTCGGTGCGCTACCTGGCGGCCGACATGGGCCCGCGCAACATCCGCGTCAACGCCATCTCTGCCGGCCCTGTGAAAACACTTGCCGCCGCCGGCATAGCCGGGTTCTCCACCATCCTCAATGTCTACAAGGACCGGGCGCCGCTTCGCAGGAACATCGAGACGAACGAGGTGGGAGACGCCGCGGCATTCCTGCTCAGCGAGGAAGGACGCGGCATAACCGGCGAAGTGATGATGGTTGACGCCGGGTTCCACATCACAGGTATGTAGATTGCACCGGTGCTTCCGCGGAGGGTTGTGATGCGGAAGCTCGGCTATTGGAACACGACGCTGCTGGCCGCGCTGGTGGCCCTGCCGCTCGTGGTCGGCTGCGGCAAGACGATCGGCGAGACGATCGACGACACGACGATCACCACGCGCGTCAAGACCCAGATGCTCAACGACCCGAACGTCAGCGGCACGGGGATCGACGTGGATACCTTCAAGGGCGTGGTCACGTTGTCAGGACGCGTGAAGAGCCAGGCCGAGCACGATCAGGCGATCGCGATTGCCCGGCAGGTCGACGGCGTCACCGAGGTGAAGGACGCGCTGCAGGTCATCCCGTAAGAATCTCTCGTAGGGGCCGACCTTCAGGTCGGCCCGTCCTCAGACCAGCCTACCCAGCTCTCCGTTCGAATCAGCTCCGCGGGCACTCCAAGCTCGCGCAGTGTCGCCGTGGACTCGCTGACGAGCGACGGCGGCCCGCACACGAAACAGATCGTGTTCGCGGGCTCGTGCAGCACGGCCTCGAAGTGGCTCCGTCCAATGCGCCCGCGCTTGCCGTCCCACGACGTGCTGTCGTCGCGCGTGACCGTCTGGTGCAGTTCCAGCCGGCCGGCCCGCTCGTACGCGCGAAGCTCCTCGATGAACGCGAACTCGTCGCTGCGGCGCGTGCTGTAGAGAAGCGAGATGCGTTCGGCCGGGTGGCGCCGCAGCGCGTGATCGAGCATCGCGCGCAGCGGGGCGATGCCCGTTCCGCCGGCGACCAACAGCACGCGTGACTGATCGAGCGAGGCGGGGAACGTAAACGTCCCGAACGGGCCCTCGATGTCCACCAGCTCGCCCGTCCTCGCCCATTCCAGGTTCTCGGAGCCGCCCTCCATCGCAATCAGCAGCTCCAGGACGCGTGTTTCCGCAGCGCGCTCGGGTGAGCAGGCGATCGAAAAGGGCCGGCGCGCGTGTGCGCCATGCGGGCCCATCAGCACGGCCTGGCCGGGCAGATAGTCGAACGTGTGTGTGCTGATGTCGATGGCGAGGAGGCGCGAACGGGCGGATGCTTCGTCGACGCGCGCGAGCGGGGCCGTGAGGAGCGCCACCGCCCCGCAGTTTACTGCGCCGCGGCTGCGGCTTCGCTGCTCCGTACCCGCGCCCGCCCGGTCTTGCGCTGGCTCTTGTCGCGGTACATCCGGCTGTCGGCCTTGGCGAGCAGCGCCTCGTAGCAGTCGCCATCGTGCGGGAAGACGGCGGCGCCGGCGCTGATCATCATCGGGATGCGCAGCTCGGGCCGGACCTCGAGCTCCACGTTGTCCACCGCCTGCTGCAGCTCGCCCCGCTTGCGCTCCGCTTCCTCGCGGCCGCACCCCGACAGGACGACGATGAATTCGTCGCCCGCGTAGCGGACGCAGATGTCGTACGGCCGGATGGCGGTCCGCAGCGCGGCGGCGGCTTCGCGCAGCGCGCGATCGCCGATGTGATGGCCGAACGTGTCGTTGATCTCCTTGAAGTCGTCGAGGTCGAGGACGAGCAGCGACACCTCCGCGTGCAGCCGCTCGGCGCGCGCCAGCTCGCGCGTGAGGTGCAGGAACATGAACCGCGTGTTGGGCAGGCCCGTCATCGGGTCCGTCAGCGAGTCTTCCTGCGTCTGCTCGAACACCGTCGAGTTGTGAATCACCGCCGCGGCCTGCTCGCCGACGCGATCGAGCAGGCGCCGATGGTCGTCGCGGTAGAAGCTCGGGTCCGCGTGATACACCGCCAGCGCGCCGATGAAACGGTCGCCGACGATGAGCGGGCAGACGAGCGCCGACTGCAGCTTCGTCTGCTGGTTCGCGCCGCCGGCTTCGAGATCGGCGGCGGGCCGCGCGTTGACGAGCGGCCGCCGGTTGCGCGCGACCCACCCCGCGAGCCCCTGGCCGTTGTGCACCTCGAGCCCCTCGAACAGCTCCGCATCCTCGCCGGTCGCGAAGCGGCAGTGGAGGGTGTCGGTCGACTCGGTGTAGAGGAAGAGCGCGCACGCCGAGAACGGCACGAGCTCGGTCAGCTTGGAGGCAATCACCGCCATCGTCTCGTGCACGCCCAGGCTCGTCCCCATCGTCTGCGCGATCTGGTAGAGCGCGTAGATTTCGCGGTGCGCCAGCGCGATGTCTTCGAAGACCGAGGGCGGCAGATCCGCGGACGGCAGCTTCGGCGCGTCCGCCTTGAGCCGCCGGACCTGTGCGCGCAGACCCGGGAGGATGCGGACGAACGTCTCGACGACTTTCGGGTCGAGCGCCTTGCCCGATTCCTGCTGCAGCAGCGCAACTGCGCCTTCAATCGACATCGCCTGGTGGTACGGGCGGACCGAGGTCAGCGCGTCGAAGTAGTCGACGATCGACAGGATGCGTGCGCCGAGCGGGATCTCTTCGCCACGGAGGCCTGCGGGATATCCACGTCCGTCCCAGCGCTCGTGGTGGCTGAGGATCAGCGGCGCGACGGCGTACGGAAAGGGCACGCCTCCGATGATGCCGGCGCCCACTTCCGGATGGATGCGGACCTTCTGGAACTCCTCCGGCGTCAGCGGACCCGGCTTGGCGAGGATGTGCTCGGGCACCGCGAGCTTGCCGATGTCGTGGAGGAGCGCGGCGGTCTTGACGCCGCGGATGTCGTGCTCGGACATGCCCATCGCGCGGGCGAGGGCGACCGCGTACAGCTCCACGCGGCGAATGTGGTTGTGCGCCGTCTGATCCTTCGCGTCGATCGCGAGCGCCAGCGCCTCGATCGTCGCGAGGTGGAGCTCGGCGATCCGGTTGGCGCGGCGCGACACGCCGAACGCAAAGTACAACGCGAGCAGCGCGATAGGCAGCAGCCAGAACGGAGACGTCGAGAAGAACCAGGAAGCGGCGAGCGCCGCGCAGACCATGACGATGGAGCCGGGGGTGCTCCAGAGAAGGCGTGAGAGAGATTCGGGAAACGCTTCCACGACCGTACCCCGTTGCCCGGCAAGCGCCGGGCGGACTCAGGCGCCCCTTACGGGAGCCAGATGATGGTGATGCGGGCTTTCATCGTCCTCCTCCGGTACGGAAATCAGCGCTGACAGACGCGCAAAGAGTCTGCCGTGGCTCGGCGCTGCATCTCGAGTCCTCCGTAACTCGCCGAAACCCAGAGGATTAGCGTAAAAACGGCCCGCGGGGGGAAGGTCGCGCAGCCCCGAAATCCTGTTCCGAGTCGGAACAGCGTGTGCTAGTCGGGTGTTCTGTTCCGAGACGTCCTCGTTTCGGGCTCGAGGTTGTACTCGACAATCTTCCGATACAGCGTCCCTCGGCTGATTTCGAGCACCCTCGCCGCCTCTTTCTTGTTCCACGACACGGCATCCAGCACCCGGACGATGTGCGCGCGCTCGGAATCGCGCAGCGTCGGCAGGCGCGGCGGCCCGTCTGTCACCGGCATGGCGACGCCGGCGTGGAGGAACTCGATGTCGTTGTCGCGGATCACGCGCCCGGGCGCCGACAGCGCCGCGCGCGACACGGTGCTTTCGAGCTCGCGGATGTTGCCCGGCCACGGGTACGCCTGCAGGCGCGACATCGCCTCGCTCGACAGCGTCTTCGCGTCGAGCGGCAGCCCGTTGCTCGCGCAGTAGCGCGCGAGGAAGCGGTTGGCGAGCACCGGGATGTCCACGGGCCGCTCGCGCAGCGAGGGCAGGCGAATCGAGAACGCGTTGACGCGGTAGTAGAGGTCCTCGCGGAACCGCGCGTCGCGCACGAACTGATCGAGCGGCCGGTTGGTCGCCGAGATCAGCCGGAAGTCCACCTGCAGCGACTTCTGTCCGCCGAGGCGCTCGAAGCGGCGGTCCTCGAGCACGCGCAGCAGCTTGGCCTGCGCGACGAGCGAGAGGTCGCCGATCTCGTCGAGGAACAGCGTGCCGTGATCGGCCAGCTCGAGGCGTCCCGGCTTGCGGTCGTGCGCGCCGGTGAACGCGCCCTTTTCAAACCCGAAGATTTCCGACTCGAAGAGCGTGTCGGGGAGCGCAGCGCAGTTGACCGCCTGAAACTTCTCGGTGCCGCGGCGGCTCAGCTCGTGAATCATGCGCGCGACGACTTCCTTGCCCGATCCCGTCGGTCCGAGGATGAGCACCGCGATGTCCGACTTCGCGGCGGTGCGGATCCACTCGAACACGATCAGCATCTTCTCGTCGCGGCCGATCATCTCGCGGAAGCGCTGGACTGAGGGCGCCTGGTCCTCGGTGCTGATGGCCGCGCGCCGCTCCAGGAACGTGTCGAGCAGTGCCGCCGAATCTTCGTCCTCCGGGCGCGCGGCGCCGAACTTCGGCGGGGTGGTCGCCTGGCGCTGTGCAACGCCGAATCCCACCAGCTCGTTCAGGCAGTTCTCGACGTCCAGGCGCAGCC
>Ga0070698_100008200_pt1 | contig 11299 bp, 9 predicted proteins | sample KBSK1502metaG_FD_65477 | JGI IMG/M metagenome (GOLD analysis project Ga0070698, IMG submission 65477) | Corn, switchgrass and miscanthus rhizosphere microbial communities from Kellogg Biological Station, Michigan, USA - KBS K1-50-2 metaG | ecosystem: Host-associated > Plants > Roots >...
TGACGAACAACGAGGCCATCACCGGCTGGGTGGCGCAGCAGCTGCTGAAGGTCACCCGCACCACGGTGACCACCCAGCTCATGTCGGGCGCCTGGCCGATACTCGGCCTGTCTGTGCACAGCCCCGACATCGAGGTGGCCGCCATGCCGGCCACCAACGAACAGCTGGCGGACTACGGGCTGGCCATCGCCCGTTTCGGCAACCTCGACGTCAACCTGGATGACGACGACAACGCGCGGCTGAAGAAACTGGCGGGCGACACCGCCTACAGCCGGCTGGCCGGCGGCTTCCTGCAGGCGGCACAGGCTGAGGCCCTCCAGGGCGCGGGCGAGGGGATGGCCCAGGGGGGCGGCGCGGTGACCCCGATGTTCCTTGGCGCCGGCCTCGGCATGGCGGGCCAGATGATGCAGCAGCCAGCGCAGGCCCCGCCTGCTCCGCCGCCCGGTCCGGGCTTCGCCGGCGGCGGTCAGGGCTTCGTGCAGCCAGCGCCGGCCGCTCCTGCCCCAGCCGCCTCGGCGCCGGCCACTCCTGCCCCCGCCGCGACGAGCGAGTGCGCCGAGTGCCACAGCCAGGTCCGCGCGGGGGCCAAGTTCTGTGACTCGTGCGGTACGCCGATGCAGAAGCACTGCACCAACTGCAATGCCGACCTGACCGCCACCGCGAAGTTCTGCGCGGAGTGCGGTACCCCGGCCAGCCCTCCGTCCTCCTAGCCGGAGCGGCCGACGCAGGTCAACCCGCCCTCCTCGGAAGGGAGCGGCCGGACCCCGTCCCGGCTGCCAGCGCATCATCACAGTCGCCGCCGTGGCGGTGTTTCGGGGTCCCAACAAGAAAGGGTTGTCCGGATGGATCGGATCGAATGCCAGTGGTGCAAGGCGCAGAACGAAACGGGCCGCACGAACTGTACGACCTGCGGCGCGCCACTCGACACGAAGGATCTCGTCACCGACTCCGGCTGGGCCGAGGCGCCCCGCCTGCGGGATATGACGGAGTTCCGTTTCTCCAGCTCCACCTGCCAGATCGAGGGCGAGATCGTCCCGGTGGCCGAAGTGGCGCTGGCGCACGGCGACTCGGTGTTCTTCGAGCACCACGTGATGCTCTGGAAGGAGCCCGGCGTGCCGATGTCGGCGCTCAACACCGGCGGCGGCATGAAGCGCATGCTCGGCGGTATGCCGCACATCCTGAGCGTCGCCCACGGGCCGGGTCGCGTCGCGTTCTCCCGTGACGCCGCGGGCGAGGTCGTGGTGCTGCCGCTGCACCCGTCGATGGAACTCGACGTGCGCGAGCACGCCTTCCTCGCCGGGACACACTCGCTGACGTATTCGTTCGTGCGGATCAAAGGCCTGGCCAACGTGCTGCACGGTGGCGGGGGCATGTACATGGACCGCTTCGTCACCTACCAGGAGCCCGGGCTGCTGCTCCTGCACGGCTACGGCAACGTGTTCCAGAAGACGCTGCAGCCGGGCGAGAAGATCATGGTCGAGCCGGGCGGCTTCCTCTACAAGGACTCGTCGGTGAACATGAACGCGGTCAAGCAGAACGTCAAGACCGGGCTCATGGGCGGGCACAGTATGTACCTGGCCGAAATGACCGGTCCCGGCCGGGTTGGCATCCAGTCCATGTACGTCCACCACGGCTCCGAGTAGGGGAACCGACATGTCGATGCCACCTGCCCAAGGCGCCTATACCTGCCCCTACTGCCGCATGGCGAGCGAGGGGACCGATGGGGCCTGCCCGCATTGCGGCGCACCGGTCGACGTCCGGCGCCGCGTCTCGGATTCCGGATGGGTCGAGCAGCCTCCGATCCGCGACATGGCCCGCATCCGCTTCAGCCGCTCCACCTGCCAGATCAGCGGCACGTACGTGCCGGTGGCCGAGATGGGGCTGCATGACGACGACTGGGTCTACTTCTCCCATCACGTGCTGCTGCACACCGATCCCAGGGTCCGCCTCGGCAACCTCCCTATGAAGGGCGGCTGGAAGCGGATGCGGGCGGGGATGCCGCTGATCATGATGCGGGCGCAGGGGCCGGGCCACATCGCCTTCAGCGCCGACGAGCCCGGCGAGACCCTGGCCGTGCCGCTCCACCCGGGCCGGGCCATCGATGTGGTCGAGCACCGCTTCCTCGTCGCGACCGGGAACGTCGGCTACCAGTGGCAGAACGCCAATGTGTGGTTCACCACGAAGGACGGGGACGAGCAGGAGACGCACTACCCGGTGGGCAAGACGATGGACAGCTTCGCGGCCTCCGGCGGCCCGGGCCTCCTCCTCCTGCACGGCCCGGGCAATATCTTCATCCGCGATCTGGCCCCGGGCGAGCGCATCCTGGTGCAGCCGGGCGGACTGATCTGGAAGGACCAGACGGTCAGGATGTTCCTTCACTTCGAGTACCCCAGGGGCGCCTACTGGTTCAGTTCGTCGAAGTGGCAGGCCAAGACCGTGTGGCTAACCCTGCAGGGCCCGGGCCGGATAGCCGTCCAGTCGGTGTTCGAGCGTCCTGAGATGTCAGGAGCGGTGTACCAGACTTCCGGTGCCACAACCCAGCGCTGGTAGGGAGACGTTAGCTGGCGGTCCGCGTCACGGGCCGCCAGCCCGTTCTCAGGGGGCACCCCAGCCAGACGTTCAGGCGTAATCGCGTATTTGCCTTCCTGTTGGCCTGATGCCGTCCCGACCCGGTAGCCAGGGACCATGCGGTGCACGGCGAATGACCGCGCCCGCAGGGAGGGACACACATGCGCACGGGACCCATCCGCCGGGCGGCCGCTGTCGCAGGCAGCGTCGTCGTTCTGGCCAGCGGTACCGCCCTCACGTCGGCCGCGGCCTCGAGCCTCCGCGGTAACGAGCCGAGAGACGGTCATATCAGCCACGTGCTGCTGATATCCGTCGACGGGCTCCATCAGCAGGACCTCGCGTGGTACGTCAAGAACTACCCAGGCTCCACGCTGGCCGCGCTGGCCCGCACTGGTGTTGACTACCGCAACGCGATGACCCCCGTCCCCTCCGACTCGTCTCCCGGGATGGTCGGCCAGGTGACGGGGGGTGATCCGGGGGTCACGGGCATCTACTACGACGACACCTGGAACTCTGACCTCTTCCCGGTGGGGACGACGAACTGCTCGGGCCCGGTGCCGGGCGCCGAGGTCGCCTACCACGAGGCCGTGGACATCAATCAGCACTCCATCGACGCTGGCCAGGGACTGAGCGGTCTCCCGGGAAGCATCCTGCAGATGACCGCCAATCCGCTGGACGTGATCAACCCAGCGAACCTGCCGGTCGACCCGGCTACCTGCAAGCCCATCTACCCGAACCAGTACCTGAAGGTCAACACGATCTTCGAGGTCGCCCGCCAGCACGGTTTCCGGACCGCCTGGTCGGACAAGCACCCCGCCTACCTGACGCTGTCCGGGCCGTCCGGGACGGGCGTCCAGGACTACTTCACTCCCGAGATCAACAGCCAGGCGATCGGCTACCCCGCGGGCCAGGACTGGACCAACGACAACGCCGCGACTATGCAGTACGACTCCTACAAGGTCCAGGCCATCCTCAACGAGATCGACGGCTATAACCACAGCCGGACAAGCCACGTCGGAGTACCGGGCATCTTCGGCATGAACTTCCAGACGGTCTCGACGGCCCAGAAACTGCCGACCTCGGACGGCCTGACGGGCGGCTACCTACCTGGCGGCACCGTGCCCGGCCCGCTGCTCGTGCGCGCGCTCAACTACATCAACACCCAGGTCGGCGCGATGGTATCCGAGATCCGGGCGCAGGGACTGGCCAGCAGCACGGCGATCATCATCTCGGCCAAGCACGGGCAGTCGCCCACCAACCCCAGCGCCCTCGCCCGTGTCCCCGACGGACCGATTATCTCCGCCGTCAACGCGGCCTGGACCGCGGCGCACCCGGGCGCGGGCGACCTGATCATCTTCTCGACGGACGACGATGGCATGCTGCTGTGGCTGAGCGACCGGTCCCAGGCCGCCGCCGACTTCGTGAAGGGCTACCTCCTCTCGCACACCGCGGCGGCTAATGACATCAACGCCAACCCCATCACGGTCCCGGCATCGGGACTCACGAAGGTCTACGCCGGCGAGGCATCCGCGGACTACTTCGGCGTCCCCAGCGGCGATCCCCGCCACCCTGACGTCTTCGGCGTTTCCCAGTACGGTGTGGTCTACACCGGCGGCAAGGGCAAGATCGCCGAGCATGGCGGTGCCGCCTTCCAGGATCGCAACGTGCCCATCCTGGTGGTCCTGCCGGGCCTGCAGCACGGGCGCACTGTTGGCACCGGGGTGGAGACCACCCAGATCGCCCCGACCATCCTGACTCTGCTCCGCCTGGACCCGCATGACCTGCAAGCGGTACAGATCGAGCACACGAGAGTTCTCCCGGAATTGCCGCGATCCTGACCTAACATCGACTGACAGCAGCCTTCAGCCGGGGGCCCGGCGACGCCGACGGGCCCCCGGCATTGCCTTGTGACCCAGGAGGCGGACGATGTGGGTGATACTGGCCAGCGACCCGGGCACGCCCGGCTGGCCGAACGAGGACTTCGCCGCCGTCGCCCCCGGTGCCGCCGTGCTCCTGGACGGCGCGACCACGTTTCCCCGTGGCGCTGACACGGGGTGCATCCACGGTGTCGCCTGGTACGCCCGCACCCTTGGCACCACCCTGCTGGCCGCGATCACCGCCGAGCCGCGGATACCGCTGGCCGCGGCGCTCGCCGACGCGATCGGGCAGGTACGCGCCGGGCACGAAGGCACCTGCGACCTGGCCAGCCCGGCTACTCCGGCCGCCACGGTCACCGCCGTCCGCGACGAGCCCGAGGGAATCGGCTACCTTGCGCTGTCGGACTCCAGCATCGCCGGCGACTTTGGTGACGGCCCTCCGCTGATCGTGACCGACTCGCATCGGGGCGCCAAGGCCAGCCCGGAGGCTGCCCAGCGCGCCGTCACCGGCACCTTCCCTCGTGCGGGTCTGCGCGGCGTCGCCCTGCTGAGCGACGGTGCCACCCGGATCACCGACCGGTACGGACTGATGCCCTGGCCCGCGGTCCTTGGCGTCATACGCGACGACGGTCCCGCCGGCCTCATCGGCCAACTCCGCGCCGCCGAGGCCAGCGATCCGGAGCGCGCGCGCTGGCCCCGCAGCAAGGCCGGTGACGACGCCACCATCATCTACTGGCGCCAGGACTGACTGCCTCCACCGGCAGCCGCTCATCAGCCCGCTGCTTCGGGCCTCCAAGCGCACGGCCTGGCCATCCCGGGAAAGGGATCGCCACGCGCGTATGCTGCTTAGGCTGCGAGGACGAGGGTGATTCCCCGGGTCCGCTTCGATCCCTGACGGGGCTGCAGCCATGGTCGCTGGAAGGGGCGCGGTGTCGCCTGGACTGAGAAGCAGAGCGGGAATACCGCATGTCGCTCACGCCCCATGAGGTCGGCAGGGAGTCGTTCTGGACCAAGGCGGGCGACGGTGAGCACTGATCCGGGCACGGTCCCCATACCTCGGCCGACCGCGCTCCATCTGCATCGCTGGAACGATCGGGCCGTGGTCGGCGTGGCCGTCGCCGCGTTCGCCTCGGGGTTCGGGCAGTTCGGCGTGGTAGCCGCCCTCGGCGACGTGGCCCGAGGGTTTGGCCAGGTCAACCACGGCGCAACCCTCGCCGACCAGGCCGGGCTTTCAGGCACGGCACTTGGCATTGGACTGGCCATCATGCGCTTGGCGTCGCTCGGCGCCCTTCCCATCACGGGCCTGGCTGACCGCTTTGGCCGCCGGACGATGCTGCTCGTCACGGTCGGCGGCGGGCTGGCCATGACCGTGGTGGCCGCGTTCAGCCCGAGCTACTGGTGGTTCGTGGCCATCTTCGCCTGCGGGCGTCCTCTGCTGAGCGCCACCAATGGGCTGGCGCAGGTCACCGTGGCCGAGCAGACTGCCTCGGCTGACCGGGCCAAGGCTGTGGCGCTCGTCGCCGCCGGGTACGGCGCCGGCGCTGGGGTCATCGCCATCATGCACAGCCTGGCGTCGCACACGATCGGGTTCCGGGGGGTGTTCGCTGTGGCGCTCGTCCCTCTGGCGCTGCTGCCGCTCCTTCGGCGCTGGATCACCGAACCCGACCGGTTCGCCGTGGCCGCGGCGAGACCCGAGCATCCGATCCCGGTGCTCGGCGCCGTAGCCCGGCCGTTCCGGCGCCGCCTGACGGTGATCGTGGTGCTGGCTTTTGCCGTCTCGGTGATCACGGGGCCGGCTAACAGCTTCGTCTTCCTCTTCGCGCAGAACTTCCTTCATCAGCGGGGCATCGTGACGGCGGGCATGGTGGTGGGCGCTGGCATCGCCGGGCTGGTCGGACTGCTGGCCGGGCGGTGGCTGGCGGACCGGGTGGGTCGGCGTCTGACCGGCGCGCTGGCCATGGTGGCCCTGGCCCTGTTCGCCACCCTGACGTACACCGGCTCCGCTCCGGCGCTGCTGGTCGGCTACATCCTCGGGGTGTTCGCCGGAGCGGTCTTCGCCCCGGCCGCCGGGGCGCTGGTCAACGAGTTGTTCCCCACGTCGGTGCGGGCCTCGGTGGCGGGTTGGTCGTTGGCGGCGGGCGTGCTGGGGGCGGTGGCTGGCCTGATCCTCTTTGGCGCGGTGGCCGACGTCGGCAACCGGTTCGCAGTGGCCGGGTTGGTCACTTTCTTGCCTGCGGCATTCGTCATGGTGTTCTTTGCCCTGCTCCCCGAGACCCGCGGGCGTGAGCCGGAGGATCTCTGGCCCGATTCCTGACTGGTGAGTTCGCTCTCGGAGTGCGGTCATGCGCCCCTGCCTGGCATGAGCTAAAGCCGCGTCCCCTCCCCCTCGTTCCTCGTGGCCAGTTCGCTCCGCTGCCGGATCCGCGTCTGACGGCCGCTACCGCAGAAACCGGGAACTATGTGCGGTCAGCGCGGGGGGAAGTCAGCGTTCCGAATACTGACATACAGTCGGCTCGGCCTGCGGGACCGCACCCAGGCCGCGATCTATGCCCGTGACCATGGCCTGTTCTGATCATCCGCCGTTCACCCGAGCGGTCTGCGGGGAACCGGGCCGGCTACGGGCTGGCCGAGAGCTGAGCGGCCCGGCCCAGGAACAGGGTCCTCTCGGACGCGTTGCGGGTGAGGGAGGCGGCCTGTTCGAACTCCTGCCGGGCCTCGCCTGACCGGCCGAGCTTGGCCAGCAGGTCGCCGCGCACGGCGGCCAGATGGGGGTAGCCCTCCAGGCCGCCCTGGGAGATCAGGGCGTCCACGATGGTCAGGCCATCGCCGGGCCCCAGCGCCATCCCCACGGCTACCGCCCGGTTCAGTTCCACGACAGGCGAGGGGGCGACGTGGCCGAGCACGGTATAGAGGGCCGCGACCCGCTCCCAGTCGGTGTCCGCAGTGGACGGCGCGCGCGCGTGGCAGGCGGCGATCGCGGCTTGCAGGGCGTATGGGCCGAACCGGCCCCCGGCCTCCTCGGCGCGTTCGAGGGCCACCAGGCCGCGACGGATCAGCAGCCGGTCCCACCGCCTGCGGTCCTGGTCCTGGAGCAGGACCGGCTCGCCGGCTGGGCCGTGCCGGGCGCGCAGCCGCGACGCCTGGATCTCCATCAGCGCCACCAGCCCGTGCACCTCGGGTTCCCGGGGCATGAGCCCGGCCAGCACCCGGCCGAGGCGCAGCGCCTCGTAGCACAGGTCGGGGCGGGTCCAGTCGTCGCCGGCGGTGGCCGAGTAGCCCTCGTTGAAGATCAGGTAGAGGACATCAAGCACCGATGACAACCGCTCAGCCAGCTCGGCGGGGGCGGGCAGCTCGAACGGGACGCCCCTGGTGGCCAGGGTTCGCTTGGCGCGGACGATCCGCTGCGCGACGGTCGGCTCCGGGATCAGGAAGGCCCGCGCGATCTCATCGGTCGCCAGCCCGCCGAGCAGCCGCAGCGCCAGCGCCACCCGCGCCTCGGTCGACAGCACCGGATGGCACACGGTGAAGATGAGCCGCAGCACGTCGTCGCCGATGTGGTCGTCAAGGGTGGCGTCCAGGTCCGGCTCGGCCGCCTCGTCGAGGCTACGCCCGATCTCCTGGAGCTTGCGCTCGTAGACGGCCCGGCGGCGCACGAGGTCAACCGCGCGGTGCTTGGCGGTCGACATGAGCCAGCCGCCGGGGTTGGGCGGGATACCCGTTTCGGGCCATCGTTCGAGCGCGATGACCAGCGCGTCCTGGGCGAGTTCCTCGGCCAGGCCGACGTCGTGGACCATCCGCGCCAGGCCGGCGATGACGCGGGCCGCCTCCATCCGCCAGACGGCCTCGATCGCCTGGTTCGCGTCGCTGCCGGTCATGCCCCGATCCAATCACCACGCCGAAGCCGGGGACGATCGCACGTCCCCGGCTTCGGCGTCCTGGATCAGGACGGCGGCGCGAAGTCCTCGGGCCCCATGACCTTCAGCACGTCCGCGGTGCCTTCCCAGCCTGCCCAGTGGTCGCGGTGGATCCGGATGAAGCGGGCGCCCCACTCGACCGCCTCGTCCTTGCTCCGCACGTCGTACAGCGCGTAGCTGATCAGCTCCTTGGACTCGGTGAACGGCCCGTCGGTGACGGTCACGTTCCCGGCGGCCAGCTCGATCCGGGCCCCGGCCGCGCTGGGCGCCAGGCCCGCCGTGTCCAGCAGCGCACCAGCCTTGGTGGCCTCCTCACCGAGCTTCATGATGGCCTCCATCAGCGCGTGGGGCGGCGGGGTGGAAGGCTGGGCGCCCTTCAGCAGGATTATGTAACGCATGGTTCGTCTCCCTTACGTGTGATCTGTGGTGACGGTAGAGGGGCGCGCTCAGGCGGCTTCGACCGTATCGCCGGCCGCGGAGCGGTAGAGGCGGACCGACAGCGCGCTGATCCAGGACCAGGCGAGGACGACCGCTGCCGTGAAGGGCAGCGTGGTCAGCGCACCATGCGATCCAGACGCGATCCCGGCGAAGCCCGCGAGGAACACCACGCCGGTGATCCGCGAGTAAATCGCCCAGCCGCGTGCTCCCCGGGCGGCGGCGGCCCGGCCGACGATCAGGCACGCCGCGATCAGGCAGAGGAAGCCGACGCTGCCGGACACCAGGTGGAGCATCCCGTGCCAGCTGACGGTGTGTGCGTCGGTGGGCGTACCCAGCGGGAACCCGAGCGCCGGATCGGCGCGGAAGACCCCGGCAGCGACCAGGCTCAGGCCGTACACCGCGACCAGGCGGGGGGTCCACAGGCCGGCGCCGGCCCGGCGCAGGCCCACGGCGAGCGCGGTGGTCATCAGCCCGGCCGCCACGAAGTTGGTGACCTGGATCCAGCCGAGGTCGCCGTTGCTCAGCAAGCTCCAGGCGTGCCGGGTCAGATCGAAGCCCGGCCGGGTCAGCGCCTGGGCCAGCGACACCGCGACGTACACCGGCCCGGCGATCACGCCGTACCCCAGCAGCGACTTGGTGATGCGCGACTCCCGGTCGCAGGAAGTGATGGAGGTGGTGCGCTCGAGAACTGTCATCGTTCTTCTCCGTTCGGTCGGGCCGGTTCTCTTCCGGCTCTGCCGACGCTTCGAACGAGGCGCCGCCCGATCGACACACCATTTCAAGATTTTTTCTCACGGGCCGGCTGGGCCCAACGCCTCCTTCACGACTACGACCTTGGCTGCCGGGCCGGCATGCTTGAGGACTCCCTGCGCGTCCACTCCGCATCCGAACGTGCCCACATCCGCACCGGGCACATCCCAACGACACCAAATCCGCACCGGGCACGTTATGGCGAGGTCTTGAGGATGGGGGCGGCCGCGCCGGGTACCGTCGGGCGCGTGATGGCTACGCTCGCCGTGGAGAACTACCGGTCATTGCGGCGGCTGGTTGTCCCGCTCGCGGCGCTGAACGTGGTGACCGGCGCCAATGGCAGCGGCAAGTCCAGCCTGTACCGGGCGCTGCGCCTGCTTGCTGGCGCGGCGCGGAACGGGGCCGTCGCTGCGCTGGCCCGCGAGGGCGGCCTGCCGTCGACGCTGTGGGCGGGCCCGGAGAAGACCGGCAGATCGGTACGGGAAGGCCGGTACCCGGTGCAGGGCACCGTCCGGACCAAGGCGGTCAGCTTGCGGCTGGGGTTCGCCGGGGATGATTTCGGCTACGCCATCGACCTCGGCCTTCCGCCAGCCGCCGGCCAGACCGCGTTCGCCCTGGATCCGGAGATCAAGCGGGAGTGCATCTGGAACGGGCCGGCGCTCCGGCCTGCGGCCCTGCTCTGCGACCGGAACAACGGCGTCGTCCGCATCCGGGGCGACGACGGCACCTGGTCCAGGCACTATCCCATCCGGTCCTACGACAGCATGCTGAGCGAGTTCGCTGATCCGCAGCGCGCGCCGGAGGTACTCGGCCTGCGTGAGCGGATCCGGTCCTGGCGGTTCTATGACTACATCCGGACCGACGTCGCCGCCCCCGCCCGCGGCAGCCAGATCGGCACCCGGACTCTGGTCCTCGGCGCCGATGGGGCCGACATCGCGGCCGCGCTGCAGACCATCCGCGAGATCGGCGACGCCGCGGCCCTGGACGCGGCGATCGACTGCGCCTTCCCTGGCAGCCAGATCAGCATCGAAGCTGATGGAACCGGCCGGTTCGAGTTGCTCCTGCACCAGCACGGCCTGCTGCGGCCGCTGGGTGCCCCAGAACTGTCGGACGGCACCCTGCGGTACCTGCTATGGACCGCGGCGCTGCTCACGCCCAGGCCTTCCAGCCTGATCGTCCTCAACGAGCCTGAGACCAGCCTGCACCCCGAACTGCTTCCCCCGCTCGCGCAACTGATCGCCGGCGCCGCGGCCCGCGCCCAGATAATCGCGGTCACGCACTCCCGGCCCCTGACCGACGCCCTGCAGCGGGCAACCGAGGAGGCGGGCGCGCGCGTCAACACCATCGAACTGACCAAGGAGTTCGGCGAGACCCGGATCGTCGGCCAGGGGCCGCTTGACGAGCCAGCGTGGCACTGGCCCAAACGCTGATCCTCAACTCACGGTGGCCGCCAGGCCATCGCCCCGGCTGGGGCGCGGACTTCCCGGTCTCACCGTCGGTGGTTGCTGGCCGAGGTAGCGATCTTGAACGTTGTCTCGCCGTAGGCCAGCTACTGCGCGCAAGCCAGGCCCTGTCCAGCTCACCGGCGCGTCACGCTGAACCACCAGGGACCTGGGCCACGTGTTATAGGCAGCAAACCGGCGGCCGCCGTTCTAGAAGATCATCAACTCGCAAGGGATAAGAAATGTCGTTGACCCTCACCCGATCGGCGGCCGGGTTCGCACTACTGGCGGCGTTGGCCGCAGGTTGCGG
>Ga0070698_100008201_pt1 | contig 11299 bp, 8 predicted proteins | sample KBSK1502metaG_FD_65477 | JGI IMG/M metagenome (GOLD analysis project Ga0070698, IMG submission 65477) | Corn, switchgrass and miscanthus rhizosphere microbial communities from Kellogg Biological Station, Michigan, USA - KBS K1-50-2 metaG | ecosystem: Host-associated > Plants > Roots >...
TATAAGAGAAGACGTGGGGATCGCCGGCAGACAGACATTTCAATCCCTCACTCGACTCTGCCGGCCCCGCGACTCAAGTTTGGGCGGTACGCTGTTGGGGACGGGTCAATCTTAAGTTTTCAAACACGCAGTCAAACCCGTTTCCCTCGGGTGCAGCGCACATGATCCCGACTTCCGCAGGCCGGCCTGGCGCGAGATAACCCTGTCGAACTGAGTGGTATTTCTTTCCGTCCAGCGAGCAGAGGGTCTCAAGCGAGTCTTTGGAACGAACCGCCTTCCACCAAACCGGACCCTTGTTTGACAGATCATCCATCGTGGACCAATCCGAGAAATCACGGGTGAAGACCACGCTGGCGTGGCGTTTGCCGTCCACCAGTTCGGTGCCGCACTTGACCCAGTTTTCCGGATCCAGCCGGACCATCAGACCTGCCTGGTCATAGAGCGCGGCATAGTCTCCGCCTACGCGCGCTTCAAAGGCAAAATCTCCTTCGACTGGCAGATGAAGAAAATGGCCGCTGTCGGTGACGTATCCGTAGAATGTTTTGCGCCAGAAGTCGGTTTTGGAACGAGAACGCACCTTGATTCTGCCTTCCGAGGCTGTCCAGGAAGCGGGTGCGTTCATCCACTTCATCAGTGGCAGAAGCTCATCCTGGGTGAAACCCTTTTGTGCTGCCAACTGCGGCCATAAGCGTCGGGAGCGTTCTAGGAGTGTCACGCCGGCAAAGGACGCGGCTCGAAACAAGAACCCTCGACGGTTAGAAATCGTCATCGTGTGTATTCTCCGCCGATTTTCTCGGCACGCAGAAGCCATTTTTCTTCGCTCCGGTGCTACTTCAACGGAACAACAGAGATGTGGATGGATTCGAGTTTTTTGGGGTCGATGATTTTGTCGTCTTTTAGATTAGCAATTCCGGTGTTTGAGACGAAGTAGAAGTTCTCTCCAGCGATGGCGCCAGTCGTGGGAAAACTGACCAAAGGGGTGCGATATTCGAGAATTTCGGTCGACGTGACATGCTGTCCGTCTAGTGAGAGCCGCCAGCGCATGACCCGATAGGAGCCGGTGCCGTACTGAACTGCGAGCAAACCATCTTTGTACCAATACAAGCCATCGATTCCAGCGAGGGTGTTGCCTTTGCCGGGGTCCACCTCGTGCGCGGAGTTGTTGCGCAGATTGAAGCAAATCACCCCCAGAATGTCTGCGACATAAAGCAGGTTTCCGTCGCCGGAGACAGTAATTCCATTGGGGTAGAGGATGAGCCGCGGAAAGGTGAGAGGTGTGAAAGCGTGCGACGTGCGGTCGAAGCGGTACGCCTTGTGTGCGGAAGTGTCACTCATATAGATTTCGGTTTCGTGGCGAAGAACGAGGTCGTTCAGGTCGTGCGGTCCGGGGCCCGGTGCCGAGTAACGTTCGAGCAAGTTGCCATGGGCATCGAAATGGAGCAGCTCCGACCGATTGTTTTCGCCAGGGTCGGTAGCCGCCCAAACGCTGTGGTCCGCCGGTTCGACCTTTATTCCACCTACCGGCATCAGGCCGTAAAGGTCTGGTTTCACAAAGTCCGAAATTTCCCCGGCCTCTGTGATCCTGATGATTTTCTTGCGGTGCATGCTCCCCATGTAGAAGACATGCTTTTGCCAATCCACGGCAAGGCCCTCTGGAAAAAGATCTTTCTCAGGCACCGTGAAGGCCACCTGGGCGAGATGAACCGGAAGATGGCGTCGCTCGACCTGTTCTGCCAGCTCGCGAAATTCCGGAAAAGATTTCAAAGGCTGCAGCGCTGGAGAATCTGCAGGATCGAATCCCTCGTCGAGGGCAATGCATTCTTTCAGTAGCGCAAGCGCTTTGTGCAGTTCGCCGAGGTGAGCGTAGTGACCGGCCAACAGGAAAAGGGCCGCGCCGCGATCGGGGATCTGGGGCAAAGAATCTTCAATTTTTTGAACTTCCGCACGCACGACCGCCGCGTCCGATGGCGCAGGAATCGGCGCAGTTTGAGACTGCCCGTGGATGCACGGAAAGCTCCAGCCAGACACTGCCAACAGCAACGCAGCCGCCTTGCGCGCTTTCACCTGAGACCTCCAGTTTCTGAGACGGCCCCGCGTGGTTGACGTAAGCGGACTACTCACAAGAATGACGATCGATCATGAACGCTTCAGATCCATCCAAGCACCTGGCGGGGAGGTCATCCGGTTGACGCTTTGCAGTTGCTGACTGCAGGAGGCCGCTTTTGCCCTCCCGCTCCTAGTGAAGTGTTGGGGACTGCGTAGCCGAAACCTTGCTCGATCGAAAAAATGCGGTTCAGGCCGGAGCCGGTGCGAGCGCCTTCTTGGCGTTTTCGATGCCACTGCGGATGTTGGTTTCCCAGTCCAAATGCGGAACCGGAGATTTTGCCGCGGCTTCATAGAAGCGCAGCGCCTCCGAGGGGCGATGCAAATTTTTCAGTGAGAGGCGACCCGCGGCCAGTAACGCGAGAAGCGCCGGACGCTCGGACGGGAAAGCAATCGCCAGGCGCCCGTACTCATCAGCGGCGCGCTCGTAGTTTCCCTGCCCTTCGATTGCCCGGCAGAGTTCGAGCCAGATAGGCGAGGGAAGGGATTCCATCCCGGTATTCTTGAAGTCCTCGTAGTCCTGCAACGCGGCGTCCAGATTCTGGTTCTTCAGGTGCAGCTGAATCAATTTCGCAATGGTATCGCGGTACGCTTTCAGGTCGTTCTTTCGCCAGTAGACCTGATGAAGAAGCGTGTAGCCCTCCTCGGAATCGGGTTTCCCGGCCAGAAAGCCCTGAAGTGTCGCTACCGCGTTGTCGAGCTTGCCTTGCTCCATCTGTTCGGCGGCCTGCACAATCGCGGGGTCCGCCGTCCATGATACTTTCGCTTCAATGGCTTCATTGGCGCGCTCCTCAAGGCCGGAATAGCGCAGCGCAAGCGCCGCCAAGGCCCCGAAGGCAAATCCGCCGACGTGCGCCCAGTGAGCCACGGCAGAGTTCTTGCCCAAAAGCGCACCCGAGAAAATTTCCGAAAGCACCCAGAAGGGCAGCAGCCAATACGCCGCAGCCTTGAACCGAATGCCATTGCCCGTCGACAGATTCACCAGGCTGCGCACGCCCAGGATCATCGCCACCTCGATTTTGCTGGTTGGAAAACGTACCAGGAAAGCGCCCATTAACGCTGCCACCGCTCCCGACGCGCCCAGTGTCGGCGTGAGACTTCCCGGATTGAACCAGGCATGGAATTGAAGGGCGGCCGCGCCGGCGATCAGGTAGAAGGCCGGATAAATGAGGCGTCCCCAAGTGTCTTCCAGAACGGCGCCGGCCAACCACAGAAACCACAAGTTGCCGATAATATGCAGCCAGCCCCCATGCAGAAAATTCGCGGTGAGATAAGCCAGACCATGAGGGTGAGCGGGAACAAAGGCATAGTTCTCAAGAAGGGAAGCGCTGCTCATGGAGGAATATTGCGCGGTGAGCGAATCCATTTCCGCCTGCAGAGCCTCCGGATCATCGTCGATCTGACGGATCCTTGCGTCCCAGGCGTCGGCCAGGTCGCGCGTGTGGGATTCCGCCTGGTGCCAAACGTCGGAGTGATCCTGCCTGAAAGTGGAGACCAGTTCCTGAACGTTGGCCGGCATGTTCAGTTCGGGGTGCATGGCCGCGAGCAGCAGAATGTGTGCACGGACTTCGCCGCGTTGCGGATTCTCCTGGTCAATCCGCCAATGAGTGCCCAGGAAGGCGACAATGTTGATGAGAATGAGGGCGATCGAAATGATCGGCCAGCGGCGGCCTTGCATGTTTTCGTGACGCAGAGGCAGAAACACGGCCCCCTCCCAAACCAAATGCGACTTCCTGGTTTCAGGATAAGAGCGGGCAATGTCCTAGCTGCCGCACATGAGTACAGGTGGAACCAAGTGGTTAGTTGTCCCAAAGGACAGCGGGTAGGGCGAAGGATTTGCCCTCCCTATTCGCACGATCGGTGAGGGCATGCAACGTCGAGAAGTGCGGCTTGTTCAGGCGGGTTCGCGCTTTGCAACGCTCATTGGATGCAGACTCGGCTTCGAGCCGCTCTTGGCACCTCCGCTAGCCGGCAAAGGGCTCGCTGACGGTGCCCTTCAGAGTGTCCATCCGCCAGGTGCATCAGCGATTCACTACACTAAGCTCCACACCATCCTTGGGCCGAAGGGTGATCCAGGCTGCGATCTCCGGCTCAGCCGCATCCACCGATGCAAAACGGAAACGGCGCAGCAGAGCCGCCATGCCCAGGACCGCTTCGATCAGCGCTAGATGCTGCCCGACGCACATCCTGGGGCCGGCGCCGAACGGTAAGTAACTGAACCGCTTCTGCGGAGGGCCCTGTAACCATCGGTCCGGGTTGAACCGCTCGGGCTCCGTCCACCACCGCCCGTCGCGCTGCGTGGCGTAGGTACAAAGCCATATATGGTGACTCACTCGGGCCAGCGGGAAATAGCCTCTCTTGCATGACCTGGAAATAAGAGACGCCAGAGACTTGTTTATTCCGCTGGCCGGACGGCGGAACGGAACGGCTCGCTCGAAGGAGTCGATGGTTGAAACCGGCTGATTACCTTGGGTATCGGTAACACTCTAAGGCTCATGCATACAGTCAGTTACGGAAATTGACCATCGAGGCTGGTCCTTTATATATGGAGGGTAAGTAATGCAGTTGAGGCCTTCGGGATCTGGCCCTCTTTTTGATCCCCACGCTCCGGATGTAGAAGTTCACACTCCCCCACGCTCAGAACAGACGGAAGGTTACTTCTACGGGTACAAGGACGGAGACCGGCGTACCGTTCTTGTTCGTGGCTGGCTTAAATTTCCATTTGCTAATGGTGTTGTAGGCCTCTTCGTCCAACCCATAGCCGAGCAGTTTCAGCGCATGGAGCTGGTGAGCCCGGCCGTCCGGCGAAACGACAACTTCAAAGACCGACGTGCCTTCAATGTGCTTTGCACGGCCGAGATCCGGGTAGCGGGGGTCGGGACAGTGAATGCACGAAGGCATGCCGATATCGCCCGCGCCCGCCTTGAAGATTGGTTCAGAATCCTTCGAAGGGAACGGAGTCATGAGGCTATCGAGAAACGCGGTAACTTCCAAGGAAATGTTGATGGTATCAAGCACAGTGCCATTCGAAACTTGAACAGGAGTAATTTCGAAAACGTACGAATGCTCTCGCTTGACAACAGTTCCAATAACGACGACATCCGCTCCTATGCGGGGAGCGGCGTCGTGCAGCGCCTGAGAAGTCAAAGGCGTTGAAGCCGCGCCAAGGATGTTGGCGATGTCTTTGTCGAAGGCTTTGTGGTCGGCGACGTGGAGATACTTTTTTCCGCGTTCTTGAAGGGACGAAGAAAGGAACCATGCAAAGTAATGCGCCTGCGCTGAAGCGCTGCCGTCGGGGGAGGCAAAATCCGCGACAGCGACGAGGGTAGGCTTCAGAGGCTTAATTCGTTTCGCCAGCTTCGCGCCCGCATCCTCGAGCTTGGAAAATTGGGCGGAGGCGACCGCAGGCAGGAAAAAGACTAGGAAGACCAAGCACAGACGCCCAGCACAGGCTGGGAATATAAACATGAAGTAATTCTACCACGGCATCAGGAACGAATGGCGGGAGAGGTGGGGAGGGTGTGTCCGAGACTGAAATCAAGACCATAGGCTCGAATCAGAATGTTTTTGAACTGGAATACCGCGCAGATGGCAAGGTGTTCCGCTACTTCGGCGTGCCGCTATCAACCTTCCGAGCACTTGTTCGCCGTAAGCGCTCTCGGCAGCATTGGATCCAGACTCGTTCGCCGCGCAAGCACCAACAAAGCGGCGGCATTCCTCACAGCAGGAACGAGGTTGGGCTATTTCATTGGCCACACCCGCCGGGGCGAGCCGCCACTTTGGCGGCGTTCCCGATGCTTCCGCATGCCAGAAATTGTCGCTTGCATTTCACAAGTAATCGCAAATAAAATGTCACGCATTGACTTCCGCGGGCGAAGCGGCTTTTCCTCATGGGAGACCCAGATGCCAACCAATGAGCTCCTGATGATTCACAAACCGGAACTGCTCCTCAACGATCTGAAAATTGCGCTGCGTTCACTTGCTCGCACCAAAGGGCTCGCCATCACCGTTGTGCTCACGCTCGCGCTCGGCATCGGCGCCAACGCCGCCATCTTCACCCTTGTGCGCGGCGTGCTCCTTCGTCCGCTCGTCAACCGCGACGAGAACCGCCTCGTCTATATCCGGCAAAGCGCACCAGGTATCAGCACCGACAACGTGACGTTCTCGGTGCCGGAAATCCAGGATCTGCGCGCCAGCGTCAAAACGCTCACCGCCTTCGGCGACTTTTCCACCATCGGCTTCACCATGGTCGGCCTCGGCGAGCCGCGCGAAGTCCGCGCCGGCGTCGTCGGTGGATCTTATTTTGACGTGATGGGTCTGCACCCGGTGCTCGGTCGACTGCTCGACATGCGAGACGACGGCCCCAACGCCGCCGGCGCCGCAGTGCTCACCTATCGTTTCTGGAAGACCGCCCTCAACAGCGATCCCTCCGTGATCGGAAAGACCGTCCGGCTCGGTACCCGCTCGGCAACCATCGTCGGTGTATTAGAACCCTCAGTGCCTTATCCCGCGGAAACCGAAATCATCGCCAATGTCGTGACCAGCCCGCATCATCTCTCAGCCACCATGGTCACCGGCCGCGTCCATCGCATGACCGAGTTATTCGGCCGCCTCGCGCCAGGTGTCGATCTCGAGCAAGCCCGCGCCGAGCTGCGCACGGTACATGGCGCGATGATTCGTGAGCACCCTGACGTCTATTCTCCGAAAGCCGACTTCCGCATCGACGTCGTTCGCCTGCGCGACCAGATCACCTCGGGTGCGCGAACCGTGCTCCTCGTGCTGCTCGCAGCGTCCGGGCTTATCTTCGTGATCGCCTGCTCGAACGTCGCCAACTTGATTCTCGCGCGCACTGTTCGCCGCGAAGGCGAGCTTGCCGTCCGTACCGCGCTCGGAGCAACCACAGGCGCCCTGCGCCGCACGCTGCTCGCCGAGAGCCTCTTGCTCTGCGGCAGTGGAGCGCTGCTCGGCGTGCTGAGCGCCCGTCCGATGGTTGCCATTCTGGCCCGCTATGCCTCCCGGTTCTCGGTTCGCGCGCTCGATCTCACGGTCGACTCCAGCATGCTCTGGGTCGGCGCGATTCTGGCCGTCCTCGCTGCAGTGCTGCTGGCGTTTGTTCCGCGCCTGCCGTCGGCCGACGCGTCGAATGGAATCAGCCTCTCGAACACCAGCCTACGCATCACCGGCAGCACCAGCCGCCGGCTGCGCGTCTTCGCCATCACGCAGATCGCCGCATCGTTCATGCTGCTGGCCGGTGCCAGCATGCTGATCAAGACGCTGCTCTCACTGCAAGCGGCGCAGACCGGCCTCGACACGCATCACGTGCTGGCGTTGAACGTTCCGGCGATTTCCTACGGAAAAACGTCCGATCAAGTCGTAAGTTTCTACAAAGAGTCGATGCGGCGCATCAACGCGCTGCCCGGCGTGGATCGTGTTGCCTTTGGCATCGTCGTTCCTTGGCGGGACGCAGGCAGCTTCGGTCCTGGCTTCCAGTTTTCCGCCGACGGCCACGTCCACGCGTCCGGTGAAGAAGATCCGCGCGCGCAGTTGCGCACCATCTCGCCCGGATTTTTCGCCGCACTCGGCGTCCCTATTATTGCTGGACGCGACTTCGACAATTCCGATCGCCGCGGTGGCGAGCCAGTCGTCATCATCAGCCAGAGCGTGGCCGAGCGCATGTTCCCGGGTCAGGACGCCGTCAATCGTCACGTCATGTGGACAGACCCAGTCATGAAGTTTGTCGACATCAGCACTGCGCCGCGCCGCATCGTCGGCGTCGCGGCCGATGTCGACGACGAGCACGTGGTCCCAGGCGCTGCGCTCACCGTGTATCACCCCTTTGAGCAGCAGGAAATCTGGGGCGGCCGTCTGTTCGTTCACACCAGCGCAAATCCCTACGGCCTGGTGACACCGGTCACGCGCATTATTCGCGACATGTCCGAGGACCAGCCGGTCGAGCGTGCCGCCACTCTCGAAGACGTCCGTGCAGAAGTACTCACGCCGGATCGGCTGAACACGCTGGTGTTTGGCGGCTTCGCGGCTGTCGCGCTGGTCATTGCGGTCGTCGGCGTCGCGGGCGTGCTGGCCTTTTCGGTCAGCGGACGCACGCGGGAGTTCGGCATTCGCCTGGTGATCGGCTGCCAGCCGCGCCATCTCCTCGCAGGCCTCATCGCCGAAGGTGCCGCAATGGCCGCTGTCGGCGTCGTTGCCGGCGCCGCAGGCGGCTTCGCGCTGGCCCGCCTGGCCGGCAGCTATCTCACATACGTGCGGGTCCCGGGCGCCGTCCCGCTAGTCGCCTCAGCCATCGTGCTACTTACCGCAGCGGTCATCGCCTCGGTCCTACCGGCAGCCCGCGCCGCGCGCGTCGACGTGATGCAAGCCCTCCGATCGGACTAATCTCCCGATCTGATCCTGTCGTTCGATCGTCTGCGTGAACAAGGTCCCGCAGCGCGAGCAGCCTCATGCGCCGAGGACAATCTCCCCGGTCGGCGGGGCTTGTGAAGAATTCCGAAAGATTCGGTCCAGAGCCACACATTCGGACGCAGCTCATTCTCCCTAATTTCGTTTTATGATTACTCGCGACGCCGGTTCCAGTAGGAGGTTTTTCCCATGTCATCGCAGCTCCGCGGCATATTGGCCACTGTTTCCTTCGCACTCGTCTTTTCTGCAAATGTCCCTGCTGCGACCGCCCAGCAGAATCCAGCAAACGAAGTTCGCGCCGATCTGTCGCTGACCGCCGTGGGCCGGCAACACCATGCCATCTCCACAAAAAATCCGGAAGCACAGGAGTATTTCGACCAAGGGATCACGCTGATTTACGGCTTCAATCACGAAGAAGCGATGCGCGCCTTCCAGCGTGCGGCCGAACTCGATCCTTCCTCGCCCATGCCACTGTGGGGTGTCGCCGTTGCGGTGGGTCCGAACTACAACATGGACGTGGACGCGCAGCGCGAGAAAATCGCATACGAAACCGTCCAGAAGGCGCAGAAGCTGGCCGCCAGGGCGCCGCAGATCGAAAAAGACTACGTGGCGGCTCTGGCTGCGCGTTATTCAAGCGAACCGGATCCCGATTACAAGAAACTCGCGCGCGATTATGCCGCAGCTATGAAAGCGCTATCTGCAAAGTATCCGGACGACCTGGACGCGGCCACATTCTATGCCGAAAGCCTGATGGACCTCAGCCCGTGGAGGCTTTGGACTCATGACGGCCAGCCGACCGAGAACACGGAGGAGATTGTGCGGGTACTGGAGTCCGTTTTGGCGCGCGATCCGAATCACGCCGGGTCTAATCACTATTACATTCACGCGGTGGAAGCTTCGCCCCACCCGGAGAAAGCGCTGATGAGCGCGCGCCGGCTGGATACGATGGTGCCGCAAGCGGGACATCTGGTTCATATGCCGGCGCATATTTACGAGCGCACAGGCGACTTTGAAGCCGCCGCAAGAAACAATGCGGAAGCCGCCAAAGTCGATCGCATCTACGCGGAGAAGGCCGGGCAAGCGGGCAGCATCTACGACCTTATGTACCACAGCCATAATGAACACTTCGAGGCGATGGCCGCCAGCATGGCCGGGCGTTATGCAGAAGCGAAAGGCGCGGCGGATGCGCTGGCGAAGCGCTTGATATCGCACGCGAAGATGATGCCGATGCTCGACGGCTTCATCATGACACCAATCTGGGTCGATGCGCGGTTCGCCAAATGGGACGGAATTCTTACGCGCCCCGAACCGCTGAAGGAGTTGCAAGGAACGCACGCGATGTGGCGCTACTCCCGCGTGCTGGCGTACGCCGCGAAAGGAAACGTACGCGAGGCGGCAAAGGAACGCGAGTTCTTCGCAGCGGAGTTTGCGGCCTTCCCGGCAGACGCAATGCTGGGCGAGATGAACAAGGCAAAAGATGTCCTGGGAGTCGCTTCGCACATCATCGATGCGCGGATCGCCGCAGCCGAGGGGCCGCCCGATACCGCCATCGAGCACTGGAAAAAAGCTGTCGAGATTCAGGACACTCTGAACTACGACGAACCCGCGGACTGGTATTACCCGGTGCGCGAATCGTTGGGCACGGCACTGTTGAATTCGGGCAAGTCTTTGGAAGCCGAACAGGTATTCCGCGAAGATTTGCGCCAGAACCCGAGAAATCCGCGCTCGCTTTTCGGCCTGATGCAAGCGCTCCGTGCGCAAAAGCGAGATGCGGATGCGGCGTGGGTCGAAACCCAGTTCAAAAGCGCGTGGAAGGGCGCGGACACAGACTTGATCTTCGCCCCGCTGTAGCCGTTGGCGTCGGTACGGCAGGCCTTCACAGCAGTTTAGTACTCGGTGGTCAGGGAGCTCCCGTCCGCTCCGCCAATCACCGGGCAGCTCGAGAATTCCGTCCACGACTCTCGACCCTTAAGGAGCCCGTCGGCGTTTTTCAGCTTCAGCAGGAACACTCGTTGGAAGGGGCCTTCGCTTTTCTTCTCCGCATGGCCATTCACGCAAACGTAAATTCCGGATTTCTTTACCTCCAACACTTCGATCGAAATCTGCGAAACGCCCTGTGGCGGTCGAAGGAGTGCTCCCATCGGTTCGAGCTTGCGCGCCGCATATCCGTAATCTGCGAAGGTCCTTTTCCCCTTGAGTGGCATCGGGCGGATCGCAGCAGGAATCGTCGTTACATCCAGTTTCTCAACCACAAACGCGGCGAGCTTTTCGGTGGGATAAGCTGCCTCATTCCCCGCGAGCATCACGGGCGTGCATGCGAGAATGATTGCTCCACAAAATAGTTTCATCATTTTTCCCTCTTTCCGGACGCGATCCGTTTTGTACGTACTCCCTGAGACCCGATGCCCAATCCCGTCCGCATCTCCGAAGCTCCCTCGCACTGAGGCCGGTTTTAGGCTTAAGCCGGCCAGACTTGTTGACTGCTTGCGGCATTAGCCGGGGCCGTTTACGCCGCTTAGGAAGCCTCCCAAGTGCGCTGTTAGAGTGACGATCCCGAAGGCTAGACCTTCGATGGCTAGACGGTAGTTCGGTAGAGGTGCACTCCGCCGCCGCGCGCGAAAGTGCAACCACCACACCCACCAGATCATCGCCGTCGAGACGCAGGCGAGCAGCAGGTGCTCAAGCAAGGTACCCTTCAATTTTTGTCCTTCGAGAGCGAACTGCCAGGCGAGGATACCCGTCGCCAGAACGGGCGCTGTCGAGACCGCTGCTACCAGGA
>Ga0070698_100008203_pt1 | contig 11297 bp, 8 predicted proteins | sample KBSK1502metaG_FD_65477 | JGI IMG/M metagenome (GOLD analysis project Ga0070698, IMG submission 65477) | Corn, switchgrass and miscanthus rhizosphere microbial communities from Kellogg Biological Station, Michigan, USA - KBS K1-50-2 metaG | ecosystem: Host-associated > Plants > Roots >...
CAGTGCGCCGGCGGCGTGTGCGACACGACGTCGAGCACATGCGTGCAATGCACGACGGAGAAGGCGGCGGCGTGCACGGGCACGACGCCGGTCTGCAGCGCGGAGCACACGTGCCAGGGATGCACCGCGCACGCGCAGTGCACAGCTTCGAACGCGTGCCTGCCGGATGGTTCGTGCGCGACCGACACGCAGGTTGCGTACGTGGATTCCGCGGGAACCGACAACACGACGTGCACGAAGGCGATGCCCTGCCCGCTCGTCAAGGACGCGCTCTCGACATCTCGGCCCTATATCAAGATCGCGGCGGACGGCGCGGCGCTCGACTCGAGCACGGTCACGATCGACGCTCGGGCCGTCACGATCGTCGCGGAGCCCGGCGCAAAACTCGACCGCAATGGCGATGGCGCGATTCTCGAAGTGCGCAGCGCGAATGCGGATGTGAAGATCGTGGATCTCGAGATCACGGGTGCCTCGGGTGCGGCCGGTGCCGACGCGATCCTGCTGACGCCCAACGGTGGCACGCCAAAGCTCACGCTCACGCGGGTCAAGCTCACGGCAAACCAAGGTGCCGGCATCAGCGCAACCGGCGGCATCCTGACGATCACGAAATCGGCGATTTCAAACAACGGAGCGGGAGGTATCTCGCTCACGGCGACGCAGTTCGACATCACGAACAGCCTGATCGTGCAGAACGGCTTACCGGGCAGCCTGATCGGCGGCGTCAACTTCGCGACGATCGGAGCCAGTGGAGCTCATCGGCTGGACTTCAACACGATCGCCGCCAACAACGGTACGGCAACGGTGAATACGGGCGTCAACTGCGGAACCGTGGCGGTGCCGGTGACGTTCTCGAGCAACATCATCTACGGCAACACCGTAGCGAGTGGCGGCAAGCAACTCGGTGGCAGCGTCAACTGCTCGGCCAGCTACTCCGACATAGGGCCCGACGCAGTCTCCGGCACCGGCAACATCAGCGGCGATCCGCTGTTCGTGAGCCCGTCGACCGGGAACTTTCATTTGCAAGCGTCCTCGCCAGCGCGTGATACGGCCGATCCGGCGGCAACGCTCGAGACCGATGTCGATGGCGATCTGCGGCCGCAAGGCTCGTCGCGAGACATCGGAGCGGACGAGATCAAATAAGCCAACTAGGTGCTCGACACGCTGGAGGCGGCTAAGCGAACTAATTTCTCGAGCTCATGTGGTGGACGGTTCCTTCGATCGAATCTCTGCCCAATCAAACCCGCGACGAAGACGCTCGTCCGCCGAGTGCCGCGAACATCCGGCGACGTTGATCGAGCACGACGCGCAGCCGCTCGCGCCGTTGCGGAATGAGCCGCCGAAAGGCGGCGACGATCGGATCAGAGTCACGATCAGCATCGAGCCGACGAGCGAGCCAATATGCCGCCAACGGATCGAGATCCATGATGATCGCGGCGATCGCCTGTTCGCGTCGAATGGCGCCCGTGTGATGGCCCTCGCCATCGGCAAGCCGACGAGTCAGCACGCTCACGAGTGCGGCTTCGATCTCTGTAGGCAGTTGATCGGACTGTTGCCGCTGAACGTTTAGGACCTGGCTCGTGGTGGGCGGCGCACCAGGTTCTTGCTGCGCCGGCGGCTCCCAGACGAGACTACTCGGGTCTTCAACGACCTCGAGGTGCGCGCGTCGATCGTGGCGATCTGATGCTCGCGCTACCTCCAAGCGCCGCGATGCGAGCTCATCGACAAGTTCTGCTTGCTGTTCCGGCTTTCTGTTTCGCATGAGCCCGTTGTCGGCACATGCGCGAAGAAGTTGCTGAACAGGTAAGCCGCCGAAAATTCGAACTATTAGCGCGCGAGGTTCGAATTATCCATCAGCTTCCAAGTCACAATCTTCAGGCGCGGTGGCGTAAACACCAACATACTCACGTAGACCCACGGTCCATTTGGGCGTTCGTACTGGAACTTAGCGGAAGCGTTCTCGTCGGGATATTCGCGGATCGAACGGCGCAGGATCTCGCGCGTTTCGTCCGGGAGGATCGCTGCGATTGCCTGATCGAACGTGTAACTGATCTCGGCCTCCGTATGCGCATCGAGCTCTATCTCATCGATGCGGCCGTCGGAAAATCTCACGCTGTAGCGATCCAGATTTTCGGTCGGAGACCGGCAAGACACCCGGTGCTTGTAGGTCGAGAAATTCTCCTTTGGACACGCGCTTTCGAGATGAGCGATCGTCGCTGGCGACTCGACGCCGAGAAGTGCCGGAATCGGGCCCTTCGCTGCGGTCTTGGGTTCATCGCGGCATGAGATGCCTAATGCAACGATCAACAGGAATCGTCGTCTCATCACTTCACCTTCACGTTGCGGCACCACTGCTTATAAAAGCCGTATGGTGTTGTTTGGACGTATGGCTGAATTTCCTGCCATCTAGTAACGTCACGAATGCGATTGTGTTCGTCGAGCGCGATGGTCGCATGACCAAAGCGAGCAGAAACGTGAACCTCTTTCGGGAGCGCGACCCTCTCGAAATCATGGCCTGCCGTTTCAAAGATGTACTGCGTCAGTTCCGAATTGACGCCAATGATTTTGGTAGCGACCGGATTTAGCTCGGGCGGCGCACCGTGATCGTCGACGTGAAAAGAAACGACGAGAACGCCATCACCACCTGAACGATCAGTTCCGGAGACACGTTCGCTCTTCGTGCGATTGCCCAAGGCATCTTTTCCTGGCGCGCCGAAGTAGTCGTCCATCCGCAACATGGTCGCGTTTCGATGTTTCTCAGTTCCAAGTCGGCTTTGCGCCAAATACGAAGCCCACGCCGCCGTCGTCCGATGCAGATACTCATTGTACGCAACTTCGGTAGCAGCTTCGAAGACGGTTGTCATAGCGTCGAGCTCATCGCGGCCGATCGCACTCTGTTCGACGAGCGCCGTAACATTTTTTCTGTACGCCGCGACGTGTTTGCTCGCTGCCGACTTCATTGCCGCCGCGAAGAATGTCAGCGCCCGCAGCTTTGGATCGATCTTTGATGAAACGGTGGTGTTTACGATCGCGGTGCGCAGTGAGTCTGTTCCGATCTTGACGACTTTCGCCATCAGCACGTGCGCGTCCGTTGGCTTGGGCGCGCTTACGGCAATCAGGCGAGCCGCAGCCGGCATCGGCACAAAGGAAGGTACAGGCACCGCCATGAGTCGCGAAACCAACGAACCTGTAAAGTGATCCACCATAGCCGTGGTGGCAGCCATGAGAACGGCTTTGATCACCTCGCCCGCGAAGTCAGGCTGTTCGATGTCCTTCTGTTCCGCGAGCTCACGAAACGTTTCAATTGCGACGAGTTGCCGCTTCTCCATCCCTTCGAGCGCGTCTCCGACTCTACTCACAGCTGCGGTTACATCGCTGTGTTCCTTCTCGCCAGACGCCAGCGCACGCTCCGTGAGAACTGGCGCAGCGCGATCCTCGATGTGCCGTCCTCCTGTTCGTTCGAGCACCTCATCGAACGCGTGTACTGCTGCGACGAGGCCGTCTTCCATCTTCTTGTGCGGTGTTCGCGTCCGCACCCAGCGCAGCAGTCGACCCGCGACGGCTGCCGTTCGATTCGCCTCGTCCCGGAACGAATGACGCGCATCCGCAGGCACCTCGTCGAGCAGCAGAAGTATGTATCGGCTACCGTCGCCGAGCTCGGTTGCCACTCGTTCGACAACTGCGTCTCGTTGCTCGCCATTTTCCTCGACCGCCGCAAGTGCGTGGCCAAGCTGAATCGTGAGCACGTCGAGCGCGGGTCCGATCGCGTGCTTCGCGTATGACGCATCCGTGCCCAGAAGCACCTGCCCGGCACCGGCAGCAGCGTCGCCGAGGAGTAGCTCGCGACGAATGTTCGCGTTGCGCTCGTTGAGCGTAGACGATGCCGGATCCTTGCGAACGCGTGCGAGTGAGCGATCGAATGAGTCAGCAGCCGCTTTCACCGAGGGATAACCGGCGTTGCGCTGATACAGCGAAACAAGCCCGGCTATGTGTTCGAGATGGCGATGTGCCGCTTCGAGCTCTTTTCCGTGACTGGTGTCTAGCTCGTGTTGTGCGGCCCGAAATCCGGCAACGATCGATGTCGCCATCGTTTGGTCTTCTGCGTGCTCGGGCTTCTCTTGCTGCGATGAGCTCTTCGACCAGGTCGCAGCGTGATGCTCATGGTTTTGGTGTTTGGGCGGAGTTGTTGGAATTGGCTCCGGCTTCGCAAGGCTTTTCGATTTGGATGGTGCGTGTTCTGGTTCAGCGTGCTCGTGTGGCATGTATGCGTTCTCGGCCGAGACACCTATCGGTTGCGTAAAGCCGTAGGCAGCCGCAGGGCACTGAAATCGCAGGCCTCGGACGCGAAGCAACCGAGCGCGTCGCGGGCCGAGAACGGGACCATGACCGAAGACACGATCGTGGCCGTCCGCGTGCGTTGGGCACTCTCGCGTATCGGCGAAATGATCAACGAAGCACGTGCCGTTGGTTGGCTGCCTGGCCAACAGCTCCCCGACGTCGACGATTCGGTGTCGCTTCTGTCCGACCTCGATGGCCTTGCGGAAACGCCGCTGTGCATCGCAGCACGGCGCCTCAACCTCGGCCGCGTCGAAGTCGACGTGCTCTGGCTGCTCGCCTGCATCGAGCTCGAGCCTTCGTTGGCATACGCGGCGCAGCCGCTGATTGCTCCGGGGATGAGCGAGCTAAGCGTTCAGATGGTCGAGCGGCTTGCTGAGCTCGGCGGTCACCCGTTGGAGAGTCAGAGTGTGATGAGACTTGTGCGCCTAGGTCTCGTCGAGAGCAGCACGGACACTAGACTTACGATGTCGCGTCGACCGATCCGGGCTAGAGATCGTGTTTTGACTCTCGTACGTGGCGTGCTCGATCTGGATCCGGAGGTCGCGGCGTTCGCGCGTTTGAGCTCAGCCCTCGACGAACGGCGGAACAAGACGCCTGATGGGATTTCCGCCGACGTGGCACGCGCGTGTTCGAGCAGCATTCCGACACTCATTGTCGCTACAGGCGTCGAGGGCGCAGGTCGTGCGACCGCCTTGCGTCAGGCGATTTCGTCCACGGGACGCGCGACGTTGACGGTCGACGCTCGCCAGCTGAGCAGCGATGAAGCCCTCCTCACGCGTCAACTCCGCGCGCTCGTCCGCGAGTGTCAGCTACATGGTGCATGGCCCCTGTTGTGCGGGCTCGACGCGCTCGCCGAGCACGCATCGCTCGTCCAGCGCGAGCTCCTCGATAGCTTTGACGGTCCTGTGTTCGCTACAACGCGGGAACCGTTTGCCTGGCGCGTCAGACGAGCGACGATTTCAGTCCCGATGCACCTGCCAGACGAAGAGCGCAGAGTACACCTTTGGCAAACCGCGCTCACGAGCGCGAGCAGCGATGTGATTCGAGAATGCGCGCAGCGCTACAGAATTGCTCCTGGGATGCTGATCGGGGCGGCAGAAGCAGCGGTTGCTCGCGTCGGTACGGCGGCCAAGGTCACCGTTGCCGACGTTCATCTCGCGCTGCGGTCACAACTCGAGCAGCGCCTCACGGGACTCGCAACACGAATCGAGACACGCCAGACGTGGAACGATCTCGTCCTACCTGTCGACCAGTTCGATCTCCTCATCGAGCTCGTTGCACGGGTCAAGCACCGCACGAAGGTGCTCGAGACGTGGGGCTTCGCCGACAAAGTCGGCCGCGGCGTAGGACTGTCGGCTCTTTTCTCGGGCCCGCCCGGCACCGGCAAAACGATGGTCGCCGGCCTGATCGCGAAGGAGCTCGGGCTCGACCTGTACCAAGTCGATCTTTCGCGCGTCGTGTCCAAGTACATCGGCGAAACGGAAAAGCAGCTCGCGACGTTGTTCGAGGCTGCGGAATCAGGGCATGCGATCTTGCTGTTTGACGAGGCAGACTCGCTCTTCGGCAAGCGCACGGAGGTGAAGTCGAGCAACGATCGATACGCGAACCTGGAAGTGAACTACCTGCTGCAGCGCATGGAGGCGTTCAACGGCATCACGCTGCTAACCACGAACCACGAAGCCGCGATCGACAAAGCGTTTGCGCGCCGGCTCGCGTTTCACGTTCGCGTGCCGATGCCGGATCAGCGGCATCGCGAGTTGCTGTGGCGTTCGATCATTCCCGAACAGGCGGAATGCGACGGCGATCTCGACATTCCAGCGCTTGCGGCTGAGTTCGAGATGGCGGGCGGCTACATCAAGAATGCAGTCGTGCGCGCCGCCTATCTCGCTGCCGATGAGGGCAGCCCAATTACGCGCACGCATCTGCGACGTGCCGCACATGCGGAGTACGACGCGATGGGCAAGGTTTCGTATCAAGCCGTCGCGTGACGCCGTATACTCGTTCGACTGGGATGTGGAAGGTTGCAGTCTTCGTGGTGGCGGCCACGATCGCGTCGGCGCATGCCGAAGGCATCGTGCTGGAGACGTTCGTCGGCCAGCGACCCGATGAGGTGACGCGCCTGCTGGCACCGTTTCACGAAGAGCTCGCGAAGCGCGACTTCGCGACGGGCGACGCGGCCGGGCGCAAGTACGAGGCCGCGATTTCGCGACCCGCGTTAACGAAAGAAGGTTTGCCCGCTGACTTCGAAGCCGCCGTCGAGCGCGGGCACAAGGCGTGGGTCGCGGGCCGCTTCGACGAAGCGATGTCGATCCTCGGCCCACTCGTCGACGGCGCGCACGCGAATCCCGGTGCCTTCGCGCAGAATCAACCGCTGCGCGAGAAGTTGCTCAAAGCGCTCGTCGCGCTTGCGCTCTCGCAGCAGCGAAAGGGCGATGTTGGATCGGCGAAGTCCACACTGGGCGAAGTGCTGCGCAGCTTCCCCGATACACAGCTCTCGCGCGCGCAGTATGGGCCCGATGCGTTTCAGCTCTACGAACAGGTGCGGCGCACGAACGCGGAGAAGGGCCGCGGCAGCATCACGGTGAAGGCACCATCCGATAATGCGGTGGTCTTCATCAACGAGCGCTACGAGAACATGGGCACGCTGACGAAGGGAGACCTCGTGCCCGGCGAGTATCGCGTGTTCGTGCAAGTCGCGAAGCAGCCGTCGCGTGCGCATCGCGTGACGGTGCGCGCGAAGGAGGACGCCACCGTCGCGATCAACATGCCGTTCGACGTCGCGCTGCGCACGGGGCCTGGGTGGACCGGCTTTGTGTTCGCGAACCTGAGCGAGCGCGAGAAGAACGAATTCAAGTACGCGCTCGCGTTCGCACGCGAGATCAGCGCGAAGGCACTCATCATCGTCGGCGTGACTGGCAGTGGCAGCAATCGTGCTCTCACGGGCGCGCTGATTGATCTCGCGAGCGGCAAAGAGATTCGCCGCGCGAGCGTTGCGCTCGATCCAGCGCCGACCGCCGACCGCGTGCGTACGCTGGCGAAGTTTCTCGGCGGCGACGAGCCGACCGAGGGCATCAAGGTGCAGGTGCGCGAGGATCCGCCGGCACCGAGGACGAGCGAACAGCACGGCCAGCCGACCGAAACGCCGGAGGAGCCCACACCCGCGGCGTCACCAAAGACGTGGATGAAGTGGACCGGCATCGCGGCGATTGGCGTCGGGCTCATCGGCGGTGGGCTCGCGATCAAGTTCGCGCTCGACAGCAAGAGTTACGGCGACGAAATTCGCGAGCGCTGCATGACCGCATGCTCAGGCGCGGAGGTGATGGCGTTGCAGGACAAACAGAGCACTGCGAATCGCAACACCATTATCAGCGGCATTGTCGGCGGCGTCGCCGTTGTTAGTGGCGTCACGTTCCTGTTGTTATGGCGACACAGTGCTCGTTCAGCCCCCATGGCAATCGCACCGACGAGGAACGGCGCGATGGCGGTATTCACGTTTTCTTTTTGAGGAGACTTTATGTCGAAGCTCTTAGCTCGGTTGGCGGTGTTGGTCTTCGCGCTAAGCGCGTGCGACACGACGAATCCTGAAGATTGCAAAGTCACATGCGCCACGGACACCGACTGTCCATCGGGTCAGACCTGCGGCGACCTTGGTCGGTGTAGCAGCGGAGTTGCGTGCCCTTGCACAAGCGACGAGTTTCTCGCGTGCCTCGATTCTTCCAATGGACGCTATTGCAGCAGCGATGGCACTGGCACCGAGACGCGCGCCTGCGACTTCGGATGTAACAGCGACGCGAAGCGTTGTAACGAATGCGAGCCGAGCGCGGCATCGTGCGCGTCCAATGGAATGACGATCCAGCGTTGTGGCGCCGACGGTACTCCGCTACCGGACGAGACATGCTCGCTCGCATGCAACGGGAAAGACCATTGTCCGTACATCTCGCCGAAGTGGGCTCCAGACGTTTGCGATCAAGTCGCAATGGCGGCGTCGCTCGACGTGCAAGCTGACATGACGCTTGACACCAGCATCGACGGAAACTGTACAGGCGGAATCATTGCCCAATCAAACGGACCGGAGATTTGCGTCGCGCGCTACGGAACGATCACGATCGGCGCGAAGCTTGCCGTCACAGGATCACGTGCCATCGCATTCGTCAGCGACGGCGCCTTGCAGATCACGGGCACTCTTGACGTGTCTGCAAATGGCAGCACCAATGGCCCAGGCGGAGGAACTCTTGTGGCCGGTTCCGACGCGCAGGAAGGAATCGGTGGAGGCGGAGCAGGATTTCGAAACGCAGGCGCAGCGGGAGGCGACAACACAGGCGGACAAGGCGGAGGCGGTGCGGGCGGCGCGATCGTCGATCCTTTGACACGCACTGCTTTACTAGGCGGTACCCGAAGCGGAACATCCGTTGCAACGGGTGGTGGCGGCGGTGCCGCGATGCTTATCTCATGTCGCGGAGGGGTCACCGTCGCTGCGAGCGGTGTGATTGACGCTGGTGGTGGTGGTGGTGGTGGTGGACGCGATGTGTTGCAAGGATTCGTTACTCGGTTCTATGGCGGTTGGGGCGGCGGATCGGGCGGGTATGTCGTTCTGCAGGGCACGCAGGTGAGCATCTTGGGGAGTCTTTATGCGAATGGTGGTGGTGGCGGCGGCGGCTGCGACACCGACGACTGCATTGGCATTCGAGGCGAAGATGGGCTTCCGACATTGGCGAGTGGTAGTGGCGGCGGAACTGCGACCGGCGCTGGAGGCGCTGGCGGTAAAGGTGGTGTGAACATCCTTGTGCCTACGTACGGATCCGACTCCACCATCTCGCCCGGCGGGGGCGGAGCATCGCTCGGTCGTTTCCAGGTATACGCGCCAAGCGGCATCACGCCGATGCTTGCGCCAGTTGTCTCATCGCCGCCGATGGAGCCGGCGCTGACCATTACGACACGCTAATCGCGACGCATCGATGCTCAACGTAGTTTCGCCGTGAAGAACTGAAACTGTGGTGATGTGCGATCTTGGGCGATCGTTGGCGTCACTCCTTCAGGAGTGAAGGTTAGAAGATAGCCGACGCTGCCACCGCCTCCACCCGCACCAGCACCCGACGCAGTAGGTGCGCCGCCATCACCAGGACTCAGGTTCGCGGCAGCGCCGTTCCCACCTCGCCCGTTTCCAGACGTCGGGGCCCCTCCGCTCGCCGGCGACGTTGGCGATCTTAAACCATCGTACCCCTGCTGGCCCCCTGTACTTCCATCAGTTCCGGCACCCCCCGCCGCCGCCGTTACTGAAAACGAATCCTGACACCATTACGTCGAGTGCCTGAATCACGATGTTTCCTCCGCCGCCACCGCCGAATCCATTTTTGTAGGTGTCATAGCCGCCAAGACCGCCACCACCGTTCGCGACAACGGTTCCGGAGATCGACACGACACCACGACACGCGATTAGCGAGACCGCGCCACCACCACCGCCTCCTCGCTCACCAATGCTAACCAACTGCGGGCCTCCAGCGTTTCCGCCATACAGCACGGTTTGCATCGCTGGATGATTTTGGGGAAGGCCGCCATTACCCGCTCCGCCCGTCGTAGTCAGCGTCCCACCGGCGCCTCCTTGCGTCTGCCCACCACCGCCGCCGCCACCGACAGAAAAATCAGTCGATGACGCTCCCCACGCTCCCGGGCCGTTTATCGGCCCTATGGCGCTCGCGTCGAGTACTCCTTCGATCCTAAGTTCATAATCGGCGATCAGCGCAATCCCGTTACTCGAAGTGCCGCCGCCCTGAAACCTGACTGTCGTATTAGGGGTGATGACAATTGTCTTGGCGCGCCAGTAACACGTGGAGGGCGCACCCCCTCCGCCTCGGTCTCCACACCCGATCGCGGTGGATATCGTGGTGGGGCTCGAGTATTCGATGAGGTCTTCGATCGCGATGTCGTCACACAGATTGCCAAAGTATTTTGGCTCCAAATACGCGCAGTGAGGCACTGGCGAATCCAGACAACCGTGCGGACACGACGTCACCACGAAGTTGTTTCCTGCTTGGTTGCACGTGAGGAGCTCATTGCCTCTACATGTCTCGTGTACTTGATTAGGCGTGCACGAAATCGAGAGGCACTTGCCGGGCTCGCCGGCCAGCGTACCGTCGACATCGCAAAACGTGGATGGGTCGCTGCACGTCCCTGTCGGGCAATCCGCGGCCGGATTGTGGCGTGTACAACCGACCGCTGGCACCAACCAAAGCCACGCGAGCCACCGCATCTACCGACCGTACCGCATCAGACGACAGATCGACCAGCATATCGTCGAGGAAGCATATACTCGTCCAATGGACTCGTTAACCGAGACCGTCCTTTCCGTCTTGCGCGCTGGGCCACCACTTCGGCTCGCCGTGCTCTTCGGCTCGCGCGCATCGAACCGCGCGCGCCCCGATAGCGACGTCGACATCGCGATCATTCCACGCGACGCGAGCTTCCAATTTGGCGACGAGACGAAACTCTCGAGCACGCTCTCGAAGAGCTTGCGCCAGCAGATCGACCTCGTGCGCGCGGATCAAGCCTCCACGCTGCTTCAGTTTCGCATCGCTCGCGAGGGGCTGATGCTGATCTCGGAGCCCGCCTATGAGTGGATACGATTTCGTGCCACCGCTGCTGCGGAGCACGCGGAGATCGTCGATATGCTCGACCGCACCACGAAGTTGTTTCGGCAGCGGCCGACGAGGCGGATGTGACCGACAAGAAGATCATCTCGGAGAAGTTGGCCAATTTGCGCGAGCACGCGGGACGCGCGCGGACGCGGCGGCCGGCGACACAGGCAGCGTTTGAGAGCAATGCCGAGCTGCAGGATGCCATCGCGCTCAACGTGCTCGTCGCCGTGCAAGAGGCATCGGATATCGCCATGCACGTGACCGCGGATGAGGGATGGGGGCTGCCGGGGTCATTTGGCGAAGCGTTCGAGCTGCTCGCGCGCAATGACG
>Ga0070698_100008204_pt1 | contig 11296 bp, 12 predicted proteins | sample KBSK1502metaG_FD_65477 | JGI IMG/M metagenome (GOLD analysis project Ga0070698, IMG submission 65477) | Corn, switchgrass and miscanthus rhizosphere microbial communities from Kellogg Biological Station, Michigan, USA - KBS K1-50-2 metaG | ecosystem: Host-associated > Plants > Roots >...
GGAGAGGCCGAGACCGGTTCCCTTGCCGGGCGACTTGGTGCTGAAGAAAGGTTCGAAGATTCGCTCGAGGATCGCCGAGTCCATCCCCGGTCCGGTATCGCTGACGGTCAGCAGCATGTGGGGCCCCACCGTAAGGCCATGAGCGGGCGTTTGGGAGAGATCCGACACGACGGCCGATTGAAGTCCCACCACCAGCCGTCCCCCCGATTGCTCCATGGCATGCCCGGCATTGACCCCCAAGTTGGTGACGACCTGGTGGATCTGGGCCGGATCGGCCAGTACCACCAGGTCGTCTCCCTTGGTCTCCATCGCGACCTGAATGGAGTCGGGAAGGGTGGACTCGAGGAGCTTGACCGCTTCGGTGACCGGCGCTTTGAGGCTGAGCGGAATCCGTTCGTTGGCCCGGGTCCGACTGAACGCCAGTACTTGGAGGACGAGATTCCGGGCCCGCTGGCTGGCGGTCAGCACCGCCCCCAGGCTCTCCACTACGTCGGGACGATCCTCGACATCCAGCAACGCCAGCTCGGTGTAGCTCACGATGGCGGTCAGGATGTTGTTGAAGTCGTGGGCGATACCGCCGGCCAGGCGCCCGAGGGCCTCCAGCCGCTGCACCCGGAACAGCTCTTCCTCGAGGCGGCGACGGGCTGTCTCGTTGCGACGGCGTTCGCTGACATCCCGGAAACTCCAGACCCTCCCGACCGTCCGGCCCTCGATCTTCTGGGGCTGTGAATGCCGCTCGACCACCCGTCCATCCAGGAACTCCAGCACATCGAAGCTCACCGCCTCGGGGTCGCCGTAGAGCTGGCGGACCTTCGCGAGAAACCCATCGGGATCCCGAAGCTGGCCCAGCACGAATCCGAGGAGCTTCTCGTCTTCTCCGGCGCGGGCCAACTCGGCAGGAATCCGCCAGAGATCGAGGAATTTGTGATTGAGACCGACGACACGGCCTTCCGAATCCACCGCCAGAATGCCGTCGGCGGTGGAGTCGAGCGTGGCCCGCAGCAGCGACAAGGATTCGCCAAGTCGGCCTTCGCTCTCCCGCAGCGCCGCCTCGGTCTCCTGTCGCCGGATCAGCTCGTCGCGCAGGTTTCCGACCGCGGTGGAGATGTCGCCCACGGCGACCCGAACGAGGAGGAGGATCAGGACATAGGAAGTTGCCGCGGCGGCCCAGGCCGTGGCGGCGGCGGTCGGTGGCATCGAGCTGACCGCGGGGCTGCCGCCCAGCACGATCGCCATCGCCCCGGCCGCCCCGAGCGTGGCGACCGCCACGGCAATCGCCTCCCAGGTGCCCAGGGCCAGCCCGGCGAAAACGATGAGAACGCCGGCGCCGAGATATCCGCTCCCTTCCAGTCCCCCGACGGGAAGCAGCGTCACAATGATGACGAACCAGGAGGCCGCCACGAAGGTGATCGCGGCGAGTCGTTCCGAGCCGAGCCGGAGCAGCAGGGCGGCCCCGAGCGCGCCGCTCTCGATCCCGGCGAACTGCTGAAACACCGCCGCGCGCTTCTCGGGCAGCAGGATCCAGAGGATTCCGGAATAGATGGCGACCAGGAGCGCGATCGCGAGCAGGTTGCCCGGGGCCAGGCGAAACCGGGGACGCCAGCCGGATGACCGGCTGTCCGAGCTCGAAGCCTTGGCGGCGGAGTTGGACAGGGCCGATGCTCCGTTCGGTGGAGGTGACGCCTGCATCGCTTTCGAGTCACGCTCGGCCGGGTCCTGCCCCGGAGAGCGCCGGGATTATTGCGACGTTACGCTTGACGCCACTTCGGGCCGGCGGGTGTGTCTTCGATCAAAATACCACGACTGGAGAGCTCCGCGCGGATGGCGTCGGCGGTCGTGAAGTCGCGCCGCTTCTTTGCGGCGGTTCGCTCGCTCAGCCGTTCGGCGATCCAGGCGTGCAGCCCGGGATCCACGGTCCGCTCGGTCGGAATCAGATCGAGCACCGTGGCACTCCACCGGGTCCACCTGGCAATCGGGTCACTCCCCGGCGCCTCCCCCAGATCCATCAGGCGGTTGGCTTCCCGAGCGAAGTCGAAGAGGGAGGCCACGGCACGGGGGGCGTTGAGGTCGTCGTCCAGCGCCTCAGTGAACTCGGCCTCAGTCCGGGCGGCCAGGGCGGCGAACCCCGGACCCGTATTCCCGGAGGCCGACCGCAGTCTGCGATCGACCTCGCCCAGGCGCCGGCTCCCCTCCCGTGCGGCGGCCAGCGCCTCGTCGGTGAGGTCGAGCTCCTGCCGGTAATGCGTCTGACTGACCAGGAGCCGGATCGCGGCGGGATCTACCCCGTCCTCCCGCAGGTCCCGGGCGGTCGTGATGTTTCCGAACCGTTTGGACATCTTGGTCCCGCGCACCCGCAGAAACGCGCCGTGCAGCCAGTAGCGCGCGAATTCGGATTCCCCCGTAAAGGCGCAGCTCTGGGCGATCTCGTCCTCGTGGTGGGGAAAGATCAGGTCCACACCGCCGGTGTGAATGTCCAGCACCCGGGCGCCGTAGCGGCGGCCGATCAGGTCGAGCGCCATCGCCGAGCATTCCAGGTGCCACCCCGGCCGGCCGCGGCCGAAGGGGGCATCCCAGGCAGCCGCCGCGCTCTCGTCCTCCGGCTTGGCGGCCTTCCAGAGCACGAAGTCCTGGGCATTCTCCTTGTCGTATTCGTCGGTGGAGACCCGCCCGCTGGCGCCGGTCTTCAATTCCCTGCCGTCGAGCTGGGAGAGCCGACCATAGGCGGGGAAGCGGTCGATCGCGTAATAGACCGAGCCGTCCTCCCCGCGATAGGCCGTTCCGCTGGCGAGCAAGCCCTCCACCAGCCGGATCATCGCGTCGAGGAATCCGGTGGCGCGAGGATAGTCATGCGCCGGGACGATCCGGAGGTAATCGCGGTCCTCGTAGAACGAGACGATGAACGGCGCCACCAGCGCGTCGATCGTGGTGCCCCGTCGTCCCGCTTCCTTGATGATCCGGTCGTCCACATCGGTGAGATTCATGATGTGGTAGACGTCGTAGCCGCTCGCGGTTAACCAGCGGCGCAGCAGGTCGACGAATAGAAACGTCCGAAAATTGCCGATGTGGGCGTAGTTCCAGACCGTGGGGCCGCAGGAGTACAGGGTGACCCTCGGCGGTTCCAGTGGCCGGAATTCCTCGACCTGCCGGGTCAGCGTGTTGTGAAGCCGAAGGGTCACTGGCCCTCCGCCGGAAAGGCCGGCTCGCCGGTGGGAGCGGTGCCGTGGTGGCGCACGTGGACGGTGCGCTGGGGATAGGGAATCTCGATGTCTTCGGCGTCGAGCCGGTTCTTGATGCGGCGTCGGAATTCCCGCGCCACCTCCCACTGGGCGCCCGGGACGGTCCGCAGCATCGTCCGGATGATGACCCCGTGCTCACCGAGCTGCTCGACCCCGAGCACGTCGGACTCCCCTTCAAACCGGGCCTTCCAGGCCGGGTCGGCACTGAACTTCTGCAGCTCGTCGCGGAAGACCGTGAGCGCGGCATCGAGATCGGTTCCATAGCCCACTCCGACCTCGATCACGGCCCGGGACCAGCTCCGGGTGAGATTGCTGACCGTCGTGATCTGCCCGTTGGGCACGATGTGCAGCACGCCGCGCAAGTCGCGCAGCATCACCACCCGCAGCGTCATCCGCTCCACCGTCCCGCTCTTGCCGCCCGCCTCGATCACGTCGCCCACCGCGAACTGATTCTCCACCAGGATGAAGAATCCGGCGATGACGTCCTTGACCAGGCTCTGGGCTCCGAAGGACACCGCCAGGCCCACGACGCTGGCGGCCGCGAGGAGCGGCCCGATGGGAATGAACTGTCCGACGGTGAGCAGGCCGGCAATGGTCAGGATGACCACTCGCCCCACGCTCCGGAGCAGCTGGGCCACGGTGTGGCCCCGCTTCTCCGCGGCGGTCATCGTCGAGTCGTTGCCGTCGTCCACCGTCGCGATGATCCGCCGGGCAATCCGCCGCACCACCCAATAGGCGAGCCAGGCGATGACCCAGATGACCGCGACGTTGACCATCTGCTGGACGACTCGACCGCGACTGGTGCCGAAGAATTCGGCGATGCGGCTGAAGACATCCTGAACAACGGCGGATTGGAGCACGGCAAGACTCGCTTCGGACCGGGGGAGCCTGGGAGGCGGGAAACTAGGCCGGCCCGCGGAGCGCCGTCAACCGGACGCCGATCTCTCCACGATTCTCGTTGCCCGGGCGGTCAGCCCCACTCGGAGGCAGAGCGCCAGGATTTCCTCAGGAGCGACCTGGTCCAGCGGTATTTCGAGGCCGAGGGGAGTGCGCCGCATGGTGGGAAGAAGCTGATGCAGGAGCCCGAACGCGGAGGGATCACCCTCCGGGAGGAACAGATGGAGCACCGACGCACGCATCGGCCACTCTAACGTCTCGAGAGTGTCGAGCCCCATCGTTCGGGCGCGCAATGGATGCGCTTCGCGCGGGCACCTACCAGGCGACGCGGGCTCCGACGCTTGTGGTCAGCAGGTTTCGCCGGCCGGCAACGACATCTTCGCTGAAGCTGGAGTGAAACCGGAGCTCTCCGACAAAGGATACCGGGGAGAATGGCGTTCCGATGAGCACCCCGCCTCCGACGCTGCCGGTGACGTACTGGCGATCGGTGTCCCAAATCGGTGCCTGGGCGGGGCCGGTGAAATCGGGGGGCCGGGGAGGAACGAAGCGACGCCTCCAGAAATATTCGCCGGCCCCGGCCAGGAGGTACGGGCGCAGGGCCCCATGGCCGAACCCGATGCGCCCGACCACGCCGAATTGGTAGAGCCTGCGGTCGCTTCCACGCAGCAGGATGGCCTCCGGCCCGGCGCTCACCCGCCCCGAGATGAACGTGAGGCTGAGGCCGCCGCCTCCGAGGTAGCGCGCCGCCACCGGCCCGAGCGGATCCTGGGAGCTGGCGTGCGCCGCCGGGGCCCAGGAGCCGATGACTACCGCCCGCACTTCGCCGATTCGCCGCTGCGCCTGCGCGGCGCAGGGGGAGAGGACAAGGCCCAGCACGATCCAGCCAGGGCCGAACCTCACGGGAAGATCCTTCGCCATCTCGGGATGGCGGCGCCGACGGCGGCCCCGAGCAGGGCTCCTCCCGATCCGAACAGAGGTATCGCCAGGAGATACGGGCCGACCCCGTTGCAGTCGCTGGTTTCGCAGGTTGCGGTGATGATGATGCCGACGAACGCGCCGAACGCCGCGCCCGCCGCCCCGCCGATGCTGGCGCCGGTCTTGGTGTGCCGCCCCCGGACCGCCAGCTCGCTCAGTTGATCGAGGCGAAGAGTGTCGGTGGCTCCGCGATCCAAAGTGATCCCCAGCCGGCCATCACCGATAGGAGAATACCTCCCGGTGATCGCCTGGTCGGGGCCGAGTCGAGCTCGCACTGTGGCACCGGGCCGGATCCGGGAGAACACGCTGGCCGGTGTGGACGGACCTGCCTGGGCCCGCGCGGGAACCACGGTGCCCGCCAGGAGCAAGATGCAGAGGAGAAAACTGCGAACCAGGTTCACGTGAAGTTCTCTCACCGGAAAGTGCTCCTCGTGCGGGGGTGTCCCTAGTCTAGCGTTGCGCGTGACTCGCCCGTGACTCCGGCCGACCCGCCGGCCCGGACAAGAAACTCCCCTGACAAAACGGGGCCCCACCTTGTGGTGGGGCCCTCGTGCATTCCGGCGTGGCCTGCAGGCGGCCGGGCTACTCTTCGGGCTTCACACTCGGCCGAAGAACCAGAACCGGCTTCTCTGCACCACGAACCACCTTATCGGCGACGCTCCCCAGCACAAACCGGCGAATCCCGCTGGCGCCCTGGGTGGTCATCGCCACCAGGCCGAAGCGATCTTCCTCGAGCGCTCGCAGGATGCCGCTGGCAGCGCTCAGGTCGGCCACAACGCGGACCGATACCGCCAGTCCACGCTCGCGCAGCCGATCCGCGATCCGGTCGAGCACGCGCTGCGCATCGGTCCGCCGGATTTCCGCGATGACGGGGTCCTCGGCGGTCGGATAGAGCACGCCCGGCTGGAAGGTCTGGAAGAATTCCTCCACGACATGGAGCAGGGTCACGTGCGCCTGGGCGACTTGGGCCAGCGAGATGACCGGCTCCAGCACACTGCGGGATTCCGCCGAGAGGTCGAGCGGAACCAGGATGCCGCGGATCGATGGGGCGCCCGGAGGGCCGTCGTTCTGCTCGCCACGTACCAACATGACAGGCGCGGCGCTGTGGCGAACCACGTAGTCGGCGACGCTGCCCAGCCAAAGGCGTCCGATCGCCCCTCGCCCGTGGGTTGCCATCACGATGAGATCGGCGCCGAGCTTGACGGAGGTTTCGACGATCTCCGGCCCCGCCGGCGCCTCGGCGAAGCTCACGTCCACCGGACCGTCTCCGACCACGCCGAGCCGTTCCCTGGCTTCGAACAGGTAGGTCTGCTCCCGATCCCGGAGCGCATCATCGAACTCTGGAGGCGGAGCCAGATAGTCACCCAACCCCGCGATTGCGACGGCGGGCTGATGTGCGAGCAGCAAATGGAGTCGTGCCCGGGCCTTCGACGCCAGCCAGGTGGCGAGTGGCAGGGCTCGTTCGGCGAACCGGGAGCCGTCGAGGGGAACCAGAATGGTGCGGAGCATGAGATGTCCTCCCGTTTGCACCGAAGATGTCCCCCGGTGCGTTAAGGAGGTGTGAATCAAATGCGAATTTTTCAGCCGGCGCCGAGGAGCCTCGTGGCAAACCAGAGCCCGGCCCCGCCTGCCGCGGCAATGGCCAGGAGGCCGGGAACCACCAGGCGGCGGTAGGCCGGCGAGCCCAGCGTGGCGGCGAGCACCGTCTTGAAACCGGTATTGACGATCACGCCGAGCACCATGGCCCGGGCCGCCACCGACACCAGAGCCTGGTCCTGGGCCAGTCGGCTCATTCCGAAAGTCAGCGCATCCATGTCCGTGAGTCCGGCCAGTGCCGCGGAGGCGAACACGCCGGTCTCGCCGAAGCGGGCGGTCAGCATACGGAGCCCGGTGAACACGATCTGGAAGGCGATCGCCATCCAGATCGCGGAGGCCAAGCGGAGCGGGTTCTGCGGCTGGGTGGTCACCTCCTCCCGCTTGGTGCCCTTGAGCAAACGGCGTCCGACGAGAAGCAACAGGGCGCCGGCGACGAACATCGGCCAGAGTCCCAGGGCCGTCGGCGGGGCGAGGGTGGCGTTGAGCGCGAGGATAATCGCGAGGACGCGAATGACCAGCACGGTGCACGCGGCGACGGTGCCGACGGCGAGGGCAGACGAGTTTCCGGGCTCGATGCGGCTCTGGCGAGAGAAGCTCAGGGTGACGGCGGTCGAGGACACCACTCCCCCCAGCGCCCCTGCGAGCTGGTACCCTTGGTTCTCACCCAGCACTCGGCGGGCGATGTAACCGGCGAAATTGAGTCCCGAAAAGATGAGGACGACGGTCCAGAGCGAGCGGGGACGGATACCTCCGAACGGGCCGTAGGGCCCTTCGGGAAGCAGCGGAAGCACCACGAGGGCCAGCACGGCAAATTGGAGCGCCGCCTGCATTTCCTCCCGATCTATCTTGGAGAGGAACCCGTGGATTGCGTGCTTTTCCCCGAGGGCAAGAATGGTGATGGTCGCGATGCCCGCGGCGACGGCGAGCAAGCCGAGCCCCGCCAGCACCCCCATGCCAAGCACAAGAACCGCAGCCGTTTCGGTGGTGCCGTCAATGGCCTCGGGAGCACGTTGCGCGGCGGTTACGTACGCGGCGACGATCACCCCGCCGGCTGCGAGCAGGAGAGCGGCAGGTACCACGGGATTGACGGTATCCAGAAGCGTCCCGGCGATACCGCCGATGGCGCCGAGGAGGAGGAAGGTGCGCACACCGGCGAATCGGGCGCGAGGGCCGCTGGCGTGGCCGGACCACTCTCGCTCGACGCCCACCGCCAGCCCGCACAGGCCCGCCACTGCCAGGCGCGCGGCGATTTCGAGCTCGGTCACTACCCCTCCGTTCAAATGGGGACGGTGAGGATCGCTCCTGGCGCCATCGGCAGCAAGCCCCGGCAGGCAGCGGCCAGTCGGGCAGGCCTAGCGCTTGGCCAGGTACGCGTCCCGGGCACTGCTGACGGCATCGAGCAAAGGGCCGGCATCGAAGCGGACCGGATCGGTGCACGGCAACCCGGTGTCCCGGGTGGCCGCCTCGCATGCGGCCCGGGCATCCGCCTCGCTCAGGTCGTAGGTGTTCATCGAGATCGCAATCACCCTGGTGGGATGCACCGCGCTGCCCAGCACCTCATACATGCGGACGTAGTCGGCAAGCGGCGGAATCCGGAGCCAGGGCTCACCGCGGTATTCCCCGATGAATTCCCGTGACGCCTGATGGCAGAGGATGAGGGCGTCGGGACAAGCTCCGTGGAGCAGGCCCAGGGTCACCCCGGAATAACCCGGATGGTTGATGCTGCCCTGGCCTTCCACCAGCACGACGTCCGCGTCAGGAGCCCCCTTGAGCACCAGCTCCTCGGCCGCGCCGGCGATGAAATCAGCGATCACCGCGTCCACCGCGGTTCCCCAGCCCTCGATGAAGATCCCGGTTTGTCCGGTGGCTACAAAGCGGGTCCGGAGCCCGCGGGCGTTGAGCCCCCCGACGAGCTGGAGCTGCGCGGTCATCTTTCCGACGTTGCAGTCGGTGCCCACGGTCAGTACGACGAACGGCTCCACCAGCCGCGCGAGTCCCGCCGCGACGGGAAGATTGGGCGGCGGCCGCCGCACGTCGAGAATGCGGCGCCCATTGGCCTTGGCGCGTTCGACCAGCAGCGGATCGTCCGACAAGAACGTGTGCAAGCCGCTCCAGAGGTCGCACCCCGCATCCAGTGCGTCGGCGAGCCAGCCGCGCCATTCGTCGGGAAGCCGGCCTCCCGCCGGCGCGATCCCGATCAGCACGGCCGTGGGACCGCGCCGGAGCCCCTCCTCCATCGAGCCCACCACGGGAATCGCGCCCCCGAAGCCGAGCACGTCCTGCACCGTCTTCCCCGCCTCGACGCGGTCCACCACGGCGACGACCCGCTCGGGCAGATAGCGGATGACCGAGTTGGCGGTCTTCGACGTCATAGGCGAGAAGTCGCCGTCGGCCAGGATCAGGAAGGTCGGCTGAGCGGGCATCGGGCTCGAGGCTCGAAAAATGGGAATTGAGGGGCGAGCGGTAAAATAGCGAAACGGCCCCGATCGCGTGGAGCGCCTCGAGGCCGTGCCGGCAATCCGTATGCGCCGGCCCTATCCCTTGGTGTCGTCCGGATTCTCCAGCAGTTCCGCCTCGTGCACCGGTTCCCCCTTGCCCCCACCGGCGCCCAGCGCCCGGGTTTCCTTGGCGCCGCCGAGCAGGCCCATCTTGGCCTTGAGCTCCATGAGCTGCTGGTCCGCGTTGCCTTTGTACTCCAGCTTCTTGAACTGGTCCATCAGGTCGTCCGACTGGAACTCCTGCTGGATCTCCGCCGCGGCCAGGGCCTTGCGCTCGATGGCCTCGATCTTCTCGGCCATCCGGTCGAACGACTCGAACGCGCTCTTGTCGTTCATGCCCGACATGGTCTCCTGGATCCGCTGCTGCGCCTCGGCCCGCTTGGCGCGCGCCACCAGGATGTTCTTCTTCCGCTTGGCCTCTTCGATCTTGTCGTTGAGCTGACGGAGCTGCCCCTTGAGGCTCTCGGTGTCGGCCTTGTGCTTCACCCAGGTTTCGTGGAGCTGCTGGGCGCCCTGCAGCGCTTCGTTGTACCGCATCAGGGCCTGGGTGGCGAGGTCGTCGCGCCCCTCCTGCACCGCCAGCATCGCGCGGCGCTCCCAATCTTCCGCCTGCTTCTTGAGCGCCTCGGCATCGGCCTGGAGCTTCTTCTCATCCGCGATGGCGGCGGCCGCTTCCTGCTTGGCCTTGGCCAGATTGGACTTCATGTCCAGGATGAGCTGGTTCAGCATCTTCTCGGGGTTTTCGGCCCGGGAGATGAGGTCGTTGATGTTCGACCGGAGCATGGTCGAAAACCGACTGAAGATACTCATCGACGCTTACCTTTCGCGGTACGGCGCGAGCGCGCTCAAGTGCGAGGCGAGGGCAAGGTTCAGGGAATCCCAGCTCGCCTCGAATTCGGTGAAGTCCAGATCGGCCAGCTCGAGGGCGTCGGTCAGGACGATGTGATCACCCTCGAGACCGTACGACCCGTGCACCAGATCGCGCGCGTTGAATTCGAGCAGCTGGCGATACAGTCCGCTCTTCTTCTCGTCGCTGGCGGGCGGCTCCATCACGCGCACCCGGAGGATCACGACCGGGGGCGCGTAATTGACGATGAACTCCGCCCCGGTCTGGGTGCGTGCCCGCCACAGGCCGGGCTCGAGCTCGGTCACTTCGACCGTGCCGTCCTCGACCCGGTCGAGGAACGTTTGGATGTCTTCGCGCGTCAGCATTGGCGTTGCGATCTCCTGGCCGGATCGGGACCTCCGCCGGCCTGTCAAATCTACCTACCCCCTCGACTCCGCCGCCAAGCGGGCCGGACCTTACTGCTCGGCGCCCTTCGGCTGGCGGGCGAGGAGCCGTTCGGAGAAATCCACCCTTTCTTCCAGCTCGGCCACCCGGTTTCGGAGATCGTCGATCTCCCCCAGCAACTGTCCGGTGGTTTCGTCCGGGAGCGCCTCACCGCGAGACCCGCCGTGGGCGAGGTACTGACCCAACGGACCGCGCAGCGCGATGGCTGCCGAAATCGAGCCAATGACGCCGACCGGAATGGCGAAGGGAATCCCGAGCTTGGCGGCGAGGACCACATAGCCGATCACCCCAACCAGCCCGATGAACCCGAGCAGGTTGATCACCTCGTCGCGCGGCCTCCGACTGCTCATCGGGTATCCCCCCGGCGGAGCGCTTGCCGCTCGCTCCCCCCCTGCGCCAGTAACCGCTCGGTGAAATCCACCCGCTCCTCGAGCTCGGCGACCCGAGACTGAGCCGCTTCCAGGTCGCCCATCCGCTGCTCCAGCTCGGCGATGCGCTCGGCGGCCATCTCGCCGGTGGTGAGCCCCCGCCGCTCGGCGGCGCGGAGCCCGAGGGCACGACGGACGCCGAGGACCAGGAGCGAGGCCCCGAGCATGACCGGGTACAGCTCGTTCGGTCCGCCGGAGGTTCCCACGAAGGCCATGAGCATGATGGTCACCCCGCCATGAATCAGCAGGTCGATGCCGTCCATGCCGAAGGTCCGCCGCCACCAGCTCACGGCGTCAGCTCCTTCTGCTGGTCTCGTCCGCTCGCCAGCATCCGCTCCGCGAAATCGAGCCGCTCTTCGAGCTCCGCCACACGGT
>Ga0070698_100008206_pt1 | contig 11295 bp, 3 predicted proteins | sample KBSK1502metaG_FD_65477 | JGI IMG/M metagenome (GOLD analysis project Ga0070698, IMG submission 65477) | Corn, switchgrass and miscanthus rhizosphere microbial communities from Kellogg Biological Station, Michigan, USA - KBS K1-50-2 metaG | ecosystem: Host-associated > Plants > Roots >...
GCCGATGGTTCCTCTCCGGCTCCGCATTCAATGCCGCATTCGACAGCCACGTCTACATTGCGGCCTCGCAAACCTCGAACCCAAGCGGCACCTGGTACATCTACGATTTCGCCACGACGACCGGCGTGCTGATGGATCAGCCGCTTCTGGGGAATGGCGACCAGGTGATGACCCTGGTTTGGGGCGACTTCGCCGGCCCGTGCTCGCCGGCGTGCTCCTACCGGGGCGACGAGATATATGCCATCGAGAAGTCCGAGTTGATGGCGGGATCCACTCCGTTAGACCGGGCAACGACACCGATGCCGGACCAGTCGCGTTTCGGAATCGTGCCCGCGCGCAGCCTGAGCTCGACGACGACGGAATACCTGGTCTGGAACAACTCGGATCCAACCAACCTGATGACGCAGACGATGGCGGGACCGACGGTCGGCATCCTCGCCATCACAGGACAGCCTGCCTTAGGCAACGTCGCGTTCACGGAGATGGCCACGCCCACCATTGCAGCGACGACCGCCCCGCCACGCGCGCAGCAACCGGGTGGGACGCCGCCGCTGGAGACCGGAGATGACCGGCTCCTGTCGGCCGTCTGGCAAAACGGCACCTTGTGGACCGCCGCCAACGAGGCCTGCCCCCTATCGGCAACGTCTGGATGCATTCGATTACTCAAAATCGACACGACCTTGGGAAGCCTGGCGACCGTCGTTGAGAGTGAGCTCGGCACGCCGTCGGACTTCGTCTACAACCCGGCCGTCTCGATGGAGGGCTCGGGCCAGCTGTTCGTCGCCTACAACGAGTCGAACACCAGCGTCTTTCCCCGCCTGGTCGGCGCGGCGCCCGGCACCAGCGCGGCGCCGACGGTGGTGATGTCGGGAAGCGCCGCGATCGACACCGGCCTCTGTGGGCTCGCGCCGTGGCGCAACTATTCGGGGGCGGCCGCGGATCCGATCGATGCGGCCGATGTCTGGGTCGCGGGCGCCTACGGCGCCAACGGCACCGACCTGTGTGACTGGCGTAGCGCGATCGGTCGATTGACGCTGGCGGCCCCGACGGTCAGCGCATTCAGTCCGACCGCGGTCCCGCAGGTGGGAAGCAGCGTGGTCGATGTCACGGGATCGGAGTTTGTTCCCGGCGGCACCTCGGTGCAATTTCCCAGCGGCCCGGGGACGAATGTCAACGTGATTTCGCCCGATGAGCTGATCGCTATGAGTCCGGCGAGTACGACCAGCACGTCCGGCGCCGTCACCGTGACCACGGCGAACGGCACGGCGTCGTCCGCCGGCACGATGAAGATCGTCCCTTACGGCTTCAACCCGTCACCGATTGCTCCGAATGGGAACCTGGCCGCCAACGCGACCGTGAGCGTCACCCTCGTTCCGCAAAGCGGCACACCATCCTATGTCTCCTTCAACGGCGTAGGTCAGGCCTGTGTGGCCGCCTCCTGCCCGGCGCCGCTGACAACGACGCCCACCCTGGTCACGCCGACCGGCGGGCAAATCGTCATCCATTACACCTCGCCGGGGGCCGGACTCAGCGGCACAGACGTAATTGCCGTCCAGGATACGGCGAGCTCACCTACCAACGTCCTGACCGATAGCTACAGCTTCGGACCTGCCGTGACGAAAGTCGCCTTTTCGAACGCTCCGGCGATTGCCCCGGAGGGCGACCTCACGGGTGGCATCTCGGACCGCGTGACCGTGACGGCGACCGATGCGGCAAACACTCCGGTGGCCGGTGCCAGCATCAGCCTCTCGTTCCAGCCGGCCGCGGGCGGCGGGTCGGCGTCGGTATCGAATGTTGTGCTGACCGGCTTGGCGCAGCGCTTTACAACCGATGCCAACGGCCAGATTGCGATCGCGTACGCGACGCCGGGCGCACTGCCGGTAGCCGGCGGCACCGACACGATCTTGGCGACCGCAGCAGGCGGGGCGACGGACCACGACAGCTATACCTTCCCACCCGTCACGACCTTCTATTTCGCCGAAGGGTTCACCGCCGGCGGCTTCTCCGAAATCCTTTCGCTGCTCATGCCCAATGAGAACGGGACGGTGCTGATCGACTACTACTCGCAGGCAGGCCACGGTCAGAGCATCGAGTTCCTCACCCAGGGCGCGGTCGAGCCGGTCGACGTCGGCGCGACCATCGGCGTCAACCAGCAAGTCTCGATCAAGGTCACCCTCCCAGGGCCCGGCATCGCTGAACGAACCTTGAACTTCAACTTCGGATTCTGGCACGGATCGACCAGCATCGTCGGCGTGAATGCGCCGTCGCTTCAATGGAACTTTGCCGAAGGATCGACCCTCAGTTTCTTCTCCGAGTACCTGACGCTGCAGAACTCCAACCCAGGCCCAGCCTCGGTCACGCTGAAATATTTCACCGACAAACCTGCAACCGCGACCAAGACGCTGACCCTACCAGGGAGTACCCGAACGACGGTGGCCGTCTTCGATGGCGATCTCTCGACGTCGGCCGGGGACTGCGCCGTCACCGGGGGCAACGCCGTGCATTGCGGCGTAGGGCCAGGTGTCGTCGGGGTGTCGGTGAAGATCAGCTCGACCCTACCGATCATCGCGGAGCGGCCCTTTTACGTGAACAACTTCAGTTTTGGCGACGGCCCCATCCGGGACGGCCACGTCGCTTTCGGCGCCACCAACCCCGGCACCGAGTGGGATTTCGCGGAAGGCACCACGCTCCGCGGATTCAAGGAGTACCTGACACTCCAAAACCCCAATTCAACGGTGGCTCATGCCCACCTCCAGTACCTGACCGATGTGCCCAACACCAACCCGCTGAAGTCGCTGACGCTTCCCTCCAACAGCCGCACCACGGTGGAAGTGTTCAGCGGGGACCGCAACTCGAATCCCAGCTGTACACCCGGGGCGGGCGGGAGCTGCGGCATTGGGCTCGACATTGCCGGCGTCTCGCTCAAGGTCACGGCGGATCAACCGATCGTGGCCGAGCGGCCCATGTACATGTACTTTAACTTCGGGTCGGGCCCCGTTCCGGGTGCCCACGACGTCGTGGGGGCGACGGGACTCGGGCGGCTCTTTGGCTACGCCTATGCATCCACCCTGGCCGGGGACAACGACTACCTGACGATCCAGAACCAGGGCAACACGCCCGCCAATATCGTGGCCACCTATTACACCAGCGTCGGTGGGAAGGCACAGACCTTCGCGGTGGCCCCCTCCAGCCGGCACACCGTTGAACTCTTCTCATCCATGGAAGGCCCCGGGCCGGGCTACTACCCGCTCGGGATTGTGATCGAGTCGGACCAGCCGGTGCTGGTCGAAAAGCCGGCCTACAGCCGAAATGCGACGACCTTTGGCGCCACAGACACGCTCGGATACACTCCAACAGGCTTTTGATTCAGCCCCCGAAGGAGGAGAACATGCACCATTCGTCCTGGACTCGCCGCCTTACTGCCATTGGACTGGCCTCGATCTTCGGCTGGCTTGCGGCCGCTCCCGTGGCGGCTGACTGGCCCACCTATCACCGTGACAACGCCCGAACCGCCTTTGACGGCCAGCTGGATCCCTTCACCTCCGCCACGCCCGGATGGGCGTCGGGAGGACTGGACGGAAAGACCTACGCCGAGCCTGTGGTCGCCGGCAACAAAGTCTTTGTCGCGACCGAGAACAATTCTGTCTATGCCTTCGACGTGACAACCGGCGTCAAGCTGTGGCAATACCATGGCGGGACGCCCGTCCCTGGCGGCAACTTCTCCTGCGGCAACATCAACCCGAACGGGATCACCGGGACGCCCGTCGTCGACACCACCACGAATCGCCTTTACGCCGTGATCACGGTCTCCGCACCGGGGACAACCTACGAGCTGGTGACAGTCGACACCAACATGGGGACGGCCATCGGCGCACCGGTCGTCCTCAGCTACATCGGCTTCAGCGTCAGCCATCAGGGCCAGCGCGGCGCCCTGGTTTTGGCGAACGGCATGGTCTACGTGCCTTTTGGAGGGCGCGACGGAGATTGCAAGCCGTATGACGGTGTCGTGTTCGGCGTCCCGGTCAACGGCGGCGCCGTCATCCACTACACGACGCCAACCAATGGTGCGGGGGCGGGCATGTGGGCGACCGGCGGCGTGGCGGCAGATGGATCCGGCACCCTCTATGTCGCCACCGGCAACTCAGCATGCGTCTCCACCTATGACTACGACGATTCGGTGATCAAGCTCTCGGCGGGCCTGGCGAAGCTTGATCAGTGGGCGCCCACGGACTGGGCATCGCTGTCCTGCGCGGACAACGACATCGGCTCGAGCGCGCCGACGTTGCTCCCAGACCTGGGGTTGATCTTCATCCAGGGGAAGGAGCCGACCGGATACCTCCTGAGCCAGAGTGCACTCGGCAGCACCTTTAGCGGCAGCACCTTCAACGCGGGCGGCGAGGTGTTTGCAGGGCCCGGATGCAGCGGCCGGTCGTTCGGTGCCTCGGCCTACATGTCGCCTTTCATCTTCGTCCCCTGCGATAACGGACTCGTCGGGCTCAGAGTCGATCCGGTCACCAAGACGTTTTCCAAGGCGTGGACCGTTTCGAGCAACTTCAGTGGCCCCCCGATCGTTGCCGGCGGCGCGGTGTGGAACATCAGCGGCGGCACGCTTCACGCCTACGATCCGGCGACCGGCGCGCTGCGCTACTCGCACGCCGTGGGACCGTTTAGCACGAGTTTCCCGACGCCCGGCGCCGATGGGGGCCGGATTTTCGTGGCGAACGACACTAACGTGCAGACCTTCCTCGTGGATCCGACGTGCACGACGGCGACCACACCAACCTCGACGAGCGGCACCGGGGCGACCAACTTCTACTTTGCCGAAGGCTTCACCGCGCCCGGCTTCAATGAGTGCCTGGCGCTGCTGATGCCCAACACCAGCGGCACGGCGACCATCGACTACTGGACCAAGACCGGCCACACGCTGGGAACGATCGCCATGGTCGCCGGCCAGGTGACGACGGTTAGCGTCAATGCTGCTGTAGGCGCGAACCAGGAAGTGTCGGTGAAGGTGAACTTGCCGGGGCCCGGGATCGCGGAACGGCTGCTGAATTTCAATTTCGGTGGCTGGCACGGCTCGACCGACATCGTCGGAGTGCCGGCCACGAACACGGAGTGGGACTTCGCCGAAGGCTCGACCCTGAGCATCTTCAGCGAATACCTGACGCTGCAGAATCCAAACGGGGTTGCCGTCCCGGCAACGCTCGCCTACATGACGGACAGCGGCGCCCATCCGAGCAAGACGGTGAGCCTGCCGGCCAACAGCCGGACCACGGTAGAAGTCTTCAAGGGTGACACGACCAGCACCCTGGCGTCGTGCACGCCGAACGGCGCCGGGTCGAACTGCGGGGTTGGGCCGGGGATCGGCGGCGTGTCGGTTAAGGTCACGACCCCCAGCGGACAACCGATCGTGGTAGAGCGGCCCTTCTACGTCAACGGCTTCAGTTTCGGTTCCGGCCCGATCAACGATGGCCATGTCGCCTTTGGCGCCAACGCCGCGGCGACGCAGTGGAACTTCGCCGAAGGCACGACGCTGCCGGGCTTCAGCGAGTATCTCACCCTGCAGAATCCGAACAACGCCACGGCCGACGTGACGCTGCGCTATACCGACCAATCGGCAACCGTCACCACGCGCACGCTCAGCGTCAACCCGCTGAGCCGCTCCACCGTCGAGGTCTTCAAGACCCTGTACGGTGTCGGTTCGGGCGTGGCCGGGGTGTCGACCACGGTGACGTCGACGCTGCCCATCGTCGCCGAGCGGCCCATGTACGTCTACCGCGACTTCGGCTTCGGCCCGGTTGCCGGGGCGAGCGACGTCCTCGGCGCCACCGGTTTGGGCACCCTCTTCGGGTTCGCCGCGGCATCGACCTCGTTGGGCAACACGGACTTCCTGACGCTGCAGAACCCCAGCCCAACGAATCCCGCCAACGTCAGCATCGACTACTACACCGTCGGTGGAAAGGTCACAAAAACGGTAACGGTGAACGCCAACACGCGCTTGACGGTGCCGGTGTTTGGGACCGCCAGCGGCGTCGGAACCGGCCGGGTCGTGCTGGGCATCGTGGTGACGAGCACCAACGCCGTACCGATCCTGGTAGAGAAGCCGACCTACAGCGCTAACGCCTCGAGCTACGGCGCGACTGATACCCAGGGCTACTCGCCGGTCAGCTTCTAAGCAAAGACGTCGGAAGCTGCCCGGTGGCGGCTTCCGACCCTGGCGCTCTCCGCCGCATCCTTATATATATGTACCGCCAGATACGGGGATGTCAGCGGCGCTTGATTTCCGCGCCGGGCCGAATATAGTGGGAACCTTGCTTGCAGGCAACCACACCTCGGCCAAGAGCTACCTGGCGACGTTTGTGACCCAGGTCCAGACCGGGAGTGGGACAACCATCAATTCCGCCTACGCCTCGCTCCTCGTCAACTGGGCGCAGGACCTGATCGCGCGACTTTAAGGCAGGTACATCCGCCAGAAGGGCGGACAATAGCGGCATGACAGCGCAACGGTTCCCGCCGAGCGAAACCCGCATCGAGTACGTCATCCTCTGCGATTCCGCCCAGGCCAGCCCGGACGGCAAGCTCTCCATCCTCGGCGGCGGGTGGAGCCAGCTCCGCCGTCCCGTTGCGCCGCCAGGCACGTCTATCGCGCCGCCGCCGGCGCAGTTCGCGATCGCGGCATCCTTCCTGTTCGATTGGAACGACGCCAACCGGCCGATCGGGATGCGGCTGACGATCGAGCACCAGGAGGAGCGTCCGCCCCTCTTCGAGATGCGGGGCCAGCTGACGGCCGGACGTCCACCCCAGGCCACGCCGGGCGACCCCCTGCGGGCGCTGGTCGCCCTTCCCGTCTTGATCAATTTTCCCGAGCCAGGCAACTACTGCGTTCGAGCCCAGATGGAGGGATCCCAGGCAGATGCGGTGGTCCGATTCAGCGTTGTCGACTCCGTGATGCCGCAGGCGATACATTAGATAGGTAGTGTCGTGGGGCGTGCGAGGGGGGTCAGCGCGCGCGCGCCGATGGGGTCGGCTGGCGTTTCTCTGGTTCAGCATCAGTCCGCTGTTGGCGCCCGGGGCAGCGTTCGCCTCCTGGACCGGGCCACCGCCCGCGATGACCGCCCAGCACTCCCAGCCGAAACCCCACGTCATCCACCACCGAAAAGCGTCGGGAACGGCCGAGGCGGCGGTCGCGACCACCCGGTTGCAGAGTCCGACGAGTTCCTCCAGCACGCCCGTGGTCGGGGGCGTCTGGTCGGAGCTGGGGCCGAAGCCGATCGCCGCGCCGTCCAGCCCGGAGGGCGAGGTGGCGGGCCGGGTCACCAGCCTGGCGGTCGACCCCACGAACGCCGCCGTCGTCTACGCCGGCACCGCGGACGGCGGTGTCTGGAAAACAACCAACGGGACCAGCTCGTCCCCCACCTGGACGCCGCTGACGGACGCACAGGCCACGCTGGCGATCGGCGCGCTGGCGATCGACCCCAACAATACGGGCACCATCTACGCCGCCACCGGCGAGCCGAACAAGTGCCAGGACTGCCTGCCTGGCCAGGGCGTGCTCAAGTCGACCGATGGCGGCGCTCACTGGAGCCTGCTCGCCTTGAGTCCCCAGCACCGGACGAGCGCCCTGGTCGTCGACCGCAGCAACAGCAACCGGTTGCTGATGGCCACGACTCGAGGGCTGTTTGTCTCGAGCGACGGTGGCGCCAGCTGGACGCAAAATACCCAGATCAACTCGGTCACCGCGGCCATCAGTTCCAGCACGGCGGTGACCGGTGGCATCAACAGCCTGATGCAGGATCCGGTCAATCCCAATGTCTTCTGGGCCGCGATGGCCGACTGGTGTAGTACCGAAGGCGGAAGCATCGTGGTCTCCAGGGACTCGGGGGCCACTTGGGCAGAGTCGACGCACTTTCCGACCCTGCCCAACGCGACCCGGCTCGCGCTTGCCCTGGGGAAGGACACCACCAACCACGTGGTGGCGTACACGGCGCTCGCTGCCTGTCCCGGCGGAATCTACGTCGACGGCCAGCTGCTGGGGATCGGCAAGAATCCCGACGCCGATGGCGCCGGCCAGTGGACGGTGATCCAGCCCAGCGCGAGCCTTCCGGACTTCTTCGCGGAGCCGCCCCCCGATACCGTCCACCAGGGCTGGTACGACATCATGGTGGCGGTCGACCCGGCCGATCCGAACCGGGCGCTGTTCGGCGGCGTCACCCTGCTGGCGACCCAGGACGGCGGAGCGACGTTCGCGGACATCGCGCGGCCTTACAGCAGCGCGCCACTCCTGCATCCCGATTTTCACGCCGCCGCCTTCACCGGCGCCAACACGTTCTACATCGGCAACGACGGAGGCCTCTGGCACAGTAGCGACCTGGGAGGCACCTATGCGAACCTCAACCACACGCTGGCGATCACGCAGCTCTATGCGGGCGCCAGTCAGAACACCGGTTTCCTGCTCGGCGGGAGCCAGGATAACGGCACGCTCGGCATCGTGCCCGGTGGATCGACAGCACCGGTGTGGACGCAGTTGCTCGACGGCGACGGCGGATGGACGGCCATCGATCCGACAACCGGGTCGAAGGTGGTGTGGAGTGAGCAGACCAACCTCGATCTATGGAAAGGGACGTACGACTCGCCGGCTTCGACCTGGACGGAGACCGGGCCCTGCGGCATGACAGGCTGTACGGAAGCCACCGATTTCATCGCGCCCTTCTTGATGGACCCGAACAATGCCGCTCGCCTCTACGCGGGCAGTACCTATGTCTATCGAACGGTCGATGGTGGAACCAATTGGAGCAAGACGAGTGGAGACCTGACCTTCGGCCATGCGTTTGCCGATCCGGACTACCTGCACACGATGGCGCTGGCGGCGAGTCCGACCTCGACCGCGGTCCTCGCTGGGAGCTGGTTCGGAAAGGTTTCGAGGAACGCCACGGCCGACTCCGGCTCGACCTGGACGGATATCACGGGCAACTTGCCCGCCTACAGCGTCTCGGCTGATACGGGCAATGCCTGGATCAGCGGGCTGGCCATCAACCCCACAAATCCCAGCGAGGCGTGGGCGGCCATCGGCGTCAGCAGCGGGGCGCGCGTCTGGCACACGACCAACGCCGACGCGAGCGGCGGCACCGTGTGGACCGATATCACTGGAGTGGGGGCCGCGGCGGTCCCGGATCTCGTGATCGACACCATCACCGTCGACCCGAAAAATCCACAGACGCTCTTCATCGGCACCGATGCCGGTGCCATGGTCTGCGGGACGTGCGGCGGCACCCTGGCGCTGGGAAGCTGGTCGCCATTAGGGAGCGGACTTCCGAATGTTCGCATCGACGCCATTACGCCGACGTCCGACGATGCCACGCTGGTCGCCTGGTCGCACGGGCGGGGAGTGTGGTCGCTGACCAGCGGACCGAAGGCAACCCTGAGTCCGACCAGCCTGAGCTTCGGTAACCAGACGGTTGGGACGACGAGTGCCTCCCAGGGGGTCACCCTAACCGACAGCGGAACCCAGCCGCTGCTCATCACCGCGATCAGTGCCAGCGGCGACTTCAGCCAGGCCAACGCCTGCGGCGCGGCGGTTCTTCCCGCTGCGAGCTGCACGATCAACGTCACGTTTTCGCCCACTGCCACGGGCCCGCGGACGGGCACGCTGAGCGTCACCGACAACGCGGGCGACAGTCCACAGACGGCCGCGCTCGAAGGGACGGGGACGGCGCCGCCGAATCCCTATGGCAGCCTGACGCCGGCGTCGGCTGATTTCGGCAACCAGGAGGTCGGAACCACCAGCCAGGCGAAGACCTTCACCCTGACCAACGGCGGCGGCATGCCCCTGACGATCAGCGGCATCACGGCGACGCCCGACTTCCAGGCAACCGACGGCTGCCCCCGCTCACCCTCCTCACTCGCACCCGGCGCCAGCTGCTCGATCGACGTCACATTCGCCCCGTCGGCCCGGGGTGGCCAGACCGGGACGCTGTCCATCAGCGACAACGCCACCAATACGCCCCAGGCCGCGTCCCTGTCCGGGACTGGCGTGCAGGCCGGCGCCAGCTTGAGCCCAGCGAGCCTGGCGTTCGGAAACCAGCACGTCGGGACTACGAGCCCGGGCCAAAACGTGACCCTGACCAACTCGGGCAATGAGGCGCTCAGCATTAGCGGCATCGCGACTACCGGCGATTTCAACCAGACGAACAATTGCGGGTCATCGCTCGCGGCGGGCAGCAGCTGCACCGTCACGGTGACCTTCACCCCGACCGCTTCTGGCAGCCGGAGCGGAACGCTCAGCGTCTCAGACAACGCCTCGGGCAGCCCGCAGACGGCCTCGCTGTCCGGGACCGGGACGCAAGCCCAGGTCACGCTGAGCCCAACAAACCTGAGCTTTAGCGCGCAGGACGTCAACACGACGAGCCCGGCGCAGGCGATCACGCTGACCAACACCGGCAACGAGACGCTGTCAATCAGCGGGATCTCGACGCAAGGCGATTTTGCCCAGGGCAACACTTGCGGGCAGGCGGTGGCCGCCGGCGCGCAATGCACCATCAGCGTCAGCTTCATGCCGACCACGGCCGGCGCGCGCACCGGGACGCTGACCGTGAACGATAGCGCGCCGGGCAGTCCGCACCCGGTATCCCTGGCCGGCATGGGCCTCTTGCATTTCTATTTCGCCGAAGGGTTTACCGCCCCCGGTTTCGAGGAAACGCTTTCGCTTCTGACCCCCAATCACGACGCGACGGCGACCATCGACTATTACACGCCCTCATCGCACACCACAGTGACCCGGCACCTCACCGCCGGCCAGGTGCTGCCCGAGTCGGTGAACACCGATGTCGGCCTGAACCAGTCAGTGTCGGTGCGCGTAACCCTGGACGCGATGGGCGTGGTCGAGCGCACCATGCACTTCCAGTTCGGCGCCTGGCACGGCTCGACCGACATCGTCGGCGTGACCCACGGATCGTCCGAGTGGGATTTCGCCGAGGGCTCGACGCTGGCCGTCTTCAGCGAGTACCTCACGCTGCAAAACCCCAACTTCTCCCCGGTCTCCGTCGACCTCCATTACCTCACGGACACCGGCGTTTCGTCGACCAAGACCGTGGCCCTGACGCCGGAGAGCCGCACGACGATCCCGGTGTTCGTCGGAAATCCGGCGCCGAATAGTGCCTGCGACCCCAACGCCAGCTGCGGCATCGGGCCGGGCTACGCCGGCGTCTCGGTGCAGGCCATCGCGCAAAACGGGAAGCCGATCATCGCCGAGCGTCCCTTCTACGTGAATGGGTTCAGCTTCGGCTCGGGCGCCATCCG